>Ga0111539_10000459_pt1 | contig 51203 bp, 48 predicted proteins | sample RhiMethybrSRZTD1_FD_79667 | JGI IMG/M metagenome (GOLD analysis project Ga0111539, IMG submission 79667) | Populus rhizosphere microbial communities from Tennessee, USA - Rhizosphere MetaG P. TD hybrid SRZTD1 (version 2) (version 2) | ecosystem: Host-associated > Plants > Roots > Rhizosphere >... | reverse complement strand
TTCCGCGAGGGAAAGGTGCAGCAGTCGAACTTCCACGACTACCGGCCGCTGCGCCTCTTCGAGATGCCCGTCGTCGAGGTGCACATCGTGCCGAGCACGGAGAGGCCGAGCGGAGTGGGGGAGCCGGGTGTGCCCCCGATCGCGCCCGCCGTCGCCAACGCGGTGTTCGCGGCGACGGGGAAGAGGCTGCGCCGGCTGCCGCTGAGGCTCGCGTGAGGACCGCGATCGGCGTCACCGCGCTCGCCCTGGTCGTGGGGATCTCGACGCGCAACCAGGCGGCGGCGCCGACGCCGGCGGATCCCGCCGCCGGTCTCGCCGCCTTCGAGACCGTGAGGCAGGTCTTCCAGCATCCGCGCTGCCAGAACTGCCACATCCCGGGCGATGCGCCGCTCCAGTTCGACGACGGGCGGACGCATGGCCAGAACGTCAAGCGCGGGCCCGAAGGGCAGGGCGCAGCCGGCCTGCCCTGCACGACCTGCCATCAGACGAAGAACCTGCCCGCCAGCCTCGGCCCGAACATGCCGCCGGGGGCGCCCAACTGGCATCTGCCTCCCGCCCGCACGCCCATGGTGTTCATCCGGCTCACACCGGCCCAGCTCTGCGCCACGATCAAGGATCCGCAGAAGACGGGGGGGAAGGACCTCCCGGCCATGCTCGACCATGTGACCCGCGACGAGCTCGTGGGTTGGGGCTGGGAGCCCGGCGCCGGCCGCGCAGCCGTCCCCGTCCCCCGCGCGGAGGTGACGGCGGCGTTCCGCGCCTGGATGGACGCGGGCGCCCCGTGTCCGGCCCGGTGACGCCCGCGCCCGGCGTTTGCGCTACTTCACGACCTCGACCTGGGTGAGACGCACGGGCTCGATGTTGTAGTTCTCGATCTCGAGCGTCTTCGACTCCTGGTCGTACTCGATCTTCGCCGCCGGGACCAGCTTGCCTTCACCCTTGCCGTCCGGCCCCAGCCGGACCTCCGCCAGCGTGAAGGCATAGTCCGCGGACCGCGGCTGGTTCGATGCTTCCCAGAAGCTCATCGGGCGGTCGGTAGCGATGACGATGCGGCGGCCGCCGCCGGCGGCCGCGATCTGCTGGGCGAAGCGGATGTCCCACCCGAGGTGGCCGGTCCTCGCGATGGAGCCGACGCGGGGCAGCTTCTGGACGGTCTCGAGCAGCGCATCCGCGCCCTTCTCGGCCAGGATGTCCTTCAGCCGGGCCGCCTCCTCCGGCGTCGACCAGCGCTCGATGTTGATGTCGTACGTCGTCGCCGCGCTGCCGCGCCCGGGGCTGTCGAGGTTCACGCCGAAGGCGCGCAGCCTCAGCGCCGACTTGTCGTCGGCGGCGGTGTCGCGCGCCGCGACGGCGAGGCCGGCCAGGATGACCATGAGGACGGGGAGGAACGACCACGACCGTCTTGAACGCATCATGCGAGTTGCCTCTCTCAGCGGGGCCGAGGGTATGCCCCTGCTTACGATATCGGCCGCCGGCGGCGCGCCGTCAAGCCCCGGAGCAAAAACGGCGGGGAACTGCGATAGCCTTCGTCCGCGTGAACAAACTCTGGCGGGCCGCAGTCGTGCTGGCCGCGCTGGGCCTTCTCAGCTATCGCTTCTGGCACCTCGATCTCGCGCCGTTCGCGCGCGACGAGCCCCAGTTCCTGGGGGCTTCGGCCCGGCAGCTGCAGACGGGTCACTGGCTGTCCGCGAACCCGCTGTACGGGAACCTTGGCCTGCGTTACGGGCCCGCCGCGTTCTGGTTCTACGGCGTCGTGCAGGCCGTCGCGGGCGAGGACCCGCGCGTCGCGATCGTCGCCATGGGGCTCACGGTCACTCTCGCGCATCTCGCCTTGTGCTTCGGGCTGTGGCGTCTCTTTGGCGGCGGGGCGGCATTCTTCGCCGTGCTCGTGGCCTGGGTGGCGTCGTCGCCCTACGAGTTCCAATGGTCGCGCCTGGCCTGGGACCTCACCAGCAACGCCGCCGTGTTCGCGGCGGCCGCCCTGCTGTGCACCTACCGGGACCTCGGAGTGGGCCGCGCTCTCGCGCTGGGGACCGTGATCGGCCTGGGCCTGGCCACGCATCCCATGCTGATGCCGTTCGCGTTCGCCGCCCTCGCGGTGGTGGGAGCGGAGCTCTGGGCCCAGGGCCGCCGTGGGCGGGGGCCGGCGGCCGCGCTCGTGGGCTCCATCGTCCTCGTGAACGTGCCGTACCTGCTCTTCCTGATGCGGGCGCCGGTCGTGCGCCGCGCGGCCCGGCTGCCCTTCTCGTGGGACGGCTTCGGGTGGCTGTTCCTGCAGACGCCGCGCATCTGGACGACCTGGGGGCTCCCCTATTACTTCGAAGGCACCTGGCCCGCCTTCCGCCAGTGGATGGGCCCGTCAGGTCGTCTGCTCGAGCCCGCGTCCGAAGCCGCGGTCGTCCTCTTCTTCGCCCTGACCATCGCCGGCATCGTGGCCGCGATCGTCTCCGAGGACCCACGCGTGCGGCGCCTGGGGCGCGTGGCCCTCCTGGCCTGGATCGGCAACGTCCTGCTGCTGGCCGCCGTGCGCCTCGAGGTCCATGCCCACTACACGTTCGCTTCCCAGTGGGTGACCGTGTTCGGGGTCGCGTCCGCTCTCGCCTGGCTGCGAAGCCGCCAATCTCGCGCGGCCGTCGTTGCCCTGATCGTCCTCGCCGTCGTCGCCCTCGCGCAGTTCTCGGTTCTCGTCCATTGGATGGGCTTCATCCGCGCGACGGGAGGGACGCGCTCCGCCGGCTACGGCACGCCGATCGGCCTGCAGCTCGAGGCCATGCGCGAGGTGTGCGCGACGCCGGAGTCCGCGATCGTGCTCCGGGAGGAGATCGAGATGTTTCCGTTCGCGTTCCAGTACCACGCCGCGACGCTGGCCGAGTGCCGAGGCAAGACCGTCACCGTCTGCGGGGACGCGGGGCCGAGGCTGATCATGAAGCCCTGTCCGCCGCCAGTGGAAGGGACGCGCGTGCGCCGGCTGAGGTACGCGGAGGGGATGGGCGGACGCCTGAGGGTGGACTGATCTAGGCGCGGGACCGCCGCCGAGCGGCCTTGTAGTCCCAGTCGTCGCGGAAATCGATCTTTCCCGCCAGCCGGACGAACTTCCGTCTCCCACGGCGAAGCCGCTGCGCTTTGGTCTCGTCGAGGGTGTTCTTCTTTCTCATGTCCTCCTGCGGAATCATCGCCTACCGGCGCACGCATGCGGATGGCGACGTCCTTGCCTTATTGCCGGGCTATAGCGGCCTTGCCGCCCCGGAGCACGTACTTCTGGACCTTGCCCGTCGCCGTCTTCGGCAGCTCGGCCAGGAACGTGACGCCGTGCGGGGCCTTGAAGTGCGCCAGGTGCGTGCGCGCAAACGCGCGCAACTCGTCCGCTTCCGCCTGCGCCCCCGCGCGCAGGACCACGAAGGCGTGCGGGGCCTCCCCCCACTTCTCGTGGGGCAGCCCGACGATCGCGACCTCCTGCACGGCGGGATGGCGGAGGAGGACGCCTTCGACCTCGACCGAGGAGATGTTCTCGCCGCCGCTGATGATCACGTCCTTCAGGCGGTCTCGGATCTCGACATAGCCGTCGGGGTGGACCACGGCCGCGTCGCCCGTGTGGAACCATCCGCCGCGCAGCGCCTGCGCCGTGGCTTCGGGGTCGTTGAAGTAGCCCTTCATCACGACGTTCCCGCGCACGACGATCTCGCCGAGCGTCTCGCCGTCGGCCGGGATCTCGGCCCCCGACTCGTCGTGCACGGCCAGCTCGCCGGACGTGATGAGCTCCACGCCCTGGCGCGCCTTGATCGTGGCCCGTTCGGCGAAGGGGAGGGCCGCGTGCTCGGGGCGCGGCTCGCAGATCGTGATGAAGGGCGCGGTCTCGGTGAGCCCGTAGACCTGCGTGACCGTCCATCCCAGCTCCCCCTCGACGCGCTCGATGGTGGCGGCCGCGGGCGGCGCGCCCGCGGTGAGGATCCGCAGCGGCGCGCCCGTGCCCGCCCGCAGCTCCGCGGGGGCGCAGGCGATCCCGATGAGCACGGTCGGGGCCGCGCACAACATCGTGATCCTTTCGTTCTTGACGCTCGCGAACACGCCCGCGGGGTCCACCTTGCGCAGGCAGACGTGGGAGCCCCCCGCCGCGGTGACGATCCACACGAAGGTCCAGCCGTTGGCGTGGAACATCGGGAGCGTCCACAGGTAGCGGTCGGCGCAGCTCATCGGGTGATGCACGAGCGTGCCCACCACGTTCATGTACGCGTTGCGGTGCGTGATCATCACGCCCTTGGGGCGCGAGGTCGTGCCGCTCGTGTAGTTGATGGTGATGAGGTCGGTCTCGCGGATCTCCGGACGGGCGAACGACGCCGGCGAGGCCGCAAGCACGGCTTCGTAATCGAGCCAGCCCGCGCGGGGCGATTCCAGGGCCACGAAAGCCTGCACGTCCGGCAGCTCGCCGCGTATCGAGTCCACCGCGTCCAGGTAATCCGAATGGGCGCACACGACCTTGGCCCCGCTGTGCTGGATGAGGTACGTGAAGTCGGCAGGGGTCAGCCGGTAGTTGATGGGCACGACGATGGCGCCGATCTGGGGGACGGCGTAGAACGACTCGAGCTGGGCGTGCGTGTTGGGCGCGATATAGGCGACACGGTCGCCGGGACGCACGCCGAGCTTCTGCAGCGCCGCCGACCAGCGGTCGCAGCGCTCGAAGAACTCGCGGTAGGTGAGCCGCAGATCCCCGTCCACGACGGCCTCGCGCTCCGGGTAGAGCCGGCGGGCGCGCCGCGCGAACTCGAGGGGCGTGAGTGGGAGTTCCATGCCGCGCTTTTACGCTAGACTCCGGGCCATGTCCACACACTCTCGACGCGACTTCCTCGGCACCGCGGCCACGACCGTGGCCGCGCTCTCCTTGCCGCGCTCCGTTCTCTCCGCGAACGGGCCGGACGACGCCATCCAGGCGGAGATCGAGAAGCGCCACGCCGAAGGCGTGCAACGCCTGCAGGAATGGGTGAGGTTGCCTTCGATCGCCGCCGAGAACCGCTCGATGGCCGAGGGCTGCGACCTGATGATGCGGCTGGCCCGCGACGCGGGATTCCAGACCGTCAGCAAGGTGGCCACAGACGGCCACCCCGGCGTGTTCGCCGCCCTCGACGCGGGGGCGCCGCGCACGGTCGGCATCTACTTCATGTACGACGTGAAGCAGGTCGATCCGTCCGAGTGGTCCTCGCCGCCCTTCGACGCGGCCCTGGTGGACAAGCCCGGGTTCGGCAAGGTCGTGATGGGGCGCGGCGCCGTCAACCAGAAGGGCCCCGAGTCCGTCTTCCTGGCCGCCCTTCACGCCATCCGCGGCGCGGGGAAGAAGCTGCCCGTGAACCTCGTCCTCGTCGCCGAAGGCGAAGAGGAGATCGGCTCGCCGCATTTCCGGCAGGTCATCCAGCGCCCGGAGGTCACGGCCGCGCTCAAGCGCTGCTCGGGCGTCTTCATGCCCAGCGCGTCGCAGGACCCGGACGGCGGCGTGACCGTCTCCCTGGGGGCCAAGGGCGTGGTCGAGCTCGAGCTGATCTCGAGCGGCGAGAAGTGGGGGCGCGGCCCGAAGAAGGACGTGCATTCGAGCAACCGCGCGCGCCTGGACAGCCCGTCCTTCCACCTCGTGCAGGCTCTGGCCACCCTCGTGAACGCGGACGGCGATCCCGCCATCGAGGGGTTCGCGGCCGCGGCCAGGCCGCCGGACGCGGCGCAGAAGGCGATGCTCGACGCCTACGCGGCGCGTGTTGCGGAGGCCACGGCCAAGCGCTCCCTGTCCGTGGATCGTTGGGCGCACGGCGAAACCTGGCGCGCGTCGCTGGAGAGGTTCTTCTTCACGCCGACCGTGAACATCGAGGGGCTGGTCGCGGGCTACACCGGGCCGGGCGGCAAGACCGTGTTGCCCCATCGTGCCGTCGCCAAGCTGGACCTGCGCCTGGTGCCCGACATGACCTACGACGGCGCGGTCGCCTCGCTCAAGGCGCACCTGGCCAAGCACGGGTTCGGCGACATCGAAGTCAACCCGAGCGGCGGGTACGACCCGACGAGCACGGCCGCCGACGCGCCCGTGATCCGGGCCGAGCTCGCCGTGTACAAGCGGGCGGGGCTCGACCCCGTGATGCAGCCGCGCAACGCGGGCTCCTATCCCGGGTACGTCTTCACGAACGCGCCCCTCAGCCTGCCCGCCGCGCACTTCGGCCTCGGCCACGGCAGCGGCGCGCACGCGCCCGACGAGTACTTCGTGATCGAGCCCTCGAACCCGAAGATCGCGGGCTGGGACCGCGCGGTGCGCTCGTTCGTGGACTACCTGTACGAGCTGGCCGTGGTGTGAGTCGGGTCACGACCTCCTGATCCGGGCCAACCCGCGCCGCCATCTCCGGTCAAAGGTGATGAACGGGCGGCGTGGAGCCCGATCAGGAGGGATCATGACCCGACGAGTCCTCATCTTCGCGGTACTGGCGGCGGCGGCGCTCGGTGCGGCGCCCGCGTCTTCGGCGGCTCCCGTCGACGGGCGCGAGCGCGCGCAGCAGGTGCGCCTGCGCCAGGGGCTGCGCTCCGGCGCGCTGGCCGGGCGCGAATACGTGCGGCTGGAAGCGCAGGAGGCGCGCATCCGGGCCGAGGAGTTCCGGTATCGCCACAACGACGGCGTGCTCGGCCCGCGGGAGCGGGCGGATCTGCAGCGGGACCTGCGGGTGGAGAGCCGGCGGATCGAGCGGCAGAAGCACGACGCGCAGCTCCGTTAGCTCTTGCTGGCGGATCGAAGCTGGCCGCCCACTCAGAGGAACCGCCCGCAGAGCCCCAGTGTCCAATCGGCAAGAGCGATGCGACGCGGAGGTCGCGTGTTCAGGATCGTCTTCTGGGTGGGCGTGCCGCTAGGGATCGCCACGGCGCTCTTCTGGCCACGCCGTGTCGTCCTCTACGTGGGTGGTGATGCGCCCGAGTTCAATAGGCCACCATCCAGGCTGCCCTGTTTGATGGCCGATCTGGCGTACTTGTATCCCGCCAGCATCCTGGGGGTTGCGGCGTTGACGGTGACGACGGGTTCTCTCCTTCGGCGTGGCCGAAGACGCGGACGGATGGCCGTGTCGCTCCCGGCCTGCTTCCTGCCCACGTACGTTGCCGGGATCGAGGCGACTGGCCACGTCCAGTGGGCGTCCCGGTGCCACTCGTGGGCGGCGGACTTCGACCTGCCCGCGTATGTTCTCGGAGAGGCGTACACCTGCGCCATCGCTCTGACGATCACCGTCATCGCTGGTACCGCCGCGGCGGCAGCCCTCGGCCATCGATCCCGGTTCGGGATACCGATCCCTCCGGTGGTGGGCGCGATAGGCGCGAGCGTGGCCGGGCCCTGGTGGGTGTTGCTCCGGCTGGTGTCCACCTGAACAAGCATGCGGTCGACCGACGCTCGTCGCCTCTCTTCAGAGTTATCCGTCCCGGGACGGATAACTCTCAGGCCTCGCCCGCCGCCAACGCCCGTACCCACTCCGGATCCCGCTGCGCGTCCGCGAGCGAGCGCGGAGGATCCGGAGTCCCCGTCCTCTCGCGCAGGGCGAGTTGCCACCAGCCGACGTCGTGCCAGGCTCCGCGCTTGAATCCCACCGATCGGTAGACGCCGACGGGCTGGAAGCCCAGCGCTTCGTGCAGGCCCACGCTGGCCGGGTTCGGCAGCGAGATACCGGCGTGCGCGGTGTAGAACCCTTGGAGGCGGAGGAGGGCGAACAGCGACGTGTAGAGGGCGCGCCCCACACCCTGCCGTCGCGCGCGCTCGTGGATGTACACGCTGACGTCCACCGACCACTGGTAGGCGGCCCGGTCGCGATGCTTCGACGCGTACGCGAAGCCGAGGATCCCATCCCGCGCCTCGGAGACCAGGTACGGCGCGTAGGCGAGCGCGGAGGCGATTCGCGCCGCCATCTCGGCGGCGTCGGGAGGGGAGTACTCGAACGACGTGGCGCTGTCGGTCACGAAGGGCGCGTAGATTGCGGCCACCTCGGCGGCGTCCTCGGCGCGGGCAATTCGGATCAAGTGTGTCCTCCGTCGGACGCAAACCTACCTCCACTGCTTGCATCGATCAAGACGATCGAGACGATCAGTCCCATCGACGTCATCGATGCTACACTCCGAGGCGGATGGACCGCGCCCAGCTCATGGCGTTTGATCGCATCGCCCGCGAAGGCAGCTTCAGCCGGGCCGCTCTCGCCATCGGCATCGGGCAGCCCGCCATCAGCGCGCGCATCCACGCCCTGGAGGCGGCGGTCGGGGGCGCGCTGTTCACCCGTGGCCGCGGCGTCGCGCTGACCCCGATGGGCGAGAGCTTCCTGCCCGCCGCCCGCCGCGCCCTCCAGGTCCTCGACGAAGGGCTGGAGACGGCGCGCCTCGCGCAGTCCGGGCAGCGCGGACGCATCCGCCTCGGTGTCCTGGGATCGCTGGCCGGAGGGCTCGTGGGCCCGGCCCTCGCGGAGTTCGTGGCCGCGCGACCGGACGTCGAATGCTGGGTGCGCTCTGGCAATCACGAGGACATGGTCGAGATGCTCCTCGACGGCCTGGTGGAGATCGCGATACTCACCTGGCCCGCGCCCGAGGGACGCGCGGCCAGCCTGGCCCCGCTGCTCGTGTTCCGCGAGCCGGTGGTGCTGGTGGCGCATCCCCGCCACCCCCTGGCCGCGCGGGCGACGGTGTCGCGCGACGAGTTGGTCCGCAAGGCGCGACCGCTCCTGCGCCTGCGCTGGTGGCCGAGCCATCACCCCGAGCTGTTGCGGCTGGCCCAGGCCGCGGGCGCGTCCGTGGACGTGACGATGGAGGCGGCGCGGCGGATGGTGCTGGACAAAGTGGGGGCCGGGTTCTTCACTCGCACCTACATCGCGGACGACCTCGCCCGTGGCGCGCTGAAGGAAGTCCGCGTGCGGAAGCTGGCGCCGGTCCATCGTGACAGCGCGCTCGTCCGTTTGCGGCGCACGGTGCCGCTGTCGCCGGCGGCGCTCCCGCTCGTGGAGGTCATCCGCGCTCACGCGCAGCGCCTCGGCCTCTCGCCCTCTCGGCCCGCCGCCCGGCGCGGCCCCTAGGGCTTCGGGGAAGCCGCGATCTCCTCCGCCACGCGGTGGAAGCCCTTCAGCGTCGTCGGGTGCGCGAGTCCGACCTTGGCCGCCTCCGCCTCGACCTCGGAGGCGGAGCGCCCGCGCTGGATCTCGGTCAGGCCCCAGACCGCAGCCGCCCGGTTCGCGGTCGTGCAGTGGAGGAGCACGGGGGCGGCAGAATCGTCGTCCAGGATCGCCCGCACCGCCGAGACCTCGGCCGGTCCGAACGTCGCGCTGTTGACCGGAACCGACACGTAGCGCAGTCCCTGCGCCCGTACCACCTCCTCCTCCACGGCGACGAGTGGCTCGCCGGGAGTGCGGAGGTTGACGACGGTCTTGAAGCCCAGCGCCTTGAGTTTGCCCAGGGCCTCCTCGGAGGGCTGTCCCGCGGTGGCGAGTCCCGGCCGCACGAAGTGGTAGTTCGGGATGTCCTTCGCGTCGACGCTGGCGGGCGCGGCCGCCGGAGCCGGTGAGGCCGCGAGGACGGCGGCGAGCAGAGCGACGAGCATGACGGAACCTCCTCGATCACGCGATCAGGTGCCGGGCGAGAAGTTCTCGAGGCGCCGGCGCTCGGTGGGCGAGCCGTGGCAGACGAGGCACGTGCGCGCCCCTTCCACGGACACATCGGAAGCGAGCGCATAGGTGAGCCCGTTGTCGCTCCAGGTGATGACCTTGAGACCGGCGATCGCGTCGATATGGAAGCTGAGCCGTCCCGAGCGCACCGTATCGCGCCCCGACGGCTTGACCTTGTCCTCGGACGCCACGAGCAGGGAGATGGGCCGGCCCTCCATCCGATAGGCCAGGTAGGCCACGTAGTCGTTGTCGAGCGAGACGAGCCGGCCGCCCTCGAGCTCGTAGGCCTTCGTCTCTCCCGGTCCGACCGGGTATTCGGGCAGGGTGACGTGGAAGGGCACGCGCCCGGCGAAGAAGCGTGAGACCTCGTCCGGCCGGTCGGACCGCACCTCCAGGGGCAGGCGCCCGCTCGCGTAGCGCAGGTGCGAATCGACGGCGAGGGCCACGAAGGGCGGCGGGGAAGCGGTGACCACCGGCCGGGGCCGCGCCCGATAGGCCTGCGCACCCCACGTCCCAAAAGCCAGCACCGCGACCGCCGCCGCCGCGGCCAGGGAGCGGAGCGCGGCCCGCGGCCGGCCCCGCCGCGCGTCGAGCATGGCCTCGACGCTCTCGCGCAGCTCCGTCGAGGGCTCGTGGCGCGGGATCGCGTCACGAATGGAATCGCCGAGGCGCGCCTCTTCCGCGAACAGCGTGCGGCAGGGCCAGCAGGAGGCGAGATGGTCGTCTACCGCGCGCCTCTCGTCACCGACGAGCTCGCCGTCCACGTACGGCGTCAGCACGCGCCGCGCGGCGTCGCAGCCGGTCACCTAGCGCCTCCCGCTCACGCGCCGGACCTCGCGGCCCGGCCGAGCGGCCTCGATGATGAGCGCGCGGGCCCGGGCCAAACGGCTCATGACAGTCCCGGCTGGACAGTCCAGGATCTCAGCGATCTCGCGATAGGTGAGGCCTTGGGAGAAGCGGAGCAGCACGACCTCGCGGTAGGAGTCCGGAAGCGCCTCGATGCTGCGCCACATCTTGTCCGCCACCGACTCGTGGTCGAGCGCGTCTTCGGGAGTGGGATGCGCCGCCGCCACTGCCCGCAGCAGCGCGGGGTCCGCGTCGAACGAGTCGGGCTGGCGCCGGCGCCGCTCGTTCTTCCAGACGCTGTGGAGGATGGTGAACAGCCAGGGCCGGACGCCGGCGGAGTCGGTGGGGCGGTTGACGGCACGCAGAGCACGCACGTACGTCTCCTGTACGAGGTCCTCGGCCGCCACCCGACTCCGGGTCAAGGAGCGGGCGAAGCTGTAGAGGCGGTCGAGGCAGCCGATCGCGCTCCGGCGGAAATCGGGATCGTCGTCGCCGCCTCCGCTCAACCCGGCCTCAGGCCCCCATTGAAGACAACAACCGAGCCCCCATTTTCTTCCCGAACACCCGGGAATAAAACCCCGGGCCGCGTGTCTTGTCCCAGCAGAACGCCCGAGGATCGTACATGAACAGACCCTTGAAGACGTTGCCGGCGCTCGTCTCCGCGGGGGCGATGGCCGTGGTGGCGACCCTCGTGGCCGGACAGGTCCGGGCGGACGCGCCCGCCCTTCCCCGCGGCATCCCGGCCGACCTCTGGGCACTGCTCGTGCCCGCCGAAAACCCGCTGACCCCGGAAAAGGTGGCCCTGGGCCGCAAGCTCTTCTTCGAGAAGAGGCTCTCACGCGACGGCACCGTCTCCTGCGCCACCTGCCACGACCCGGCGCACGGCTTCAGCGACGGCAAGAAGGTCTCGGTGGGCATCGGCGGCAAGACAGGAGCGCGCAACGCGCCCACCGCGCTCAACGCGGTGTTCAACGAGTTCCAGTTCTGGGACGGGCGGGCGGGCAGCCTGGAGGACCAGTCCAAGGGTCCGATGATCAACGCGGTCGAGATGGGCATGGAGAGCCACGACGTGCTCGTGGCCAAGGTGCGCGGCCTCCCTGAATACAAGGCGCCCTTCCAGGCCATCTTCGGCCGCGAGCCCAACCTCGACGACATGGTGGCGGCGATCGCCACCTTCGAGCGCACGCTCGTCACCGGCGACAGCAACTTCGACCGCTTCCAGGCCGGCGACAAGGCCGCGATGTCGGAGGCGGCGCAGCGGGGCTGGGCCCTCTGGAACGGCAAGGCCCGCTGCAACACCTGCCATCCCTTCGGTGACGTGACGCCGAATTTCTCGGACAACAAGTTCCACAACATCGGGGTGGCGGCCAAGGGCAAGAACTTCGAGCCGCTCGCGCGCAAGGCCTCGGAGGTGGGCGACCCCGCCCAGCTCGCCTTCGACCCGAACTTCACCGAGCTCGGGCGGTTCGTGGTGACGCGGCAGCCCAAGGACATCGGCGCCTTCAAGACGCCGGGCCTGCGCGACATCGCGCTCACCGCGCCCTACATGCACGACGGCAGCGAGGCCACCCTGCTCGACGTCGTGAGCTTCTACGACCGCGGCGGCGAGCCCAACCCCTACCTCGACGGCGGCATCACCCCGCTGAAGCTCACGGACCAGGAGAAGCAGGACCTCGTGGCGTTCATGGAATCGCTGACGGGCCAGGGCACGGGATCGCCTACCCGCGCCGAGCTCCAGGACCCGGGCAAGGAGGCATCGAGATGAAGGACCGCTTCGAGAAGTACCTGGCCGAGCGCGACACCTACCTCGACAAGGTCGTCCACCTGGGCCGCCGCGAATTCATGCAGGCGGCGGGCATGGCGGCCGCGGTGGCGGCGGCTTCGGGCAAGGTACTGCCGCATTCCTTCCAGCCCGTGGACGTGGTGCACGCGGACAACCCGGAGAAGAGCTTCCGCTTCGCCTACATCTCGGACAGCCACCTCTACGAGAAGAAGCTCAACGAGCGGTTCGTGCGGGCGATCCTGAAGGCGGTGGACGACGTCAACGCGCTCGATCCCCAGCCGGACTTCGTCCTCTACGGCGGCGACCTGGCCCAGCTCGGCCAGCCCGGTGAGCTCGCGGAGGGCGCACAGATCCTGAGGGCGCTCAAGCCGCCGGTGCGGATGATGGTGGGCGAACACGACTGGTACCTGGACATGGGCGACAAGTGGCGCGAGCTGTTCGGCCAGGACCGCTACAGCTTCGACCACAAGGGCGTGCACTTCGTCGTGCTCAACTCCGTCATCGTCGAGGACTACTGGACGCTGCCCAGGCTCACGCCCATGCAGCGCATGCTGGCCATGGCCCAGCTCGACAACCCGAACGGGCGGCCGTTCACCGTCGGCGACGCCCAGCGGGACTGGCTGAAGAACGACCTGGCCAAGGTGAAGCCCGAGACGCCGGTGATCGTCTTCTCGCACTCGCCCCTCTACAAGATCTACAAGGCCTGGAATTTCTGGACGGACGACGCCGAAGAGGTGCAGAAGATCCTCGCCCCCTTCAAGACCGTCACCGTGATCCACGGCCACACGCATCAGATGCTGTCGAACCGCATCGGCAACATCCACTTCCACGGCATGCTCTCCACGGCCTGGCCCTGGCCCTACGCGCCGCAGGGCCTGCCCAAGCTCACCGTGCGCATGAACCGGTCCGATCCCTTCGACGAGTTCGATGGGTGCGGCGACGGCACCGTCGACGTCTTCAAGACCGGCCGCCTGGACAAGAACTACAACCTCTGGAGCCGGAACCCCGTGCGCGTGAGCGCGGCGTACCTGGGATCGGACGGCGCCGCGGACGCACCCGCCAAAGAGACGGACGTCAATTATTAGGAGCGGTTGACAAAGAAAGGGACTCGAGATGACGAGGATGTCCAAAGGCCGGCTTACTCTCGGTCTCTGCGCCACCGTGGTCTTCGCGACGGGCACGCTGCGCTCGGCCGAGGTCCCCAAGGACGCGAAGGATGCGCCCGACCAGACGGTCGCTCTCTGCGACGGGCAGAGCACGATGACCATCGCGGGCCTGAAGCCGGGCGAGATCCTCTCTCCCGAGCGTGCGAGCGCGGTGGCGAAGGAGATGATGCAGGTCTGGCGCAAGACGGAGGGCGAGGCGCGCTGGGTGGCCTGGGTGAAGGAGGCGGAGGCGGGCCAGGCCTCTTCGCCCGCGCCCGCGCGGCCCGCCGTGCCTCCGGCCGCGGCCGCCGCTGCGCCCCAGCCCACCAAGTTCACCGCGCGCGACCAGCTCCTCTGGAAGCGCGAGCAGGACAAGTGGGTGGACGAGGGCTACAAGCTCTTCCACAACAACTCGGCCCTGGGCGGCACCATCGGCGTCTCCTGCGACATGTGCCATCCCAACGGGACGAACACCCACCCGGAGACCTACCCGAAGTATCAGGTCCAGCTCAAGAAGGTGGCCCTGCTGCGCGACATGATCAACTGGTGCGTCGAGAACCCGGAGAAGGGCAAGCCGCTGCCCGAAGACGATCCGCGCCTCCGTGCGGTCGAGGCCTACATCCTCTCGACGCGCAAGGGCGTGGCCCTGGAGCCGGGCAAGCACTGATCGCGCCGCGGGCCTGAAGGTCGGGCTCGCGTACAATCAGCGGCTTCATGTCCGACGCGCCGCCCGTCGAGGCTCGCCCGCCCGCGCCCCTGTGGACGATCCTGGCCGTGGCTGCGGTCGTGGCCGCGGTCTTCTACGCCTTCCACGTCGAGGCCGAGTGGTGGCTGGACCGGAACCCCAAGGCCCTGGGCGCCCTGCGCACCCGGCACTTCGTGCCCTTGATCGCGCGTTCGGGCTCGTCCATCGGCCTCTGGTCGCTGCCCGCGATCGGTGTCATCGGCGGGTTCCTCTTGTCGGCCCGCCGCCTCTTCCTTCGCACGGCCGTGCGGCCCGCCTGGCTGTTGCTCGCCTCCGTCGCGCTCTTCTTCGCCATCGGCACCAGCGTGTGCATGATCGACGGCTACATCTCCACCTACGACCGGAGCATCCAGCCCGCGGTCCTCTATCCGTACACGCAGCCGTTCACGTCCTACGCCGACGTGGGCCGGGTGGAGACGAAGGGGCCGGCGAACTTCCTGCGCAACTTCCCCCGGCGGCAGCTCAACGACGTGATGGCGAACCACTCGCGCACGCACCCGCCGGGGCCCGTCTTGTTCCTCTGGGTGGTGAGCCACCTCTTCGGACCGGGGCTGGTGCCCGCCTGGCTGGCCACGGTCTTCTTCGCGTCCCTCGCCACGATCCCCGTCTTCTTCCTGGCCCGCGATCTCTACGGCGAGGCGGCGGCCCGGCGGGCGCTCGCCCTGTTCCTGCTCGTGCCCAGCGTCATCCTGTTCACGACGACGTCGATGGACGGGCCGATGATGGTGTTCCTGGTCGCCGCCATCTGGGCGTTCCTGCAGGCCACGGCGGAGCGTGCGCGATGGTGGGCAGGCGCGATCGTGAGCGGCCTGGCCCTGGCCTTGGCCGGCTTCATGACCTACACCGCGTCGTACCTCCTCCTCTTCTTCGGGGTGATCGCGGTCCTCGCGTTCTTCACGGACCGTCCCCGCTTCTGGCGCATCGCCCGCATCGTCCCCATCGCCGCCCTGACTTGCCTCGCCTTCTACGGCGCCTTGTACCTGGCCGTCGGCTACGACCCCGTCGCCGCCCTGCAGCGTGCGGTCTGGGCCAACAACGAGCTGGTCGGCACCGGGCACGCCACATTGGTGCAATACGTCCATGTGAGCCTCGCGAACCTGTTCGCCTTCCTGTTCGGGATGGGCTTCGCGCTCGTCGGTGTCTGGCTCCTCCAGGTGAAAGTCGCGGTAGAGCGCGCGCGTGCCGGAGAGGGGGCCGACCTTTTCGTGCTGGCCTTTCCGATCTCGCTCTTGATCATCACGTTCTCCACGCTGTACACCCTCGAGGTGGAGCGCATCTGGATGTTCATGGCCCTGATGCTGACAGTGGCGGCGGGGCGCTACCTCGATGACCGACACGAGCGGGGAGGCGGCGACGCCGCCTTCTACTGGACGGCGGGCCTCCTCGGGCTGCAGGTCCTCGGCGCGGAGACGTTCTTCGACACCCTCTGGTAGGCGGTGTCAGCGGGCCCGCGGATGATGGGCGGCGTATTCGGCGGGATCGACCATCGCCTCGATCACGACCGGACGATCGACCCGTAGGCCTTCCTTGACCGCGGATTCGAGCGCGTCCAGCGTGTCCACGCGGCGCGACCAGGCGCCCATCCCCGCCGCCACCGCCGCGAAGTCCACGGGCCCGTAGCGCACGCCGTAGGTCGGGTAGCCCCGGTTCTGCTGGGCGACGTCGATGAGGCTGAGGGCGCTGTCGTCGTAGACGACGGTGACGAAGTGGAGACGCTCCCGCACGCAGGTCTCGATCTCCGCGTGCGTCATGCCGAAGCCGCCGTCGCCGATCGTGCACAGCACCGGCCGCTCGGGGAACTCGAGCCGGGCGGCCATGGCCGCGGGGAAGCTGTAGCCCATGGCGGAGAGGCCGTTCGATTCGAAGAAGCGGAGCGGCTCGTAGGTCGTCCAGGCCTGGGAGGTGATCGACTTGATGGAGCCGACGTCCGTGGCCAGGATCGTGTCGCGAGGGAAAAGGGCACGCAGCGCGCGCGTCAGCTCGTAGCCCGAGAGCCCTTGGGGCCGCGCGGCGGGGCGGAGGACGCGCTCGAGGTCGGCGCGGAAGCGCGCGATCGTTCCCGGCTCCCACGCGTGCGGCATGCGCGGGCGCCGGCCCAGCGCGGCCAGGGTGGTGACGACGTCGCCCACCGCTTCCGCGCGCGGCCGGAAGTCGCCGGCTGCGATCGAGACCGGACCGACGGAGACCAGCGGCATCGTTTGGTGCCAGAGCTTGTCCGACTCGACGGGCTCGAATCCCACGCCGACGAGCAGGTCGGCGCGCTCGAAGAGGTCCAGCACGACGCGATCGCCGGCCACGCCCGCGCAGACGCCGGCGAAGAGCGGGTGGTCCTCGGGCAGCAGGCCCTTCGCCTTCGGCGTCACGAAGGTGGGCGCGTCCATTCGGTCCACGAAGGCGCGCGCGGCGGCCACGTCGGCGCGCGGGTCGAGGTCGAGGCCGAGGATCACGATGGGGCGGCGCGCGGAGGCGATGGCGGCCGCGACCTCTTCCACGGCCGCGGCCGGCGCCGGCCCGATCGGCCGCGGATCGAGATCCACCGGGGACGCCGATGACGGCCGATCCTCCGCGCGCGCCACGTCGCTGGGCAGCGCGATGTGGACCGGGCCCATGCGCGGAGCGCGGGTGAGGCGCAGGGCTTCGCGGGCCTTGCCCTCCGTGTCCGCGCCGTCGAGCGTGATCGCCTGCTTCGTGAACGGCCGGTACACGGCGTTGAGGTCGAGCTGCTGGTGCGTCGCGAAGGGCGCGCTGGAGCGGGCCAGCGAGGCCGTGATGGCCACGACGGGCGAGCGGTCGAGGTAGGCGTTGGCCACGCCCAGCGTCATGTTGACGGCGCCCGGGCCGAGGGTGGCGACGCACACGCCGGGCCGGCGCTGGATCTGCCCGGTCACGTCCGCCATGAACGAGGCCGTGGCCTCATGGCGGGTGAGGACGAAGCGGATGCCGGCGCGGCGCGCGGCCTCGAGGAAGTCCAGCATCTCCCCGCCGGGCAGGCCGAACATCCGGGTCACGCCCGCCTCGCGCAGCGCGCGCGTGAGGACCTCCGCGCAGGTGGGCACGGAGGGGGAGTCTACTTCAGCTCACTCGTGCCGCAGGGCAACCATGGGGTCGATGCGCGTCGCCCGGCGGGCGGGGATCCAGCAGGCCAGGGCCGCCACCGCGAGCAGCAGCGCGGGCACGCCCAGGAGGAGCGTCGCGTCGAGCGTCCCGCGCGGGGCGGCATGCAGCGCGACGACGACCACCACGAGCCAGCCCGTGAGCATCCCCACGCCGATGACGCGCAGCGTCTCCCCCACGATCTGCCCGACGACACGCCTCTCGCCCGCGCCCAGGGCCAGGCGTACGCCGATCTCCGCCGTGCGTTGCGCCACGGCATGGGCCACGACGGCGTAGATCCCGATGGCGGCCAGCACGAGGAGGAGAGGGCCCAGCACCACGAACATCCGGGCCGGAATCCGGCGCAGGATCAGGTTCCGGTCGACGTGCTCGGCCAGGGTGCGCACGTTGAACACCGGAAGCGTGGGATCGATCTCGCGCACGATGCGCCGCAAGGCGGGCAGGGCCGCCATCTCCGCGCCGGTCCGCGTGCGGACGTGGATCTCGCCGGCCACGGACGGACGATCCCGGTACGACACGTACAACATCGGCATCGGCGGCTCGCCGAAGGCTTCGTAGAGCGAATTGCGGACGATACCGACGATCACATAGTTGCCGCCGCGGCTCACCAGGCGGCGCCCGAGAGGCTGGACGTCCGGCAGATACCGGCGCACGAACGCCTCGTTCACGACGGCCTGGGGCGGCGCGGCGGCATCGGCCATGTCCGTGAAGTCGGCGCCTTCGAGGAGGGAGATGCCCATCGTGCGGAAATAGCCGGGCGTCACGGTGTTCACCAGCGCCTGGTCGGCCACGCCGTCCGTGCGGGCGCGCCCCTCCAGCGTGAAGGCCCGCAGCGGCATTCCGTGGATGTCGAGGGGAACGGAGCGTGCGATGGCCGCCGCCTCCACGCCGGGCAGGGCGCGCAGGCCGTCCAGGAGCCGGGTGGCGAACGCCCGCGTGCCCGCCTCGTCGAGCCCGCGCCCGGAGAGATCGTAGGCGGTCACGAGCACGCCCTCGCGCCGGAAGCCGGTATCCGTCTCGCGCGCGTCGTGGACGCTGCGGAAGAAGATCGCGGCCACGATGAGCACGGCGAGGGCGAGCGCGACCTCGGTCCCCATCAGGATGTTCCGCATGCGGCTGCGGCCACCGCTCCCGCGGGCCCCGGCGCGGAGCGCCTGCTGGGGGTCCACGCGCGCGAGCTGCACGGCGGGGGCGAGCCCGAAGGCCAGACCGCAGGCGATCCCGAGGAGCGTCGCGAAAGCCAGGGCGGTGCCGTCGACGCGCGTCTGGAACCGGATGGGCCAGGACATCGCGAACGGGACCGCACGCAGGGCATTGGTGCCCCACACCGCGATGGCGGTGCCCACGGCCGCGCCCAGGACCGCGAGCAGGACGCTCTCCGTGAGCAGCAGCCCCAGGACGCGCCCGGGGCTCGCTCCCAGCGCCAGCCGGACGCCGACCTCGCGGTGGCGCGTGCTCGCCCGCGCCAGGAGGAGGTTGGCCGTGTTCCCGCAGACGGCGAGGAGGAGCAGGAGCATCACCCCCTGCAGGATCCACAAGGCGCGCGCCAGCATGCGCGGCGGCCCGCGCAACGCGTCCCAGAACGACAGCACGTCCGCCTTCACCGCCGCGTTCGTGTCCGGGTAGAGGCGCGCCAGCTCGCTCATGGCCGCGTCCAGCTCCGCCTGGGCTGCCGCCCGCGTGGTGTGCGGCGGAAGGGATCCGAGGAGCGCGTAGCCGCGCTGGCTGCGGTCCTCCATCTCGCGCGATCCGCCCAAGAGGGCGGGGGCCATCGTCGCGGGGACCCAGAGATCGAAGTCGAGCCCGAGGACGGTGCCCTGGAATCCCGGCGGCGCGACGCCGACGACGGTGAGGTTCTGGTCGTTGAGGCGAAGCGAGCGGCCGATCGCGGCGGGCCGGCCGCCCAGTCGCGCATGCCAGAAGCCGTGGGAGACGACGACGACGGGCTCCCCGCCCGCGCGCTCCACCTCGTCCGGACGGAGGAAGCGGCCAAGAGCGGGCTGCAGGGAGAGCGCGGAGAAGTAGTTGCCGGAGACGAGCTGCCCGGAGACGCGCTCGGTGCGGCCGGTCTCGCCCAGGCTCAGGGGCACCATGCGCGACGCGATCAGGTCGTCCAGGAGGTGCAGCCGCGTCCGCAGGTCGCGGTACTCGAGCCAGGAGGATCCGGGACGGGTCCCCGCTTCCGCGCGCGTCTCCACGGAGTAGAAGCGCGAGGCATCGGGGACGCCGGGGAGCGGATGAAGCACGATGGCCTCGATCCAGGAGAACACCGCGGTGTTCACGCCGATCCCCACGCCGAGGGAGAGGATCACCACCGCGGAAAGGCCGGGCATCCGCCGGATCGTCCGTCCGGCGTGGCGGACGTCGCGCAGCGTGGACTCGAGGCGGTGGCCGGCCCGGCCCATCCGGATCTCGTCCTTCACGCCCTGGACTCCTCCGAGCTCGGCCCGCGCGGCCTGCCGGGCCGTCTCCGGATCCATTCCCGCGTGGCGTTTCCGCTCGATCGACTCTTCGAGGTAGGCCTGCAGCTCTTCGTCGAGGTCGCGGTCGAGCCGCGCTTTCCCCGCGATCGAATTCCAGATGTTGGCTATCCAGCGGCGCATGTGTGGCCTTCTATTCGGACTCGAGGACCTGTCCGACCGCCCCCACGATGCGCGCCCACTGCCGCTTCTCCGCCTCGAGCTGGCGGCGTCCGGCCGCGGTCAGCTCGTAGCACTTCGTGCGGCGGCCCTCCGCGGACTGCTGCCAGCTGCCCTGGATGAATCCCTCCTGGGCCAGGCGATGCAGGGCGGGGAAGAGCGATCCCGGCCGCACGTCGAACGTGCCGCGCGTGATCTGGGCGATGCGGTCGGCGATGGCCATGCCGTGGCGCGGCTCGAGGGCCAGCGTACGCAGGATGAGGAGGTCCAGCGTTCCCTTGAGGATCTCGGTCCGGCGCGGCGTCATCGCGTCCTCCTGCGTATGTTATCGATGTTCGATATCGGAGTCCGACGCGCACGATAGCCGAGGTCGGGACCGGTGGTCAACTCGTTCCGGAACGAGTTGGTTCAAGGAACACTTCAGGTGCAAGTAGAGTGTCCTCGACCGTCTCCGGCTCTGTCCGGGGCCGGTGACAAAACGCCGGGGGCATCCGCTTCATGATCCTGTGAAGGCCGCCCGGCGCGAATCTTGCTCCGCCTCATGACGGTCGTCTCGACCGGGAGGACACCTTTGGACCTGACTCCGCTCCGCCGCGCCGCCGCCGCCATCCTGATGGCGCCCCTTCTGGCGACGGCCAACCCCCAGTCGCCGCCCTCGCCGGCGCCCCCTGAGCGGCAGGTGCCGACGTTCGGCATCTCGACCGAGCTCGTCTACGTCCGCTTCCACGTCGAGAAGAAGGGCGGTTACCTGGACGCCCTGAAGCCGGACCAGATCCGCGTCCTGGAAGACGGCCAGCCCCAGAAGATCGCGCTCCTGGAGACGCCGGCCACCCGCGAGCGCACGGTTCCTCCGGAGGTCACGCTGGCCCTGGACGTGAGCAGCAGCGTGATGGACGACCGGCTCCTCGACGAGTCCCTGCTGAAGGAAGTCCTTTTCGCCACACTGGGCGAGCAGGCGCGCATCGCCCTCTGCGCGTTCGGGGGCGAGCTGAAGTGCCTGACGCCGCCGACGCGCGACGCCGACGCGCTCCTGAACGGATTCCAGCAGGCCATCGAGTTCAGCCACGAGCAGCGGCGGGCGGGCACGCGCCTCTACGCGTCCCTCGCGGACCTGGCCAAGCCCCCGAAAGACGCCGAGAAGGCGCAACGCGCGCTCATCGTGTTCTCGGACGGGCTCGACAACAAGGACGGCAAGATGACCCAGGCCCTCGACGCGGCCCTGGCGGCCGATGTCCGCGTCTACACCATCGCGCTGAGCCAGTCGTTCCAGGCCACCTCGCGCTCGGCGGGAATCGGTGGCGGCACGCCCAACCGCACGATGTACGACTACCGCAAGCTCGATTTCGGACGGCTGGCCGAGCTGACCGGGGGACGGCCCTACGAGCCGGCGACGCTGAGTCAGAAGGACCTGGCCAAGGTCCTCCACAGCATCGCCACCGAGATCTCGATGGAGAACGTGGTCGGCTATCAACCGGAGGGCCCGGCCGGCGCTCCCCGCAAGCGGAAGGTCAAGGTCGAGCTCGCGGACAAGTCGCTCGGGAAGATTCCGGACGGCGAGCGCACGCTCCTGCGCTGACCGCCGCGCCCGCGCCGGCACTCCGGCCTCATGCGCCCGGACGTTATACTGCCCCTCCGATCTGGAGGACTCCGATGCGCGTGTTCCCCGCATTCGTGCCGCTCGCCTTCGCCCTCGCGGCCACGACCGCCGCCGCCCAGACCGCCGCGGCACCCACCCCGCCCGCCACGCCTGCGCCCCGCTACCAGGCCTTCGACCTGGGCACGCACCATCGCGCCGTCTCGACGTCGAACCCGGACGCGCAGAAGGCTTTCGACCAGGGCCTGCTGTGGTCCTTCTCCTTCAACCACGGCGACGCCGAGCGGGCGTTCCGCGAGGCGGCGCGCCTGGACGACACGCTGGCCGCGGCCTGGTGGGGGATCGCGCTCGTCAACGGGCCGCACATCAACAACACGACCGTGGACGAGGCGCACGCGAAGGTGGCCTGGGAGGCGCTGGCGGAGGCGAAGAAACGCCGCGCGAGCGCCAGTGAGGTCGAGAAGGCGCTGATCGACGCGCTCGCGTCGCGTTATGCCTGGCCGCATCCGGCGGACCGGCACCCGCTGGACGAGGCGTACGCGGCGGCGATGGCCGACGTCTTCAAGCGCTTCCCGCAGGACGCGGACGTGGCCACGCTCTACGCGGAGGCCCTGATGGACGTGCGGCCCTGGAATCAGTGGACGCGCGAGGGCCAGCCCCAGCCGGGCACCCTCGAAGTCATTCAGGCCCTGGAGACCGCGCGCGCCTTGAACCCCGACCATCCCGGCGCGCTTCACCTCACCATCCACGCCCTCGAGGCTTCGCCCCAACCGGAGCGCGCGCGCGAGGCGGCCGACCGCCTGCGCAACCTCGTTCCCGACGCCGGGCATCTCGTGCACATGCCGGCGCACATCGACGTGCGCCTCGGACGATGGCAGGAGGCGGCCGTCGCCAACGAGAAGGCCATGGCCGCGGACGCGCGGTACAACGCGCGCCGGCTCGAGCCCGGGTTCTGGGGGCTCTACATGGCCCACAACCAGCATTTCCTCGGCTACACCGCGATGATGGAAGGCCGGCGCGAGGCCGCCCTCGGGCATATGCAGGGAGTGGTCGCGATGTTCCCGCCGGAATTCGTCAAGGAGAACGCCGTCTTCATGGACGCGTTCATGACCGCCCATCTCGAGTCGCTCAAGCGCTTCGGGGAATGGCAGGCCATCCTCGAAGACAAGCCCGTGGTGGACGGGTTGCCCGTCTCCACGGCCCACCGCCACATGACGCGAGCGATCGCCCTGTCCGCCCTGGGGCGTACGCGAGAGGCGGAGAAGGAAGCGGCGGTCTTCCGCCGCTCCGTCACGGTCATCTCCAAGGACGCCGCCTGGGGTTCCAACACCGCCGCCGCCGCCATGGCCGTGGGCATCCCCTACCTCGAAGGCGAGATCGCGTATCGCAAGGGAAACAAGACCCTGGCCGTGGCCAAGCTGCGCGAAGCGGTCGCGCTGGAGGACGCCCTCAAATACGACGAGCCGCCGGCCTGGACGGTGCCGACGCGTCACTCGCTGGGAGCGGCGCTCATCGGCGCCCAGAAATACGCGGACGCGGAGGCCGTGTACCGCGAGGACCTGAAGCGCTATCCGGAGAACGGCTGGTCGCTGCGGGGCCTGGCCCAGGCCCTCGAGGCCCAGGGAAAGCGGCCGGAGGCCGCGGACGTGAAGGCGCGCCTGGCCAAGGCCTGGGCGAGAGCCGATGTCGTCGTCGATTCGTCGTGCCTATGCATCCGGCCCGGAAGCGGCGGCCACCGCCCCTGACGCGCGCGCGACCACGCGCACCAGGAGCAGCGCCCCCAGGATCGCGGCGTAGGCGAGGGGCTCGCTGAGATCCTTCTTGACGCGCCAGACGAAGTGGACGACGGCGCACAAGGCCGCGGGGTAGACGAGCAGGTGGAGCCGCTTCCACTTCACGTAGCCCATGCGGCGGACCGCGCCTTTGGTCGAGGTCCAGGCCAGGGGGATCATCAGCACGAAGGCGGCGAACCCCACGAAGATGAACTTGCGCTTGAACACGTCCGCCAGCACCACGCGCAGGTCCAGCCCCTGATCGAGGCCCGCGTAGACGGCGACATGGAGGGTCGCGTACGCGAAGGCGAGCAGGCCCAGGAGCCGGCGGACGCGGATCGGCCACGTCCACCCGAACAGCGCGCGGAGCGGCGTGCAGGCCAGCGACGCGATCAGGAGGACGAGGGCCATGAGCCCGAGCTCGTTGAGAGCCTCCGCGATGGGGTTGGCGCCCAGGGCTCCCGACCGTGCGCGCAGGAGGATCGAGAGAAGGGGCGCGCTCGCGCCCACGAGGATTCCCGGATTGAGCCAGGGCAGGGGCCCCCGCCGTCTCGCCATCCGCTTCCTTAGAAATTCCGGCGCAGGTCCAGGCCGGCGTAGAGGCTCGCCACCTGCTCCGCGTAGCCGTTGAACGGGAGCGTGGGCCGGCGCTGGATCTCGCCGATGCGCCGCTCGCTGGCCTGGCTCCAGCGCGGATGGTCCACGGCCGGGTTCACGTTCGCGAAGAACCCGTATTCGTTGGGCGCGGCGGCGCTCCATGTCGTCGGCGGCTGCTCGCGGGTGAGCCGGATGTGCACGATGGACTTGATGCCCTTGAACCCGTATTTCCAGGGCACCACGAGGCGCAGGGGCGCGCCGTTCTGGTTCGGGAGGACGCGGCCGTAGAGGCCGGTGGCCAGGATCGTGAGCGGGTGCATGGCCTCGTCCAGGCGCAGGCCCTCCACGTAGGGCCAGTCGAGCACGCGTCCCTTCTGCCCCGGCATCCGCTCCGGGTCGAGGAGCGTCGTGAAGGCGGCGTAGCGCGCGTTCGTGGTCGGCTCCGCCCGCTTCAAGAGGTCGCCCAGCGGGAAGCCGAGCCAGGGGATCACCATCGACCAGGCCTCGACGCAGCGCATGCGGTAGACGCGCTCCTCGAGCGGGAACCACTGGAGGAGCTGGTCGATGTCCACGGTCAGGGGCTTGCCGACCTCGCCGTCGATCGTGACCGTCCACGGCTTCGTGCGAAAGTCCTGCGCTCGCCGCGCGGGATCGCCCTTGTCGAGGCCGAACTCGTAGAAGTTGTTGTACGTCGTCACGTCGCGGAAAGGCGTGCGGGTCTCGTCGGTGCTGAAGCGGCTGCCGCGCGCGACCTCGAGCTCGGGGAGACCGGCCGCCCGCGCGGGCACCGGTGGCGGCTCCGCGCGGCCGCCCTTCAGGAGGCTCGTGAGCCCCAGTCCCACCCCGACGCTGGTCGCGGTAAAGAGCAGCGAGTCCTTGAGGAACTCGCGGCGGCGCTGGAACAGGGGCTCCGGCGTCACCTCGTCCTTCGGAAGCTCCGGTCCCTGGTCGGCCATGGTCCCTCGGTGGACGATACCTCAGGGAAGATCGCTTTGGACGGCGGCGAAATTCCTGCGAAAACGGGCCGCAAACCGGGAACACTTTTGGGTTTAGGCCAGAATCCTTAAAATGCCGGGGTGCCTCTCCGCCTGCAGCCCGCGCAGGGCAACGCGATCGAGATCGATGCCGAGCGCACGCTGATCGGCCGCGACAAGACCGCGGAGATCCGCCTCACCGAAAGCTCGGTCTCGCGCAAGCACGCGACCATCGAGCGGCGCGGCCCGCAGTGGGTGATCGTGGACGGGGGAAGCGCCAACGGTACCTTCCTCGATGACGTGCAGGTGGCTGAGGGCGTTCTCAAGAACGGCCAGACGCTCCGGCTGGGCGCGGCCGTCTTCAAGGTCCAGGTCGAAGAGGAGCCGACGCCCACCCAGACCATCCGCCCCAGCGAGCTCGAGGCCAAGACGCAGCCCGCGGTGCCGGCCTATCGGCCGGGGCCGCCGCCCGCGCCCGCGGCGCCGGCCATGACGCCGGCCCAGGCCGCGGAGCTGCTGGGCATGGCCGTGGGGACGCCCGCCGCGGACGTGCGGCGGCAATACCAGAAGCTGCACAACGACCTTCAGGTCCGCATGACCAACACGCCGTCCCCCAGCCTGAAGCGGATGTACCAGAAGAACCTCCAGGAGCTGAAGCTGGCGTGCGAAGTCCTCGCGCCCGGGTCCTCGAGCTGAGCGACGAAAGGAATCGGCGTGGGTGACAGCTACGGCGTGGTGAAGGTGGCGGCCGTCCAGGCCGCGCCCGTCGTCCTCGATCGGGAGGCGACCCTCGCCCGCGTGGAGTCCCTGGTGGACGAGGCGGCCGGACGGGGAGCGCGCATCGTCGTCCTGCCCGAGGCGTTCGTGCCCGCCTACCCGGCCTCCGCGATCTTCGGTCCCGTGTTCGGTGGGTTCACGAATCCGGCGGCGGGACCGGCGTTCCGGCGCCTCGCCGCCAACGCGGTCGAGGTCCCGTCGCCCGCGACCGAGCAGATCGGACGCGCCGCGCGGAAGGCGCGTGCCCACGTCTGCATCGGGGTGAACGAGAGGACGCGCACGGGCACGCTGCACTGCACGCTGCTCCTGTTCGGCCCCACCGGCGAGCTGCTGCAGGCCCATCGCAAGCTCGTGCCGACCCACGACGAGCGGATGGTGTGGGGTCCGGGCGAGGCGGTCACGCCGGCGGCCGTACCCAGCGAGCACGGTCCGATCGGGCAGCTCGTGTGCTGGGAGAACTACATGCCCCTCGCGCGCTACGCCCTGTACCGGTCGGGCGAGCGCATCCACCTGGCCCCGACCGCGGACGCGTCCGACGGATGGCAGGCGACCATCCGGCACATCGCGCTCGAGGGCCGCGTGTTCGTCATCGCCTGCAATCAATACGTCACGCGATCGTCCTACCCCGCCGACTTCGAGCTGAAGGAGGCGCTGGCGCGATCGCCCGAAGTGGTCTGCCGCGGCGGCAGCGCGATCGTCGCGCCCGACGGGCGCTACCTCGCGGGTCCTCTCTACGGGGAAGCGGGGATCCTCGTCGCGGACCTGGATCTCGGTGAGGTCGCGCAGGGCCGCCAGCTCCTGGACGTAGCCGGACACTACGGCCGCCCCGACGTGTTCCGCCTGGAGACTGCATGATGTGCGGCTACCGAGCTCGCCCCGGCACTTTCCCTCCCCCCGTATGTGGGGGAGGGATAGGGAGGGGGGGTCGATGATGATTTCCGTTTTCGCTCCCGCCAGCATCGGCAACGTCGGCCCCGGGTTCGACGTGCTCGGGCTGGCCGTGGAGGGCCCGGGCGACGAGGTCCGCCTCGAGCGCGTGGACGGTCCGTCGTCGATCGAAGAGATCACGGGCACCGACGCCGAGCTGATCCCGCGCGAGCCTTCGTCGAACGTCGTCACCGTCGCCGCGGAGGCGATGCTGCACGCGCTCGGCGTGGGCGGCGGCGTGCGCGTCTGGCTGCGCAAGGGCATTCCGCAATCCGGCGGCCTCGGCGGCAGCGCGGCCTCGTCCGTGGCCGGCGCGTGGGCAGCGGCGGTGGCGGCCGGGCACGAGCCGCGGCCGGTCGAAGTCATGGCCGCGGCGCTGACCGCGGAAGCGACGGTGGCCGGACGCCATCTGGACAACATCGCGGCCTGCGTGCTCGGAGGTCTCACTCTCGTCCGCTCCACCGATCCCATCGACGTCGTGCGCGTGCCCCTGGCCCGGCCGCTCTGGGTGGCCCTGGTCACGCCTGCCGTGCGCCTGGAGACGCGCACCGCGCGCTCCGTGCTTTCGCAGACGCTGGACCGCGCGGCCTGGGTGCAGCAGATGGCGAATACGGCGGCCCTCCTCCACGGCCTGGGATCGGGGGACCTCGGGCTCGTGTCGCGGGCGCTCGTGGACGGCTTCGCCGAGCCCAAGCGTGCTCCCCTCATCCCGCGCTTCGCCGAGATCAAGCACGCGGCGCTCGACGCGGGAGCGCTCGGCTCGTCGATCAGCGGCGCGGGCCCGACCATCTTCGCGCTGGCCGCGGACGAAGCGCAGGGAGCGAAGGTGCTCGACGCCATGCGCGCGGCCCTGGGCGGGATGGCGGGGCGGGCGGAGCTGGCGACGGTGGCCGCGCGCGGAGCGCGCACGCTATGAGCACGACGGCCGCTAAAGCCCCGGCGGACGCCCGCGAGTGGCTGGCCTGCGTCGCCTGCGGGACGACCTACGACGTCGATGCTCTCCGTTACTCGTGCACCTGCGGCGGCCTCCTCTCCGTCGAGCGGCCGGCGGGTTGGGCGGCGCGCCTCGGGCCCGCGGTCTTCGACGCGCGCCTCGGCTCGCGCGCGGACGTGGATCGGAGCGGCGTCTGGCGCTTCCGCGAGGCCGTCCGCGACTTGCCCGTGCCCGCGCTCGTGACCCATCCGGAAGGCGGGACCCGCCTCTACGCACGGCCGGCCCTGTCGTCGTGGGCGGGGATCGAGCACCTCCTCTTCAAGCACGAAGGTGAGAACCCGACGGGATCGTTCAAGGACCGCGGGATGGTGGTCGGCATCACCCAGGCCGTGCGCATGGGCGCGCGCGCCGTGGCCTGCGCGTCCACGGGCAACACGAGCTCGTCCCTGGCCGCCTACGCCGCCCAGGTGGGCTGCCCGGCGTTCGTCTTCCTGCCCGCGGGCAAGGTGGCCATGGGCAAGGTCGCGCAGACCCTTGCCTATGGTGCCCGCGGCCTGGCCGTGCGCGGCGACTTCGATGCCGCCCTGCGCCTGGTCACGGAATCCTGCGAGCGGCTGGGTATCTACCTCCTGAATTCGGTGAACCCGTTCCGCATCGAGGGGCAGAAGACGATCGTGTGGGAGATGCTCCAGGATCTTGCCTGGGACGCTCCCGACTGGATCGCGGTGCCGGCGGGGAACCTCGGCAACACGAGCGCGTTCGGCAAGGCCCTGCGCGAGGCGCACGCGGGCGGCTGGATCACGCGCGTGCCGCGGCTCCTCGCCGTGCAGGCCGCGGGCGCGAACCCGTTCTATCGCAGCTTCGCGGACGGCTTCCGTTCGCGCCACCGCGTGCAGCCGGAGACGGTGGCCACGGCGATCCGCATCGGCGATCCCGTGAGCCACGACCGTGCCCGGATCGCGATCGAATCGACCCGCGGCGTGGTGGCCGAGGTCTCGGACGAGGAGATCCTGGCCGCCAAGGCCCAGATCGACGGCGCGGGCCTGGGCTGCGAGCCCGCGTCCGCGGCCAGCCTCGCCGGAGCGCGCAAGCTGCGCGCGGAAGGGGTCATTGCGCCGGGGGAGCGCGTCGTGTGCGTGCTCACCGGCAACATCTTGAAGGACCCGGACGCCATTCGCGCCCGCGTGCCGGAGAAGAACCTCATCGAGGTGGACGCGGAGCCGGCGGCGGTGGAAGCCGCGCTCACGCCCTGGCTGCGCTAGGGCAGCCTGGCGCGAACGGCCGTTCAGTAACCGTTCAAGAAACTGGACGTTTCCTCGGCAGAGTGGATTACACTCCCACGCATACTGCGCCGGGAGATGTGAAACCCAAGTCCCATGCGAGCCCGAACGAGGGCTGGCCGCCGGCCCGCTGCTCTGGCTCCGCGGCGAGAGCGCTTGCCCTTCCGGGCGCCACCCGCCGTTGACGGGGTTCCTTTTGCGCGGCTCAAAGGCTCAGGGGGCAGGTGGATGAGTCGAGTCAAAGTCCTTTTGGGTGGAGCGCTCGGCGTCCTGACGTTGGGGGCCGTCGCGCTCTCGAACGGTTCCGTCAGCGCCGCGGGCGCGGCCGGGGCGCAAGGGTCGCCGAAGCAGCTGAGCCCGGAAATCCTCTACCCGGACAACCAGGACGTCCTGCCGTCGCTTCGCCATGTCGCGCCGATTCCGCCCGACTGGAACGCGGATTTGCAGGAGAAGGACACCCACGAGGTCAAGCGGTGGGCCTCCCCCCATGCCCCGCTGACGCCTGCGCAGATGAACCTCGTGAAGGACGGGGCGCGTCAGGCGGTCTCGCAGGCTTTGGTCCTCCCCGCGTTGAGCGCCACCGCGGGTCTCAACTTCGATGGTGTCGGCCTCCCGGGCTACTCACCCACCGGCGCCCCTCCGGACACGAACGGCGCGGCGGGTGCGACCCAGTACGTGCAGTGGGTGAACACCTCCTTCGCCGTGTTCAACAAGTCCACGGGCGCGCTGGTGTACGGGCCGGCCGCCGGGAACACGCTCTGGTCCGGTTTCGGCGGGCGTTGCTCCACGGACAACAGCGGTGACCCGATCGTCATGTACGACCAGCTGGCGAACCGCTGGGTCATGATGCAGTTCGCGGTCTCGACGACGCCGTACATGCAGTGCGTCGCCGTGTCCCAGACCTCGGACGCCACCGGCGCCTGGAACCGCTATTCCTATTCGTTCGGCACCGGCTTCAACGACTACCCGAAGGGCGGCGTCTGGCCCGACGCCTACTACGTCACCTACAACATGTTCGCCAACGGGTCCACCTTCAGCGGCGCCCAGGTCTGCGCCATGGACCGCGCCGCCATGTTGAGCGGGGCGGCGGCGAGCCAGCAGTGCGTCCAGCTCTCCACGACCTACGGCGGTCTGCTCCCCGCCTACCTCGACGGCGCCACACCCCCGCCCGCGGGCGCCCCCAACTACGTGGTGGGCTTCGACGACGTGAGCAACAACGCCCTTCGCCTGTGGAAGTACCACGTCGACTGGGCCACTCCGGCCAACTCGACCTTCACCGGTCCGACGAGCATCCCGGTCGCCGCCTTCACGCCCGCCTGCAGCGGCGGCACGTGCGTGCCGCAGTCGGGCACGACGCAGAGGCTGGACTCGCTGGCCGACCGCATGATGTACCGCCTGGCCTATCGCAACTTCGGAGACCACGAGTCGCTGGTGACGAACCACTCGGTCACCTCGGGCGGCGTCTCCGGTGTCCGTTGGTACGAGATCCGGAGCCCCGGAGGCACGCCGACGGTCTTCCAGCAGTCCACCTTCCAACCGGACACCGCGTATCGCTGGATGGGCTCGATCGCCATGGACCAGAGCGGCGACATGCTGCTGGGCTACAGCGCGTCCAGCAGCTCGATCAGTCCGACCGCGCGCATCACGGGCCGGCTGGCCGGGGACGCCCTCAACACCATGCAGACCGAGAGCGATCTTCTCTCGGGGGTGACCCACGGCTCGCAGACGACGGCACTGAGCCGCTGGGGGGACTACAGCGCCATGACCGTGGACCCGACCGACGACTGCACCTTCTGGTTCACCACGGAGTACCTGAAGGCGAACGGTACCTTCAACTGGAGCACACGGATCGCGTCGTTCAAGTTCGCCAGCTGCGGCGGGACGGCCACGCCGGACTTCTCGGTCTCGGCCGCGCCCGGCGCCGTGAGCGTCGTCCAGGGCTCGAGCGGGACCAGCACGATCACGGTCGGCAGCCTGGCCGGGTTCAACTCCGCCGTCGCCCTCTCCGCCTCCGGCCTGCCCGGCGGCGTGACCGCGTCCTTCTCGCCGGCCTCGGTGACGCCGCCCGCGAACGGCAACGCGACGTCGACGCTGACCCTCACCGCGTCCGCCGTGGCCGCTACCGGCACCTTCGCGGTGACGGTGACCGGAACCTCCGGCTCGACCACCCACAGCGCGGGCATCAACTTGACGGTGTCGGCCGCGGGCGCTCTCACCGCCGCCTACGACTCGACGCTCAAGGCGCCCAAGTGCGGCGCGGTGGGACTCTCCTGCGACACCGGCACCTCGTTGCTCCTCGGCCGCGCCGGCCTCGGTCCCGAGCCCAGCCAGCCCAACACGATCAACAACTCGTGCGCGGACGGCACCTCCGGGACCTTCCACTCGGACGAGTCCAACGACCGGATCCGGGTCTTCACGACGGACGGCAGCAACTTCGCTCCCGGGAAGACGGTGACCGTCCAGGCCACGGTATGGGCCTACTCGAGCTTCACCTCGGACCACCTCGACCTGTACTACGCGGCCAACGCCACCGCCCCCACCTGGACGCTGATTGGCACCATCAACCCGACCGCGGCCGGGTCGCAGGTCCTGTCCGCCAACTACACCTTGCCCAGCGGCGGCAGCCTGCAGGCCGTGCGCGCCGCTTTCCGCTACCAGGGCAGCGCCGCCGCCTGCGCTTCGGGTGCCTACAACGACCGCGACGACCTGGTCTTCGCGGTGGGTGCGGGGGCGCCGGACACCACGCCGCCGACGACGTCCATCACCGCGCCCGCGAGCGGCGCGACCGTGAGCGGAACCGTGAGCGTGACCGCCTCCGCCAGCGACAACGTCGGCGTCACCAACGTCGAGTTCTACATCGACGGCGCCCTGGCCGGCAGCGACGCCAGCTCGCCCTACGCGTTCTCGTGGAACACCGCCGGCCTCGTCAACGGCAGCAGCCACACGATCGTCTCCAAGGCCTACGACGCGGCTGGCAACGTGGGGACGAGCGCCACCGTCACCGTGACCGTCAACAACGGCGCCGTGGCCCAGAACGCGGTCTACGACGCGACCATCAAGGCCCCGAAGTGCGCAACGGTCGGGATCTCCTGCGACTCCGGTCCGTCCCTGCTCCTCGGCCGCGCGACCCTGGGTCCGGAACCCAACCAGCCCAACACGGTCAACAGCTCCTGCGCGGACGGCACCAGCGGGACCTATCACTCCGACGAGTCCAACGACCGGATCAAGGTCTCGACCACCGACGGCAGCGCGCTCGCCGCCGGCAAGACCGTACGCATCGACGCCACCGTGTTCGCCTGGTCGACGCCGTCGGCCGATCACCTGGACCTCTACTACGCGGCCAACGCCAGCAGCCCGACCTGGGTCTTCATCGCGACGATCACGCCCACGGCCGCCGGTACCCAGACGCTGTCCGCGACCTACACCCTGCCCGCGGGCAGCCTGCAGGCCGTGCGCGCCAACTTCCGTTACCAGAGCAGCGCGGGATCGTGCGTGGCCGCCTCGTACACGGACCACGACGACCTGATCTTCGCCGTTCAGTAGCGACCTGACGTGAGCCCGGCGGGGCCTGTGCCTCGCCGGGCCGTCGTCAGCGGCCGGTGACTACCGGCACTTCATCAGGCGGGCGTTGCCACCGAGCGTCAGCTCGAAGGGCCCCAGGGTCTGGCCGCCTTCGGCTTCGACGACGATCTCGAGGGTCATCGTGTGGCCCTCGACGGAGCCCCGGAAGCGGGCGGACACGGCCTCCTCCGCTTCGTCCTTCCGTATGGGCCCGCCGTGCTCCCGCACGAAGCGCCCCGCGACGTCGAAGCGACCCTTTTCGAGAGTCATGGCCTCGAGTGATCCGTGGGCGCAGTCGAGCTCCAGGCGGGCGCGGTCCTTGTCTACGGTGAGGCGAGCGCCTCGGCCTCCCCAGTCACCGGGCTCGACCCGGCCCTCGTCGCCGGCTGAGAGCATCGCCGCCAGAAGGACGAGCGGCATCAGGGAATTCACGAGCCCACTATACTGCGGGGCCGCCGCCCCCCTTGCGGGCGACGTAGTAGTTGTTGAGGGGATCGTCGGGCCCGAGGCGATGGACCTCGACCGATGTGAAGCCCGCCTCGCGCAGCATCGCGAGCGCCTTCTCCTCGCCCCACACCGTCCCGAGTCCTGCCCCGTCCAGGGCCAGGGACACCGTCATGCAATGCATGGTGGACATCCCGTAGAGGAAGGGACCCAGCGGGTGCCCGATGTTGCCCGCGAGATCGCTCGAGGCGCGGACGTCCACCATGAGGAACGTCCCGTCCGCGCGGAGCGCGCGCGCCACCTCACGCAGGACGTCGTGCGGCCGGGCCTGGTCGTGGATGACGTCGAAGGCGGTGACGAGGTCGTAGGCCTCCCTCTCGCCCAGCGCGGCCACATCGCGCGCGGCGAAGCGCGCGTTGGCGAGGGAGAGCGCCTCCGCCTCTGCCCGCGCGGCCACGACGCCCGTCTCCGAGAAGTCGTACCCGCGGAAGCGGCTGCGCGGGAAGGCGCGCGCCAGCAGGTTGACCGCGTGTCCCTGGCCGCAGCCGATGTCGAGCGCGTCGAGGCCCATTTCCAGCGCGCCGGCCAGGCCGGTCAGCGGCACGACCTTCTGGAGCAGCAGGTGGTCGAAGCGCAGGCCGCTGCTCTCCGCCATCAGGGCCTGGAAACGCGGGTAGCGCGCGTAGGGCACGCCTCCACCGCTGCGGAAGCTGTGGATGACGTCGGCTTCGACCTCCGCCAGCATGGGGATGTACTGCATGAAACGGGCGATGTTCCGCGCGCCCGCGGCGCTGGTGAGGACGGCCGCGTGTTCCGCCGGGAGCACGTACGTCCGTGCGCCGGCGTCGTAGGTGACGATGCCTCCCGTCACCATCGCCCCCAGCCATTCGCGGACGTAGCGTTCGTTCAAGCCGGAGGCGGTGGCGATGGCTTCGCTGGTGGAGGGCGGCAGCGCGGCCATCCTTTCGAAGAGGCCGGTCTGGCGGCCGATGCTGGTCATCAAGGCGAGGATGGCGCCGTTGAGAACGCCGACCATCTTGCCGGTGAACGCCTCCGTCTTCGCCGGGTCCAGCTTTGGCTCGATCATCACGCCGCTCCGTCGACCAGGTGCTCCGCGGCCTCGACGTGGGCGGGATCGCCGATGAGGCCCAGCCGGTCCCCGGAAGCGAGCTTGAAGTCCGGAGTCAGGCTCGGCACCAGCGCCCCGTCGCGATAGAGAGGACGGCGAAGGCCTCCCGGAAAGACAACACGTCCGCGCCCACCTGATGGCTCCGGGGAGTGAACGGCCCGATGGCCATGCCCGCGACGAGATCGCCGACCAGCGGCGGCACCCGCGCCTGACGGGCCAGGAGTCCGCCGACGAGGGCGGCGGCCAGGGCCACGCCGATGTTGATGAGGATCGGGATCTCGTGCATGTCCGGCCTTCAGCGCCTCGACGCGGACGCGGCCGTGCAGGCGGCCTCGACGAGAAGATCGCGCCGTGCGGCGTCGAGCCGCAGCGCCGTCGCCGACAGGGCACGGGACAGGGCCGCCCGATCCTCGGGGATGAGAGTGCAGGCGACGGTCAGGGCGGCGGCGTAGGTGCCGAGCAGGCTCGGATGGAACCGGTCCGAGACGGTCAGCACCAGCGACCGGTCGCGCGCGCCGAGCATCTCCCAGGCGTCGCCGGCGGGAACGAGCAGCGCGTCGTTCGCTTCCGCCGCCGCGCGATACGACGCGCTCACCGCGGACGCCTCCTGCCCGGGCAGCGGCCATACCATGAGCAGCGCGGGCTTCGCGCCCACGCTCCGGATCGCGGCCGCGAATCGCCGGGTGGACTCGACGAGCTCGGCCCGGCTCTCGGGCAGGGTCGATGGTCCCTGCTGCATCGCGACGACGGACCACCGTCCCTCGCGGATCGCGCGCAAGGCGCGGCCGTTGTCCAGGTGATCGAGGAGGCTCGCTCCGCCCTGGGTCACGGCGGACGTGCGCAGGGGATGGCCCGCCGCCGCCGTGATCTCGGCGACGCGCGCGGGCAGGTCGTTGCTCTCGGTCAGGCTGTTGCCGATGAACAGGACCGACTCGCCGCCGCCCGCGCCCGCGCTCGTCGTCGCGCTCTCGACGCTGGGCGAAACCGCGGTGGCCGCGGCGCAGCCCAGCCCGAGGGCGGCGCCCGCGGCCAGGCTCGCGAATCGAAAGACACGGGGCCGCCGACGCATCCCGGCAGTATGTGCCAAGTGGCCCCGAGACGGCTCGCCGCGCGTGCGCGCGTCGTGTACGCTGCGGCGCCATGAGCAAGTGCCTGGCCGTACCGTTGGCCGTGATCGCCTGCACCCTGGCGCCGCTCGCGCGCGCGGAAGACGACGCCGTGGTGCGCGCGGCCCGCGTCTACGTGAAGGCCGCCCAGGAGGCGGGCAAGGCGGGGAAGTCCCAGGCCGCGCTCGACGCGTGGCTCCAGGCCCACGCGCTGCGTCCACAGCACGGCGCCATCGCCTTCGAGCTCGCCGCGGCCTACGCGGCCGCCGGCCGCATCGACGACGCCACGGAGTGGCTGAAGGTCGTGGGTGAGATGGGCTTCGCGTTCCCGACCGAGAACCGCGAAGACCTGCGAGCGTGCCGGGCGCAGGCGCCCTGCCGCGACGCCCTGGCCGCCCTCGATCGCAATCGGCAGTCCAAGGCGACGAGCACGATCGCCTTCAAGCTGGCCGTGCCCCGCCTGCTGCCGGAGGGGCTGGCCTACGACGCGGCCAGCGATTCGTTCTTCGTGAGCAGCGTACGGCAGCGGCTGATCCTGAAGGTCGGCCCGTCGCGCCAGCCCCAGCCGTTCGCCGACCGCAGTGCCGGGCTCTGGGCCGCCCTCGGCCTTGCCGTCGATGCTCCACGGAAGCGCCTCTGGGTGGCCACGGCGGCCATGGCCGAGATTGCGGATGCCCTGCCCGCGGACGAGGGTAAGTCCGCTCTCGTGGCCCTCGACCTCTTGACCGGGCGCCGCGTCGGCCGCTACGACCTTCCCCCCGGCCGCCCCCACGTCCTGGGAGACGTGATCGTCGCGCCGAGTGGCGACGTGTTCACGACGGACAGCATCTCTCCCGCCCTCTATCGGCTCCCCGCCGGCGGCGGCGCACTGGAGCCGATCGTGGCGGGGGAGCCGTTCGTGTCGCTTCAGGGCCTGGCCCTGAGCGCGGACGGGACGCGAATCTTCGTCGCGGATTATGCGAAGGGCCTTTTCGCGGTCGACCTCGACTCACGACGCGTGCGACTCCTGGACGCGCCGCGCACGGCGGGAGTCCTCGGCATCGACGGCCTCTATCGCGCGGGGGACGACTCGTTGATCGGCGTGCAGAACGGCACCGCGCCGCCGCGGCTCCTGCGCCTGCGCGTCGACGGCGATCGTATCGCGTCCGTCGAGGTCGTGGACGCCGGGCATCCGTCAGCTCCGGACCCGACGCTCGGCGTGGTGGTGGGGAACCGCTTCTACTACATCGGGAACAGCCAGTGGGAGGCGGCGCGGCCGGGTGGACAGATGGACCCGAACGTCAAGGCCGAAGATCCCGTCATCTTGCAGGTCGAGCTTAACTAAGTCAGGGGGGGCACTCACACCTGGTCAGGTGGGTGTTCGCGAGCCCCCCCTGCAACCCCCCTCGCACAGCGCCGCTGCTGCGCAGCGTCGCCGTGCTCTACGTGTCGCTTTGCCTAGCGCCCGGCGTAGAGGGACAGCGAAGCGCGGGTCAAGGTCTCGACGTAGCGCCAGAGGAACAGGGGCACCACGTTGCCGAGGATCAGCAGCACGATCCAGGCGGAGTCGGCCAGGGGGAGCCGGAAGGCCGGCTTCTCCTCGTTGCCGGCGTCGATGATCATCGTCTTCAGGATGCGCGCGTAGTAGAAGGCGGCGATGGCCGCGTTGACCGCGCCCACCACCGCGAACCACCAGTACGACGAGCCCTTCTCGATGATGGCGGCGAAGACGTACAGCTTGCCCATGAAACCGACGAGCGGCGGAATGCCCATCAGCGAGAGCAGGAAGATCGCCATGGCGACGGTCAGGAGCGGGGCCCGGCGCGAGAGCCCGGGATAGTCGCGCAGGTCGAAGGTGCCGTCCTGGTTGTGGACGAGGGTCACGACCAGGAACGCGCCCAGGTTCATGAAGACGTAGGCGAGCAGGTAGACCATCATCCCGCGCGCGCCGTTCTCGCTGAGCGCGACCACGCCCATCATGATGTAGCCGGCGTGCGCGATCGACGAGTAGGCGAGCAGGCGCTTCATGTTCGTCTGCGTGAGGGCGGCGACGTTGCCGACGGTCATGGTCAGCACGGACACCAGCATCAGCACGTGCGGCCAGTCGATGGTCCCGGCCAGGTCCCAGGCTCCCGTGCCCTCCACGGCCATCCCGCCGAAGAAGAACCGGAGCATGATCGCGAACCCGGCCGCCTTGGGCGCGACGGACAGGAACGCGGTCACGGGCGTGGGCGCCCCCTGGTAGACGTCCGGACACCAGAAGTGGAACGGCACGGAGGCGGTCTTGAACCCGAACCCCGCGAAGACGAACAGGGCCACGACGTAGACGGTCAGCCGGTTGGCGTCGGTGAGCCCGGCCGCCAGCACCTGGCGGATCACGGGGAGGCTCGTGCTGCCCGTCATGCCGTAGAGGAGCGAAAGGCCGTAGAGCATCGCGCCCGTGGAGACGGCGCCGAAGAGGATGTACTTCAGCGAGGCCTCGTTGCTGAGGCGGTCGCCCTTCAGGTACGCGACCATCACGTAGGACGTGATCGAGACCATCTCCAGGGCCAGGTACAACATGGCCAGGTCGTTGGCCGCGGCCAGGAGCAGGTTGGAGAAGGTCACGGCCAGCATCAGCGCGTAGAACTCGCCCTGGCCCAGGCCGCGCAGCTCCCGGGAGCCTTCGAAGCGGAAGGCGCCGACGACGAGCAGCGAAGAGCCGATCAGCAGCAGCTTGAAGAAGATGCCCATCGGATCCAGCGCGAGCATCCCTTCGAACAGGCCGGTCGACTGCGTGCCCAGGCGCACGGTCAGCACGAAGGCGGCGGCGAGCGTGGCCATGGTCAGGAGCCAGTTCGCGACGTCGCGGCCGCGCACGCGAATGGTGTCCACCAGGACGACCACGAGCAGGCCCACGGTCAGGACGACCTCGGGCCAGAACCGGTTCAGGCTGCGCAGGACCTCTTGCATGGAGTGCCGCTCAGCCTCTCAGGAAGTCCGCTTCGTCGAGGTTGGGAGTGCGCCGCAGGCGGTAGAGGGTGAGCACGATGGCGAGAGCCACCGCCACCTCCGCCGCCGCGATCACGACCACGAACACGGCGAAGAGCTGGCCCTGCAGGTTGCCCGTGCCGTAGCGCGAGAAGGCGACGAGGTTCAGGTTCGCGGAGTTCAGGATCAGCTCGATGCCCATCAGGACGTTGACGGCATTGCGCCGCGTGAGCACGCCGAGGAGGCCCAGCGTGAAGAGGGCGGCGGAGGCGGTGAGGTAGTGGGGGAGACCGATCATCGCGCGCTCACGCGTCCTTTCGACGCCGGACGATCATGGCCGCGCCCATGAGCGCCACCAGCAGCAGCACGGACGCCGCCTCGAAGGGCAGCAGGTAGGTGCTCATGAAGAGCCGGCCGATCTCCTCGGTCGTCGGCCCCGCTGGCCGCCCCGGCCCCGTCGCCCAGCTCGTCTGCCACAGGGCCCCGAGGATCCGCACGTTGCCCAGCCCCGGGAGCGAGAACGAGATCTCGATCGGCCAGGCCAGCAGGATGAAGAGACCGACGCAGATGATCGACGCGGGCAGGAATTGCGTGACCTCGCTCTTGAGGTCGAGATCGTAGAGCTTGTGGGTGAGCATCACCCCGAAGAGGAGCAGGACGAGGATGCCGCCCACGTAGATGAGGAGCTGGGTGGCGGCCAGGAAGTCCGCCCCGAGCAGGACGTAGAGGCCGGCCACGCCGAAGAACGCGAAGAGCAGGGCGAACGCGCTGTAGATGAGGCTGCGCGCCAGCACCACCACCGCGGCCGCGCCGACCGTGATCACCGCGAAGACGTAGAAGACGGCTGCTTCCGCGCTCATCGGCTCAGGCTCCCGCGGGCGCCGGGGGCGTCCCGCCCGTGGGCGGGGCCGGCGTCGGCGGGGCCGGCTTCGGAGGAGCGGGCGCCGCGGGGGCCGCCGCCGCGGGCGCGGCCGGCTTGGCCGCGGCCTTCGGGTTGACGGTCAGGAACTTCGCGCCCGTCTTGGCGAAGTGGTAGAGGTGGTTCGTGAGGTCGGTGGTGGCGAACTCGAACTCCGGCGTCATGTAGATGCAATCCGTCGGGCACGGGTAGGTGCAGAGGTTGCAGTAGCAGCACAGCGACATGTCGATGTCGAAGACGGTCACGTCCAGCTTGATGGGCTGGCCGTTGGCCGCGAAGATCGGCGTCGCCTTCGGGTCGCGCTTGTCCGCCTTGATGTAGATGCACTGCACGGGGCAGGCGCGCGCGCACTGCCCGCAGCCGATGCAGTCCTCGTACTTCATGAAGAGGCGCATGCGGCTCTTGGGCGGGAGCTGCCATCTCTCCTCGGGGTACTGCAGCGTCACCTTCTGCGTGAAGAGGTGCCGCCACGTGATCTTCATGCCCACGAGGACGGTCCAGAAGCCTTCCCAGACGTCCTTGAAGTAGGTGAGCATCTAGAGGCGTCCTCGGTTCATTTTGCTCATGCGGCCATGTCGTGCACGCGGCGCTTCTTGGAGAGCCGCGCGCCCGCCATCCAGGCGATCAGGGCGCCGAAGATGGCCAGGGTGAAGAACCAGCCGACCCAGCGGTCCCAGGGGAAGCCGTTGCGGGTGGCGGGAATCATGATCAGGCCGCCGATCACCACCACCAGGACCATCGAGATCGGGAGCAGCACCTTCCAGGCGACGTACATGAGCTGGTCCACGCGCAGGCGTGGCAGCGTCCAGCGCAGCCACATCATCACGAAGACGAGGAACCAGGCCTTGGCGATCAGCCACAGAGGCCCCAGCCCGATGGGTCCGATGTGCTGCAGCCAGTGGTTCGGCAACGGGCTCCAGTAGCCGCCGAGGAAGAGCACGGAGGCCACCGCGGAGATCACGAACATCTCCGTGTACTCCGCCATGAAGAACATCGCGAAGAAGAAGCCGCTGTACTCCGTGTGGAAGCCGGCCACGAGCTCGCTCTCCGCTTCCGGGATGTCGAACGGCGTGCGGTTGCATTCCGCGAGCCCGGCCGTGAAGAAGATGACGAACGCGAGCGGCATGATCGGGAAGTAGCGGAAGAGGAGCCAGTGGGTGAGCCCGCCCTCCTGGAAGAGCACGATGTCCTGCAGGGAGAGGCTGCCCACCATCATCACGATCCCGAGCAGGATCATGACCGCGGGGATCTCGTAGGACACGATCTGCGCGGCCGAGCGCATGGCCCCGAACAGCGCGTATTTGTTGTTGGAGGCCCAGCCCGCCATGATCAGGCCGACCGTGGACAGGCTGGAGACCGCGATCACGTAGAACAGGCCGACGTTGAGGTCGGCTACCTGCGAGCGCTCGCCGAACGGGATCACCACCATGGCCAGGAACGCCCCCAGCACCACCAGGCAAGGCGCGATCAGGAACAGCTTCTTGTCCACCCCGGTCGGGTAGATGGCCTCCTTGAACATCAGCTTGATGGCGTCGGCGACGGTCTGCAGGAGCCCGTAGGGGCCGACGCGCGTGGGGCCGAGCCGGTCCTGCATGAAGCCCGCGATCTTGCGCTCCGCGTACACGTACACGATCGGCCCGACGGCCATGAAGGTCAGCAGGAGCACGGCGGGGATGCCCGCGGACAGCGCGACCCTCAGCCAGTCCGGCCACTTCTCGGGGAACAAAGCAAAGAAAAGGTCCATCAGCCTCTCGAACCGTCGACGATGTCGTCTGCCAGAGACCACAGACTGCGCACGCGACGGGATTCACTTCCGGCGCGTGCGCGGGGGGTTTGGGGGGTGCGGCGCAGCACCCCCCAGCTCAATAGCTGATCGGGTCGCCACCTCATCTGTCGATCTCGCCGAGCACCACGTCCAACGACCCGATCAGCGCAATGATGTCCGCGATGTACATGCCGCGGGACAAGACGTGGAAGACGCTCATGGCCGTGAAGCAGGGGCTCTTGACCTTCACGCGGTACGGGTTCACCCCCGTGCCATCGGCCACGATGTAGTACCCGAGCTGCCCGCGCGGCGCCTCCGAGCGGCTGTAGATCTCGGACTTCGGCGGCTTCACGCGCTTGGGCACCTTCTCGTGGACGTCCGCGCGCTCCATCTTCTCGAGGCGGTCGAGGGCCTGGTGCAGGATCTTGGCGCTCTCGGCCATTTCGACCGTGCGCACCCAGTTGCGGTCGAAGCAGGAGCCGAGGGGCCCGAACTCGCCCTTGCCCACGCAGACCTGGAACTCGTAGTTCTCGTACCCGGAGTAGGGCGCGTCCTTGCGCAGGTCGCGCGGAGGGCCGCTGCCGCGGAGGTTCGGACCCGTGAGGTCGTAGGAGATCGCGACCTCGACCGGGCACACGCCGATGTTGGCCGTGCGCTTGATGAAGATCTTGTTCTTCAGGAGGAGATCGATCAGCTCGGGATAGGTGATCGCCTCGAACTCGCGCAGGAACTGCCGGCAGGCCTTGATGAACCCCTCGGGCAGGTCGTGGCTGAGCCCGCCCACCCAGTTGTAGTTGTAGAGGAGCCGCGCGCCGCAGGTCCACTCGAACATGTCGAGGATCTTCTCGCGGTCGCGCAGGAGGTGGAGGAACGGCGTGAAGGCGCCGATGTCCATCCCGTAGGTGCCCACGGCCACGCAGTGCGACGCGATGCGCTGCAGCTCGGCCATGATCACGCGGATGGTCTGGACGTACGGGCTCGGCTCGATCTTGAGCATCGCTTCCACGGCCAGGGCGTAGCCGAGGGAGTTGCCCATGGAGGCGACGTAGTCCATGCGGTCGGTGTACGGGATGACCCCCGGATAGTCGACCGCTTCCGCGTGCTTCTCGAAGCAGCGATGCAGGTATCCGATGTGGGGACGGGCCGCGCGCACCACCTCGCCGTCGGTGCGCAGCTCGAGCCGGAGCACCCCGTGCGTGGAGGGGTGCTGCGGACCCATGTTGAGGATCATCTCGTCGGTGTCGAGGTCCGACGCCCGCCAGCCTAGGGATTCAGGGGTCATCTGGCGCTCAGGCTTATTAAGTCAGGGGGGGCACTCACGCGACAACGCGGTGGGCGTTCGCGTCCCCCCCTGAAGCCCCCCTCGCAACGCGCCGCCGCTGCGCGGCGCCGCCTTGCTCTGCGGTCGGGTTGTGGTTGCCCAAGCGCGCTGCTCATCAGTCTTCCACGTGCCTGTTTGGCGGCGTGTAGTCAAACGGTCCGACGCCCATCTTCTCGCCCGCCATCGAGCGCTCCGCCATCTGCGGCGTCGGCTTCACGTGCAGGCCGTTGTAGAAGTCGGGATCGACCCAGTCCTTGCGCAGCGGGTAGCCGATCCAATCGTCGGGCAGCAGGATGCGGCGCAGGTCGGAGTGGCCGGTGAACGTGATGCCGAAGAGGTCGTAGGCCTCGCGCTCGTGCCAGTTCGCCACGCCCCAGACGTTCTCGACCGTCCGCACGGACGGCGACTCGCGCGGGAGGTGCACCTTGAGCACGAACCCGTGGGTGTGCGTGTAGGACCAGAGGTGGTAGACGAGCTCGAGGCGCGGGGGCGTCTCCTTCGGGTAGTCGACGGCGGAGAGGCACATCAGGTTGTCGAGAGCGAGCTCGGGATCGGACTTGCAGAAGGCGGCGACTTCCGCGATCACCTCCGGCGCCACCACTGCCCACGGCTGCAGGGCGTCGGCCTGGAAGGCCGTGATCCGCTCGCCGAACTGCGCGCTCAGGCGCTGATGGATGGCCGCGAAGTCCATGTCGTTTTGGGAGGGCGCTACTTGGTCGCCTCGGGCGCCATGCTGGCGCCGGCCAGGCTGCCGAGCGTGTCGCCCTTGCGCCGCAGCACGCGGTCCTCCTGGATCCTTTCCTGCAGCTTCATGACGCCGTACAGCAGCGCCTCCGGTCGGGGCGGGCAGCCGGGCACGTAGACGTCCACGGGCACCACCTCGTCCACGCCCTTCAGGACGTGGTAGCCCACGCGCCAGTAGGGCCCGCCGTTGTTCGAGCACGAGCCCATCGAGATGACGTATTTGGGCTCCGGCATCTGCTCGTAGAGCCGCTTGAGCCGCGTCGCCATCTTCAGGGTGACGGTGCCGGCCACGATCATGAGGTCGCTCTGCCGCGGGGTCCCGCGCGGGATCATGCCGAACCGGTCCCAGTCGTAGCGGCTCGCCCCCGTGGCCATCATCTCGATGGCGCAGCAGGCCAGGCCGAAGGTCATGGGCCACAGGCTCGACTTCCGCGCCCAGTTGATGACGTTGTCGACGGTGGTGAACACGACGTTCTCGTCGTTGAACTTGTTCTGGACGAGACCCGTGATCTCAGGCACTACGCCCTGTCCTCCGCGCGGACCCACTCCAGGTCGCCCTTGCGCCAGACGTAGGCGAGCGCGACCACGAGGATGGCGATGAAGACGAGACCCTCCACGTACGGAAGGAGTCCCTGCTCCTGGCCCAGCTTCTTGAAGACCACGGCCCAGGGCAGGAGGAACACGGCCTCCACGTCGAAGATGATGAAGAGGAGCGCGAACACGTAGAACCGGATGTTGAACTGGATCCAGGCGCTGCCCGTGGGGTTCTCGCCGCATTCGTAGGTCGTGAGCTTCTCCTCGCTGAAGCGCGAGGGGCGGATGATGCGCCAGACCACGAGGTTGACGGCCAGGAACCCGATCCCCATGACCAGGAAGACGAGGATCGCCGAGTGGGAGGTCAGGAAGGACGCGGAAGGAACCGTGAGAGGCATGGGAGAGGGCGCTGACGGAGCGAGCCGGACTCTAACAAAAGGTGTCGGGAGAGTAAACTGCCGCGATTGACCACGAGCCTGGTCGCGCGCGTCCGGGAGGCGGCGGCGCGCGCGCTCGGCGCCTCGCGCACGCCCCGGCGGCGGACGCGGGTTGCCGGCCTCGCCCTCATCTTCCTGACCGCCCTGGCCGTACGCTCCCTGTACGCCCTGGACCTCGCGCCCGTGATGTATTCGCGGGTGCAGCCGGGGACGCGCATGGCCTGGCGTTACGACGAGGCGGCGGTGGGCATCCTGCGCGGCGAGGGCATCCTCTGGCCGCGCCACCCCGATCCCGCGCGCACCGGCCTCCTGGCCCGGCCGCCCGGATATCCCCTGTACATGGCGCTCGTCTATGGATCGCTCGGGCGCAGCTTCTTCACGGCCCAGCTCGTCCAGAACGTGCTCACGTCCGTCGGCTGCGTGCTGCTCGCCCTGGCCGCGGCGCGCCTCGCGGGCTGGGGCGTCGGCGTCGTGGGCGGTCTCATCGCGGCCCTGTCACCGCACCTCGCGTACAGCTCGAACTTCGTGCTGCCCGACGCCCTCTCCGCGCTGCCGCTGCTGGCCGCCCTGGCCGTGCTGGCGCGCGCCCATCCCGGCCCGCGCGGACCCTGGTGGACGAGCGCGCTGGCGGGAGCGCTGGTAGGAGCGGGCGTGTGGCTTCGTCCGAACGTCCTGCTCCTGGCACCGCTTCTCGCCGCCCTCGTCGTGGTGATCGCGCGCGAGCGGAAGCGCGCCCTGGGCCATGCCGCCGCCCTGCTCGCCGCCTCCTTCGCGATGATCGCGCCCATCACGCTGCGCAACCACGCGGTCTTCGGAGAGTGGGTGCCGGTCAGCATCAACGGCGGCCTGACGCTCTGGCAGGGCGTGGCCGACGCGGGCGGCGAGGCGGAAGGGGCCTTCCGCCGGGACAAGCTGGTGATGGCGGAGGAGGCCGAGCGTTACGGGAACCCGCGCTACCGCGAATGGTGGGCGGAGCCGGACGGGATCTTCCGCGACCGTGAGCGCTATCGGCGCGCCCGGGCCGTCATTCGCGCCCATCCTTTCTTATATGCGCGCGTGGTGGCCGGGCGCGCCCTGGAGATGCTCCGCTACGCGGAGCCCGGACCGCCGCGGCTCTCCGACGGCCCGGCGGCGGCCGGGCTTCTCGCGCGCACAGAAGACGACGATGCGGACGAGGCGCGCGAGCACGACCTCGCCCGCCAGCCGACCGACGAGCGCTGGCTGGCGCTCGGGCGTTGGGCGGCGACGTTACGGCCCCTGCTCGGGGTGGCGCAAGCGGTGATGGTCCCGGCGCTCACCCCGCTCGCCGTCCTCGGTGTCGTGATCCTGTTGACCGCGCGCTGGAGGTCCGCCCTGCTGCTGCTGGCCCTGCCCTTGTACTACCTCTCGACGGAGAGCTTCTTCCTGTATGAGTGGCGAGTGGCCGTGCCCATGCACTACGCGATGTTCGCCGCCGCCGCCGTGCCTCTCGTCGCCGCCTGGTCGGCGCTACGCGCCGCGTCCGGGCGGAGCCTCGATCCTCCCGATCAGAACCAGGCGGGATAGCAGGTCGAGCGATACGCCCCCGCGCCGCGCCGGACGAACCCTTCCGAATTGATGATGTCGTATTGGTCGTTGAAGGAGTTCGAGTTCTTGACCGCGAGCTCTTCGCCGTCGTTGGTCGCGCAGTACCCGAGGCGTCGTACCTCGTCCGTGACCGCGTCCCAGTAGCCGTCGGTGTCGCGGACGAAGGGACATCCCTGGTCGCAGCGGTTCTTGCTCTTGTCGAACAGCGAGGGATTGTTGCGAATGGCGTTGTCGATCGCCCTCTCGACGACCTCCTGGAACCTCGCTTGCTGGAAGGGGCAGCCCTCGCCGCTGCCGGTGCCCTTACCCAGGTTGCAGGAGCCGGCGCTCGGCGGACGAGGTGTCGGCGTCGGATTGCCCGGGTCCGGAGCGGGCGTGGCCGCGGGCGTCGGCGTCGGCTGAGGCGTCACGACCGGCACCGGGACGATGACCACCGGGACGGGAGCGGGCACCGGCGACCCCTGCGTATGGCCCGTCGGCAACTCCTCGGTGATGGTGTGGCATGACGCAGCGAGTAGACCGAGCACGACGGTTGCGGCCAGTTTGCGGACCATGGGAGACTCCTCTCGAAACTGGTTGAGAAGTCTAGGCGTAATTTGGCTTCAGTGCAATATAAATGGTGCGCTTGGTCACTCTAGAAGGACCGCGGTAGACTCGCCGGAAGTCCTTGGCCAGCCTGTCGCCGCGCGCCCCGTCCGAGCCGCTGCCCCTTGCCACGCTCTGGCTGGCCGTGGCGGGTGCGTTCGTGGTGTCCCTCCTCGTGGCGCCGCTCGTCTTCCACCACTACGACGTCGTCGACTGCTTCCTGAACTGGGCGCGCGCCTCCCGAGGTCGCCAGCCCTGGGCCATCTACTTGACGCACTTCGACACCGACGACTGCGACTACCCGCCGGTCGTGCCGTACCTGTTGACGCTGATCGAACGCCTGCGGCTGGCCGTGAACGCCGGCCCCACGAGTGGCGCCGCGATCGTCTTCTTGAAGCTGCCGAACATCGCGGCCTGGCTCGCGCATGTCCCGCTGTGCGCGATCGGCCTGCGCCGGCCGTTCGGCGCGCGCGCCGCGCGCATCGCCGCGCTGCTGGTGGCCCTGTCTCCGCCCCTCTTCGTGAATGCGGCGGCGTGGGGACAGTTCGACGCGCTGCTGTCCCTGTTCGTGGTGGCGGCGATCGTGGCCGCGCTGGACGGGCGCCCCGTTCGGGCGGGGGCGGCCCTGGGGCTCGGCCTGGCCACGAAGCTCCTGGCTGTCGTCGCCGTCCCCGTGCTCGCGGTGTGGACGTGGCGCCGGCGCGGGGCGCGGCCGCTGATGGCGGGGGCAGCGGCGGCCGTGCTGGCCATGGTCCTCACCGCCGTGCCCTACGTCGTGCGCGGGGCGGAGCGACCCGTGCTCGCGTCGTACCACGGGGCCGTCGGCTATTACCCGCTCCGCACCGTCGAGGCCTACAACCTCTGGTACGTGCTCGATCGCGTCGACATCCGCCTTCGCGGGCAACCCTCCGGCGAGGCACGCCTGGACACGCGCCCGTTCCTGGGGCCGCTCACGCATCGCGACGTGGGGCTCGTGCTGATCGCGGGATGGACCGTGTTCATCCTGGCCGGGCTGTGGCGGTGGCCCGGTGACGGAGGCCTGATCCTGGCCGCGGCGTTCCAGTTCTTCGCCGTGTTCATGCTGCCGACGCAGATGCATCAGCGCTACATCCTGCCCGCGGCCGTGCTCCTGGCCCTGGCCGCGCCGCTATCGGCCCGTTCGCGCGTCCTTTTCGTTCTGCTGGCGATGACGGCCACCCTGAATCAGGGTCTCGATCTGGCACGCGCGGTGCTCGATCACGCCGTCCAGGTCGACCCGATGCGCATCGCGGATCCACCGGCCATCCGCATGGCGATCCGCAACGCCGCCACCGTGATCGCGCTGGTTCACGTCGGCGTGTTCGCCTGGTGGACGGCCGTGTACCGTCGGGAGCTGGCGGCGCTGGCGTCTCTCTCCGAATGACCACACGGCGCGTCTGGCTGCTGCGCGCGGTGCTGCTGGCGCCGCTCCTCCCCCTGATCGCGGGCCGGCGCATGGTGACGTACCAGGACGCGATCATGACCCACCTGCCCGCGAAGGCGGCAACGGTCGAGCAGATGCGCCAGGGCGCGTTCCCGTTCCTCAGCCCGTACGCGTCGTTCGGCGAGCCCCTGGCCGGGAACCCCAACTTCGGGACCTTCTTCCCCGACATGTTCGCGTTCCTCGTCCTGCCGTTGCCGGTGGCGTTCGGGATGCGCTTCGCGCTGGCCGCGGTGCTCGCGTTTGTGGGGGCGCGACGCTGGGCGCGCGCGGAGGGCGCGCCACGCCCGGCCGCGGAAGTCGCGGCGATCGCGTTCGTCCTCTCCGGCGTGTACGTCTCGACCTGGCGGTTCTTCAACAGCGGCCTGGCCCTCGCCCTCGCGCCCTGGGTGCTGGCGGCGGCGGCGCGGGTGAGCGCTCGTGCGGGCGGTCCCGCGGTTCCGCTGCGCCGGGCCGTGGCGGGGCTGGCCCTCGTCTCCGCGCTCGAGGTCCTGGCCGGCGAGCCCGTGATCGCGCTCATGAGCTTCGGCCTGGCCGGCGTGCGCGCGCTGATGGCCCCTTCCGCGCAGGGCCGCGCCCTCCTCGCCGCGGGGATTGGGCTCGCGCTCGGCGGCGCTATGGCCGGGCCGCAGATCGCGAGCACGGCCCAGGTCTACGCGACCTCGACGCGCAGCCTGGCCCCCTTCCCGTACCTGCTCGCGTCGAACACGTCCTTGACGCTCGCGCGCCTGCTCGAGCAGGTCGCGCCTTTTCCGTTCGGCCGTCCCGACCTCACGGGGGAAGCGGGCTTCAACGGTCACGAGCACTACGACAACCACGCGCCCTACCTCTGGACCCTGCACGTCGGCTGGGTGGTCCTCGCCCTGATCCTGGCCCGCGGCCGCCCGCGCGACCGCCGCGAGATCGCGTGGTGGGCGCTGCTCGGCCTCGCGGTCGTGCTCTCCTTCGGCCGCTCGCTGCCCGGGGCCAAGCTGATTCACCCGATCGTGTCCCTCGGCGGCCGCATGCGGTTTCCCGTCAAGTGGTGGTATGTCGCGGCGCTGGCGCTGATACCGGTGGTCGCCTGGGCGGCCGCGCGATGGGAGGAGGATTGCCCGGGTCCGAGCGCGGCCCGATGGAGGATCGCCGCCGCCGCCCTGATCGGCACGGCGCTGCTCGTGGCGCTCGTCCGTCCGACGGGCCTCGCGGCGATCGCTTCGGTGGTCTCGGTGGCCGCCGTGGCGATCCTGATCGCGCGTCCCCCGCGCGCCGAGGGCCTCGCCGGGCTGGTCGCGATCACGCTCGCCTTCGCCGACATCCCGCTCTGGCGCACGCTGGTCGACGTGCCGCCGGAGCCGCCCCCGCGCTTCGCGGGGGGACGCCTCTACGAGCGGGCCGCCGCCGAGCCCCACCCGCTGCCCCATGCCCTCGACTGGCCGCCCGTGGAAACGGAGACCCGCGAGATCTTCCGCCGCGCGCCCCGCGAGCTGTGGGCCCTCACCGGCGCCCTCGGGGGAATGCCGTACGCGTTCGACGGCGATCCCGACGGCATCTATTTCGAAGGCGATCGGGTGGTGGGGAAGGCCATCGACGCGCTGCCCTGGGCGGAGCGCGCACCGGCGCTGCGCGCCGCCGGCGTCGGCTACGTGATCGCGCCCACGGCGCTGCCTCCGCCGTTCGCGCCGATGACCGTTCTCGGACACGAGGGCGGCGTGACGCTTTATCGGCTCGAGGGCGGTGCGCCGTCCGTGCGGGTGGCCACGCGCCTGTTCACGGCCGTGACCTTCCACGACGTCGTGCCGCGCCAGATGCGTCCGGACTTCGATCCGTCCACGGACGCGGTGATCCTCGCGTCGGAGCCGAGCCACGGCACGCCGCTTCCGTCGTCGTCGGAAGTCCTCGAGGAGACGGCCACGCGTTTGCGAGTACGGGTCGACGCGCCCGCGCCCGGGCTCGTGGTCTGGTCGCGGACCTACTTCGGGGCCTGGCGCGCGCGTGTGGACGGCGGGGCGGCGACTGTCCAGGTAGCGGACGGGCACCTCGTCGGGGTTCCCGTGCCGGCCGGCACGCACGAGGTCGAGATCGGATGGTCTTCCGCGCCCCTGCTCGGGGGCGCGGTCGTCTCGCTCGTCGCCTGCGCGATCGCCGTCTTACTGTTCCGGCGCTGAGGCCTTCGGATCCGGGCGCTCGCGCGCTTCCGGCAGCGTGCGCAGCCGGTCGGGCGGGATGTAGTACAGGAGATGCGAGTACGCGACCTCCCGCACGGGCACGAAGCCCTCCCGCAGCCAGCGAAACCGCTCCGGCTCGAAGATCCCGACGAGGCCGTTGGCGCCCACGAGGATCCACCCTGGCACCGGCTTGCCGCGCGCGGGCTCGATGGTGATGTCCATCTCGGGGTGCTTCCGCTGGAATTCCGCGATGGAATACCCGTGGTCCTCCCAATCCAGGTTCGAGTCGGCCAGGTAGCGGTACGCGTTCACGCGGCGGCCGATGAGCTCGTTGAAGTACGCGATGAAGTGCGGGTGGTACGACAGCGTCGAGCCCGCCTGCCACAGGAGGAGCAGCGGCACGAGCACGCGTCGGTAGCCGCGCAGGTCGGCCGCGCCGCGGGCCGCGGCCAGGATCAGGAAAGGGAGCGCGGGCAGGACGTAGCGGATGCCGAGCTGCGGCTGCACGCAGAGACTGAAGAACACGAGGACGACGGCGAAGGGGATCCCCAGGAGCGCGCGCAATCCGGATGGACCCGGCGAGCGCAGGCCGAGCGCGGCCAGGACGAACACGGCGAGCGGCGTCTTGAGGAGAACCATCAGCGGGAAGGCGTACCAGCGGCCGTCGCGGTTGAGCTCGCCGAGCACGTAGTTGTAGCCGCGCGCGACGTCCGGCGTCTCCTGGAGCCAACTCGAGTAGTCGAGGCCCTGCACGAACACCCGAGGCAGCGGGATCGGCACGGGCCAGGTCGCGTGGGCGCGAAAGGCCGTGCTCTCCCATGGATACGTGGCGGCGGAGCGGAAGCTGCCGCGGAAGAGATAGGCCGCGTTGATCAGGGCCACGACGACGATCGCGAAGGTCGCGGCGCACAGGAGTCCGCGCTTGACGTGGGTGGCGTCGAGGGTGGCGCGATCTCTCCGCCACGCGCGGGCGAGATCGGCCGCGGCCAGCAGGCCCAGGATGGGCACGAGCAGGAGGCCCGTGAACTTGGACAGGATGGCGGCGCCGGTCGCGAGCGCGCAGGCGACGAGCGTGGCCATCTTCGGTTGCTCCCGCCATCGCCCATACGCGTAGACCGCCGCGGTCATGAAGAAGGCGACGGCGACGTCGCTCGTGACCTGCTTGCCGTGCGCGAGCAGCGTCGGATCGAACACGGCGAGCCACAAGCCGGCCAGGGCGGCCACCGGACCGAACAGCCGTCCGGCCCACGCGGAGATCAGCAGCGCGAGGGCGACCGCGAACACCATGCTGCCCGCGCGCACGGCCAGGCGGGCGGTCTCGCTCGCGTCGAGCGCGTCCCGCTCGCAGCCGCTGGCGACGCAGCCGAGGGCGTTCATCACGAGGACCGGCATGCGCTGGCCGAGCGGCGGCACGCCCGGGCCCTTGGTCAGGAACCGGAAGCCGTAGGACGTGTTGTCGAACTCGTCATAGACGAAGCGCTTGTGGAGGCTGCTCGAGACCAGCAGCGCCGCCATGACGGCCGGCAGCAGGATCGCCGCTGTCCACCGCACGCGCGGCCGCGCGGAGATCGAAACGAGGTCTCTCACCGTAGGCCGCGATCGTAACAGACCGTCCGTCCGCCCTGCGTTTGTCCAGGACCGGGGGCCTCTGTTACGATCGGGGTTCACGTCGCGGCCCGCGCGACGTCCCTGTCCTGGCCGGCGTAGCTCAGCGGTAGAGCAGCTGATTCGTAATCAGCAGGTCCTCGGTTCAAGTCCGAGCGCCGGCTCCA
>Ga0111539_10000457_pt1 | contig 51246 bp, 48 predicted proteins | sample RhiMethybrSRZTD1_FD_79667 | JGI IMG/M metagenome (GOLD analysis project Ga0111539, IMG submission 79667) | Populus rhizosphere microbial communities from Tennessee, USA - Rhizosphere MetaG P. TD hybrid SRZTD1 (version 2) (version 2) | ecosystem: Host-associated > Plants > Roots > Rhizosphere >... | reverse complement strand
GTTGCTGAGCATCCGTCGCATGTTCCCGTTACCCATGATGCCGACGCCGATGGAAGCGACGTTGATTCGATCGCTGGCGGCCTTCAGACCGATTCTCGGCAGTATTAACGGCGCGACGAGCAGTCCGGCGCCCTGCTTGAGAATGGTGCGGCGGCCGATGCGGCGCTGAAGCAGCCTGCTCATTGACGTTCTCCCTTTTCCCTTCTGCCTTCTCCCTTGTCAGCCGGCCGTCAAGTCCCCTGCATGTACCCGAGCTTCTGCAGATACCACTTGCTGATCTCCGCGGTCTGCCGCGCGGTATACGGCATGTCCCGCGAGCCATCGAGCTCGTGCATGATGTTCGCTTTGGGATTCGCCTGCTCCATCGTTTCGAGGATCGATTTCAGATCGACCTTGCCGATGCCCAGCGGGGAGTAGCCCCCCATGTGCGGACCGTTGACGAAGTCCTTCAGGTGCATGTGCACGGTGATCGCGGCGAAGTCCTTCACGACTTTCGCCGCGTCGGCGCCGCCTTTCTGCAGCTGGCCGACGTCGGGCGCGAATTTGAAGACGCGTGTGTCGACGCTCTCCATGACCGCATACACCTCGTCTCGCGTTTCGATGGGCGTGTTGGTGTGCTGGTGGAGACCCGAGCCCAGGCCGAGATCGGCCATCGCCTTGCCGTAGTCGTTCAGCGACGAGACGATGTTGGCGCGATGGGCGGCGAAGTCGTAGCCTTCGCGTTTGGCGCCGCCGACGGCGATCACCATGAAGCCGGCGCCGTGTTTCTTCAGGATCTTGCCCCAGCGCACGATCCTCGCGATTTCGTCCTTTCGAGCGGCCGGATCGATGACGTTGAGCGTGGAGTAGGCGGAGATCAGCGGAATCCGGTGCTGCGCGATCAGCTTCTCGAGGGTGCCTTTGTTGTCCCAGTCCTCAATCACCTCGCCAAACGTTTCGAAGCCCTTGTAGCCGAGCTCCGACATGTCCCGCACGGCGGGCTCGAGGTTCTCGGGCGAGCGTGGGAGGGAGTTCCACACCAGGGCGGTGCACCCAATTCGAAGTTGCTTCGCGGTGCTGTTCTGACCGGCGGCGGCCGTCTGCGACGCGGCGCTGGCGCCGCCCCGCGCGATCGCCGTCGTCGCGAACCCGGCGAGTACGGCCTTCGTGAACGTCCGACGATTCACTGAACCTGCCACGGATAGCCTCGCTTTCCGGCGCACCGCTGATCGCGGTCATCGGGGAGAGGGCTCAAAAAAATTTCTGAACCCCTACTTGCGCATTGCGCAATCGTAGTACCTTTTGCGCGCAGTCCTTATACTGACCGGCACCGCCGGGTGTCAAGCCAGACGCTCCCGTTCCGAACTGGAGGCAAGGGATGTCGAAGATGCCGCCGACTCCGCGTACGCGGGTGAATCGCCGCGATTTCCTGCGCGCCGCAACGGCCGCCGCCGTCGCGCCGATGATCGTGCCCCGGCACGTCATCGCCCGATCGCAGACTACCCCGCCGAGCGATCGGATCACAATCGGGCACATCGGCGTCGGGAGGATGGGCGGCGGCCACGTTCGGGGATTCCTGAAGATGCCGGATGCCCGGATAGTCGCGATCTCCGATGTCCGTCTGGAGACCCTCGAACGCGCTCAGGGCGCGGTCAATCAGCAGTATGGCGATTCGAAATGCGGCGCCCATCCCGATTTCCGGGAGCTGCTGGCGCGACCTGACATCGATGCGGTCGTCATCGCCACCGGCGAACGATGGCATCCTCTCGTCGGCATCGAGGCGGCGCGCCGCGGCAAGCACATGTATTGTGAAAAGCCGCTGAGCGTGACGCTCGCCGAAGGCCTCGCCCTGCGCGAGGCAGTCAAGAAATACGGGGTCATCTTCCAGTGGGGGACGCAGCAGCGTTCCAGCGTCAACTACCGGCTCACCGCGGAGCTCGTGCGAAACGGCTACATCGGCGATGTGCGCAACATCATGATCGGATCGGCCGGTGGCGGACCACCCAAGCCGGAGGCACCCGAGACGCTGAAGGACCCACCGCCCGGCTTCAACTATGACCTGTGGCTGGGCCCGTCGCCGTATGTGCCGTACAGCGACGTGCGCGTCTCGCTCACGTGGCTGTTCATCCGCGATTACGGGCTCGGCTGCCTCGGCGGCGCCTGGGGCATTCACGACCTGGACGCGGCGCAGTTCTTCTTCGACACCGACGAGACGGCGCCGATCGAGATCGAGGGCCGCGCGCGCTACTACGAAGACATCCGCGACGTGCCGTACTCGTGGACCGTCGAACAGAAATACGCCAGCGGTCCCACCGTGATCCACATGGATCTCGTCACCGCCAAGAAAAGAGCCAAGCAGTTCGAACTGGGCAGCATGGCCAGCCTCGTGACCGGGTCGAAGGGCTGGATCTGGGTCAGTCGTCAGGGAGTGCGGACCGAGCCCGAGTCGCTGGCGCAGACGGTCATCGGGGCGACCGAGAAGCACGTCATCTTCTCGGATGATCACAAGCAGAACTTCCTCGACGCCATCCGCAAAAAGGCGCAGCCCATCTCGCCGATCACCGCGGCGGTGCACGCGGAAACGATGTGCCAGCAGTCCGCCATCGCGATGCAGCTGCAGCGCAAGCTGCGCTGGGATCCGAAGGCGGAGCGATTCATCGACGACGAGCAGGCCAATCGGCTGCTCTCTCGCGCCATTCGCGCGCCGTGGAGCTACACGATATGAAGGCATTTCTTGATCCGGGGCTTCGCCCCGGACCCCGGCTCGGTCGCTTGCGGGGCCCCCATGCCTCCGCCTTCGCGCGGACCGATTCAGGCGCGCTACGGCGAGGCCTCGCCGTAGCTTGTCGTTCGAGTATCGGGACAAGCGGAGGCGGGCCGCGCCGCTCCATCGCGGGCGCGCTGCGCGCGCCCCTGATTGCGGGCGTTGTCGTAGCGGCGACGCTCACGGCAGGCAGCGCACCGTTCGAGGCCCAGGCGCCAGCCACCGGCAGCCAGACGCAAGGGGCGGCCGCCCAGACCCAGCCGGCGCGCCGCCGTGAAGTCTCGCCCGAGGACCGGACGAAGATCGAGGCGGCCGTTCCCGCGAAAGCGCTCGCGCGTCCGAAGAAGCCGCGGAAACTCCTCGTCTTCGATCGGCAGGGGATTTACAACGGCCGGCAGTACGGCGGCCACGCCTCGATTCCGCACGCCAACCTCGCGGCGCAGTTGATGGGTGAGAAGACCGGAGCCTTCACGGCGACGCTGTCGAGCGAACCCGGCGCCATCTCCGCGGCGAACCTGCAGCAGTACGACGCGGTGTATCTGAACAATACCGTCGGTGACGTCTTCGACACCCCGGAAATGCGCGCCGCGTTCGTCGCCTTCGTCGCCAACGGGGGCGGCGTCGTCGGCAATCACGGCGCCAGCGTCGCCTCGCCGCAGTGGACCGAGTTTGGCGAAATCCTGGGCGCGACCGGAGCTTCGCATCGCGAGCCGACGGAGAAGGCCACGATCAACATCGAGGATCCGACACACCCTCTCGTGCTCGCCTTCGACGGCAAGCCCTTCGAGTACGTCGATGAGTTCTACCGTCTCGGGGCGCCGTACTCGCGCGAGCAGGTACGGGTGCTCCTCAGCATCGATCCGATCGTCACCGACATGATGCAAGGACGGTGCTTCGGCCAGTGCCTGCGCGACGACAACGACTACCCCGTGGCCTGGATTCGTCAGCACGGCAAGGCGCGCGTCTTCTACACCAGCCTGGGACACAACCCTGACGTGTTCTGGGATACACGCATGCTGACGATGTTCCTGGCCGGCATCCAGTACGCGCTCGGTGATCTAGAGGCCGATGCGACCCCCCGCCCGCGCGGCACCACTCAGTTCGACGTGGCGCTGGCGGCGATGACACAGTACGACTTCGGCCGGGATCCCGCCCAGGTCCGGCGGTTCGAACGCGAGGTCAGCCTCGCCGCCTCGACGAAAGAGGGCGCCGCCGACGCCGAACAGAAAATGCTGAAGGTCCTGCAAAGCCAGGCGCCGCTCGGCGCCAAGGAGGCGATCTGCCGGCAGCTGGCGATCATCGGCTCCTCCCGTTCGGAACCGGTCCTCAAGGCAATGCTGAAGAACAAGGATACGGAGGCCATGGCGCGCTACGCGCTCCACGGGCTGCAGGCGAAATGAGCAAGGCCCCTCCCAAAAAAAAGATTCGACGCGGGGCGGTCGAGACGCCGCCAGTGCAGAGCGTGGAGCGGGCGCTGTCGGTCCTGGAAGCGGTGGCGCGGTCGGTGGAGCCGGTGCCTCTGGCGCACTTGACGGCGGTCGTCGGCATCGACCCGAGCAGCGTCTTTCGTCTGGCCAATACGCTGAAGCGCCGGGGCTTCCTCGCCAACCCCAACGGACGCAAGCACTATGTGCTCGGGCCGGCCGTCTGGCGGTTGTCGCGTGAATACGACTGGAGCCGGATGCTGATCAGCATCTGCCGTGAGGCGGTCAAGGCGCTCGCCACGCGCACCGGAGAAACCGCGCATCTCGCCGTCCGCGAAGGACGCGAGGTCTTTTTCATCGATCACTATGCCTCCGGCGACCAGGGCGTCATCGTCGCCGGCCAGACCGGCAAAATGATGCCGCTGCACTGCACCGCGCACGGCAAGTCGCTGCTCGCCGACTTCGGACTCGCGGAATTGAAGGCCCTCTACGGCACCACTCCGCTCGAGCGGTACACCGCTCGAACGAGCGTGTCGCTGCCGGAGCTCGCGAAGGCGTGCACGCGCGTGCGAGCCGACGGCGTTTCCATCGACGACGGAGAGTACCTGGAAGACGTCCGCTGTGTGGCCGCGCCGGTCCGCGATCGCGGCGGCGTCGTGATCGGCTCGATCGGCGTCTCCGCGCCCGCCACCCGCATGTCCGAAGGGCGCGACTCCGTGCTGGCGCAGCACGTCCGTGACACCGCCGAACACATCAACGCGCTGCTCGGCACGTGATCCCCCCGAGCATAGCGATCAGACTGACAACACACTTTCGTATAGCGCAACTTTTTTATTGACAAGGCCAGACGAAAGCTGCGATAGAAATCCGCGTTCATCGAGGCGTCGAGTCACGACGGGCCGGGCAGCCGGCAGCCGGGGTTCGGAGGCGACCGCGGTTGCCCGTCGAAATCCGTGGAACCTGACTGCAGTAACGCTGAGGAGGAAACGTGAAACGTTTCAAGGGTGTCCTCGCCTTCCTGACCCTGGCCCTGGCGGTCGGCACGCCGGGTCTCGCGCGCGCCCAGGGCTTGACCGGGCAGATTGGCGGATCGGTGGTCGACGTCAGCAAAGGCGCCATTCCGGGCGCCACCGTCACGTTGCGCAATACCGCCACCGCGGCGACGCGTGACGCCACCACCGACAACGCAGGGTTGTTCGTCTTCACGAACGTGTTTGCGGGGACGTATGACCTGCGAGTCACGTTGACCGGATTCAGGACCTATGAGCAAAAGGGCGTCGTGGTGACGGCAACCGAGCGCCTGGCGCTGGCACCCATGACGCTCGAAGTCGGCGGCGTCGAAGAGGTGGTGACGGTCGAGGCGTCGGCGCTGCACGCGCAGGCGCAGAGCGGCGAACGCTCGGGCACGATCCGGGCCGACGAGATCAAGGACACGCAGCTCCGCGGCCGGGATTTCCTGGGGCTGTTGCAGGGGATGCCGGGGGTCGTCGACACGAACGTGCGCAACGCGCCCGGCTGGAACGCGTTCCTCGGTACGCAGATCAATGGTCTCAGCGACCAGTTCATGGGGCTGTCGTACGACGGTGTCTCCAGCAAGGACACCGGGTTCGGCGCCGCCAACTACGTCACCCCGTCGCTCGACTCGATCTCCGAAGTCAAGATTCAGACCTCGAACTATCAGGCCGAATACGGCCGCGCCGGCGGCGCCAACATCATCGTCGTGACCAAGAGCGGCAGCTCCCAGTTCCACGGGTCGGCGGCCTACTTCAAGCGGCACGAAGCCCTGACCGAGAACACCTGGGACCGGCGGCGGACGTGCGACGCGACGGGCGGCACGTCGCCGTTGTGTGCGAAGCCGCGGTACCGCTACGACAACTCGGCGTTCACGCTGGGCGGCCCCGTCATTATTCCCGGACTGACGTTCAACGAGAACCGGGACAAGCTGTTCTTTTTCTATTCGCTCGATCTGCTGCCGCGCACCGATCCCTTCCTCGTGAGCAGCACCATGCCGTCGGCGCTGGAACGCAACGGCGACTTCTCGCAGACGAGAAACTTCGCCGGCCAGCTGCGCTTCGTCCGGAATCCGTTCAGCGGATTGCCGTGCAACGTGAACACCGGCGGCGCCGGCTGCTTCCCGGGCAATGTCATCCCGCAGAGCATGATCAACCCGATGGGTCGGCAGATCATGAACCTGTTCCCGCTGCCGGACCCGGCGCTCGTCGGCAATCCGGTGACGCAGGGGAATTACAACTACCAGTTCGCGGGGGACACGGAAAAGCTGCGGCGCGACAACGTCATCCGCGTCGACTGGAACGTCGGTCGAAAGACAACGTTCTACACCCGGTTCCAGATGGGGAAAGAAGTGTTCGGTCGGGGCCAGTACAACGAAACGACGCCGGCCCTGATCGCCGGCGCCGGGATGGGATTCCCGTGGTCGGAGGGCAGCTACGACATCAACACCAAGGGCTACGTGAGCACCCTCACCCACACGTTCTCGTCTTCGACCGTGCTCGAGATCATCGGCGGGAGCAACTGGGCGGAGCAGGACGTGTACCCGCTCGCGCAGTCCGACTGGGACGCGCTCGACTACCGGAATCACCTGCCCGGGCACCGGCAGTATTACCCCGAGAACAATCCGAACCACATCCTGCCGGACATGACGTTTGCCGGCGCCAACGCCCTGCCGATGACGAGGGCCATCAACATCGGCCAGGGCCAGGCCTTTCCCTGGCTCGCGACGAACGACACGCATAACATCTCGGTGAACGTGACGCATCTCCGGGGCAAGCACAACCTGAAGGCCGGATTCTTCTACGAGCGCACCGGCCGACCCGGTTCGATGTCGAGCAACGCCGGCACCTACAACTTCAACTCCGACGCGGCCAACCCGCTCGACACCAATCTCGGGTGGGCCAACGCGATCCTCGGGCACCTCAACACCTACACCGAGAACAATAACAACCAGCGCTCGATGCCGGTGTTCAATCAGCCCGAGTTCTTCGTCCAGGACAACTGGCGCCTAAGCCGGAACGTCACGCTCGACCTCGGCGTCCGCTTCTCGCACATCGGCGTCGTCTACGACCGGAATCGGGACATCGGATGGTTCGATCCGGCCGCGTGGAATCCCGCGAGAGCGATGAAACTGTGGCAGCCGCACTGCGCGAACGGCGTGTTTCCGTGCACCGGAGCGAATCGCGTTGCGCTCAACCCCGCGACCGGGGAAACGCGTCCGAGCCCGTGGATCGGGGCGGTCATCGCCGGCTCGGGCGACATCAACAACGGAACGGTCTTCGGGAAAGAGATCCCCGACACGTTCCCGAATGCCGGCATCAAGACCGCACCACGCCTCGGGTTCGGCTGGGACCTGTTCGGCAACGGCAAGACGGCGGTTCGCGGCGGATTCGGGACGAGCTACAACCGGCTCGGCGACGGCCAATACGGCGGGGTCACCGGTGTGACCAGCCAAACCGTGAACCTGCAATGGACGACCATCGACGATCGCTTCAATATCCCGTCGCTGGAGAGCCCTCTGAACGGGACGATGGTCCAGGAAGAGACCCGGCCGATCACGGTGCATTCCTGGAGCGTCGGCGTGCAGCATGAGCTGCCGTGGCGCATGCTGGCCGACGTAGCGTATGTCGGCAACTCCGTGCGGAACGCCTTCGCGGTCAATGCCGGCCAGTCCTACACCAATCAGCTGAACGACCCCGATCCGCGACTGGTGGCCAACCCGACGCCGGACATGATCGACCGGACGACGGGCAATGTGCTGCCGACCAACTTCATTCGGCCCAGCTATCCGGGTCGTGGCGCTGTCACCCAGCGCGTCTTCCTGGACGAGATGTACCGCAACTACAACGCCATTCAGCTGGAGGTCCGCCGGCGCCTGGCGAACGGGTTTGCCTGGGCCGCGAACTACACCGGGTCCGTGACGAAGGTGTACACGGCGTACGACTGGTACCGTACGGCCGAGGACAACGAGCGCCGGAATAGCCATAAGAATGGCAGCCGGCCGCACAACGCGAAGATCACGTACAACGTGATGATCCCGGGGGCGAGCCAGTTCCTCGGCAACAACGTCATCGCAAAGGGCGTGCTCGACGGCTGGCAGTTGTCGGGGATCACCACGCTGCTCGGCGGGACCTGGACGAACTTCACGTGCGCGGGAACTGCGCCTGCGCAGCAGTGCTTCACAGGCTCCCCGAGTTTTAACACGATGACGGGCGGGCTTGGTGGCATGCGGCCGATCATCGTCTGCGACCCGAACCTGCCGCGCAGCGAGCGAACGTTCGACCGACAGTACCGCACCGAGTGCGTGCAGCCGCCGGGCCCGCGCACCGATCCGAGCGACACGCTGTATCAGGGGTCTGGCGTTGGCGAGGGTCAGGAAGACGCCCGCATGGGCCTCGGCTACATCAACCACGACCTGACGCTGATGAAGAACTTCGGCATAGGCAACGGCCGTAACATCCAGGTCCGCGCCGAGTTCTACAACGCGTTCAACACCACGCAGTATCAGAACGTGAACGTCCAACCGACGTTCGATTTCGCGACCGGACAGCAGACCAATCCGGCGTTCGGCTCGATCAGCGGTGTCCGCGCGAATTCGAATCGCGTGATTCAGCTGGGGGTCCGGCTGACGTTCTGATGCCCGGGCCTTTGGACACACCACGAGTCGATTCGAGCCGAGCGAGCAACCGCCTTCGCCGATCTCTGGCGTTGGCGGTGCTCGCCTTCTCGGTCCCGCTCATCGCATCCGACGACCTGACCGAAGGCAACGATCCTGGGCGTACGGGCTGGATGAAAGACGAGAAGGTCTTCACCCCCGCGAAGTCCCCCTTTTTGTAGTCATGAACCACCGCTTTCTGACAGCACGAGCCTGCCTGGTACTGGCACTGTGCTGTGCATCCGTCCAGGCGCAGGACCTTCAACCCGATCAGAAGGCACGCGTAGACGCCGCGGTTCCGCGAAACGCACCGGCAAAGCCGAAACAGCCACGGCGGCTGCTCGTGACCAACCTCTCGATGCGAGATGGCAAGCCCGTTCGGGGAAGCTCCGCCGCCGCCATTCCGGTCGGGAACTACGCCATCCAGCAGATGGGAAAGCTGACCGGCGCCTACGAGGCCGTCTTGAACGACGACGTCGAGATGTTCCGGCCGGCGAACATCAAGCAGTTCGACGCGATCTGCTTCAACAACACGCTCGGCGTGCTGTTCGACGATCCGGAATTGAGGGCGTCTCTGCTTGACTTCGTCGAGGGCGGAAAGGGTTTCGTCGGGATTCACGATGCCATCGCGACCTTCGTGCAGTATCCGAAATACGATCAGTGGCCGGAGTTCGGCCGCATGCTCGGTGGAACCGAGAACGGCGGACACCCCTGGAACGGCGAACTGATGACGATGAAGGTGGAGGATCCGGGCAACCCGATCAACGCCGCATTCGCCGCCACGGACTTTCAGGTTGCCGACCAGGCGTTTCAGCTGCAGGAGCCGGTGCTCCGCGATCGCCTGCATGTGCTGTTGCGGATCGACCCCGAGAAGACCGGCCCGGCGCGCCGCATTCTGCCGGTCCGCAAGCAGGACATGGACTTTCCAATGAGCTGGATTCGACGTCAGGGCGCAGGCCGGGTGTTCTACACCGGCCTCGGACACGGTGCCGAGGTGTTCTCGAATCCGCAGATACTCCAGCACCTGCTGGCCGGCATCCAGTACGCGCTTGGTGATCTCAGCGCCGACGACTCACCCGACGGCACGCGACGGCGGTGAGCGCTCCACCGGATTGACAGATTCCCTGAAGACAAAGCGGCTGACATCGCGCGCCAGCCAGTTGTGCGCGGGACCCGCCCAGCCGGAGGCTTGGAGCGTCGCGCCACGGACAAGAGGGACCGGCGCCATGACGACGGCGGTCCCGGCCCGGACCACCAAGTCGTGCACACCCAGCCCGACGCCGGCAATCGCGACGATAGACGTATGCGCTTACGGCCCCGGTAAGCGCGGCCGCGGTGTTCGCCCGCTTTCCCGCCTCTTCGAGAACGTTCCCTGGTGGTCGTGAACTTGCCTCACGACAGTCGGAAAGATCTCGGTGAGCTAGGTAGGGACTGGAGAGGAGGCCAATTGTGACGATGCGAAAACTCGCGATGAAAGCGATGTGCACCATCCTGTTCGGGGTTGTCGCTCTTGCGAGCTCGAACGCCGCACTTGCTCAATCCGCGGTGGCTCCAAAGAATCTGCGGGTCACCGGGGTGACGGATTGGACCGTTGGCCTGAGGTGGGACGCGCCCAAGGGCAAGGTCCCAGCGTCCTACGTGATCCAGTGCATCAGCAATGGCCGCACCATGACCGTGCCCGGATCGCAGACCGCCGCCACATTCTCGAGCGGGTTCGATTACAACCGGACCTACTCATTCTGGGTCTACGCCGTCAGTTCGAGCGGGGCCTGGTCCGGCGCCAGTAACACGGTGACCGCGACGCTGCTCCCTGACACCACCCCGGCGGCCAAGCCGGAGGTCTCGTCCACAGGCAGTGGCCCAACCCATGTCGATCTGGCGTGGACTTACGGCGACAGCGATCCCAGTCCCCGGTTCGACATCTATGTGAACGGCCAGCTCTGGTACGGGCAGGTTGCAGGGAGGTCGAAGAGAATTGTGTTCCTGAGCCCGAGCACCGGGTATACCTTCAGAGTCAGGGCGCGGGACTCGGCGGGTAACTGGTCGGAGCTGAGCGACGTGTTCGCGGTGACCACGCCGGCCGCCGATGCGAACGACCATCAGGCTCCGACGATGCCCCCGGGTTTCTGGGGTGGTGTCATCGATGGCGCCACCGAGGCGATGGTCTTCTGGGGAAACTCCGAAGACAACGTGACCCCGAAGGAGCACATCGGGTACTACCTGTACCTGAACGGGCAATTCGACGGCGCAACCATCGACCCTTACCCGCACCAGTTCACCATGTACCTGACGCTCGGTGTCGTGAACACGATAGAGGTGTACGCGGTCGACGAGGCAGGGAACCGTTCCGCACCGGCGACCATGACGATCGACCTGAGAACTCCTTAAAGTGGTTCGGGGGACGCGGCCATTCAGGGCTATACGGGCAACGTGACGACGAACCGGCATCCGTCAGGAGGCGATTCGAGCTCCAGCGAGCCGTCGTGCTGTTCAGCGATCCATCTGGCAATCGGCAGCCCCAGGCCACCGCCTGATGTCGGCGTGTCATTCTCCAGCCTGACGAACCGCTCGAATACTCGCTCATGCGCTCCCGCGGGGATGCCCGGGCCGGCATCCTGGACGCTCAATGTCACGCGGTTGCCCTCGGCGGCGATCGTGATCTCCACACGTTCGCCGTCCGGCGAATGGCGGATCGCGTTGTTGAGGAGATTCATCACCATCCGCCGGAGCAGTTCCTCATCTCCGTGGACCTGGACACCTTCCGGCGACTTCACGGTGATGCCGATGCCGCGCGATCCGGCGAGCACGCCTGCCGCGCGCGAACACTCGGCGACCACCTCGTCCAGGTAGAGATGACGCCGCAGCAGTGTTCGGCCCTCGACATCGGCGAGCGCCAGGAGAAACATGTCGTCGACAACGCGCGTCAGGCGGGCGGCCTGGGATGCGACGATGTCGAGGGCCTCGCGATACTCCGGCTCCGAGCGATGCGGCTCGGACAGTGTGACCTGGGCCGCCGTGCGCGCCACTGTCACCGGAGTGCGCAGCTCGTGCGAAGCGTCAGCCATGAACCGGCGCTGCGCATCAACCGATTCCGAGAGGCGATCGAGCAACGCATTGAACGCGACCGCGAGACGGCGAAGCTCGTCGGGAGGAACAGGCAGCGGCAGCCGCTGCTGCAGATGCCGGCGGTCGATCGCATCGGCGTGCGCTGCCATGACGGACAAGGGGCGGAGTGCCCGCCAGACAATCAGCCAACCGCCCGTCAGCGCCGCCAGCGCTGCAAAAGGGATGGCGATTCGCACCGTGTTCATGACGATCGCGTGCTCACGGTCGAACGTGCCAAGAGACATCCAGGTGACGACGGTGTAGGCATCCGGTCCGTGCCGCCAGCTGGAGGCCGCCACTCGGACGCGTTCCGGCTCGAGCGTGCGTGGCGGCGCGTTGACCTGCGCCAACGCAAGACGCCCCGCATCCACGACGGGTGCGCCTGATGCCCGCGTGGAGAGCCGGCCGCCGGATGCATCGAAGATCGACACGCCGACACCGGGAAGCTCCAGTTCGACGAGTGCCTCGTGCGCGCCGATGGCGAGATCGAGCCGCTCATTGACCTCGCTCGCGACAACGCCGGAAACCGAGCGCATCGCACGGGTCAGCTCTGCATCGACGCGGGCCATGCCCAGGCGTTTGTGGACCGTCCCCACGGCGACCGTGACGACGGCGAGCACCGCCGCGATGACCACACCGTAGCTGATGGCGAGCCGTGCACGAATGGTCATCAGCCGGTGCCGTCGGCGGGTAGACACGCGCTCTGCCTGAGCGGATGTCGCCGGATGTGTGCCAGCAGTCGCAACCATGACTCAGTCCTGGATCGGGCGGTCTGCCGACAGCACATAGCCGGCGCCGCGGCGAGTCCTGATCACGTCCTGACACCCTCCCGGGGTCAGCTTGGTACGGAGTCTGCGGACGTACACGTCGATGACGTTTGAAAGCGGGTCGTACGAGTTGTCCCAGACATGCTCGGCGATGTCCCCGCGCGTGATGACCTGGCCCGCCCGCCGCACCATGAACTCGAGCAACGCGTACTCCCGGGTCGTGAGCGGCAGTAACTTGCCGTTGCAGTACGCCTCCTGCGCGCGCGTCTCAAGCACGAGATCGCCGACCTCGAGGCGTTCGGGTTGCGGCGGCCGGCTGCCGCGTCGTACGAGCGCCCGCAAGCGCGCCAGCAACTCTCCCAAATCGAAGGGCTTGAGCAGGTAGTCGTCGGCGCCACTGTCGAGACCGGCAATCCGAGCGACCACCGCGTCACGCGCCGTGAGAATGAGGATGGGCGTCGGCGTGCCCGCTGACCGCAGTTCCCGGCAGAGTGTCAGGCCGTCTCCATCAGGGAGGCCGAGATCCAGAACGATCAGATCGTAGGTGTTGTCGTTCGCCAGTTCCAGCGCCGCGCGGGTGGTGCGCGCGACGTCGACGGCGTACGCCTGCTCGCGCAGTCCTTTCGCGAGCATCCGAACAGTGAGCGGCTCGTCCTCGACCAGCAGAAGGCGCACGTCACATTGTCTCCAACGCGCCGAGGCATTGTCATCTGGTGCCCGGCTTTTCATCTGTCGTTCATCTAACGCCGATAGCATCCGACGCGTGGCAGCAGTCGTCGCCTGGCTCGAGATGTCAGAACTCGGTGGTACCGATTCCGTCATCGTGAACGTGACGGAGGCCTTCGAGATTGACCAGGACGCGGCCGGGTGGAACAACGCCGTGGTTGCTCGCTAGGTCTCGTGCCGGTTCCCCTCCTCAGGCCGTTGTGCGCGGCGTTCACCATCTGGGCGGTTGTGCTGACCGGGCTGTCGATCGACGCACAGGAGCGTAAACCGCCGGTCGCTGGCGATCCCGGCACGTCCTTGTCCGACGCATCGACCGGCGAAGCGATCTATCGCGCCGCGTGCGTGACCTGCCATGGACCGGATGGCAAGGGTTCGTCGCGCACGATTGTTGGCTTCGACACCCCGCTGCCCGACTTCACCGACTGCGGCTTCGCGACAGCCGAAGCCGACGTGGACTGGCACGCCGTGGTCCATGAAGGCGGACGGATCCGCGGTCTCGACCGTCACATGCCCGCGTTCGGCGACGCGCTCAGCTCCTTGCAAATCGCGACGGTCGTCGGCTACATCCGTCATTTCTGCGGCGACGATGCCTGGCCGCGCGGGGATCTCAACTTTCCGCGCCCACTTTTCACGGAGAAGGCCTTCCCCGAGAACGAACTCGTCTACACGAATACCATCACGCGCGGCGACGAGCCGGCGGTCGGCAACGAGGTCGTGTACGAGCGCCGGTTCGGAGCCCGGAACCAGATCGAGGTCGTGGTACCTGTGGATACCGCCCGCCAGGACGGCAAATGGTACGGCGGGCTCGGGGACGTCGCGCTGGCATTCCGGCGGACGTTTCTCGCAAACGCAGGGACGGGCACGATCGCCGCCGGCGGCGGGGAAGTGGCGTTCCCGACCGGCAATGCCGATCGGGGCCTCGGCAACGGCTATTCCGTGTTCGAGCCGTTCGGCATGGTCGGGCAGGCGCTGCCGCACAGCGCATTCCTGCAGATGCATGCAGGACTGGAGATCCCGTCGGACAACACCAAGGCGCCGAAAGAAGCCTACCTGCGTACAGCAATCGGCTTCTCGTATATGGCGGACCGGGGGTTCGGACGATCGTGGTCGCCGCAAGTCGAGGTGTTGATGGCGCATCCGTTCGGCGAGACGACGGAGTGGGACCTCGTGCCGCAGCTGCAGGTCAGCCTGTCGAAGATTCAGCACGTTGTGGTCGCCGGCGGCGTGCGGATCCCACTCAACGCTCGGGACGAACGAGGCACGGCGATCGTGGCCTATTTACTGTGGGACTGGTTCGATGGTCCCTTCACCAGTTTCTGGAAGTGATGACGGGGCCGATTCGTCATGGAACCGCTGGTGGCTGGTGCGGCTGGGCGCTGGCGGCACTGTCCGTTGCGGTGACGCTCAAGGCCCAGGCCCCACCGCAGGCCAGCGGCAGAGCGCGCCCGAGCGCGCACGCGGCCGCCGGGTCGTTTGCCCACTCCGACGATTGCGTCGCATGCCACAACAATCTGTCCACGCCGGCCGGCGAGGATGTCTCGATCGGGGCCGCCTGGCGTTCGACGATCATGGCGAACGCTGCGAGAGACCCGTATTTCTACGCCAGCGTCAGACGCGAAACGCTCGACCATCCTGCCCGCTCGCGCGAGGTTCAGGACGAGTGCGCGGCCTGCCATGTGCCGATGGCGCAGAAGGTGGCACACACGCAGAACCGCCTGGCCACGCTCCTGGCTGATCCCGGTGGTTCACCGCCCGACACCCACGATCGGCTGGCCCGCGACGGAGTGTCCTGCACGGTCTGCCACCAGATTGCGAACGAGGGTCTCGGCATGCCCTCGTCGTTCAACGGCAACTTCCGGCTGCGTGCCGCACGGACCGACGGCGTTCGTGACCTCATCGGCCCGTTCACCGCGGATAGGGGCCGTCAGACGATCATGCGTTCCGTCACGGGCTTCGAGCAGGTCGAGGCCCCTCACATCAGGCAGTCCGAGCTGTGCGCCACCTGCCATACGCTCATTACCAAAGCCATGGACCGCGACGGCCGCGTCATCGGATCGCTGCCCGAGCAGATGAACTACCAGGAATGGCGCCACAGCGCGTTCGACGACGAAGGGCGCGGCTGCCAGAGCTGTCATATGCCCAGGGTCGCCGGCCCGGTGCGGGTGTCGTCGGTGCTCGGCGAGGACCGCGACGGCCTGTCGCGACACGCATTCATCGGTGGTAATGCCTTCATGCTTCGGATGCTGAACCGGTTCCGCCATCCGCTCGACGTCGAGGCACCGGCATCGGAACTCGAAGGGATGGCCCGGTTGACCGAGCAGCAGCTCCGGCAGGACACAGCGACTGTAGAGATCTCGCCATTACGGATGTTCGGGAAGGCGGTGGAGTTTGACGTCAGCGTCCGCAATCTCACCGGCCACAAGTTTCCGACCGGCTACCCGGCGCGTCGTGCGTGGCTGCACGTCCGGGTGCTCGACGACAACGGCCAGCCGCTGTTCGAGTCCGGCGCGCTCTCTCCCGATGGAGCGATCGTTGGCAACGACGCCGACAGGGATCCACGGACGTTCGAGCCGCACTACGACACGATCGAACAGGACGACCAGGTCGAAATCTACGAGTCCATCCTGGGCGATGCTGATTCGCAGCCGACAACGGGTCTCCTGTCGGCAGTGAAGTATCTCAAGGACAACCGATTGCTCCCGCGGGGCTTCGACAAAGCGACCGCGGACTCCCAGATCGGTGTGTTCGGCGCGGCCGTCACCGACGACAGCTTCAGCGGTGGCGGTGACCGTGTGCGCTACCGGATCGCCGTCGCACCGGGCCGGCGTGCGGCGCGTGTTGAGCTCGCGCTCCGCTACCAGCCGATCGGCTACCGCTGGGCACGCAATCTCGAGGAATACCGGTCCGCGGAGACGGGGAGATTCCTGAGTTTCTTCCGTGCCATGGAGACGAGCACATCCACGGTCGTGGCAACGGCATCGCGCACCAACTGAAGTTCCGACCCTGAAGGACTGGTTGCGAGTGGGAGATCGCGTGAGCCACTGCAACGGGGACGCCAGCTGGATCGCTCACTGACTCAAGGATCCCGAACTGGCCGGCGGAGCCGCGGCGTGGAGTTTTTCGTGGCGTTGGGGAATATTCCGTGCAGAGATGACCCGCGCCACCTCACGCTCTCCCAAGGTTTGACGCAAGAACTCTCCAGCGCCTCTGGCACGGGTACGGCAATCGCGTGGGCGGAGGATCGCTCATGAAACGCTTCGCTGTTTTCCCGGCGCTGGTGATCTTCGCGATGTCTCTGGTGCCGCTCTCGGCAGAAGATCCCGAATCGCAGTCAGCCGCCGCCGTCGTCTCGCTCAGAGCCTTGCTCGCCCAACAGAAGCTCGACGCGGTCGCCGCGCGCGATCCGGACCACCCGGGGCAGTATGTTGCCGCTTTCTACATGCCAGGGTCGCAGTTGCTCGTTGTCAGCGCGCCCTATGCAGTCCCGGCCGCAATCGATAAGAAGATTGCCGCGGGTCAGTACATGGATGCGTACGTCGATCTTCAGAGCGTCGCCGACCATACCGGACATTTCTTCGTCGTCGACATGCAGGCGGACGGACTGAGGAAGGCTCTGAAGCTGGATGAGGCTTTCGACAGCACCTCGGTCGAGAACGGCGCGGCAGTGTCATTCGACGGGAGGTGGGAGGCGCAGAAGCTGACCGAGGAACAGTACAACGCCCGGTTCGCGCAAGACGACGAGCGCTACGCGCGGATGCTCGGTATCCTTCGAGGCGCGCTGGCGCGGAAGACAACATAGTTCGGCGGGGCCGGGTCGCCTGAGAAATGGGCGGATCGTGGTCGCCGGAAACGTTGCTGGTTAGTGCCGTCGCCGATTGCTTGATCCTGACGTTTCGGGCGGTTGGCAGCACGTCGAACCCTTCCTGAACATCGCTCGAGTGCGATGTGACGCACGCGTCGGGAGGAGGGCCGTCATGCGGGCAGTCAACTCACTCCTCGTCCCTGTGGACTTCAGCGCGAGCTCGAAGCATGCCCTCGCATACGCGATTCGGCTCGCCGACACGTTCGGCGCGTCACTGCATCTCATCCACGTGCTGGATGACTCGTTCGCCGTCGCAGGGTATCTCGAAACGTATGTCGGCGATTACATGGAGGCGGCGGCGCGGCAGGCAGGCGCAGAGCTCGAGGGCCTGCTCACGCCGGAACAGAAGTCGCGGTATTCAGGAGCGCTGGTGGTCCGCATCGGCAAACCCGCAACCGAGATTCTCACGTATCTCGCCGACCAACGCGAGATCGACCTGGTCGTCATGGCCACGGCCGGCCGCGGGCGTGTCGCCCGTTTCATGATGGGCAGCGTGACCGACCGAGTTCTGCGGGCGGCGCCGTGTCCGGTACTCACCGTGCACCCGCACGACCATGTGGAGGAGCAGGCCCCGAATCGGGCGGCCTGAGGACGTTCGAGGGTTCGGGAACCGAACCCACTCCGCGGAACGTTCCGCGCATCGTGCGCGATATTCCGCATACACAGACCATTTCCACCGGGACTCTGGCGCGAAATCGAGCGATCTCCATGGCATCGTGGTTGCTCTTCCTTCAGCGACACAGGTAATCGGGTGAACGCGCCCCGCGGAGAATGAAGCCGCCGCGCTCGCCCGCGTGATGCACCGCAGCGGAAGTACCCGATACCGTCGCCTTCATAACTGGAAGGAGTCAGTCATGGCCACATTCCTGCAAAAGAGGCCACCCGCCGATCCGTTTGCGTTCATGCACCGGATCACCGAGGAGCTGGACCGTGCGTTCGGGCCTCGCGAGGATCTCCCGTGGATGGGGGAGACCTATCCGAGGATGTGGGCACCGCAGGTCGAGGTCTTCGAGCGCAACGAGAAGTTCATCGTCCGGGTCGATCTGCCGGGTCTGAAGAAGGAGGACGTGAAGATCGAGGTCACGCACGACGAGCTGACAATCGAGGGCGAGAGAAAACTGGAAAAGGAGGAGAAGAAAGAGGGGCTGTACCGCACCGAGCGGACCTATGGCAAGTTCTTCCGCCGGATCGAGCTCCCCGAGTACGTAAAGGCCGAGAATGCCGTTGCGGCGTTCAAGAACGGTGTGCTCGAGATCGAGATGCCGGCGATTCCGATCCCCGAGGTGAACAAACGCACCGTCGCAATCACGGGCTGACAGGGGGTCGCAGCCAGACAACGGACCGTTTTGATCGGATCAGAAACCTCTGGTGACGCAACCCTTGCCTGAACCTCAGATCGAGGATTCGGGGGACAGCCGCACAGGCGGCTGTCCCCATGGGCCGTGCGCCACGGTCGCATCACCTCTACGGAAATGCTCGGTAACTCCGAAGAACCTGCTCGATCCTTCTGCCGGTAAGCCGTGACGCTGCAAACGACCGGTCGCATCGCGTTCGGAATGGGTGTGCTGTCGCTGTTCGCCGTGGTTCTGGCGATCCTGGCGCTGCAGGACATCTATCACGGCGAAGCCGATCTGATTAGGCGTCGCGGATCTGGTGGGTGACGACCAGGGAAGTGACGTGCTGCAGATCGCGCAGCTTGATGATCTCGTCATCCACTGTCGAAGCGATGATCGGATCGAGGCCAGTTGTCGGATCGTCGAACAACAAGAGGGCAGGCCGGGAAGCCATCGCGCGGGCGATCCCGACCCGGCGCCGTTCACCACCCGACAACGTTGCCGGCATGGCGTCAATGAACGATCGGAGCCCGACGAAGGACAATACCTCCTCGACCCGCGCGCGGACGGCGGCGCCGGGCATATCGGTTTCTTCGTATAACCGGTAGCCCACGTTCTCGTCGACGGTCAACGAGTCGAACAGCGCGTTCTCCTGGAACAGCATGCCGATGTCGGCGCGCACCCGCAGCAGATCGCGCTCCGACATGGTGTCGACTCGCTGGCCGTGGACGTAAATGGCGCCAGCGTCCGGACGAAGCAGCCCGAGAATCAATTTGAGCAGGACGGATTTCCCCGCACCACTGTCGCCAAGCAGGATCCGCATGGCCCCGCGCGGGATCTCGAAGCTCACGTCGCGCAGCACGATCTGCTCGTCGAATGCGAGCGAGACCCTGTCGAACACGACGGCCACGTTGGACTCCGTCGTGCGGAGGATAGCGACGCCTACCGTGGCACTGGCGGGCTCGTCCGACGTAACGATCGGCGCGTGGATGAGCACGTTCTTCCTCGAGCACAACGAACGCCTAGCTGCGGAGCGTCAACACGGTCCGTCGTCGATCCGAACAGGAACAAGTCGGTCGCAACCATGGAAGCTCGATACATGAGTTGTTCTCAATGCAAGATCTGAGACGGCCGCGCGCGCGAGCCGGCGGTCGGTCTGTCGTTCCGGGGCTCGAGCGATGGGGAAATTCCGGCGGCACTCAGGGAAGTTCCACGCGCGTCGTGTCCCGGACGAATAGCTGCACCGCTGGCGGTGTCGTCGACTGTGCCACGGCCGCCAAACCCCAGGCGGTAGTAAGCGCTCGCAGGTGGGACGGCGGTGGTCTTCGCCTACCGACGGTGCAGCGTAGTTCCGACCGTCGACGCCGGACCCGGCCTTTGTCGAACAGACAAATGGGGCCGGTCAGTCGTCGAGGTCGTCGACGAAGTGCGCCCGCGCCTCGATTTCCGCGAGCCTCAACGTCGCGAAGGACGCCGCGCGGCGCAGCAATTCGCGGCGTTCCGGGGCCGGCAGGTTCTCGACCGACCGCCACGTGTGACCGCGTTCCGTCAGGAACTCGTCAATCAGCGCGCATTCCAGCCAACCGTGCGGATCCGTCGATCGCCCTCTTTCGGATTGTGGTCGTCTGTTGGTGGCCATGGGACATCTCCACCGTCCCGACGGGCATAACGCGTTCCGTCAGAAAGGGTCCTGAACGTTGCCGATTGGGCGCCGGAGCAAGGGCTCATCGTCATTCACCGGGTAATCCTTCGAGGCGGCGCGGAAAAATTCCCGCCTTCGTGCTGCGCGCTTCGGCGAGGCAGGCTTCGTGATGTGTCGGGTGGCTTCCGCCTTTAGGCGGACGGATGGGGCTGGCGCTGAATCTCCGCACGAATCGGACGCCGCACACATCCTTCCGGCTGAAGCCGGAAGCCACGGAAGAGAGTGTTTTCCTGGCGCGGTCGTTGCCTACCCTCGCGCCGCGTGGGAACTGATTCTTCGCGACAATCCGCTGCCGGCTGTCGAAGGACGCGTCTGCTATCACCCGTGTGAGGACGCCTGCAACCGGGGCGTCATGGACGGTGCGGTCAGCGTTCATGCCGTCGAGCGATTCGCCGGTGACCTCGCGCTCGCGGAGCATTGGTCCGCTGATCATCTCGGGCTGATGGCGATAGGCTCCGACAACGTGTACGTGGCGCAAGTCGCAATGGGTGCGTCGCCGCAGCAGACGCTCGGCGCTTTGCAGGAAGCGGAGAGCCATCAAGTGAGGACGAAGTGGATCTCGAGACGGGCGTCGCGCGCAAAGACCCCAACCAGGAAGGAGGTATGGCCGGCACAGCCTCAACAAGGCGCGTTCGCGTCGGCATCGTTGTTCTTCGATCGCCGCTCGACCCGCTCGTACAGCGTCGGCAGCACGATGAGCGTCAGGAGTGTGGACGTGATCACACCGCCGATGACCACGGTGGCGAGCGGACGCTGAATCTCGGCACCTGCGCCATGGGAGAGTGCCATCGGCACGAAGCCGAACGAGGCCACGAGCGCGGTCATCAGTACCGGGCGCAGCCGGGTCGCGGCGCCGGCGATGATCGCGGAGCGCAGTGGCAGGCCTTCATCGCGCAGGCGGTTGACGGCGGCGACGAGCACCACCCCGTTGAGCACGGCAACACCGAACAGCGCGATGAAACCGACTGCTGCCGACAGGTTCAGATTCAGACCGCGCAGCCACAGCGCGGCGATGCCGCCGACCAGCGCGAATGGCACATTGAGCAGAACCAGCCCGGCCTGGCGCAGCCGGCCGAACGTGACGAACAGCAGCAGGAAAATGATCGCGATCGACAGTGGCACCACCAGCGTGAGCCGGGCGGCAGCGCGTGCCTGGTTCTCGAACTGGCCGCCCCACTCGACACGGTAACCAGCGGGCAGTGCCACGGCATCCGATACCCGCTCGCGCGCATCGGCGACGAAGCTGCCCACGTCGCGTCCGCGGACGTTCATCTGCACCACGAGCCGCCGCTCGGCGTCCTCGTGGGCGATCATTTCCGGACCCTGCCTCTCGCGAATGTCCGCGACGCGGTGCAGGGGGACACGCTCCCCGCCGGGCGCGGTCAGAAGCAGCGAGCCGATCGCGCCGCCGTCGGCGCGAAGCGCGCCAGGGAAACGCACGACGACGGGGAACCGCCGTAGTCCTTCGAGCACTTCCGTGGCGGTCAACCCGCCGACCACCGTCTCCACCGCCTGCCGCACGTCATCGACGTTGAGGCCGTAGCGCGCGATCTGTCCGCGGTCGACGGTGATTTGCAGTTCCGCCGCGCCGGAGAGTTGTTCGATCTGCAGGTCCGCGACCCCTCGGACCTGCGCGACCGCTCGATGGATCTCGCCGCCGAGCCGTTCGAGGCTGTCGGAATCCGGCCCGAAAATCTTTACCGCGACGTCGGCCTTGACGCCCGACACCACCTCGTCGAGCCGCATCGCCATCGGTTGTGTGAAATTGAAGGAGACACCCGGCATGGCGGACAGCTTCGCGGCCATGGCCTCAATCAGCCCTTCCTTGCTTCGGCCGGTCGCCCAGGTGCCAAGGTCATGGAGCAGCACGTAGACGTCCCCCTGGTAGATGCCCATCGCTTCGGTGGCCACGTCAGGCCGGCCGATCTTCGTGACTACCTGGCGTACTTCCGGGAAGGTCTTCACAATCTGTTCGATGCGTGTCGAGAGCGCCACCGACTCTTCGAGAGAGACCGACGGCAGCTTGCGTGTTTCGATAAGCAGCGCCCCCTCATCCAGCTTCGGCATGAATTCGGTCCCGAGGAAGGGCACCGAGACGAGCGCAAGGGTCACGGTCGCTCCCGCAATCGCGAGGGTCCGTGCGGGATGATCCATGGCGCGAGCAAGGTGGCAGATATACCGGTCGCGAACGCGGGTGAACCACGGTTCGTCGTGATGGACGCCGCCCAGCCGAAGCACATACGACGAGACGACCGGCACGACGGTCAATGACAGCAGCAGCGAACCCAGGATCGCCGAACACACCGTGATCGCCATCGGCCGGAACATCTTTCCTTCGAGCCCTTCGAGCGTGAAGATCGGCAGATACACGGCAATGATGATGAGCACGCCGAACAGAATCGGCCGGGCGACCTCGGCCGCCGCGGTGGTGAACAGTCGCAGGCGCGCGGCACCGGGATCGTCCCCTCTGAAATGGTCGTGATGGGTTTCCGCACGGCGGCGGATGAAGTTCTCCATCATCACGACACCGCCGTCGACGATGAGGCCGAAGTCGATGGCGCCGAGCGACATCAGGTTGGCCGAGACCCCGAAGACGCGCATGCCCATGAAGCCGACCAGCATCGACACCGGGATAATCGCCGCGGTGATCAGCGCCGCCCGCAGGTCGCGCAGGAAGACGATCAGCACCACGACGACGAGCAGCGAGCCTTCGAGCAGGTTCTTTCGCACCGTGTAGGCGGTACGGTCGATGACCTCGGTCTGGTCGTAGAAAGGCACCAGGGCCACGCCCGGCGGCAGCATCGACGAGATCTCATGGATACGCGCCTTGACCCGGCCGGCCACGTCTTTGCCGTTCTCCCCCTTGAGCATGATGACCATTCCGGCGAGGGTCTCGCCTTTGCCATCCCGCGTCACGGCTCCGTATCGTGGCATCGCCGCGAGCTGCACATCGGCGACGTCGGACACAAGGACGGGAACGCCATCGACGGCAGAGATCACGATGCGGCGGAGATCGTCTTCACAGGTCGCCAGCCCGGTGCCGCGCACCGTGTACCGCTCGGAACCATGTTCGATGAACCCCCCGCTGAAGGACGCGTTGTTCCTGGTGACCGCATCGAACACCTGGCGGAGCGACAAGCCGTAACGGTCGAGCCGATGAGGGTCCACCACGACCTGGTACTGGCGGGTCAGGCCGCCCCACGAGTTCACTTCGCTGACGCCTTTAACCGACCGCAGCCGTGCGCGGATATCCCAATCATGAACGGCCTTGCGATCCATCGCGTCGCTGGACGGCCCTTCGACCAGGTACTGGTAGATCTCGCCGAACGCAGTCGCGACCGGGCCGAGCACTGGCTCGATCCCCGGCGGAAGCCGGTGGCGCGCGTCGCCGAGCCGTTCGCTGACGAGCTGTCGTGCAAAATAGATCGGGACGCGATCCTCGAACACGATCGTCACAATCGACAACCCGGCTTTCGAGATGGACCTGACTTCCTCGGCGCTCGGTGCGCCCATCAGCGCGGTTTCGACCGGATAGGTGACGCGCTGCTCAACCTCGATCGCCGCCAGGCCGGGCGCCTCCGTAACGACGACGACCTGGTTATTGGTGAGATCAGGAAAGGCTTCCACTGGAAGGTCCCGGTAGGCAACCAACCCGGTGCCCACAATCGCGGCAAGGCACAACAGCACGAACAGGCGCTGCCGGAGGCTGACGGCGACGAGCCGCTCGACCAGCGTCATGTCATTCCTCCGCGGTGGCCGACTTGAGCAGCTCGGATTTCAGGACGAAGGCGCCCGCGACCACGACGCGTTCGCCATCACGCAGGCCTGATGTGACTTCGACGAGGCCTCCATCAGTCGGCACCGCCTCGATGGCGCGGGCACGGAAACGCCCCGGCGGCTCGGCGATAAACACGGCCGTGCGTCCCTCGATCGTCTGAACTGCGTCAGCGGGAACGACAATCGCACGCCGCGACGATCGATCGCTGATGACCGCGGTCGCATACATCTGTGGCTTCAGCCGCCCGGCTGGATTGTTCAGCACACATCGAATCGTGATCCGTCGCGTCCTGGGATTGATGGTGTCGCCGACGAGGCTCACCGTGCCCGCGAACGTCTCGTTGGGATAGGCGGCCACCCCAACGTGCATCGATTGCCCGACCTGCACGCGCGAGAGCAACGACTCGTCAATCTCGACGAGCGCCCACAACGTCGACAAATCGCTGACGATGTAGAGTGGCGTACCCGGGATGACGGCGGTGCCCGGGGTGACGAGACGCTCCAGGACGACACCCGCGGTCGGCGTCTTCACCGGGATCTGTTCGCCGGACTCGCCGGTCGGATCGTCGGCGTTGGTGATCCCGAGGTGTTCGAGCTCCTCTTCACTGCGGCGGACCTCGGTGCGGGCCATGTCGAGCGCTTCCTCGGCGGCCACGCGGTTCGCATCGGCGCGTTGCACGTCCTGAAGCGAGATGGCCTTCGCCGCCAGGAGCCGTCGCGTCCGCTCGTGGGCCGCCACCGAGAACGCGAGTTCCTTTTCGAGGTGACGCCGTTCGGCGATGGCCTTGCGGTAGCTGGCCCACGCATCGTGCACCACCGGGCCGTGCATGATCGCCAGTACCTGCCCGGTTCGAACGCGATCGCCGACGCCGGCAAAGGTGTTGAGCACGATGCCTTCGACCAGCGAGCCAATCCGCGCGGTACGGCTCTCAGCGACCGTGAGTACGCCCGGGGCTTCCGTACGCGACGCGAGCACTACGGTCTGCACCGCCTCGACTCTGATCCCGGCGTGGCGTTGCGCTTCGTCGTCGAGGGTCACGAACTCCGCAGCGGCCGGCGCCGATTGCGGCGTGGGTACTCGCGAGCCGCAGGCCGGGATGCCGATCGAGAGCAGCACGACGATCAGCGGGATCCTGCGCGGGCTCATGGAATCGCCTCCTCGCCAAGCGCGAAACGTGCCTCGATGATGGTGATGACCGTCTCCAAACGCAGGTCGATCACCGCCCGCTGCACTTCGGCATAGACGCGCTCGGCGTCGATCAGTTGGAGAACGTCGGCGCTCCCCTCGCGGAAGGCTGCCAGGGCCGCGCTCCGCACACCGTCCGCCGGTGCGACCAGATCGTCCGGCGCCCGCTTCACCTGTTCGGTCAAGATACGCGCGGCGCGAACCGTAGCCGCCGCGTCGTTCGTCAGTCGCTGCACCAGCGCGTCGCGTTCGGCAATCGCGCCGCGCTCGATGCCACGCGCCCGCGCCGCCGTCTGCGCGTTGGCGTCGAAGACCGGCAGCGTCATCGCCACGCCGAATACCAGCGTGTCGAATCCGGCGGTGCGTTTGTATCCTCCCGTGACGAACGGATCGGGAAACCGACGTGCGCGTTCGAGCGCGACCACCTGTCCCGCCCGGTCGATCGTCCCCGTCGCGGCGAGGACCTCGGGATGCTGCGCGATGCTCGCAGCGAGGCTCGCGGCATCGTCCGGTGGCAGCGGCAGTGGCGCGGGCTCGACGAGGGCGCTGGCGGCAATCCGTGCCGTCGCGCCGATCGTGGTGCCAAGCACGGCCAGGCTGCGGTCGAGTTCGAGCTCGGCGCGCGCGAGGTCGCGATCGATGCGCGCGGCCTCGGTTCTGAATTTGAGGAGATCGGCCTCCGGGCTGTAACCCTCTTCGACGCGCAGGCCGACGGTCGAAACCAGACGGGTGAGGCCGGCCCGATTCTGGTGGAGCGTTTCCACGAGAGCATGCGCCTTCAAGGCGCGGACGTAGGCGCGCACCGTCTCGAGCGCGAGCTCCCGCTCGAGCGCTCTCAGAGCCGTGGATGCGATCGCACTGTCTGAGAGGGCGAGTCGACGGCGAAGCCCGCGCTTCCCTCCGAGCTCCAGCGGCTGTGTGACGACGGCGAACACATCGAGTTCCGGCGATCCGGTGCGGCCGGCAGGCGACCAGTTCTCGGATCGCAGCTCGAACATCGGATTCAGCGGACGTCCCGCGACTGCGGCAGCCTCCCGAAGGCTGTCTGAGATCCACCCGGCGGCTCGAAGGCGGGGCGCTGCCGTGCGTGCCTGCGCGACCGCGGCACCGAGCGTGAGAGGTGCGCCCGGTACCGTCTGAGCACGTGCCACCGCGGTCGCGCTGACCGTCGCTGCAGCAAGCAGCACGAACACGCTGCCTCGGGATCGAGCGGCTAGCGGCATTGCCCGCCCCAGATGGTGACAGCCGACGCAATGAAGTGACCCGGGCCGACGAGGAAGACGGTCGCGCGCTGTCCGGCACAGGGCGTCTCCGGTCCCGGTGCCCCCTGGTTCACGATGCGCGTCTGCTGCGTGAGCTCGACGTGGTACACCTGGCCCGTCTTGTGACGGATTGAGAGCCACTTCTCACCCGCGGCCGCGATCGTGCCGCGAATCTGCGGGCGGTTGTCCAGACGGATGGGGCCGCATCCGCTGATCACACTAGCGATGCTGAGGATGGCAACTGCTCGGTGAACGATGGTGCGCATTGTTCAGCCCTCGGCGAAGTGGACTGAGATTCGTCAAAGCACACCGTGCGCCACCGTAACCGGGTAAAAGACTGCAGGGATAACACGAGTCGCAGTCCTTCAACGCTCGATCGGCGACAGTCAGAAGCGACGTCCATGCCCTGCGCTCGCGGAATATTTCCCACTGGCGTGGAAATCTCCCGGTAACGCCCGACCTGGTTCGCGGTTCACCCCGATCCCGATGCGCCAGCCTGAACGATCCCGCTCCGGCCTGTGACTTTGGACGCCGAGAGGAACTGTCGGCGACGGCGTCGAGTGGTGCAGGAATTGCGTCATGACCGGTGAGGGATCTGCACGGTGCTCGATATATCGCGCAGCAGAGCAAGGGCATCGCCGAGAGACCACGGACAGGGAGCGAGGCAACCGTGAGCACGCCGGCCGACAGGGGAAAGCGAATCTTCTGGCACCGTCAGCTGCCACCACTCACCGCCGAATTCATGGCGGAACACACGGTCGAAGCCGACAGCGATCGTGTCGCGGGCGCATTCGTCCACGGTGACGAGCTGTGGGGTCGCTGTTATGACGACCTCATGACCAGAACCGACGCCCGCCTGCTCCAGGAGATCGCCAGGCTCGGCGGCGATTACGCACACGTGCACGATGAGTCGATCGTGCCGAAGCACGATCCGACCACAGGCGACTCGTGGCTGCATGGCCGTTTCACGTACACGCTGTATCGACGGCGGCAGGCCATCGCCTGACCAGCCAACCAGATCGAGGCTTTGACACCGATGATGACTCGCCGCCAACCCGCCGGTCGCCCTGCGCTACCAGGCACGAGCGACGGTCGCTTTCGCCACATCCTCGTTCCAACCGATCTGACCGCTCGTACTGAGAAGGCATTGCAGCTGGCCGGCCAGCTCCTCTCGCGCGGCGGAGCTCGCGTGACACTCCTGCATGTGATCGAAAGTATCGAGGGTCTGGCCCTCAATGAAGTGAAGCCGTTCTATGACCGGCTCGAGCAGAAGGCGCGCAAGGCCATGGCTGCCTCGGCGCGGCGCGCGCGTGGTGACGACGCACCAGCTCCAGCCCTCGCGATCGTCCGTGGCCGTCGCGCCGAGGAGATCGTGAAATACGCGGCCGCGAACGCCGTCGATCTGATTGTCCTTGCTTCTCACCGGGTCAATCCGTCCATTGTCGAGCGTGACTGGGGCACGATCAGCTACAAGGTGGGAATTCTGGCCCAGTGTCCCGTGCTGCTCGTCAAGTGAGTCTTTACTCTTCCCATAGTGCCGAGGCGCAGCCGACGGTGGTATGAAAGTGACCGGGCATGGCTGTTGCTCCAGAGGCTTGGACTTAAGGAGCCGACATGAGGGGCGACAGACGGTACGGACTGTCAACGGATCGAGACACGGACTCGGATCTCGCAACACGAATCCGCGCGGAGTTCGCGGAGATGCCCGGACTGAAGCTGACATTGCCCCAGGCATCCCGATTGTTCAACGTCGAGCGAGTCCGATGCGGGCGGATCATGGAGGGGCTGGTGACGCATGGCGATCTCTCGACGTGTAGCGGTTCGTTCCTTTGCGTCGGCACGGGCCGGGGATCGCTATAGCAGCGCGCAACGGCTTACGGCCTTTCGACGGGCTCAGGGCTTGGTCCTGCCGTCGCTGGGATTCTGGCTGGGGCTGGCCGCGATCGCGACGGTCGCCGGTCTCGTTCGCGAACTCTGGATGGTCCCGCTAATCGGCGAGTTGCGCGGACACCAGGTCGGCACCGCGATTGTCGCCGCGGCTTTCCTTGGTGCAATTGCAGTGTTCGTCGGTCGTATGCGACTGTCGCCGCGGGAAGCCCTGGTGATTGGCGCTGCATGGCTTCTCTGCGCGATCGCGTTCGAATTCGGATTCGGGCACTACGTCGACGGTCTCAGTTGGACTCGACTTCTCTCGGACTACGATCTGTCCAAGGGACGTCTGCTCCTGGTGCTCTGGTTAGTGGTGGGTATCGGTCCGTTCATGATTTCTCGCCGTGAGCAGCGGCGGGTGTCGACGCCTTCGATGGGGAATTTTACTCGCTGATGAAATATTTTCCGCTGGCCGGTGGTCGGGTCAGCGGTGCGGCGATGGTGGCCGGAGATCGCGATGTCACTCGGTCAGCCGTGTTGCGGCCATCCACTCCGGGCAGGTCTCGCACTCGCGCTTGCTGACCGACCGTATTTCGGCCGATGGGTGGTGACACGCCCAGAAGACGTCGTCGACGCGTGACTCGGTCGGAGTCAGCTGTTCGACGGCCACTCCGAAGCGGCCCCATTCGCAGGTCCAGGGAACACGACGCAGGGTGCGCGGATTCATTGCTTGCCTCCGGGGAGGACGGAGGAACGGGCAGCCGCGCTGTCGCGCCGTCGGCGCCTGCGGCTGCCCGTTTACACGCTTGCCGTCGGTGTGATCGAACCTAACGGTTCGTTGTGTGGTTGCGACTAGATCGTCAACCCGTAGGCCCGACGGTGCGCTCTCACCCAATCGACTGTCAGTAACGCAACGATGGTGCCAGTCGAGAGGGCTCTAATCGCGAGCAATTCTGGCAGACTTGTGGCAGCCACACCGAGGATGACGGGGACGATTTCCCACCCAGCACGAACATTTTCCGCCCGCCGCGCCTAGAGTCTCTGTCTGGGATGGGCGAAACCCCTCGCCTTCAGGAGGCTTGCGATACGATGGCCGGCCGTGCGCGAGCTGCGTCGGGCCGCCCACACGGTGTAGAGCCTGCACTATCGCTTCGTCTTCACCACGAAGGATCGGAAGCCGGTCCTGGTGGGGGATCGGCCACACGGTGCGGGATCTGATCCGGGAAGTCTGTCGCAGTGAGGACCTTCCCCTGACTCTGGAGCGTGGCTTCAGTCTCCGAATTCAACCCCGATCGCATGCGCGGCACGAAGGAGATCGCAATCCAGCGGGATGGTGCGGAGGCGGTTGACGACGGTCGCCAGGGGAACGGCGGTAATCTCAGGCGCCTTGAGCGCCGCCCATCATTCCCCACTCCCTCGCGAGGACCAGTTCGACCGCGCATGTCTCGCCATCAGCCGAGTCACCGGCCAATTCGCCGTGTGGCGCCTCGCTTGCACTCGCCGGCCACAGCGCAATTCGGGGCTGACATTCGTTCCCTTTTCCGGAAGGCCTGTCATGGGCGATCGTTTTCAGCACGCCCGGCACGTGTTTCGGGTGGCTGTGGTGTTGTCGGTCGCGCTGGTGGCGTTCCTCATCGCGCGATCGGCCCTCATCCCGTCAGACTTCGGGGTGCTCGGCTACTACCGCGCCGGTGCGCTGGACGACATCAAGGCGCTCCCGATCGTCCACGCCGGCCGCACCGCCTGCCTGGAGTGCCACGACGCCTACGATCCCCCTGAGCCGCCGGACGACGTGCGGGGCAAGAAACTCGTAGTCAAGACCTCTCTCGATCCTGCCAGGGACAACAAGCACTTCCAGCTCAATTGCGAGGCCTGCCACGGACCGATGCAGAAACACGTGGATGACCAGGAGAAGCCAGTGCCGAAGGTCGCCTCCGACGACCTGTGCCTTGGCTGTCATCGCACGCTCGCGGGGCGGCCCAAGTTCCAGCCGCAGGTGGAACCCGCCGATCACAAGAGGACCGGTGACGAGAAGAAGGATGCCTGCGTCGCGTGTCACCAGCCGCACTGGCCGAAGACATCCGACGACTGACGCCAGTCACAGGAGCGCTGTCCATGGATCAGGATCGCCGCGGATTTCTGCAGGATGCGGGCAAGTTCATTCTCCTGACTGGCGCGGCAACGATTGCCTGGGACTTCGTGGTCGCCGGCGCTCCGGAGCAGGCACCGAACTACGTGGCCACCGATCACTGGTGGGGAATGATCATCGACATCGACAAGTGCATCGGCTCGGGCAACTGCGTCCGCGCGTGCAAGGCCGAGAACGACGTGCCGCGCGAAGAAGGGTGCTTCCGCACCTGGGTGGAGCGATACCGGGTCGATCCCGACGATCTCGATCACCCGCTCGTGGATTCGCCCGACGGCGGGTACGACGGCTTCCCCGAGATCGACAGGCCCGGCGACGGACTCAAGGTGTTCTTCGTGCCCAAGCTGTGCAACCAGTGCGCGGATTCGCCCTGCACGCAAGTGTGCCCGGTCGGTGCGACGTTCGAGAGCCCGGACGGCGTCGTTCTCGTCGACAAGACGCGCTGTCTCGGCTGCCGGTACTGCGTGCAGGCGTGCCCCTACGGGTGCCGCTACATCGACCCGCGGACGCATACCGTTGACAAGTGCACGCTCTGTTATCACCGCATCACCAAGGGCCTGACCGCCGCATGCTGCGAGGTGTGCCCGACCGGTGCCCGGCAGCTCGTCGATCTGAAGAACCCGGAGGACCCCGTGCACCAGTTCATCCGCGAGCACAAGATCCATGTGCTCAAGCCCGACTTGGCGACCGGAGCCAAGGTTTACTACAACGGCCTGGACGGCGCCGTTCGCTAGAGGTGATCATGGCTGGCGTCCAAGGCTTCATCTATCCCAACGAGGTCGAGCTCCAGTGGAGCGTCCTGATCGTCTTGTACCCGTTTATCACCGGGCTCGTGGCGGGGGCGTTCATCCTCGCGTCGCTCGAGCGTGTGTTCAACGTGTCGGCCGTGAAGCCAACCTACCGGCTGGCGCTCCTCACGGCTCTGGCGTTCCTGATCGTCGCGCCGCTGCCGCTGCAGATGCACCTCGGCCATCCGGAGCGCTCGTTCGAGATGTACATCACGCCGCATCGCGAATCGGCCATGGCGATGTTCGGCTTCGTCTACCTGTGGTACCTCATGGGGGTCCTCGTCCTCGAGATCTGGTTCGACTACCGCAAGGACCTGGTGCTCACCTGGAAGTCCGCCACCGGGGTGAAGCGGCAGTTCTACGGCGCGCTGACGCTCTGGGCGGACGACATCAGCCCGGAAGCCCTCCGTATCGACGACAAGATCGGCCGCTTCATCACCATTGTCGGCATCCCGTCGGCGTTCCTGCTGCACGGCTACGTCGGCTTCATCTTCGGATCAGTCAAGGCCAATCCCTGGTGGTCGACGCCGCTGATGCCGGTCGTCTTCATCTTCTCGGCGATCGTTTCCGGCGTGGCCGCCGTCATGCTGCTCTATATGGGCCTGTGCTGGCGGCGCCGGGTACCGATCGACATGGGGTGCCTCGACACGATCGCGAAGTATCTGTTCTTCGCCTTCGTCATCGACTTCTCCCTCGAGATGCTCGATCTGATCCACCGCATCTACGAGGCCGGCGACTCCTTCGGCACGCTGGATTTCATGGTCAAGACACGGCTCTTCGTGTCGCACATCGTGATCCAGATTTGTCTCGGCACGGTGCTGCCGATCCTCCTGCTCGCGGCCACGCAGATGATCCGGCTGTCCGAGATCGCTCGGCGCAGAATCTACGCCGCGGCAGGGGCCCTGACGCTGGTCGGCATCTTCGCCATGCGCTGGAACGTCGTCATCGGCGGCCAGCTCTTTTCGAAGAGCCTGCTCGGGTACACGACCTACAAGATGGAGTTCGCCACCCGCGAGGGGCTGCTTCCGGCGATCGTCATCATGGTGCTGCCGTTCGTGATTCTGGCCGTCCTCCTGCGGGTGCTGCCACCGTGGGGCGACGAGGCGCAACTGGCAGGGAACAAGGCATAGAGCCGCACGCGTGTGACAGGTCGTTCCAATGTCGGATCGCCTCTCCCGCATCGAGGCGAGGCTTGGCGACATCGATCAGGCGCTCGCCGACGTTCATCGGCGCCTTGACGCGCTCGAGGCGCTGGCGCTGTATTCGGCGCCAGCCCTTCGCTCCGAACCTCTCACCGCGACCATCGAGACGTCATCGCCACTGCCATTGCGGAGCGCAGGCGGTCCCGACCTCACCGGTCTCGTATCGCTGGTCGGGCGGACGTTCGTCGTGCTCGGAGGCGCGTACCTGCTGCGCGCGCTCACCGAATCCGGCCGCCTTCCCGGGCGCGCCGGTGTCGTCCTGGGCTTCGCGTACGCGGTCGCCTGGTTCGGCGCCGCGGATCGCGCCGGCGTCACGCGGCCGCTGAGCGGGCTCTTCCACGGTCTTGCGGCAGTGGTCATCAGCCTGCCTCTTCTTTGGGAAGCCTCGACGCACTTCAAGCTCCTGTCGCCGGAAACCAGCGCGGCGCTGCTGTTGCTGATTGCCGGTCTCGCGCTCGGCGTCGCCTGGCATCGGCATCTGCAGAGCCTGGCTGGCGTTGCCGTCGTGGGATCGATCGTCGCGACCGCGGGGCTGATGGTGGCGACAGGGTATCCGCTGCCGTTCGCCGCAGGTCTGCTGGCGCTCGGCGCGTGCACCTTGTGGCTGAGCGATGCGCGCACCTGGCCGTGGCTCTGCTGGCTTCCGGCCGTCGCGGCAGATCTGGTGGCCCTGGTGCTCGTCGGGAGAGCCCTTGTCGTCCCGCCGCCGGAGCCGCACGGAGCTGTGATCGCGCTGCTGCTCGTGTTTGTGGCCGTGTATCTGGGGTGGGTGGCCTGGCACACGCTCGTTCGCCATCAGCACGTCCAGGCATTTGAGCTGATCCAAACGCCGTGCGCCGTGGGGATCGGACTCGTCGGCGCGGTGATTGTCGCTCGGGGCGGACCGCGCCTGGCCTCATTGGCGCTCGGTGCGCTGGCGCTTCTCGGCGCCGGCGCCGGTTATGCCGCGGCATTCGGCATCCTGCGACGACGGCCCGACGGGCGAGCGAACGTCGTTTTCTTCGGCTTGCTGGCCGTCGGGCTGCTGCTCATCGGCAGCAGTGCGAGCCTGAGCGGTCCTGCCCTCGTCGCGTGGTACGGCGCACTCGCCGTGGTGGCCGCCGCGCTCGGCCTTCGAGCATCCGAGCCGCAGTTCTCGCTTCATGCCGCCGTCCTCGGATTCGCCATCGCGGCCGCATCGGGGACGCTCGTCTGGGCCGCGGCCGTGTGGTGCAATGCCGGCCCGAGGCTGCCGCTCACTGCTCCGACTGTCGCGACCGTCGTCGTCGCCGCGGCATGCCTGGCGATCCCGCCGAGAGGGTCTGGCGCCGGTTTCGCCGGCGGGCCGGTGCCGTTCCTCGCGAGCGTCTCGCGCTTCATTCTGGCTGTCCTGCTCCTCGTCGGGAGCGGTGGGATCGCGGTGTGGTGGCTTGCCCCTCTCGTCGGCGGCGAACCGGTCGATGCCGGCGTATTTGCGAGCATGACCACGATCGTGCTGGCCGCGTCCGCCGTCGCGGTTGCCGCCGTGTTCCGCATCACGTCGTGGGTCGAGTTCCGGTGGCTTGTCTATCCGTTGCTCGTCGCGGGAGGCCTCAAGCTCGTGATTGACGACTTCAGGCACTCCACGCCGGCGACGCTCTTTGCGGCACTGGCGGTGTACGGCGTCGTCCTCATTCTTGCCCCGCGGCTGCTGCGGCGCGGCTGACTGTCTCGGTCGACGCCGACGCCGGGCACTGGTGCCCGCGGGACGCGACACGAATTCGTCACTTCTTGTCAGAACGCTCTCACGACCTGGATTCGCGAGTCGCGTTGATCCTCGGCGGCAGCAAGACCAAGGGCGATGGCAGGACGGCCGGCTCCTGGGCCTCGGCTCGGGCCGAGGCGGAGGCCATCACGACGACGAGGGCAACGCTGAAAGTACGAGTCATGCCAGTCACCGACGAAATCACCGGGCCAGCGGCAGGGCGTCGCCGGCCCGACTGGCGAACAGGTTCACTACCGAACTGCGCGCGCGTGTTCGTGATGCAGGGCGGCGGCCCCGGCGGCCTCGATCGCGGCAGCCGTGGACTGCTTGGACAGTCGGTCGTAGTAGGCGGCGACATTCGCTGCCGCAGGAGCTCTCGTCGGTCCCCTCATGAACACGGCCGTCGCGGTCTGCTCTTCCGCGTCCGTGCGGTACCGCTTCGCCAGCTCGGTGAAGTACTCGCTGAGGATCCGGTGATCCGACGGGGTGCTAGCCTTCGCAGCCAGCGAGACGAGTTCTGCTTCGCTGGGCCGAGTCGCGCCAGCGCCGGCGTGGAAGCCCGCTCCACCGGACGGCGCCGTCGGTGCCTCACCGCGCCCCAACTTCTCGGAATAGGTGGCAAGCTCACGCACTGTCGTCGCCGACTGCGTATTCAGATCCACGAGTCGCTTGCAGTGCGCGCTCATGCCGGCGCCCAGGTTGCGGCTCGGATTCCCCCCGAACCCCTGCGACATGGCCGCGTGCCTGTTCGCCTCGGCCTCGTACTGATCCGCGAGTGCCAGGAAGTGCGCTCGGAGTCGGATGTGGTCCGACGGCTCGCCTCGCGCGACCAGCTGCCGCACTTCAACGCTGGTCAGCACTGCGGTGGACGTCTCTTGTGCGGCGACGCTTCCAACCAGGGTCAGAAGGGCGGTGGCCGCGATTGCAACTGAACGGAAATGGACGGTTCTCATGACGGAACGACCTCTCTCGTGACCGAGGTCACATCGAATCTGCGTTGTCACGGCCCGCACGAACGGACGTGCAGGTATTTCAATGCTGTGGAAATGGTTGTCGCGCGGTCGCACGGACCCGCGACGGCGTGGCTCAGATTCGGAGGGCGAGAACAACAGGTCGTGTGACGGGGAAGGCGTGCCGCCCCGGCCCCTGACCAGATGCCGAGGGCGTTGGCGGAGGCGCGAGTCTGAACTGCGCGACACCGACGGAAGGGTCCGCATCCGTGGCGGATCCTCCTCGTCGCAGGCTCTCACGGACGAACGCCGTCGCCCCCGTCGAGGACTGGGTGCAGCGGTCGCTACCGGTCACGCCTGGAGACGTGCTCAAATTCTGGTGCTCGCAGCTGGCACTGGCGGCCTCCGCCGCTGGATGGCACCAGGTGCGGCACAACAGCGAGGCGTTTTGCCCCAGCGTCAGGGTCAGCACGATCGAAACGACAGCTGCTCGAAACACGTCGATGCTCGCCGCGTTCAGAGGCAAGGGGCGATCCGGGCATCCCAGGAGCGGCCTCGCGAAATCGCTCGGTTATTGACGCGGCACCGACGCGCAGGTCGACTCCTTCGGTGGAATTTCGCCAGCTCGGTGCGGAAAATCCCGCGGTTGCGGCAGCCACCCAGGCGGCGGCTGCGGCTCGGCGCGGCTCATACCGCGACCGGATCTGGCCCTGATCGTGAACGCTGTCTCACCGAGATCGCCGCGTGGCCAGCCACCATTGGGCGCAGAGCGATACGCGAAAGAGAGAGAACTCTATGACAACGGTCACTGTCGCCACTGTGGTTGGGGCTCCGGTCGAGCGGGTGTTCGACGTGTTCACCGACGTCGAGCACGGCGCCGAGCGGGTATCGAACATTCAGAAGATCGAGATGCTGACCGTCGGAGGGGTCAAGTTGGGTTCGCGATGGCTGGAAACGCGCGAGGTTCTCGGCCACCGGGACTCTGCCGAGATGGAAGTGACGGCTTTCGAGCGAAACCGCACGTATACCATTACCCATCAGAAAGCAGGCGCGCGGATCGATGCCGTGTTCACATTCGAGCCTGTCGACGACCGGACCAGGGTCCAGATCGAGTTCATCCTCGAGAGCGGTGGGCTGCCACCAGGGGCGCTTGCCCCCGTGCGGTTGGCGATTGCCAACAAGGTGCGCGACGTGATCGGCCACGATCTCGAAGACCTGAAGGCTTTCATCGAACAGCGCTCGGCGTGACGCGATGTCGGCGGGGGATCGTTACTGCTGCTCGACTGTGGCCTGTGGCGGGTAGGCGACCAGAAAGTCGTACGCGCGGCCAACTCCACGTCCTGCAACTAGTAGAAAACCGGCATCCGACCACGGTAGTGAAACAACGGGCGTCCCAACACAACGGGGGCACCGTTACGGACCTTCGAAATGAAGGTGACCTGCGCGTTGTCCGCCACGAGTACGGCCAGTGGTGGGATCACGCCCTGCAGCAATGCCTCTCCTGTGGGCGTACTGGCCCGCGCCGCGACCGAGGCTGCTATCGCTGGACTTGATGTGCAGGTGATTCAACCAGCGGGGGCCCACGACGGGGGTCACGATCGAGTCCGCAGATTGTTTCGCTGATCGGTTGGCTTGTCGACCGCGGCCGGCGTTGTCTGCCGTGAGCAGAGTTACGCCGGCGATCAGCCCTGTCAGAAAGAGCGCGGGAAAAGCGGGCGTCTTTCGCATGGCGTCCCTCGGAATCCCAGCAGAGGGTGGTTCGGTCTCGCCGATCCGTGGATGCCACCGGTACTCACTGAGTGGAAAGGCAACTGGTGTGCCAGGCCGACCCAGGGCTGAGTTCACGTTTTCACCAGCCGCGTTCCAGGAGGCTGGCTCCACACCGCGCCCGTCGGGGGACTTTTTCACGTCGCTGCTTATTTCCCAGCCACCAATGCCAGTCCAGCATCCCACCTCGCTCATGAGGTCAAGAACGCACTTGCCGCGGATGCAGGAGTGTTCCGCGCGTGGTGCGGAGGACGCCGCACCCCACGGCCCGAACGCGGCCAGTTTGCGGCGTTTTTCGCCCCGGAAGGGATGGCACGGATGCGGCACCGTCCAACCCGTGAGGGTTCAGTCGAACGGTTAACACTGACCGGATCGTGGAGACCACCAATATGAACGCCGCGTCCGCCGTGATCGAACCATTAGCTGGAGATGTGCCCCTGGCAGCGACGCCACTCACGGTCTCCCAGGCCGTCGTCTTCGACCATGTCTCGCTGGCCTTCGACGACCATGTCGTTCTCCGCGATCTCAGCTTCAGCGTTCCAGAGGGCGCGATGATCATCCTGCTGGGCGCAAGCGGTGCGGGAAAGTCCATCGTGCTCAAGCTGATACTCGGGTTGTTGCGGCCGGACGCGGGCAGAATTGTCGTCCATGGCCGGCGGGTCGAGGATCTGGCCGAGCGCGAGCTGCTGCGGCTCCGGGCCGACATCGGCATGCTGTTCCAGGAGAATGCGCTGTTCGATTCACTCACCGTCGGTGAGAACGTCGGATACCGCTTGCGGGAAGAGTCGGACATGCCGGAGGACCAGGTCTCCGCTCGCGTTGCCGAAGTCCTTGGCTTCATTGGCCTGGCGGACTTCACGAATCGGATGCCGTCGGAGTTATCCGGCGGCCAACGCCGCCGGGTCGCAATCGCGCGCGCCATCGCGCCGAAGCCGAGCCTGCTGCTGTTCGACGATCCGACGACCGGGCTCGATCCAATCATCGCGACGACCGTGGACGACGAGATCGTGAAATTGCGGGATCTTCAGCAGGTGACGTCCGTTGTTGTCACTCATCAGATCCGCGACGCGTTCTACATCGCGACGCATCGGGCGGCGCGCGTGGCCGGACAGGTCCGGATCGCCCGCGGCGACGCGAAGACCGCGGCCCACGCGGAGTTCATGGTTCTGCGCGAGGGCCGTATCCAGTTCCGAGGGACGGCCGAGGAGCTGCGTCGTTGTCAGGACAGCTACCTGGAGGCGTTTCTGTTCAGAACGCTCCCCCCGTGGTAAAGGGGAGTGGTTCCGAGGCATCCGGGGCGGTGGGGCTTGGTCATGCCGGAGGCGACTTTGAATGCTGATACAGGAGATGACGACTCAGGAATGCTGGAGGATGCTGGCACGGAGCAACATCTTCCGCCTGGCGTGTGCCCGGGACAACCAACCGTACATTGTTCCGCTGCGGGTCGACCTGGACGGCGAGTTTTTGTACGGATACGCCACGCTCGGCCGCAAAATCGAATGGATGCGAACGAATCCTCTGGTGTGCCTCGAGTGCGACGAGCTCACGACGGAGCGGCATTGGGCCACAGTCATCATATTTGGTCACTACGAGGAGCTCCCGCACACGCCTGAGAACGAGAGTGCTCGCCAAGTGGCCGAACGCCTCTTCCAGAAGCATCCGATGTGGTGGCAACCCGCGACGGTTCCCCTTGGCGGTCATGAAAGGCGTCCTCCGGTTGTGTTCCGCATTCATGTCGACAGCTTCACCGGTCGGCGTACCATCCAGGAGGCGAGGACCCCGGAGCGTCAGGAAGCCAGGCCGGAATCGGAACGGCCTGGTTGGTTGACCCGGATGTGGCGCCGTGTTGGCCCCAGTCGTTGAGGTTCGGCGATCAGAACACCCGACGGCCGGCATCAGGTTGCGTCGATGCCGAGAGCGCAGTCGCCTCCATTCGTGATTGCGTAAGAATGCGTAGCGCGGCAGTGCGGTGGCGGCCGGAGGATCGCGATGTCACTCGGTCAGCCGTGCTGCGGGCACCCACTGCGCGGGGGTCTCGCACTGGTTCAGCACCGTCCGGCAATATAGCCGGATTCTTCATGCCGCCGTGTCAGGCGACGAGCCGGTCCGCACGGGATGAGTCGCCTACGTGGCGGCCATGACCCACCGCCAGGACCGGACATGGGGCCACCTGAAGCAGACGGTCGACGATATTGCCGGTGATGTAGTGCTTCAACGCGCTGTGGCGATAGGTCCCAACGACGATCAGGTTCGCTCCATAATCGAGGGCGGCCTTCGTGGTGGCGTCGATGACGGTCCCGTCGCGAACTTCTACCGAGACTTCGACTCCGTAGACGAACGCCGCAAGGCGTCGGAGTTCCGCCAGGGCATCCTGATAACGGCGCTCGCGCCGTGCCGGGGTGTCCGGAAGATGAAACTGGTAGTGACCGGATGTGGAGAACGGTTGCTCCAGGACATGCACAAGGTGGAGACGGGCGCCGGCGCTTCGAGCAATGCTGGCGCCATACGCGATCGCGTTGGCCGACGCGAGACCGAAGTTTGTCGGCACGAGGATGTGGTCGATCGAAGCTTTCATACAGCCCCCGGCAGACCAAAGGCGAAAGCCGTGCCGGAGAACACGCCGCCAGCTTCCCACGCGAGTCGGTGGTTTCGGTGATCAAGGCTCAGCTGACGCGCGTGAACGTCCCCACGAGTGCGAGATTTTCCCCGCCATGGACCGGCGGCGCGCGAGTCAGTCGCGTTCGCGCGTGGCACGGCGACCCGTGAGTCGATCGATCTGAATGCGATAGACGACCACGTCCGGGTGTTCGCGGCCCTCAACCCGCGCAGCCGCCGGGAGCCACCAGTCTCGGCGCTGCAGGAACAGCTGCTCGGCGCGGCGTCGAGCCTCGGCTTCCTGCGGATGCTGGTGAATCTCCTCGTACCGCCCGAACGCCAGCACAGTCGTCCAGTTTTCCTTATCGCGGATCTCTTCGACTTCGAGACAGACCTGCGGGTTCTCCCGCATCCAGAGGATTTTTTGTCCAACGGTGGAAAACGCGTAGACGCAACTCCGCTCCGCATCGAGAGAAAAATGAATGGGGACGACGTACGGCTGGTCGAACCGGGCACACGCGAGCCGGCCCAGACTGGATCGGGCAAGGAGCTCACGACAGTCGTCGGGAGTCAATTCATGAATCAGCATCGATATGCGCGGGCGGGGTTTCCGGAAGTATACCCAGCGGAGGCGACGCTAGGGCTCCAGAATCGTGGCGGAGGGCCATTCGCGATCCGACGCTTCTTCCCTACTCGACCAGCGCCTGATAAACGAGCGTCTTGAAGTTCCAGAAGAGATCGTGCTCGTTGTACGGCATGTGCTGAGCAAAGACCAGCGCGACCAGCTGCTCCCTGGGGTCGATGTTGACGGTCGTCGTCGCCGCCCCGCTCCATCCGAACTGGCCGACGGACCCCAGCTCGTTGCCCTTGGCGAGATCGACCCGCACCCCGACCCCGAGTCCGTAGCCGTCGGAGTTGCTGAACTCGTTGGTCACACGGGGCAGGTGGTTGAGATGATTCGCGGTCATGAGCTCGACGGTCTTGCGTCCGAGGATCCTCGCCCCATCCAGCTCGCCGTAATTCAGCAACATCTGCGCAAGCCGCGCGTAATCTCCAATCGTGGAGAACATGCCGGATCCGCCGGCCGCGATCCCGCGGCCTTTTTCGGCGTAAGAGGATGCCGCCGGTTTCGACTCGACGAAGCGTCCCGCTGAAGCCGGACCCGGTTGGCCTCCGTTCGTCGTGCCGGCGGCGGGCTTCGAGTGCTGGTAGACGATCGCGAGTCGATTCATCTTCTCTCGCGGCACGTCGAAGCCGGTGTCGCGCATGCCGAGCGGACGGCAGATCCGTTCGTCCACGAAGTCCTCGAACTTCTTCCCGGACACTTTCTCGACGACGGCGCCCAGGATGTCGGAGTTGATTCCGTAGCTGAAGCGCTGACCCGGCTCGTGCGCCAGAGGAAGTTTGACCGCTCGCGCCACGAATTCGTCCATCGAGGTGGCCTCGAAGGCGTCCGAGCTGTCGTAGATCTTGTCCAGGGGACCGTTTCCGAAACCGTAGATGAACCCCGAGGTGTGCGTGAGCAGATGTTTGATGGTGATCGGCGTGCGGGCGGGCACGACGACCGGCGCGGCGGCGGTCCCGCCCTTGAACACTTTCACACGCTGGAGGGCAGGGAGGTACATCGCCACCGGATCGTCCAGCTTGATCCGGCCCTCTTCGTGCAGCGCCATCACCGCCACGCCGGTGATGATCTTGGACATCGAGTAGATGCGGAAGATCGTGTCCTTCTCCATCGGCAGCTGCCGGGCGACGTCACGTTGACCCCATGCGCGCCAGTCGACCACGCGGCCCTTGCGCGCCACGAGCATGACGATGCCGGCGTGCTGACCTTCGTCCACGAAGCGCTTCATCCGGGCATCGAGCCGCGTCAGGCGTTCTTCACTGAAGCCCACCGCTGCGGGCGGTGCGGCCGGGAGCGGCTCGCGAGCGTCGCCGGGCCCCTGGGCGTCGCCAGCGAACTGGTTTGCGAGCGCAACGAGCGCGACAAGAACGACGATCGACACGTGGGGGAGGCGGCGCGACCAGGTGGTCATCTCATCACCTCACGGATTGACAGAGGATGCGGCGGGATTATGGGTTGGCGCGGCGCGCGCGTCAACGATAGCGGACAATTGGAGGCTTGACCCACAGTACGCAAGACGCTCGCACGCGGCGTGAGTGGTGGCCCGCGCTCTTCCTGTTCCTGTTCGCGATGGCCGTGTTCTTTTTACGGCATACGGGCAGGGCCGGGGAGGCGACGACGCTCGCCGCCGGGGCGTTGTTTGCGGTGCTCACCGGCTTGACGCTGGCGCTCAGCGTGACCGCGTGCCGCGAGCGGCTGCGCACGCGTTCGCAGGCTCTCCACGTGCTGGCGGCGCCGCTGGCGATCACTGTCGCGATCGCGGTGTACTGCGGGGTAGTCGGGGTTCCGATAATGCCGCGAGCGGCGGCTTTCGGTGCGTATCTGACCATGCCGGCCGTGCTGGCGTGCGCCGGGCGAGGACGAATGCCGGACGCGGTCCGCGTTCTCGCCGCGGCGATCGTTCTCTGGCTGCCGATCGAATTCGACCTGCTGCCGCAACTGCGGCTGCCGCCGCCGGACGGGTTGCGCGCGGCGCCCTTCGCGGCCCTGGCCGCCGGTCTTTACCTGTTCCTCGTCGCCTGTCCTCTCGATCGGATTGGCTACACCTTTCTCCCGAGCGGCCGCGATTTGCGCGTGGCATTGACCGCGACCGCCGCATTCGCGCTTGTCGGCGTGCCGATTGGCCTGGCGACGGGATTCCTGGAATGGAACCCGCGCCCGGACGCGATCAGGCTCGCCGTTGCTCCGATCGCCATCTACCTCGCGACCGGTGTACCGGAAGAGTTCCTGTTTCGCGGGCTGATTCAGAATGCGCTCGAGCGATCCATCGGCCGTGCCGCGCTGCCGGTCGCCTCGATCATCTTCGGCCTCGCGCATCTGCCCGATGCTCGATACGTGCTGCTGGCCACGCTCGCCGGGGTGGCCTACGGATGGGTGTACCAGGTGACCCGGCGAATCACGGTGAGCGCCGTCACGCATGCATTGGTGGACTGGATGTGGGTGCTGCTGCTTCGCGGATGAATGCCGGCAGCCGGCTTGGTTGTCTTCAACAGGAGGGCCAGGAGTTCAGGAGGAATGCGACGCAGACGATTTCGGAGGCCGCGATTGGAAAGCCACCGTCGCATCATCGCGTGACGACTGTCAACGGCGCCTCTTCGACGCGGCAGGCCTGGTCGGCCGGGTTTTCGCCTTCGGTCGCGCCCCGGGCTTCTTGCGGACACGCTCCGGCAGCTTCGTGCTGCCCGTCTCGCGATTCCACTCTTCGTAGGTTTCGTTGGAGATTTTTCCCTCGACGAGCAGTTCCGCGAACTTCCGTCTTTGAGCCTGGCTCTTGAACGGCATTCCAGCCTCCAGGTCGCATGGTATCGCCGACGGCGCTTTGAAGCCTTTCGGACTATTCTCAGCCGTCAGGAGGAATCGCGTTCATGCAACCATCGCGTTTTCTGGTGACCGGGGGCAGTCAGGGGATCGGCGCGGCGATTGTGGAACAGGCGCGCAATGCCGGGCACCAGGTGGTGTTCACCGGCCGCAACAAGGAGCTGATCGACGCGATCGCGCGAAAGACCGGCGCGTCTGGCCTGCAGGCCGACGTCTCGGTACCCGACGAGAACGCGCGAACCGTGGACGAGTGCGACGAACGGATGGGTGGCATCGACGTCCTCGTCAACAATGCCGGCTACGCCTATCGTGGTGAGATCGGCGCGCTGGACGTCTCGAAAATGAAGGCGATGTTCGACACCAACGTCTTCGGGGTCGTGGATCTGACGAACCGGATCGTTCCGGCGATGAAGGCGCGCGGCGAGGGGGACATCGTGAACCTCGCGTCCACCTCCGGCATGAAGGGCGCGGCGACGGCGACGGCCTATGCCGCGAGCAAGTGGGCCCTGCGCGGCATCAGCCAGTGCTGGCAGGCGGAGCTGCGGCCGCACGGCATCAGGGTCATCTGCATCTGTCCTTCGGAGGTGCAGACGAATTTCGGCGGCAAGTTCGGCCGGAACAATCCGAACAAGCTTTATGCTGCCGACATCGCGGACACGATCATGGCCGCCCTCAGCATGCCGCGGCGAGCGCTGTGGCCGGAGCTCGCGGTGTTCGCCAACAATCCTTGGAAGGAGTAGGGCAGTGTGCCGGCAACCGGCGGCTACGGATTGAGGATGCGGTGCAGGTCGAGGGCCGGAGGCGGCGTCGAGGTCTGACTCAGCATCACATGGACCTGCGCTCGATGGTGCGTCTGATGGTTGAACAGGTGGCAGCATGCCACGTGCGCGGTCTCCACGTAGTCTTTGCCCTGGTTGTTGGTATAGGCAAACGACCGGCCCCAGAACGCGGCATCGAGCCCGCCGAAGAACGACTCGATCCGCAGGTCCTCGCGCGCCCTCGCACGACGCAGGCTCGAGAAGTCTTCGTAGAGAATCTGGTTGAGCGGCGGTGTCACCCGGTCGCCCCGCTCGAACAGCGCCATCCACCTTCGATCGCCCAGCAGAATGTGATTCAACAATCCGTGAATGCTGCCGAAAGACCCCGCACGACGCTGCCGATATTCGACATCATCCAGGAGCGCGCAGGTGGCGAAGAGCCGCTCGTTGGCGATGCGGTTGTACCTCGCGAGCACCTGGAAATGGGTCACCAGATCCATGCCAGGGAGCTTACACCTGACGCGCGGGCAAAGCAGTTGAACACTCGCGCAACGTCCTGCATCATGCGGCAATGAAGGCTGCCGACATCGCGGACACGATCATTGCCGCCCTCAGCATGCCGCGGCGAGCGCTGTGGCCGGAGCTCGCGGTGTTCGTCAACAATCCTTGGAAGGAGTAGGGGAGTGCGCGACCTCGCCCGGAAACAACGATCGTGGCTCGGCCTCGCCGCGCTCCTGGCTGCTGTCTCCGTGATCTTGCTGCGGGCGCAGACCTACGACGTCGTCATCGTGAACGGCCGTGTGCTCGATCCCGAATCGAACCTGGATGCCGTTCGATCCGTGGCCATCACGGGCCGGACGATCGCCGCCGTCTCCACGGAACGATTGACGGGACGCACCACCATCGACGCCACCGGCGCCATCGTCGTTCCCGGGTTCGTCGATCTGCACGCGCACGGCCAGGCCGCCGACGTTTACAAGCTTCGTGCGTCGGACGGCGTGACGACCGCGCTCGAGCTCGAGGTCGGCACCGCCGACATCGACGCGTGGTACCGCCAGCGCGAGGGCGGTCAGGCGATCAACTTCGGGGTCAGCGTCGGCCACATTCCGGTGCGCATGGCGGTGCTTCGCGACCCGGGCGCATTTCTGCCGACGGGTGCGGGGGCGCACCAGGCCGCGTCCACGGGCGAGATCGCCGAGATCGTCAGGCGCCTCGAGCAGGGACTCGACCGCGGCGCGGTCAGCATCGGGGCAGGGTTCGTGTACACGCCGGCGGCAAGTCGTGACGAGCTGCTCGCCGTGTTCGGTGTCGCCGGTCGGCGGCGCGTGCCGGTTCACGTGCATACCCGCCGCGGCCTGCCCGGCGTCGAAGAAGCCATCGCCCTCGCGTCCGAGACCAAGGCGCCGCTTCACATCGTGCACGTGAACAGCACGAGCGTGGGCGCCACCCGCGAAGTGCTCGCCGTGATCGACCGGGCGCGCAAGCGAGCGATGGACGTCACCACCGAGGCGTATCCGTACACGGCGGGCATGACCGAGATTCAGTCGGCGAACCTGGACGAGTACGTCGGCGCACCACCCGAGCGGCTGGCGCGGCTCGAATGGCCGAGCACAGGCGAGCGACTCACCCGGGAGTCGTTCGAGAAATATCGCAGGATCGGCGGTCCGGTCGTTCTGCACACCAACACCGAGGAGATGGTGAAGGCGGCGGTGACGAGCCCGCTGACGATGATTGCGAGCGACGCCTATTGGGAGAACGGGATCGGTCATCCGCGGACGACGGGAACCTATTCCAGGGTGCTCGGCCGCTACGTGCGCGAGCAGCAGGCGCTGACGTTGATGGACGCCATCAGGAAGATGACGCTGATGCCGGCGCAGCGCCTCGAGGCGCGGGTGCCGGCGATGAAAACGAAGGGGCGCCTGCGCGCCGGCGCTGACGCTGACATCGCGGTTATCGATGCCGCCACCGTGATCGATCGCTCGACTTACCGGGAGCCGGCGCTCGCCCCGATCGGGATCCGTCACGTCCTCGTCAACGGCGTCGCGGTCGTGGCGAACGGCCGGGCCGTTGACGGCGTGACCCCCGGGCAGCCCGTCCGCGCGCCGGCGATCCGTCCCTGACAGCCGCGGCGTCGCGCCCGAACGGCCTCACGCTGTTTCCTAGGCCGTTTCAGCCACTGGCGGCGGAGGTGCCGCGGGCGATGCGGCGGCGAGTCCGAATTGCATCACCAGTCCGCCGACCTCCAGCATGTCACCATCCTTCAGTTGCTGGCTTCCCTCGGGCAGGGACTGGCTGTTCAGCAACGTGCTTCCGTCAAAATCCGTGACCGTAAACCCTGCGTCGTTCTGGACGATTGCCGCTGCCGTTTTGGGTTTCCACCAGCCGTGCAGGCGCACCAGGGCGTCCTCGGAGCTCCCGATGAACGAGACACGATTCTGAATGCAGTACTCCTGGCGTTCGGTCTGTCCGTCGACGATGCGCAGAAAGGCAGTCCCGTGCGTTTTGAGGGATGGCTCGGCCTGTCCCCGGGCGCGGGCCCGTTCCGCACGAAGCCTTGCGAGCAGTTCCCGATGCTTCTTCGTGTTGAGGTAGGCGGTCTTGCCGAGCGTTGGTGCCCGTCGAGACGCCGGCACAGGTTCGGCGGCGGCCAGCTCGTCGAACACCAGTTTGTGTTTTCCAACCAGCAGGACGTCGCGGTGCCGCAAGGCTCCGCGCAGGACGTGTTGCTCGTTGATATAGGTTCCGTTCTTGCTCTGCAGGTCCTCGACGACGTAGTCGTCTCCCTCCAGGAAGATGCGGGCGTGATGGCCGGATACGGCGGGGTTGTCGATGACAACGGTGTTATCCGGGAGACGACCAATGGTCACTTCCGAATCCACCGGGTACTCTGCGAGGACGCGTTCGTCGAACTTTACAACGAGCTTTGCCATGTGTTGCGCTCCGGTACCAAACGATGTCTTGACGCTCGTCACGCCGCGCTATCAACGATCTCCACGACCATTACGGTGACGTCATCAGTGCCACCGCTGCAGGTGGCCGTGTGCACTAAATGGTCGCAAATGCACTGCGGGTGACGAAGGCGCGAAATGCTCGCACTCATGATCGTGTCGGACACGACACGCGTGAGGCCGTCGGTGCACAGGACCAAATAGTCGCCGGGGCGCACTGGAATCTCCACGACATCGACCTCGACGTCGGGCTCGCCGCCGACGACTCGCAAGAGGATGTCGCGAGGATCCGCCTGGAGCTCCTCACCGGGCACCTCGAATCCCTCGCGCGCCAGGGCTTCCAGCAACGTGTGATCCTGCGTCAGAGTCTCGAGGTGAGTGTCGCGCCACAGATAGGCACGGCTATCTCCCACGTGTGCGATGCTCGCGAACCCGTGTTGCAGCCAGGCACTCACGACCGTAGTGCCCATCTCGCACCGCGAGCTTTGCCGGCCCTCGGTGTAGATCAATCGGTTCGATTCGCGGACCGCTTCCGCGAGCCGGCAACTCTGCGCGCGATAGCGGCCCGCGTCCAGGCCACCAGCGCTGTCAGCCGCCTCGGGCTGTTGCACCTCGTGAAGAATGGTGGCGGCGGCAATCCGGCTTGCCACGTCGCCCGCTGTGGCGCCACCCATGCCGTCACACACGGCAAATAGTCCTTGCGCGAGGTGCAACACGTAGACGTCCTCGTTGCGCTCCCGCCCGAGTCCCTTCTCTGTGGCCGCTCCGGCGCGCAGCCGCATCCCACTCGTATTCCGGCTCTTTGCAGTCGATTCCGCCATTGCTTCGGCTTCAAGAACTGCACCGTACGGTCCGCGGACGTGAACGCGGGCCTAATCGGCTGTTCGATTTCGAGTTATCCGTCAGCGGAGTCTCCTGAGATCGCAACGAGTTCCGGGCACGAACGCGGGATTTGCCTCGCCAATTACAAGAATGCATTCGCGCAGCAGGACGACGGCCGACTGACCGCACCAGACATGTTGCGTCAGCGCTCAGACACGAGCTCGGCGCTGAGCCCCGTACGCTCTTTGAGCGTCCGCAGCACCCTGTTCACGATCTGGTCATCGACCCGGAGCAGGACCAGGTCGGAATCCGTGTGGAGTGAAATCTCGTGACGATCTCGGATGCCAAACGTTTCCAGCACGTCGTCCTCGACCCGGACCACCTTTGCCCATTTCTGCGGGGGCTTCCACGCGGGTTTGCGACTGTGTTCAATTGCGGTGAGGTGTGTGTATGCGGCCGAAAAGACGGGTTCCTCCGGAGTGCGGCTGGTTGTCACGCTGAGCCGCTCGCGTGCGAACGACAATCGAGCGTCTTCTTCTCGCCGCTCTCTTCCCTCTGCGAGAACCAGTTTCGCTCGAAACACGAGTGGCCCTGTCACGCTCGAGTCGCTTCTGCCCCCCGATCGTACCGGTCGGGTCGCCGCTGTCTCGGATTCGCGCGGGTCAATCGGTGGAGGGGTGCGTTCAACGGCGCGGGTCTCACCGGGACGCGCGGTTTCGGCGTCCGTCGCTGAAGCGCCATCGTTCAGATAGACAAGAACGCCCGCAGCACAGAAGCCAGCCAGAATCGCGGCACCCTGTCTTGTCGCCACCAAGGCCTTGGTGCGGAGCAGGATCGCACGAAGGTTTGCGGGGACGACCTTCAGCGCCGGCGCTCTCTCCAAGATCGACCAGGCGTGTGGACTCGCTGTGAGAGGTGGCAGTCCCGCTTCACTCCGCGAGATGGCCAGCGTTTCGACTACCTGTCGTTCCGTTACGTCGGCCGCGACATCGGTTGCGGAAATGGCAAAGGCCTTCGCTAAATCGACTGTGGGCGTCAGGCCGATCGCGCGCCCGACTGCCGCTCGAAACTCTTCGGCTGTCTGAAATCTGTCATCGGGCGCTTTTGCCAAGGCACGCTGGACCACGATGTCGCACCAGGCAGGCAGGTCCTGCCGGTACGTCGACAGTGGCGGCGGTGTTTCCGATACCTGCTTCTGCCACATGGCCATCGGGGTGTCCGCGTCGAATGGCAGCCTTCCGGCGAGCAGCCGATAGAGGATCAGGCCGACCGCGTACACGTCGGCACGTCCGTCGACTTCCTCTCCGAGCACCTGCTCTGGCGCCATATACGCAGGCGTGCCGACCGCGCATCCATCGCTGGTCATGTGCTCGGCTCCACGTACTCGCGCGATGCCGAAGTCCATGATCTTGACGCTGCCCAGCGCCGTCACCATCACATTTGCGGGCTTGAGGTCTCGATGGACGATGCCTGCCCGATGCGCGTGTTCGAGCGCCGACAGAATGCCATCGAGAATGTGGCCGGCGAGCTCCGGCGACATCGGTCCGTTCCGCTCTGACAGGACTTCCAGGGTCTCGCCGCGAACCAGCTCCATCACCATCAGCAGGTTCGTATCGGTTCGCAGGAGCTCGTGGATTGTCGCGATTTCAGGGTGGCTCAACTTCGCGAGCGTGGTCGCTTCCGAGCGAAATCGCTTCATGATGTCGCCCGCGGCGTAGAGCGGATTCAACACCTTGACCGCGACTTCTCGATCGAGCGTCTCATCGACGGCTTTGTACACAATTCCGGTGGCACCGCGGCCAAGCAGCGCGACGATCCGGTACTTGCCGACAATCGTGCCGATCATGAAGTCAAGAGAGAGCTAACCAGCTGGGGAGATAGCAGAGTACGGTCGTGGTTTCGCGTGTCATGAATGCAGAAGCCGATCGCTCCCAGGTCTCACCGGCGAACAGATTTGTGCGCCCCGATGACAGATTCGTGTTCGCCGACCGGCGAGCGGACCGTGTGACCATGGCGATTTCACATTCAGTTCCGTCACTTATGCATGGCGCAAATGGTGCCCGGAACCGTGACGGCTGCAGGCTGTGTACCGGCTCTGCTGTCCCGAAGGTGCATTTTCTGTGGAGGCCGGGATTTGACACGACTGCGCCGAGAGTCCCGAGGCATAGAATGCCGGCGTGGTGCGTCGTGAAGAGGCGGACAGAAGACCGTTTGCCTCGCGTCGTTCAACTCCAGCGGGTGCAAGTCCCGTCTCGGTAAGCGCCGGAGCGCCGAGTAGCAGACCCCAGGCATCGGTCGAGAGGCCGGTGGCCCAAGCGGGGTGTCAAGAGCCTCCACGGAGGGAGCCAGCACGCGGGCCGCAACATCAAGTGAAGCCTGCAGCCTCGACAGATTTACAACCCGAGAGCCGAGCCGTTCATGTCCCGGTGAAGGCCACGTCTGCCGCGTCTCAGTCCGGAGATGCACATGCGGCAGATCTCGGCGGGGTAGGGGGCGCAGCACGTGTGCACGGAGCGGAACGGAACACGAGAGACCCGTCTGCACAGCCCGGGTCGGGGCAGCGTGGCTCGTATAAGCCGACGGTGAAGTCGAGCGCGGTGCAGCGGGCGTCCGAGGGGACCGTAGTAGTGGAGAGCCTCGCGACGAACAACGCGAGGGGAGCAAAGGGTCCCTGCGGTGGTCATGGTGGTCGAGCAAGCACGCACGAGGGCATGACCGCGAGGTCCAATCACCCCGATGGGCGTCCGCCCACCGACAAAGTGCGCCAATTGCAACGCCGCCTCTGGATCGCAGCCAAGCGATCCCCGGAGCGCCGCTTCCACGCGCTGATGGATCGGATCTGGAGGGATGACGTCCTCCAGGAGGCGTGGCGGCGGGTGAAGGCGAACCGCGGCGCGGCGGGTGTCGATCGTGAGACGCTCGACGCGGTCGAGTATTACGGCGTGGAGCGCATGCTCGACGAGCTCCAGGCCGCATTGCGCGCGGGCACGTACCGGCCGCCACCGGTCTTGCGACGGTACATCCTCAAGCCTGACGGCCGTCAGCGGCCGCTCGGCATCCCGACGGTGCGCGATCGGGTGGCCCAGATGGCCGCCACGATGGTGCTGGAGCCGATCTTTGAGGCCGACTTTCTGGCCGCATCGTACGGCTTCCGACCGAAGCGTAGTGCGACGCAGGCCTTGGAAACGCTGCGCGTGCACGGCGCGCGTGGCGGCAACCACGTGCTGGACGCGGATATCCGCGACTACTTTGGCAGCATCGACCACCCGAAACTGCTGAAGCTGGTGGCGCTGCGGATTTCGGATCGACGGGTGCTGAAGCTGCTGCGGCAGTGGCTCACGGCGGGCGTGATGGAGGAGGGGCAGCGACGTGAGACGCTCAGCGGCACCCCGCAGGGCGGAGTCATCTCACCACTTCTCTCCAATATTTACCTGCACGTCCTTGACCGGGTATGGGAGACCAAGTGTGCCCACCTGGGCACGCTGGTCCGCTATGCCGATGACTTCGTGGTGATGGCTGACACGAAGGCGCAGGTCGAGGAAGCTCGTCGTCGCGTGGCGCACGTGCTCACGCGGCTCGGGCTCGAGCTGCATCCGGAGAAGACGAGACTGGTCGATCTCTCGCGCGGGTGCGGGGGCTTCGACTTTCTCGGGTGTCACCTGCGGAAGCGCATGAGCGGTCC
>Ga0111539_10000456_pt1 | contig 51279 bp, 53 predicted proteins | sample RhiMethybrSRZTD1_FD_79667 | JGI IMG/M metagenome (GOLD analysis project Ga0111539, IMG submission 79667) | Populus rhizosphere microbial communities from Tennessee, USA - Rhizosphere MetaG P. TD hybrid SRZTD1 (version 2) (version 2) | ecosystem: Host-associated > Plants > Roots > Rhizosphere >... | reverse complement strand
TTGATTAATTTGGTGAGCCGGCTGGGACTCGAACCCAGGGCCCTCGCCTTAAAAGGGCGATGCTCTACCGACTGAGCTACCGGCTCACCGTGCGGATGAGAAGGACTTGGGGTATGGGTGTCTCATGTGCACTCGTCACTTGGATGAGCGTTGCCCCTTGCGTGTGGGCTTTCGCTTCGAGGGCGCCAATGGGTTACGCAATATAATGGTTTCTTGGCGTTTGGAGCCGGTGGAGATCATGTCGATGCCGCACTCGGCCAGTTCTTCAATCCGCTTCAGATATTGTTTCGCTTCTCGCGGCAACGTTGCATAGGACGTGGCTCCCGTGGTGGAGGTCGTCCAGCCCCGCATCGTTTCGTACACCGGCTGGCAGCCCATGAGCGTATCGAGATCGGCCGGCATCTCGCGATACAGTTTCCCCCCGTACCGATAGCCCGTGCACAATTTCAATTCTTGGCATCCATCCAGAACGTCAAGCTTCGTGACCGCCAAGGACGTGAGTCCGTTCACGCGGGTGGCATAACGCACGACCACGCCGTCGAACCATCCACAGCGTCGCGCGCGACCGGTTGTCGCCCCGAATTCCTTGCCGCGCTCCTGCAATCCGCCGCCGATCTCATCCGTCAGTTCCGTGGGGAATGGCCCACTGCCGACCCGTGTCGTATAAGCTTTGGCCACACCCATCACCTCATGAATAGCGGTGGGGCCGACTCCTGTGCCGGTGCACGCGCCGCCGGCCGTAGAACTCGATGAGGTGACATACGGATACGTGCCGAGATCGACATCCAAATGCGTCCCCTGCGCACCTTCAAACAATAAATTATGCCCACGCTTGATGGCCTTGCCGAGCAGAACCGACGTATCGGCAATGTGGTCCTTCAGCCGATCGGCATAGATCATATATTGTTGGAACACTTTCTCCAGGTCGATTTTCTCGACATGATACAGCCGCTCCAGAAACCAATTGATTTCGACCAAGTTCTCTTCCAGCTTTCGGCGAAACAACGATGGATTGAGCAGGTCGTCCACGCGAATCCCGATCCGCGACATCTTGTCGGCATACGAGGGACCGATGCCTCGGCCGGTCGTCCCGATCCGGCGAGACCCTTTCGACTGCTCGTTCGCCTTCTCAATTGCCTTATGGTAGGGAAGAATCAAATGGGCCCGGCCGCTCACGGCAAAGTTGCTGGCAATCCGTACGCCCTTGCCTTGCAAGTGATCAAGCTCTTCGATGAGCGCCGCGGGATCGATCACGACGCCGTTGCCGATGAGACAAAGGGTGCCGCGGTACAGGATGCCGGAGGGAATCAGGTGAAAGACAAAGGTGCCGCGATCATTGATGACGGTGTGGCCTGCGTTCGAGCCACCTTGATAGCGTACAACCACATCGGCTTCACGCGCGAGAATATCGACAATCTTGCCCTTTCCCTCGTCTCCCCACTGGGCTCCGATGATTACCAAATTGGGCATGTGCGAATGGGACCTTTCACTGAATACTCATACAAAAAAAGAGCCCTGACCAAAATCAGCCAGAGCCTCGCCGACCTCATACTAGGGAGGCCACAGAGGCTTTGTCAAGACGCGTGATAGGGAGAGTGTGTGTCATGCCGATGTGTTGCGAAAAGACTGAAATCGTCGGCGGCGTTGACTCATCGTGAGGTGCAGTGATAGCATTTGTGACTTACAACGTGCAGAGCAATGTGGGGCTGTAGCGCAGTTGGGAGCGCGCGTGAATGGCATTCACGAGGTCGCCGGTTCAATCCCGGCCAGCTCCACCAATTTTCACCCGAGTCGGCGTATCAGCGTAGATTGTCCGTCTTGAACTACGTTCCCGCCTATCTCCCCAGAATCATTTGTAAACGATAATAAGCGGCAAGCCGTTTCGTGTCCGGCTAAGACGATGCTCCAAATCGAAAGCGTCAGTAAGCAGTATGCAGCTCGTATCCTCTTTACGGAGGCGTCGGCGCATCTGCGTCCAGGAACAAGGACAGGGCTCGTCGGCCCGAACGGCGTCGGAAAGACCACGCTCATCCGCATGATTCTTGGCGAGGAATCGCCGGATCGCGGCACGATTCGCAAACGGCCGCGCTTGCGTCTTGGCTATCTCCCTCAAGAGCTGGAAACCCTTTCCGGCAAAACCATTTTGGATGCCGCGCACAAGAATCTCTATCCCGAGCACGAAGCCAAACGCATTTTGTCCGGATTGGGATTCGGCGAGGCGGACTTCGGGCGGCCGGTCGAGAATCTGTCGGGAGGCTATCGCATGCGTGTGGCGCTGGCGCATCTGCTCTTGTCCGACCCCGACGTGCTGATGCTGGACGAGCCGACCAACCACCTCGACAAACCGACACAAGGATGGTTCGAGCAATTTCTGTTGCAATCCCCGATGACCATTCTGGTCATCAGCCACGACACCGGATTTCTCGATCGCATCGTGACCCATATTTGGGATATCCGACAGCACACCATTCAGGAATACCGCGGCAATTACTCGAAGTTTCTGGAATTGCGGGCCGAGCGCGACGCACAGCAAGAATCGGCCGCCAAACGGCAGGGAAAAGAAATCGCGCGCGTGCAGAAGTTCGTCGATCGGTTCCGCTATCAGGCGAATAAGGCCAGTCAGGTTCAATCCAGATTAAAACAGCTTGAAAAGGTCAAGCGCATCGAGCTGGGCCGCGACGCCAAACGCGTGCGCTTTAGATTTCCGGTTCCCCCACCCAGCGGTCGGCACGTCTTCGAACTGCGCGGAATCGACAAGAGCTATGGCTCGACCGTCGTCTATAGCGGTCTTGATTTTACGGTGGAACGAGGACAGCGCATCGCCCTAGTCGGTGAGAATGGCGCGGGCAAGAGCACCCTGTTAAAGATGCTGGCGGGCGTCCTCTCGTTTGAAAAAGGGACGCGCACCGTTGGACATGGCGTCACCCTCCATTACTTCGCGCAACACCAGGCCGACACGCTGAATGCCGAGCATACGATTCTCGAATCCTTGACGGAAGTGTCCAATCAGGCCGAGATGAATTTTCTCCGCGGCATCGCGGGGGCCTTTCTCTTCTCCGGTCCGGATCAAAAGAAGCCGATCAAAGCACTCAGCGGCGGCGAACGGAATCGCGTCGCCCTTGCGCGCATGTTGATCGAACCTGCCAATACGCTCCTGTTGGATGAACCGACCAATCACCTCGATCCGGCTTCCGTAGACGTGCTGACGGACGCGATGACCGATTTTCCGGGAACCATCGTATTTATCTCGCACGATCCGACCTTTCTGAATCGGGTCGCCACGCGCATCGTTGAGATCGACAATGGACAGGCGCGAAATTATACGGGCGATTACGAATATTACTTATGGAAACGCGCACAAGAATTGGAATCGATTAAAGGCAATCAAGACGATGTAGCGCCGACGCAAAAGCAGGCCGCGCACTCGAGCGTCGCTTCGGAGTCTTCGTCGAAATCAGGTTCTCGATCGGCGGCCGCCGATCGACGAGAGATGTCTAAAGCGCAAGCCCGGCTGGAAAAGCAAATCACCCGCGCTGAAGGAGAGATTGCGGAATTAGAGTCACGTCTCAAACATCGAGAGCAAGAGTTAACCGACCCCGTCGTGTATGCCGATCAAGACCGATGGCATACACTGCACCTCGAGCAGACTCAGTGGAAGAGTGAGTTGGAGCGCCTGACGGCAAGATGGAGTGCTTGGTCGGAGGAGCTGGAAACCGTTAAACAAAAATTGGGAGTAGCCGGATAATTCTAAGACGCACGGATGAGGAGATCGGAGAACTAGGCGGTTTCTTTCAAGGTCTCGTTGAGATACGAAAACAGCCAGCGGTTTTGCTCTTGCGTAATCATCACATCCCACACTACGCCGATTAAATATCCCTTTTCCCAGGGCTTCACCCAGGCCACCGTCCCGGTAAGCTTTTCCTGCTGCTCGTCACCTTCCTGATCCAGAAAGGCGATCGAAACAGACACAGTATCATTGACTTGGAGTTGTTCCCTGGCGTGGAATCCGGCCCCCAATCGATTCGCATTGTCGAGAACGGCGCTTAAGGCTCGACCGGAGCGGCTGCCAGCCGTAATCAGCGCGGGACCGACCAGCGTGACCCGGCGTTGGCGGCGTCGATCGTCAGCCTTAGTAGATTGCCCCATGCGTTTCAGAGTATCCGTCTTTCTGAGATTTGTCTAGAGGGTTTTTTCATCCCAAATAGCGTTTTCTCGGACATTATTGGCCATTACCAGGCTTGGGTCGATAATATCGTTTGTCCTTCAGCGCCTCAGGCAAATGCACCTGATCGGCTGCCGCCGAAGGATCATCGTGGGCATATCGATAGCCGCGACCATATCCCATATCACGCATCAATGAGGTGACGGCGTTGCGGAGATGCATGGGGACATCCAGATTTCCCAACGCGCGGGCATCTTCCAAGGCTTCCAGGAGCCCAACATAAGAGGCATTATCCTTCAGGCTCGTCGCCAAATACGTCGTGCCGTGCGCAAGATTGATCTGCGCCTCAGGCAGCCCGACTCGTTCAACGGCCTGAAAGACCGCTGTGGCAAGCAATAAGGCGTGAGGATTGGCGTTCCCGACATCTTCCGAGGCAAAGATGATCATGCGCCGCGCGATAAACTTCGGGTCTTCACCCCCCTCCAGCATGCGCGCCAACCAGTAGAGCGCGCCGTCGGGGTCGGAATCGCGCAGACTCTTAATATACGCCGAAATTAAATTGTAATGTTCTTCGCCTGCCCGATCGTACCGCAGGGCCTTTTTCAGCATGGCGGCATCCAGCGCCGCCTCCGTCACATACACGCTGCCGTCGGTGTGAGGCGGAGCCTGGATAACGACGAATTCCAAGACGGTGAGCGCCAGTCGAGCATCTCCATTGCCAAATGCGATGAGACGCCGGCGCGCGCCCTCCGTCAGGCTTGCACGAAACTGCCCAAGGCCCACCTCGGTATTCACCAACGCGCGATCGACGATCTGGCTCATCGCCTGATCGGAAATGGGCTTGAGCACGACCACGATCGAACGGGATAGAAGCGGAGCGATCACTTCAAATGAGGGATTTTCAGTCGTCGCACCAATGAGAATAATCGTTCCCCGCTCGACATGGGGAAGAAACGCATCTTGCTGCGCTTTGTTGAAACGATGGATTTCATCTACAAAAAGGATCGTCCGCTGGTGGTAGAGCGCATAACTTCGCTCGGCCGACTTAATGATTTCTCGAAGATCCGCAATCCCGCTAGTGACGGCGGAAAACAGGATGAACTCGGCTTTCGTATGGCGAGCGATGATACGAGCCAGTGTCGTTTTTCCTGTACCGGGTGGCCCCCAAAAGATAACGGAGGACAGAGTGTCGGTTTCGATCGCCCGCCGTAACGGCCTGTCTAACGCGATGATGTCATCCTGCCCGACAAAATCGGCAAAGTCTTTCGGGCGCATGCGTTCGGCAAGAGGCGCATCGGCGCGATCGGTCGACTCAGGCGTAGAAAAGAGACTGGGCTCGGAATGACGTTTGGGCACGGCAGGGCTCCGATTGGATGCTCGAATTGTACAAGGGCCGGAAACGATCCCGCAACCTACGGAACGCTTGACGCGGCTTCCCGCCCATGTTACTCCCCATTCATATCCACATCACGAAACGCTATGGATACTAATATTGACGGAACTCATCATGTGTACACGGATCGGGGGACCGGCACACCAGTGGTGCTCCTTCACGCGTTTCCGCTCAATCGCTCTATGTGGGACGATCAAGTCGCCTTTTTGAGTCAAGGGTTTCGCGTTATTGCGATCGATCTTCGAGGGCATGGTGACTCAAAGCTATTTTCCACGCCCTACACATTGGACGATTTGGCGACGGACATTAAAGAGCTGCTTGATTCCCTGGATATTCAGCAAGCGGTGTTCGCGGGTCTCTCAATGGGAGGATATATTCTCTTTGCCTTCTATCGTCTCTTCCCGACTCGCGTGAAGGGACTGATTCTTGCGGATACTCGGGCCCAAGCCGATGCAGCGGACGAGCGCACAGGCCGACTTCAGATGATTCGCACGGCAGAAACGCAAGGACCCCAGGCCATTGCCGATATCATGCTGCCGCGTCTGTTATCTCCCGGTACGATAGCCGTGCGTTCAGATCTCGTCAGCAAGGTGCGCGCAATGATCGTCAATAATTCTCCGGAGACGATTGTGGCCGATCTCTACGCCATGATCGATCGAGCCAACTCTATTCCGTCGCTCTCTCAGATCGCATGTCCCACTTTGATAATAGTGGGAGAGCTCGATCGCGGCACACCTCCGTCCGATGCCCAACTCATGGCGAAGCACATCACGGACGCCCGTCTCGCCGTTTTAGCGGAGGCAGCTCATCTCTCGAATCTGGAGAATCCTGAGGCGTTCAATACGGCGATGCATGCCTTCTTGAACGAGATCGGGCAGGGAGACAGCCGGCTTTAAAAGTCAGCTAACTATGATTGATGAGCTTGAGGAACTCTTCGCGGGTTTGTAGTTGATTACGGAACACTCCCAGCATGGAGCTGGTCACCGCGAGGGTATTTTGCTTTTCGACGCCCCGCATCATCATGCAGAGATGGCGGGCCTCCATCACGACGGCGACGCCGTTGGCATTGAGCTTCTGCTTCAGCGTTTCCGCAATTTGTACGGTCAATCGTTCCTGTACTTGAAGCCGTCGGCTGAACGTGTCTACAAGCCGAGGAATCTTGCTGAGGCCGACGACCTTCTTATTCGGCAGATAGCCGACGTGGCATTTGCCAAAGAAGGGGAGCAGGTGATGTTCGCACATGCTGAAAAAATCGATATCCTTGACGATAACCATCTCATCGTATTCAATGGGAAACATAGCGCCGTTGAGCAATGTATCAATGTCCTGCGTATAGCCTGCCGTCATAAATTTCAGGGCCTTGGCCACGCGCTCAGGAGTCTTGAGTAACCCGTTCCGCTTGGGATCTTCCCCCAATACCTCCAGCATCCGCTCGACCATAGCCTGCAATTCGTCGGGATAGCCATTGCTCTCTACAGGAACGGCCTGCCGCGCCGCTTTTTTGGTCCGTGTCTTCATTGAACTTCTACCATTCCTCAACAACAGAGGGCGCGAACGGGCACCCTACCGACGGGAATATTCGAAATAATTGTCGCGCGTCTCGACCAATCCTACCTTATCTAAGATGTTGCCAGGAAGCTTTTCGACTAACAGGTCCCAAATTAAACGAACCACATTTTCGCCTGTGGTCGTTCTATCGGAAAATGCCGGATCGAGGTTCAAATCGCGGTGATCAAAGCGGTTAACAATCGTCTCCGTCACGATACGGTCGAGGGCGCCGATGTCCGTCACGCGGCCGACGTCAGAATCGACGCGACCGTGAACGCTGATATAGACATGATAATTGTGGCCATGCCCATTGGGGTTATTACACTTGCCAAAAATTTTAGTGTTGTCTTGCGCAGACAAACACGACGCGTGCAAGCGATGCGATGCGGCGAATTTATACCGACGGGTGAGAATGGAGGTTCCCTCTGTAGTCGTGGCCTGCATCAAATCGATAATCTTGGTGGCATGAATGGACGTGTCGTGTGGGCCGAACCCGCAAGCCGAGACCAGGCCCAGACACCGCGATCTTAGGCGCTGAACGAACTGCCACAGCCGCAGGTCGTCTTCGCTTGCGGATTCTTAATTGCGAAACCGGATCCCTGCAGGCTATCGACATAATCGACTTCGGCGCCGCCCAACAGAGGCGCGCTCTGGGAATCCATAATGACCTTCACACCGTCCTTTTCCAGGATGGTATCGTCTTCGCCGATCTTGGTCTCGAAGGCCATGCCGTACTGATAGCCATGACATCCCCCACCGCGCACATAGATCCGAAGACCGACCGTGTCTTTCTCTTCCTGCATCAGTTCCTTAATCTTCTGTTCAGCCATTGAAGTAATTGTGACCATGATGTTCTCCTTTTATGAATGTGGTTGTTCCAATTCCAGTCCAGTCCGCTGCAGTTCCCCGGTCTTCTCCGATTCCGTGGATTTTGGCGGCTCCCATTTTTGTTCCGGCACGCGCACAGTGACATTTCCTAATACACGAGCCTGGCAGCCCAGTCGATGCCATCGCTCCGACAACGCCTCACGGTCCAGCAGATCTTGCTCATCGAAATCGATCTCCGACAGATGCTCCTCCCCGACCTGCACCTCAACCCGGCAAGTTGTACAGGAGGCGTTCCCGCCGCAATCGTGATTGAGCGAAAAACCCAATGCCTCCGAGGCCTCCAGAAGAGTCAATCCATGCGGAACCTCGCCGCTTTTGCCTTCAGGGTGAAGAAAAGTAACCTTCGGCATATTCGACATTATACCAGTAGAAAACGGCTCGCTGGATTACGTGTGCACACCGGCCGCGACCCCGGCCGGCTGATACGGACACCGTTTGAGGAGAATATGTTCCTCAAATTCATGCCTAAACAGGCGCAGACTGCTTTGTACCAGCACAGCGGCGCCGGTCACCAAGGTGCAATACCCGGTGCCTTTGACGAATCCACAGAGTTGCAAGAGGCTATCCAAATCTTTTTGCGTGCCTTCACCATTTTCGATCTTGGTCATAAGCGTGGCCAAGTTGATCGTACCCATACGACACGGCGGACATTGCCCGCAACTTTCTATTTTGAAAAAATTCGAAAACTTCAGCGTCTGCGCGACCATGCACGTCGCATCATCGACGACAATGACACCCGCGGAGCCAAGTCCCGTCCCCGCCTTCTTGAGCGAGTCGAAGTCCATCGCCAAGTCCAGTTCATCTGCAGTCACCATGGAAAATGCCGGCCCGCCGGGAAACACCGCTTTGACCTTCCGGCCTCCAGCGACTCCCCCGCCGCATTGTTCAATGAGCTGTCGTATCGAGATGCCCATTGGCATCTCATAGACCCCAGGTTTATTTACCGCGCCGCTCAACGAGAACATCATTGTGCCGGGACATTTTTCAGTGCCGACTTCCGTGAACCAGGCAGCCCCTTTGCTCAAAATTCTTGGGATATTACACAAGGTCTCGACATTGTTCACGAGCGTGGGCTTGCCATAAAGACCAAAATCAGTGGGATAAAACGGTGGCTTTTGGCGAGGCATTGCCGGTCGGCCTTGCATCGATTCGAGCATCGCCGTCTCTTCGCCCGCTACGTAGCTGCCATGGCCTGAAAATAACTCAATCTCTATATCAACCCCGCTTCCAAGCACGTTCTTTCCCAAAAATCCCTTTGCCTTGGCCTGAGCGATGGCCTTGTTCAGGTTGGCCTGCTCTTCAACGTATTCGTGATTGACGTAAATAAACGCGGCCTTGGCTCGAACCGAATGCGCCGCAATCAGACATCCTTCCAAGAGTTGATGCGGATAATTTTTCAACAGGTAGCGGTCCTTAAACGTGCCAGGTTCATGTTCACCGGCATTGCAGACAAAATAGCGTTCTTTGACCCTGTGATTGAGCACCTTGTCCCATTTGATACCTGTGGGGAACCCGGCCCCGCCGCGTCCCCGCAGTCCGGCTCGCTTCAGTTCTTCGACAATCCGTTCTGGGGTCAATTCTTTCACACATTTCTGCCACGCTTCGTACCCGCCGGTGCGCTGATACGTCTCGATATCCGATGGGGCACCATCCAGGCGCTGAAGCAATCGGGGTTCAGTGGTATTCATCATTTTTGATTCGCTTTGCTTCGTTAGGGGAGAGATTACTATACGGCTCCCAGGTATGGCCGTCAAGCCAAAGACCTAAGAATAGGCTAGATTCTCAAGCATTTAGGCCTTGTGACCCACCTTCAAGGTACCAGTAGGACCATAGCAAACCATCACAGTGGGCCTCTGGGAGGAATCGCGGCAATAAAAGAGAATTTGGCGGCAGGATTGAAATAATCGCTCTCGAGCGATCGCTCGCGCGACCGCTCGAAAACTCTGGGGACATACTGCTACTTAAAATGCGCCGCGGCTCCCATGAAGAACAACATGGGGATCGACAATAAGAAGTTAACGCGGGAGGCCAAGAGGGCCTTTCGGCCGAGCGCGGCCATTTCCGGCGGCGTGGGCTTTCCGGTTTCGGCCGACTCCTTTGTCATGCGGATAATCTCTCGCTGACAGGGCCAAATAATCGCGTGCACATTGACCATCATGATGATCCCGAGAATCCCGCCGATCCAGATGGCTTTATCGCCCGTGCCGGACAGATGCGGGTGCAACATGAATATGAGCACGAGACCGGCAAGGACGGTCACGGTCGCGCCATGTCGGAACCACCAAAGCGCGCTCGGCATCAAGCGCGGCACCACGACCCCTTTTTGAGCCCCGTCCAGCGACTTCATAAAGCCGGCATTGATCAGATTGAAGAAATACAACAATCCGATCCACGTGATGCCCGCCAAGAAATGCGTCCATCGGAAGATCTGCTCGATCCAACTTCCGGCATCCGGCATACCGTCCGTCATGCCCAACCACACCACTATCAACACGAGAGTCGTTGCAAATCCTGCTGCGATTGTCTGATATGGATCTTCGAGAAATTTCATTCGTCATCCCCTCTTCGGTTCAGTGCACTTACGAGGCCCGTCTCTACCCTATGGCCGCCCGACTCGTCAATCATTACGTCCATTAGACGAGCAGGCGATCGACCGCCGCGCAGAGCTCTTTCACTGCTGCCGTCGAGGCGGCAAGGGCGGAGCGTTCCTCCGGCGTCAACTCATATTCAATCACCTGCTCTGCGCCGCCTCGGCCTAGCTTGACCGGAACTCCCACGAATAATCCCCCGATACCATATTCGCCGTCGCATCGCACCGCACACGGCAAGATTTTTTTCTGATCCTTGAGAATCGCTTCCACCATCTCCACGACCGCGGCAGACGGCGCATAGTAGGCGCTGCCGGACTTGAGAAGATTCACGATCTCCGCGCCTCCCTCCCTCGTGCGTTTGATCAGCGAAGCCAACCGGTCTTTCGACAACCATTCGCCGAGAGGGCGGCCGGCGACCGTCGTGTACCGGATCAACGGGACCATCGTATCGCCGTGTCCGCCTAATACCATGGCATGGACATTTTCGACGGAGACATTCAATTCGGCTGCGATGAACGACCGGAACCTCGCCGAGTCCAGCACGCCCGCCATCCCAAGAATGCGCTGTTTGGGAAATCCGCTGAAGCGATGAGCGACATGCGCCATGGCATCAAGCGGGTTTGTCACGATGATGAGAATGGCGTCTGGGGACCGTTTGGCCGCCTCTTTCACCACCCCTTGAATGATCTTGGCGTTCGTCGCGAGGAGTTCGTCGCGGCTCATGCCCGGTTTGCGGGGAATTCCGGACGTCACGACGACGATCGACGATCCATCCGTTCCATCGAATGTCGTCGCGCCACGTAATTGCGAGTCATAGCCGCAGATCGGACCGGCTTGCGACAGGTCCAACGTTTTGCCTTGAGGGACGCCATCAACGATATCCACCAGCACCACGTCATAACAGTTTTTTTCCGCCAACCGCTGGGCAACCGTCGCTCCCACATTGCCCGCGCCGACGACCGTAATCTTGCATCTTCCTATCATAGTGCCTCCAACTTTCCCTTTTCTCTTTCACTGAGATGACCAGGGTGGATTCCATTGCGCGCGTCCAGTGAGCACCTTCTGAGCGTGCGCACTGCGCGAGCACCGAGGCCGCCCTGGTTATCTTCAGTGTCCCCCTTCATGTCCCGTCCATCCCCCAACCTTGAAATTGATCGTGCAGACGAAACTTTCGCCGTCGTAAAAATTCACTTTGATTTTCTTTTTTCCATAGGTTTTCGCCAGGAATTCTTCGGGGTGATCGATCAGGTCTTGATATTCACCCGCGGCATAGGTTCCCAGTTCGATGAAGGTCACGATCATCCCCGACTTGACCTCTTCCAGCACCTTCACCCAGCAACGCGGGAAGACTTCCCAAAATTTGACGTCGACTTCGCTTTTCGACGGCTCGCCCCGCTCCTCCCCAGGCACGACCTTATTGGCGAACTTGGCCAAGCGCCGCACGTACGGGTATTGATGCCCCGTGAAGAGCTTGTAGAGCCATGGCGGAATGGTGCGTTGATCCATAGTCGAATTATTAATGTTGAACGTTGAATTGCTCAAACCGAACGGTATTTAGCATTCATCAAAACACTCCCAACCTATGGATCCTATGCGCACTGTACGTTGCTCAAAAAGGCCATTCTACGAGGCCGCAGGCGAAGTCAACACCGCAGGCGTACCCTCTGGGGTACGTTGAGGATGTTAACGAGAAGAGAACGAAGTAGGATGCCTTTTTCAGCATTGTACTAAGCCGTGAGCCGTTGATAGATCCGCGGCAACTTACTCGGCAACGCCGCCGCATGGTCAATGACCACATAGCGTACGTCTCCATACATCCGCTTGAGATAATTGTCGGCGTCTCGATCGACGGTAATACAAAATGGATGAATCCCTTGCCGCCGCACTTCCTGCAAGGCCATCTTCGTATCCTCCACGGCATAGTCGTCCGCATACTCATCGTCGAGGGGCTTGCCGTCGCTGATCAATACGAGCAATCGCACCTTGGCATCGCGGTCCAATAATTTTTGTGCCGCATGCCGAACGGCCGCGCCGTCACGATTCTGTTGAAGCGGGCTCATGCCGCCGATGCGGGACGAGGACCGATTGATTGGGTCATCAAAATCTTTCAACACGACAAAATCGACGTGCCGACGCCCCCGGCTCGAATAACCATAGATCGCATATTGATCCCCGATGGCTTCCAGCGCTTCGCACAAAAGGACGAGCGCTTCCTTTTCAACATCGATGACACGCCGTCCGTCGATCTGCCGACTGGTCGAACCGCTCAGATCCACCAAAAACGTGACGGCCACTTCGCGCTCGCGTTTGTCGCGCCGCACATAGATTCGATCCGACGCGTCAGCGCCGGCGCGCCGGTCTACAAGCCGGCGGATGGTAGCATCCAGATCCAGCTCTTCGCCGTCCACCTGCGCGTACATCCGACGTAAGCCGGATGGCCGGAGGCTTTCAAAATAGCGACGGAGGACTCGGACTTCGGCACCATGCGCGCCGAGTGTCGCATCGACGAAATCGCTGTCCATGTCGGGTGCGACACGTTCGACCACGCGGCACCAGCCCGATCGGTAATCCTGAATGACGGCGTCCCATTCGTCATAGAGAAACTCTTGCGACCCCTCGGAGCTCAACGCCGGCCTGCTCTCCTTATCGTCGCCCTGGTTGGGACTCTTGTCGAGATACGCAGAAGAAGCGCCGGCGCTTACCAGTTCGCTCGCAGCATTTTGAAATAAATGGAAACCCGCGCGTGGCCGCGCTCCCGCAGAACCGGAGGACGGCTGTGTCGTCGCGCCGCCATCATCATTCGAGTCGTTCCCGTCCTTGACCATTGCCGGGTCCAGATCACCGCGAAACATCAGATTGGTCACAGGACGATACGTCGTGGATTGCTCCTCGGATGCCTTGGATCCTGCGTTGATCTCGGCATCCGGCGCCGACTCTTCATGCCCATTGTGGAGTTGCCGAGAAGCCAGCAATTCATCCAGCAGGACATAGATGCGATCGGCGACGCGAATCGCATCCTCGGCAGTGGCCTCGGTCGTCAAGATCGTTCGACAGAGCGCCCACACCGGAGGCACAACATCGGCGAGCGAATCGGGAATATTCACGGTTTCCGCATCATGCGTGGACAGCAGTAATAAGCAATCGGCGACCAATTCACGAACTGTCAGGCCATGCGTTAATGTCCGAGTGCGGATCGCCTCGCGCGTCAATGCCGTCAGATCGTGCGCCAATCCGGGATATTCCTGCCGAAGACGATGCTCGACCCGTGCGTCCTCGACAATCGTCCACAGGTCGCGAATGAGCGCAGATTGAGGATAGCAATCAAACAGCTCGGCTAGAGTCATCACGCGGGTCTGACAGGGGCGGCCATATCGGGTCGGCACTTCGGCCAGCACGTCGGAGAGCCGATCAAAGCGAGGCCGGTAGGTCCCAAACTCCAGATGTCCCGCTTCGTGCGCCGTCATGATCGTATACAGCCGAACATTTTCCTCCTGCGTGGGATAGCGGCGCAGAATTGCCGGCAACGAAATGCTCCGCCCATCCGCGCTGACCGTCGGCCGTTGCAGCTGTGCGGACTGGGCGCCATCCGAGTCCGGCAACGAGCGAATAACAATGTCCGTTCCGCAGAGCCCTTCAGCAAAGAGTTTCAGCCTCCGCGCAATGTGCCGTAGCGGCACGCCGCTCATCGCCTGCTCAATCGACGTCAGGGCTTTCTTCGTCTCCGACGCAAAATACGCGCGCCCGCCTTCGATACTGAAGCCAAGGACTTCCATTCCGCCCTTGTACCAGGCGTCGAACTTGGCCTGGGCGTCCGCCACATTGCCGATCAACTCAAGCACCTCGGGGCATCGACGCGCATAGCTCAATGCCGCGTCAGAGTCGCGCTCGGCGACAAAGACCGCATACTGCAATGTACGCAACTGCCAGGCTTCGGAAGGCATGCGTGTCAGTAATGTGGCGCTTTCGGCGAGGAATGAAATAGCTTGCGACGGATCGCGCGAGGCCAGAATCGATCCGATATCGATGACCTGTTGACGGACAGCCGGGCTGGAGATTTCGCCAAGAATGGCCGGGCTGCTGCGAAAAAACTCAAGCGTACCCACATAGTCGGGCCTCCCCAAACTGTTCTGAGTGATCAGCTTCGTTCCGAATCCGACCCAAGCCCGGACTTGATCAAGCGAGACGACCTTGGCGACGGAAGGACTTTGCCGAAAAAATTCGATCCCCAACACGAAGTCCCAGCGGACGAGCTCCATGCCCACTTCACACCAGGAAGCCAGCGCATCGGACGGCAGGATGGTCGCTAACTCCGGCGCGGTGCGAAAAAACTCGAGGGCCGCATTGGCGTTGCTCTCGGTCAGTTCTAACGCTTGCGACAGCACGGTGTGCCGCACGGACCTCGCCTCCATTAATCCGAGGATCAATGGGCTTTCCTTAAAATACTTCATCGCCACGGCGCCCGACGATTCAGCCAAGGCTATGCCGAGGTCCAGCCAGGGCACGGCCGCATCCAGAACCTGTCGTCTCTTCAGTTCAGGAAACATTTCCTGCGCGCACACGGAGACCTTACCGGAGACCTCCTCCAATTCATCCAGCAACGCCAGCACCGCAGGCAAGGCATCCGGCCGTCCGCCGAGCCGCACGAGGTCGCCCACCAATGCGACAGCCGTCTCCGGGTCGGCATGGTGCGCCAATCGTGCAATCAATTGTTCATGAAGAGAAACAGGCATTGGGCTTGTATCGATCGTGTAGAATGTGAATTGTAAAGAAGCCGTTCGGCCTTTGTAAACATGAATGCTCATAAGTGTTCTTGACCCGTCGCAGTACAACCGTTAGTCTGTTTCCTCCATGTCCCAGCACCATGTCCCAGAGCGAGTCCAGTTCAAAAGCCGCCGTCGGCGCGCCGCTGACCGCTCTTTCGAGTATTCGCCCGCATCTTTTTAAATCAAGACAAGCGCGTGATGGAGCGACAATCGGTGGGCCTCAAGCATGGACGGTCGATGATGCTGTTGGATGATGCCGATACGCCCGCGAAATGGTATTTTAAATTGAAGCCGCCTACCTTGCGGCCCACCAGCACGGTGGTCCACTCGATCACCCGCTGAAAGGCCCTGTCACGCTACGGTGGCGAAGCTAGCCGTTACAGAGGAATCATGGACGAACCGAAAAAAGAAAGTCTCGATAAGATGTGGAAGTTCGTGAAGGGCTTCGCTGAAAAAAGCGGAACGACCTTTCACCCCACGCCCAAGGTGACCGAATCGGTCGTCAACGGACTGGCGGCGAATGTCGACGAGCTCGGCAAACCCCTATGCCCCTGCAACTTCTACAAGGACAAGCAAGCCGAAGCCAAACTACGCCGCTGGATCTGTGCCTGCGACGAAATGCAAATCTACAAATACTGCCACTGCCTCCTCTTCGTCCGCGAAGACGGCATGCCGATCACCGAATATCTCCCCGAAGGTCACGAAGGCCGAGAAATCTACGGAGTGATTACCGATCCCACCCCAGACAAAGGCCGCGCCCTACGCCACCGCGCGCCCGCGGCCATGCCCTCGACTCCTTTAGACGGTAGGCCATCGAAACCCATACCGAACCAGTAGAGACTCTTGAAATACCGCTCGTCCGCCGGCTTCCTGCTTCTAGCAATCGTTTGTGGTACGTTGGCGTATTACGTTATTGCCATGGCTGCTCTCGACCCAACACGCTTTGCCCCGACCACCGTCTTGGCGCGACGTCTGCAAACACATGTGCAATTTCTGGCCAGCGCTGATCTGAAAGGTCGCAAGCCCGGCACGCCCGGCCATCGGAAAGCCGCCGACTACATCGTGACAGAGTTTCAAGAAGCCGGTCTCCAACCGCTAGCATCACTAAATGGCTATCGTCAGACCGTCTCTCACGAACTGGGGGATAATCTCATCGGCATCCGGTCCGCCTCACAATCCCATGAGGCAGGCTGGATTCTCATCGGCGCGCATTACGATCATCTCGGCGGAGCCTATCTCGGCGCGGACGACAATGCCTCGGCTTTGGCGATACTCCTCGAACTAGCCCGATCCTTGCCGTCCCTCAACAGCCATCCGGTCATGTTTGTCGCGTTTAACACGGAAGAGGCCCCGTACATAGGAACAGGCCTGATGGGCTCGCAGCACTTTGCGAATCAGCTCCCCGCCGAGATTGGCTCGCTCTCTCACTTTCAAGCCGTCATCATCATGGACCTCATGGGCGGGGTCCATTGGGACCCGTTGCAAAAAATCATCTTCGCGACCGGAGCAGAACACAGTCCCGGCCTCTATCGTCGCGTGAAGGACGCGGCGAGTGTGGGAACGATGGCTCCCCTCACCGTCCACCCAGTTGGTCTGCATCTGGTCGAAGAGATTCCCTTGATCGGTCGAGTCCCCTTCAGCGATTACGACGCATTTCGAAACGCATACGTGCCGTTCCTCTTTCTCTCCGCCGGCCGCACCCCGCGCTACCACCAACCGACAGATCTTCCCAACACGCTTCATTACGAGCGCATGGCGTCCACCGTGCACTGGCTTCAGCATTTGATACTCTCCATCGATCAGGACAAGGAGCCCTATGGCTTTGAGAAGAATCGATTGGAATTCAGCGACGAAGTAGACGCCTTCCGTCCCCTCACAATCAAAGCGGCCGAAGAGGCCACAAAAATTCCCGGCACCTCATCTCTCTCACTGTGGAAGCTGAAACAAGACCACGACTGGCTGGAACGCCTCGATCCGACAAAGGCTACGCCGGAAGACGTGAAAAGGATGGAGCGACTCTCGATCAGAATGCAGTGCCTGCTGAGCGATATGCCCGGCTGTTTTCTGCTGTAAATTAGGGTCTGAAACGATAGAAGTGATGGGGTAACCTGTCTATTAATTTTTGTGAATGCGACATATCTGATTCGTGAGAGAAGACGGCATCCCATCATCGAATATCTCCCTGAAGTTCGTGAAGGTCGGCCTACGCCACCGCGCCCACGCTACTTCAACTGAAAACCCAACGGCCGATGGCGAACCATCGAAGCGGATCCCAAACAAATAGAGGCGATTGAAATACTGCCTAATCCTCCGCCCTGATCCTGCTTCTAACAATTCTTTTCTCTACTATGTAGACCCGGACTGTCATAATTACTTACTATGATCTTTGGTCTTCTGATGGATATTTTCAGCTGCGGATTGCCTAAATGTAGGAGTGGGTAATGCTTGATTTCACCGAGCTTTCTGACGATGGCCAGGAATTCGAGCAGCTCATACGCGAGCTACTCTTCTCACTTGGCTTCAAGGTGTTTTGGAGTGGTCGCGGACCCGACGGAGGCAGGGATTTGCTCTGCCTAGAGGAGCGTGAAAGTATTTTCCACAAGGACGTCAGAAGGTGGCTTGTTCAATGCAAACATAAGGCGCGTTCCCAGTCTAGTGTCGGGATAAATGATCTCGATGACATTGTTGACTCATGCACCCAACACGACTGCGAGGGGTATTTCCTCGTAACGTCAACACAACCCTCGTCAGCTGTGGTTCAAAGGTTGCAAAACATCACGCTGAATGAAAGCAATAGAATTGTTGCAGTCTACTGGGACTCGGTAGAAGTGGAAAGAAGATTAAGAACCGCCCAGCAATGGCACGTAGCTCAGCGGTTTTTCCCATTAAGTGCAGCAGGATGGCAACTATTTGCTACAGAGCGACCAAACCATTGGTCGGCCAACTTTAGAGGCTATTACTTTCATATCGCCATCCGGATCGGTTCAAGTTGTACGTTCTGTCTACCAGTTATTGAGCACAAAATTGACTCCTATGAAGCTTTGAGGCTGCCGCCAAAGCATTTTATCCGTCTACGTAGCGTTTACTACGATGACAAACACGGCACCTATACATGGTATCTGGACTATATGCATCCTCATAAGGAAACGCCAGCTATGAACGCACAGGGAGTGGCACGTGCCTTGGGAGAAGAACAAATGCCCGACCACTGTCATGATGTGGAAGTGAAGGGTTATTCTGAGTTCAGTGATCATTACGATGCTGACCACTATGACTTCTATGTCAAAAATATGGGCAATTTTATTCTAGGCTTGCCGAGGGCGAAATCATAGGAAGACCTACGCGCATCCTCATCCTTATCCTTATCCTGACCCCATCCCGTTTTCTTTCATCACTTCTACACACACCACAGGGCGGTGCAACCGGTGGCCGCCTTTGCGCGCATCCAACGAGCACCTTCGGAGCGTGCGCGTTGTGCGAGCACCGAGGCCACTGGTCTCACCGCCCATCCCCTCACTCCCATCCCACCGGCTCATACCCCTTCTCGGACAAGCACCGATTGACGAAGTTGATATAGCCTTGTCCCAGGTTAGGACGGCTGAATATGCCGCTCAGTAAGCCGAACGTCGCTCCGCTGGCCGCTCCGATGAGAGACCCGGCTCCCGCCGCGCCGGAGATGGCCCCACCGACCGCGCCACTCGCAGCACCGATGCCCGCGCCGGCGGCCGTGCTGCCGGCTACTTGTCCGGCCTTACCTTTACCCTCCTTCGCGCCGGCGGCTTCCGCCATCTCGCGGCATTCCGTAATATCGTCCTTCGACGTCTCTTGTCCCACAGCTTGCAGATGAGCGTTGGGATAGAGGATCGGCTTAGGCCCCGCGCATCCTGAGAGGAGGAGCAGGACACAGATGACAGCATTATGGCTCGTCCTCTTCATGAGGTGTCTCCCTTGGCTGATCAAGCTTGAAAATCGTCATTACCTGACGGCGGCTAATCTCTCGTACGAATATTCGCTTTCTGCGCGCGCTGTGGCCTGAGCGGATGATGACGTTGGCCATCGGTACGTCCGACTGCCGGCTAAGGAATCTGCACAAGGCTTCATTGGCGGCGCCGTCGATGGGCGGCGAGGCAAGACGAATTTTCAGTGCGTCGCCATGCCAACCGACGCTTTGCGTGCGCTTCGCATTCGGTTGCACATGGATAGTGAGACTGACCCCGTCGTAGGTTTCGGCAATGGGCAGAGTTTTAAAGGACACGTCCTGTCATAACTCAAACGCAGAACGTTCAATGCGACTTTGAACAATCGCTAGACGAGTGCCGAATGCAAGTTCAGAATGATCTGGTACTGGAACGGTAATCGATCCTTCGTCTAGGTTCTGTTTGATAAATCCGTTTAGCGGGGGCTAGGGACGCTGCCGTTCGGCGTCTCTCGTCATCGCTCCCCGACGCTACCAGCCTCTGCCCCTCTCGTCCGTTAGCAGGCAAACCTCCCCCTTCGGCATCTGCTCGCATGCCTGCGAGCACCTCGTCCCAGATCTCGATCCCGGTTGGAGTGCTGTTCACGTGGGCGGCTCCTGCCCCCACGGGCTCACCCCACTCCTCGTCTATGCTCTCGTCCCCGGCCGCTGGGCGGCTGAGGAGGTGTTCAGTGAAACGGCGGCGCGAATGAGCGCCTTCAATGCCTTTTCATCAATCTTGTCGCCCTCATGAAAATCGATGGCACGCCTGGTGTTGCCTTCGAGGCTGGAGTTGAAGAGGCCTGAAGGGTCCTCCAACGAGGCGCCCTTGGCGAAGGTCATCTTCACAACATTCTTGTACGTCTCACCGGTGCAGATAATTCCGGCGTGCGACCACACCGGAATCCCTCTCCACTTCCACTCCTCGACCACTTCGCGGTCGGTCTGCTTGATGAGAATTCGGACCCGAGCGAGCGTCTCGCCCCGCCAATCACTCAGCTCCTTGATTCTCGCATCTATCAGCTGAGGGGGAGAGTCTCCTCCTTTTCCTTCCTTCGAGCCACTCTTCCTCTTCTTCATGGTTGTTGTCGCTCGCACGTCACTTGAGTAGCGCTGGTCAGCACTTGGAACCATCACATCTCGTTTCCATCAGGTCTGGCATATGTTCGCGGCACGTCGTTACGTAGGTAGGCTCCTCGTGAACAGAGATTAAGCGCAGAGTTTCTTGCCGTCGCTACCCGAAGATCGCTTTGACGAATTCTTGAATGCTGCGTTGCATGTCGCGATCGTCGGTGATGGGACGGGCGACGGCCACATCGCAGGCTTGGATTGGCGGCACGCCTTTCTGGATCAACGCGCCGGCATAGATGAGCAATCGCGTACTCACGCCTTCTTCCAGACCATGGTTGCGAAGGTTGCGCACTTTCTCGCCTAACTTGACCAACCGTTGGGCCACGTCTGACGCCACTCCGGCTTCACGTTCGATGACGTTCGTTTCAATCTCGCGCGGGGGATAGGTGAATTCGATCGCCATGAATCGCTGCTTGGTACTTTGTTTCAAATCCTTCAACACGCTTTGATAGCCGGGGTTGTACGAGATCACCAGGAGAAAGTCGTCCACGGCCTCGACGATCTGCCCTTTTTTTTCAATCGGCAGCACGCGTCGATCGTCGGTCAGAGGATGGATGATCACCGTCGTGTCTTTCCGCGCTTCGACGATTTCATCGAGATAGACAATCGCGCCGTGTTTCACGCCAAGCGTCAGCGGTCCGTCCACCCAGACGGTTTCTTCACCTTTCAAAAGGTAACGCCCCACCAGATCGGAGGCCGTCAAATCTTCGTGGCACGCGACGGTGATCAGGGGGCGCCTCAGACGGTGGGCCATGTGTTGGATGAACCGCGTCTTGCCGCAGCCGGTCGGGCCCTTCAGCATGACAGGCATCCGGCTCTGCGCGGCGATGGTGAAGAGTCCCACCTCGCCGTTGATCTCGGCATAGAACGGTTCGTCCCGTATACGGTACTGATCGATGTCGAGCTCTCGCCCCTTGGAAATGGATTCGGTCATGGATGACGAATAACTGAAACGGGTGGGAAATAGCAAGATGCGGCTGAAAGTGCTGAGTGCTGAGTCCTAAGTGCCGAGTTTGAGTGCTGGAAGTTCTGAGTCCTGAGTGAAACAAGAGCTCTTCGCTCCGCACCCAGGACTCAGCACCCAGCACTTCTTCTATTTCATTTTCAGGTGCGATTTCAGAATATCGGAGTTCTGAATTTCGGCATTGTCCTTGCCCATTTCATAGGCCGTTTTAAAATGTTCGGTCGCGCCCTTATGGTCACCCGCCTTGTCCAATGTGAGCGCCAGATCGTAATGCGCCTCGGCCGACTTGGGATCGGCCTTCGCGGCTTCCGTAAAATGGGTTTTCGCGACATCCCAATGTCCTTTATTGAAATGCTCGATGCCTTCGTTGATATGCGTATCGGCCTTTGACCCTGCTGCGGCCTTCAATGGCGCCGCCGCCTTGCCCATATCCGCCCAGCCGACGTTCGTCGCGAGGGCCAAGCCGAACACCATCGCCGTTATGCCGAGAAACTTCTTCATTGCATCCTCCTTGTGGGTTAAACATTCGCGCATTATCACTTATCTCATGATACGGATGATACTCTGAATTGGATGTACTAGGTGGACCCGACTTTTCGGTCATCCGTGTCGAGGACTACGCGCACCTTTTGGACGAGCGCGTCGGGCGAAAAAGGCTTTTGCAGAAACGCGGCGCCTTCCTTCACGACGCCGTGATGGATGATCGTGTCGTCCGTATAGCCGGAGATGTATAGGACCTTCATATCTGGACGTTCATGGATGAGGCGCTCGGCCACCTCCCCTCCGCTCATCTGGGGCATGATGACATCGGTGATCAGCAGATGGATCGTGCCGAGATATTGGCTGCCGGTCAGCAGCGCCTCCACTCCATGCCGCGCCTCCAAGACTTTGTACCCGGTACGGCGGAGAATGTTGCCGGCCAAGGCGCGGATGGCGGGTTCGTCTTCGACCAACAACAGGGTCTCCGTACCCGAATGGGTCATCGACGACTGGGAGCCTGCTTCAGAAGCGGACGACGACCGATCCGCCACACGCGGAAAATAAATCGTAAATGTCGTGCCCTGATCCTGTTTGCTGTCGAGGAGGATTTCCCCATTCGCCTGCTTCACAATTCCATAGACCGTGGACAGTCCCAAGCCGGTGCCCTTGCCGTGCTCTTTGGTCGTAAAAAACGGTTCGAAAACATGCGAGCGCGTATAGTCGTCCATTCCACAGCCCGTATCGCTGACGACCAACATGACGTATGAACCGGGCTGCATCGAGAGAGGCCGGCCGACCGCCGACCCAATGAAATCCACATTCTGGGTTTCAATCACCAGCTTGCCGCCCCTGGGCATCGCATCACGCGCGTTGACCGATAAATTCATCAACACCTGTTCGACCTGCCCCGGATCGACGTGAATGTGCCCCAACCCAGGCGCCAACGAAACGACGAGATTGACGTCCTCGCCGATCAACCGGTGCAAGAGCTTTTCCAGATTCATCACCACGACGTTCAGGTCCAACACTTTCGGCTGCAAGACCTGCCGCCGGCTGAACGCCAGCAATTGGCTGGTCAATGCCGCCGCGCGGTGCCCGGCCTGTTTGATTTCCGCAATCTCCATACGGAGCGGGTCGCCCTCACGCAGGCGGGACATGGCAACCTCGCTATAGCCGGTGATGACGGTCAGCAGATTATTAAAATCATGGGCGATCCCGCCTGCCAATCGACCGATCGCCTCCATTTTTTGCGATTGACGGAGCTGTTCCTCCAACTGCTTCCGTTCGATCAAATGGCCCACCTGACTGCCGATCCCCGCCATGAGGGCAAGAATATGATCATCCGGTTGGCGGACTTCGCGGCTAAAAAACTCCAGGACGCCTTCGACCTCTCCGCCGAGCAGAATCGGAAATGCCGCCGCCGCGTGAAGGCCGACACGTTCGGCCATCGGGAAGCGGGGGAAATTGGCATCGTGCAGAATATCGACGATCCAGGTCGGCACGCCGGCTGACCAGACGCGTCCCGGCAATCCGATGCCTCGACTAAATGTGCGCTGGCGGCTGGCGGCCTCAAAAGTCTCTACTTCAGTGTTCGGCTGCGCCCAACTATCCATGCATCGCAAGACGTTCGCCGGGCGATCCACGATCCAGAGTATGCCGAGGTTCCATCCCAGCGGCTCGCAGATCGTTTCGAGAATCACCGCCGCGGCCTCTTTCAGCGTTGTCGCTTCAGCCAAGACTCTCGTAATCGCATGCTGAACACGGAGGCGTTGTTCAATGCGTTTCTGATCGGTAATGTCGGTAAAGGATGCGACGACGGCATGGGGAGCGGCGGCCTCCTGCCGCATCAGCGGCTGGGTATGGACCGAGAGCCATCGCAACCCGCCTTCGCCGACGCGTACGCCCAGGATGACGGCGGCGCACGCTTGACCGGTTCGAAGTGTGACGAGAACGGGGCGTTGTTCGTTTGGAAGCGGAGAGCCGTCTTCATGGATGACCTGCCAATTCGGATCGTGTACGCGCCGTTTCAACAGACTTCCGGGCGCCACTCCTAGAATACGTTCTGCGCTGGTATTGCACGCCTGTACGAGGCCCTGATCGTCGACGAGGAGGACGCCTTCGTCCAACGCCGTCACCACCGATCGGTACCGCTCTTCACTATCCCGTAGCTGTGTTTCGGCGCGCTTTTGGTCAGTGACGTCCCGCACGAATGCGCTGAAGGTATAGACATCTCCCATCTTCGCGGGAGACACCGACAGCTCGACGGGAAATTCATGTCCATCCCGATGTCGCGCGGTGAGTTCAACGCGCTTATTGAGGACCGGTCCTTCTCCGGTGGCAAAAAATCGCTCGAGGCCGCTGTTATGCGCGCCCCGCAGAGCGACGGGAATAATCATGGACGAGAGAAGCTCTCCGATCGCCTCGTCGCGCGACCATCCGAACATGGTCTGCGCCTGCGCGTTCCAGTCGGTCACACGGCCTTGGGCATCCATTACGATGACCGCGTCCAACGCGGTTTCAATAATCAGCCTGGTCCGGGCTTCACTGTGCCGCTGGGCCGCTTCCGCCGTCCGCGCGCGCGCCGTCTCCTGCTGCGTCTGCGCCCATTCATGGCGCAATCGCCCCGTCGTCCAGAGCAAGGAGATAAACATCGGCACCCACACCGCCGCGCCGGCCATGGCGATATTCAACAGCACCAGGCGGACCGGAGCGAGAATATGACTCTGATCCATGCGCACGAGGACGGTCCATTCGAATCCCTTCGCTTCGCCATAGCCATGCGTCGACGCATAGCCCGTCACGACGGGAAGATGGCGACGCACATGCTCTTCCTCCACATATCCCGGTTGACCGGAGGTGCTCAGAAGGGCGGAGGGAAGGCCCAGTTGTCGGAGGTTCACGCCCCCCTTGTGCGCAAGATCCGAGTCGATAAAGACCCGCCCATCGCGAGCCAGAAACTGATATTCGATCGGACCGGAGGAGCCGGAGCGGGATTCGATCGCATGCAATGTCTGAGTCAGCACATCTTCGATCGTGAGCACACTGATGCGGGCGGTCACGACGCCGAGAAAGGCTCCGTTCTTCCCGATAATCGGCGCGGAGAATGCCACCGCTTCCGAACCCTGCACCGCTTCATACGGCCCGACGTCACCGATGTGCCGCAGTCGTGTATCCCGGACGGCTTGAAACCACTCCTGGCGGCTCCAATTCCGTCCATGAATATCCGAGTCGGTAGCCGCCAGCACCGTTCCGTCCGAGCCGACGACTCCGAGCCAGACGTAGAACGGGGCATAGGCCTGTTTCATCAGCACGAGAGAGTCATGCAGGTAGGCGGCATCGTCCATATGTTCGCTAAATGTATTCGCCATGATCAGCGAATCGCCATATCGCTCGAACATAAGACGATCCAATTTGTCCGTGATCTCAGCCGCCACCAGCGTCAGGTTCTGTCCGACCGCCGTCACCAGCCGATCTTCGACGTAGTAAAGGACAAGGGTCCCAATGACGATGGCGACGAACGTCATGCTGATGATCAAGGCGGGCAGCCATGCGTAAGGCCGCCGGGTGGGAAAAGGTGTCGCAGAGTGGTCGAACGTCATCGTCAAGGTAGGTGACAGTAAAGCCGACGAATAAATCTTACGCAAAGAATCCTACTCTCATTCACCTTTTCAGTCAAAATGTTCCGACTCCGTCGCGATGTAGTTGGCGATCATCCGCACCGGGTGGTAGGACCGCTTCGACCTGGCCAAGGTCTCAAGCCCCGAATCATCCAGCGTATTGATGAAGACTGCCCCGCGCTCATGGGCTTCACGGCAGGTTTCTCGGAAGATCCACGAGGCCAACCCCGAAAGCGATCGATCGGCTACTTCCAATAAGACGCAGAAGAGCGAAGGAGACCGGAAATATCCAAAGGTGTAGGCGACCAACGCCTGGTCCACCCACACAACACGCCCCATCAGTCCCAGCGGCTCGAGTGAATCCATGGCTTCGCGATGAGCGCCAAGCGAATCCGCCAGCATGAAGGACGCCACTGGATCGACGTGTCGCGTATTTTTCTGAATCGCCCATCGCCGATATAGGTCCAGGCTCGACTCGCGATCGCGGGCCTCGAACGGTACATAGCGAGGGCGGTGCGTCCGCGCGAACCGATTGCAAGCCGCACGATGCGACTTATACGGATCGCCCCGAAGTTCGGCCAGCGAGCGGGCGTCGTACAGGTAGTCGGGGTCCTTGGGCCGAAGACGATACCCCCATGATTCCCATTGCAGTTTCCACTCTTCCGGTACATTCTCCACACGACTGACGTCGGACCCGCGATTTCTTTGGCGCATATAGGCCCACGCTCGCGCGAGCGGCTCGCGTAAGGGGCCTGGACCCAGCGGCGGCAACGGCATGAATACACCATCCGCATACTCGGCAAACACGCACAAGTGCTGATCCCATTCCATCCATGAATAGGTAAAGAGTTCGCGCCAGACGAGGTGCGGCGCTAAACTATACGCCGCCAGCGAAGTCTCCATCGGAGCCAATGCCTCTTGAAAACGAGCATAGTCGTTCGGCGTCAGCCGACGAACCTCGCCGGCATCGGCGGAAGGCACGGCAGGCGCAGGCGGCGCAACGAGTATGGCGGTCAAACGCGGCAATGTTCTGACCACCACCACGTCATCTTGATAGCGCCCGATAAGGCACGGATGGTCGCGATACGTGGACAGCACCGGTTCTTCCTCCAGTATGTCCGCCACGCGTTCGGCATGCGCCTCGATTGAATCGGGGTGACCTGCTTCGACCAGTCCGGCGCCTCCCCGGTCCAGCATAAACGGGCATTTCGTATCCCATCCCAAGACGACCTGATTGTGATCTGCCGACCACATCACAGCCAGCGGATAGATCCGACAATCTAAAGGGCGCGTTTCGTAAATTCGACATTTGGAGGTGGTCGGATCGAACGCCGGACAGAGGTATCCCTCGCCCATCGGATTGGGCACAACCCGAACCTGACTACCGTCCAGATCGGGAAACGCCTCGGCATCGACTCCTCCGGCGATCGCCTGTGAAATTTCCTCACCGGTGAAATACGGGCGCAGAAAGCTATCGACCTCAGGAAATCGACAGCAGACTTCGCAGCGAAGACACACGTGACTGGGCACCGGTTGAGGCAGCCGCTCGATGTGCAACAGACTTCCGGGCATAGAGACAGACGTCGGATCCATGGCCATTTATCATACGCCGCGCTCGCGACTCAGACAATGCGCGCGCACTCACGGCAGGAAGAAATCACCTCACCATGCTCTTGTGTCCTTCGGATAGCCCATGTTACGATCTTTTCAGGTAACAGTGACGAATTCGCGCAATCCTACAGCCAAGCATGCATCCTTCCCTCACCGGCACATGGCCGTGTTCTCGTAAACTCTGGATTCTTTCCTGAGGATATTGTTGGCACTCGCGCACGACGTCCCCAGCAGCACATCCTCATATACCTCCTCTCAACGTGGCCTGTTCGTGCGCGATGCGCTGATCAAATCGGGCCTCTATCACGAGGCGTCCGCCCACGATTCGCAAGCCGCTGATGCGAGCCCCGTCGCTACCCAGTGGCGTCTCGCGCCCTCACCCTTCATCGTCACTCCCGATGAAGTGGCCTTCTTTGAATCGCTCGGGCAGCATTTGCTGTCATTGTATCGAGCGCTGAACATGCTCTATGGAGAAAGCGTCCGTGGCTCTCAGCCGGGATGGGTCGCTGAATATCTGGATCAAGGCAAGCCCGTCTCGCTGGTGGCCTACAGCCGGATGAAACGCTTTCGCGATCATCTGCCGGGCATCATCCGGCCGGACATTATTCCGACCGACCACGGCATGATCATTACAGAGCTGGACTCGGTCCCTGGGGGGATGGGGTTGACCGGCGGCCTGTCGCATGCCTATGCCGACTTGGCCTCCGCTGCGGGAGAACCCTTACAGCTTGTCGGCGGGGTCAACGGCATCGTCGAAGGGTTTGCGGCGTTGGTCCGCAATCTGTTGGGCGAGCGAACAGGCTGTCTCGCCATCGTCATCTCGGAAGAGGCAAAGGACTATCGCGCGGAAATGCAGTGGATGACACAGCAGCTTCGCGCCATCGGAGTCCCGACCTACTGCGTGAATCCACGCGAGGTCCGCTTTACCGAAGAAGGCCTCTGGGTGACCGGCGATTCAGGAGACGAGCAGCCCGTTGCGGTCCTGTATCGATTTTTTGAACTGTTCGACCTTAACAATATTCCGAAATCGGAATTGATCATGTACAGCGCCAAGAAGGAAAAGACGGTGGTTACCCCGCCGTTTAAGCCGGCGCTGGAAGAAAAATTGGCCTTTGCCCTGCTGCATCATCCCATATTGGCTACCTTTTGGAAGAAGGCGTTGGGGGGCGAGACCTTTGATGCCCTCACGAACGTGATGCCCCGCACGTGGGTGCTCGATCCACGGCCGCTTCCGCCGATGGCGATCATTCCCAATCTGGAAATCGGCGGCCGCGCCGTGAGCGACTGGCGAACATTAGCGGAAGCCACGCAAAAGGAACGGCGCTACGTCATCAAGCCATCGGGGTTTTCAGAACTGGCGTGGGGCAGCCGAGGGGTATCGGTCGGTCACGATCTCCCTCAAGCCGAATGGGCCGACGCACTCGACTCAGCCTTGCGTTCCTTTCCGAAGACGCCGTATATCTTGCAAGAATTTCATAAGGGTCGCCAGTTCGATCTATCCTATCTCGACTCGCGAGAGCAGACCGTCGTTCCGATGGCGGGGCGGGCACGGCTCTCTCCGTATTATTTTGTCAGCAGCGGAAAGGCCATGTTAGCCGGCATCCTCGCGACAGTATGCTCCCCCGAGAAAAAAGTCATCCACGGTATGCGGGATGCGATCATGACACCGTGCGCGGTCGCGCCGAGGCGCGAGGATGTGTAATTCTCAATCCGTTAATCAACATTCAACATGAGCATTCAACATTTCTTATGTCTCTAACGCTGTATCATGTCGAATGGTGCCCGGAGTGCGCCGTGGTGCGGGAAAAGCTGGAAGATCTGAGTCTCCCCTATGAGGGAGTGATCGTCCCGGATTTTCGTCCGTCTCGGCAGCAGGTCTTCGAGGTATCCGGCCAATATTATGTCCCGGTCTTGCGGGACGGGGAGACCGTATTGACGGAGACGCGAGAGATCCTGGCCTATCTGGATAAATATCATGACGATCAGCGATCGGATGCGCCGCCAGACCGGGGTGCGGAGGAACGAGGCGACGAGGATGACTTTCCGACTTGCACGTTATAACTCGACTCACGCGACCGGCATCCGAATGTTCACCGTCTGAAGAAGGAGCGCAGCATGGAGGAATGGAGACGGATTCTCGCCGAGAGTATCGTGAAGCCGCAGGAACTAGCCGATCGGCTCGGGGTCGATCCGGAAGAGATCGAAGCGGTGACCGGTGCGTATCCCATGCGAATTACCCCGACGGTGCTGTCCACGATCAAAGCGAAGGGCGATGCCATCTGGAAGCAGGTGGTACCCGACATCGTCGAGATTGACGACCTCGATGCGGAGGACGACCCGCTCGAAGAAGACCTGATGAGTCCGGTGCCGCATCTGGTGCACCGCTACCCGGATCGCGTCCTGCTGATGGTGACGAACCAGTGCCCGATCTATTGCCGGTTTTGTACACGCAAACGGTTGGTCGGCAAACCCGGTTTCCTCAAAAAGGGCGAACTGGACCGCGCCATCGCCTATCTCCGCGACCATACGGAAGTGCGCGATGTTATCCTTTCGGGCGGGGACCCCTTGCTGCTGCCCGACTATTTACTCGAACGGATCTTTAAGGCGCTGCGCACGATCCCGCATTTGGAATTGATTCGAATCGGCTCGCGCGTCCCCGGTACGCTCCCGGAACGGATTACTCCAAAACTGTGCGAGATGATCAAACAATATCATCCCATTTACATGAATCTTCATTTCAATCACCCCGACGAACTCACACCCGCGGTCAAGGCCGCCTGCGGCATGTTGGCGGATGCCGGGGTGCCGCTGGGTGCGCAGACCGTGCTCCTTAAAGGTGTCAATGACGATCCAGACGTCATGAAGCGTCTGATGCATCAACTTTTGCTGGCACGCGTAAAACCTTACTATCTGTACCAGGCTGATCTCACCAAAGGCACCAATCATTTCCGCACGACGGTTGAAACCGGCATGAACATTATTCGAGAATTGCAGGGACATACCAGCGGAATGGCTGTCCCCCATTTCGTAATCGATGCGCCCGGCGGTGGAGGAAAGATTCCCATTCTTCCTCCCGACTATTTGATGCATTTGGACGACGACGGCGCTATGCTGAAAAACTATGAGCAGAAGACGTACCATTACCCCCAGCCTGAGAAGACTTCGCGGCGCGAGCTGCCGATGGTCGGCGCGTCACCGTCGTTTGCCTCCTGCGCCGATGGGGCGCTCGACGATTGTTGATATTCTTCCCGACGAAGCCATGACCCCACCATGACCGATCACCTTCACTCACTGTTCCCGGAACTCGAGCGCGATTTACAAAGCTTGTCGTACACGACCGGCATTCTGCCGTCTCAAAAAATCCGCGAGCTGATTGAGAATGGACGCCTCTCGACCCCAGCTCCGATCGAAGACGGGCAAATCCAACCTTCAAGTTTGGATCTTCGGTTGGGTCCGGTCGGATACCGCATGCAAGCCAGCTTTTTACCCGGCCCGAATGCCACGGTCGAGAGCCGCATCAAAGATTTGGCCATGACCCGAATCGATCTGACTCAGCCGACGGTATTCGAAAAAGGCTGCGTCTATCTGGTACCGCTGATGGAGCACCTGAATCTGACGTCCGAGTTCTCGGCTAAAGCCAATCCGAAGAGCACGACCGGCCGTCTCGATATATTCACGCGATTGATTTGCGACGGAGGGACGGAATTCGAACGCGTCCCCCCAGGGTATAAGGGAACTTTGTATGCCGAAGTCGTCCCTCGCACATTTACGGTTCTTGTGCAGGCGGGGGTGAAATTGAATCAGCTGCGATTCATTCGCGGCTGTCCCCCACCATCGGACACGACACTACAAGAATTGGATGCGCAGGAAACGCTCGTGTACGGGGAGGGCGATCAGCCTGGAGAAGCCTTGATCAATCGAGGGCTCATGGTCTCATTGAATTTGCAAGGCGGCCCGGAAGACAAGATTATCGGCTATCGAGCGAAACAAAATACGCCGGCCATTGACCTGCTGAAAAAAGACTACTACGACCCGGACGAGTTTTGGGAGCCGATCATGGCGCCGCGAAACCGACGCATTATTCTGAACCCGGACGATTTTTACATTCTTCTGTCGAAGGAAAAAGTGCGTATCCCGCCCGCCTATGCCGCGGAGATGGTTGCCTACGACCCGTCTATGGGCGAATTCCGTATCCACTACGCCGGGTTTTTCGATCCCGGATTCGGCTACGGCGCAAGCGATGTCAAAGGCTCCCATGCCGTGCTGGAAGTCCGCTCGCACGAGGTGCCGTTTCTCATTGAGGACGGACAGGTGGTCGGCCGCCTGATCTACGAACGGCTGCTGACCCACTCGGACAAGATCTACGGCATGGGCATCGGTTCCTCCTATCAAGGACAGGGCCTCGCGCTGAGCAAACAATTCAAACGCTTTCGCCAATCGTAACGTGGGCCGGTGAGAAGGAGCGATAACGGTGAGACCCGACGAAGAGGACCGAGAGTCCGGCGTGTCCCCCGACAACGGTTCCGGGTCACAGGAGGATCGCCAGCTCAGCGTGGCAATGATGTTTGTCGGCGTGGCGATGATGTTTGTCGGCTTCCTCGACGTCTTTCTGTCAATCAGCGGCGGGTTCGAATTAGCGGGCGTCACGCCTTTGTTGCTCTATTTCGCGGGCGTCGCCTTGTGGGCGCAAGCCACGGTAGCCAATCTGACACTGCGCTATGTCATCATGGGTGTCGCGATCGTGCTGGCCTTGGCCATTTTTCATTATGGCGAAGTGCTGTTCTGGCATAAGCAGGTGGTCTTTTGGGGAACCATTGCCGCTGTCATTTTTTTCATGTTTAAGACTGCGCCGCCCACTCGATAGAGCCAAGTCCTGAATGCTCAGTGCTGAGCGAGACAAAAACCCTCGGCCACCTTCTCATATTTATAATCGCCTGCTCTCAGGACTCAACACCCAGGACTCAGCACTTCTAGCAATGCGCATCAGCGTCATCATGCCCGTGCTCAATGAGGAGCCGATTCTGGAAGCAACCTTGCGCCAGACTTTGGCCGTACCGTTCGAGGAGGTCATTGTGGTGGACGGCAATAGTCGAGATGGGACCAGAGGCCTTGTGACCTCAATGATGGGGATGGCCGCCGACCGACTCGCCCTGTTGATTTCCCCTCCTGGCCGCGCGTGCCAAATGAATGCCGGCGCCTCGATGAGTCATGGCGACGTTTTACTCTTCTTGCATGCCGACACCTGGTTGCCATTGAACGCGTACGCCCTGATCGAGGAGACGCTAAGGCATCCGGCTTACGTTGGCGGACGATTTGACGTACAGTTCACCCCGAACACGGGATGGGGCCGCATGATCAGCGGTATGATGAACTGGCGGTCCCGCTTGAGCGGCATTGCCACGGGGGATCAGGCCATCTTCGTGCGCCGCACGGCATTCGAACAGCTGGGAGGCTTTGCCGATATTCCCATTATGGAAGATATCGAGTTGACCCGTCGCCTGAAACGCGCCGGACGCATGGCCCCGCTTCGTTCCACCGTCGTGACCTCCTATCGACGATGGGAACAGTGCGGTCCGCTCCGGACCATCGGTCTGATGTGGCTACTGCGAGGACTCTATTGGCTCGGCATCAGCCCCTCGACCCTCACGCGGATGTATGCGCACATCCGATAGGTGGCTAACATTAACATGGCTGCACGACCATCCAGACCGTCCCTTGATCGAACCGCACAGGCTGAATCGGCTTGCATCATTTTCGCCAAAGCTCCCATTCCCGGTGAAGTGAAGACTCGCCTGTGCCCTCCGTTGACCGACGATGAAGCCGCGAGTCTACACGGCAGCTTCGTCTTGGACACGCTCGAACGTACAAAGGGAGCCGTCGCGAAACATCACCTCTCTGCCGCCCGATATCTGGCGTGCTCACCGTCGGCCTCGCACGTCTTTTTCCAGATCATGGAGGAACGCCACGGTGTGACCATCTTCGATCAAGTCGGGGATGACCTTGGCGCGCGGATGCTCCATGCCTTTTCGACCGTGTTCTCGCGGGGGCATCGGAAAGCGCTCATTGTCGGGACGGACGTACCGTCGCTCCCGGCCGACTATTATCGACAGGCGCTGACGTCGCTCGACCATTACGACCTGATGCTGGGACCCGCAACCGACGGGGGCTATTACATGATCGCTCTCAAGCATCCGCGTCCGGAGCTTTTTACCGGCATTCCCTGGTCCACCGATCAGGTGCTCAAGCTGACCCGCGAGCGCGCGGAAGGACTGGGGTTGAAAATATCGCTGCTGCCCGAATGGCGGGATGTCGACACGTTGGCCGACTTACAGGCCTTGATCAAGGCCAGCGCGCTGGACTCGAAACGACCGAAGCACGAACAGATATTTTCGACACGCACCGCGGGAGCCCTGCAGTTCATCGGCAAACAGCTCGCGTCGAGATGAGTCGATGAAGACGAGCGCATCATATGAGAAAGGAGCGAACGTGGCTGATCGGGTAGCATTAATTACCGGCGGGGCGAAAGGCATTGGACGAGCCATTGCGTTAGATTTGGCGGCGCAGGGTTGGTCCGTGGCCATCTGTTATCGAACGAGCGAAGAGGCGGCGCAGGCGACCAACGCCGCGATGATCGAACGCGGAGGGCGAGCGCTAGCCGCGCGTTGCGATGTCTCCGATGCCCCGGCCGCGCACGCGTTCGTCGAGACGGTGCAGCGGCAGTGGGGCCGCATCGACGCCTTGATCAACTGCGCCGGACCCTACCATCGGATCAGTTTGTTCGATGAAACGGTGCAAGGCTGGAATGAGATGTTTGACGGTAATCTGCACCCGATTTTTTATTTGGCGCAGGCCGTTGCGCCTCTCATGAAGGCGCGCAAGTATGGCCGAATCGTGAATTTCAGCATGGCGAACGCCGATCACATGATCGCGCAGCCGGATGTGACGGCGCACTATATTGCGAAGGCCGGGGTGCTGATCCTGACGCGCACACTGGCAAAGATGCTGGCCCCGTTCGGCGTGACGGTCAATGCGATCTCCCCCGGCTTCATCGACTCCGGCAGCGCTCCGCCTGAGGAATTGGCTGGCGCGATAAAACGCATTCCGGCAGGTTACCTCGGAGAGGTCAGCGATACAACGGGGGCGGTTCGATATTTGTTATCCGATGAGGCGCGTTACGTGAATGGGGCGAACATTCATGTCAACGGCGGCTGGGGGGTATAAGGATGCTGAAAACGCCTGCTATGACACCCACCCTACCCCAGGCGAGCCGTTACGCGCCACTTCCCGAAGGTTCGTTCTCGGCTCAAATAAAATCCTCAACGTACCATTGGGATGGAGCGCGTCTTGGCGCGCTTGGGGTGGGTGGGTGACATAGGTACGCCAGCGGTTTTCCTCTGCTGTGGCCTTGTTGGATGACCGTTTTGTGCCCCCTCGGTGACGTTAAACGAATAACGATCAACCTCCGAAGGCTTTCTTTAAGAGCGGCTCCATCTCGCCCTTTTTTTCCATGGGGTCGAGGATGTCGGTATCGCCGTAAAACGTTCCGTTGATGAAGACTTTGGGCAGCGTGGGCCAATTGGTAATCTTGGTCAACGCCTCGCGCTTGGCTGGATTCTGCAGCACATCGACCAGTTCGTATGGGTATCCGTATTTGTCGAAAAACTGCATGGTCTCCCGCGTAAAGCCGCACATCGGCATGGTCTTGGTGCCTTTGCCGTAAATGAGGATCTTATTCGCGCTGACTTCCCGTTGAATTTCTTCTTCGATTGGACTGCTCATATATTTCTCCCCTTCGCTCTCAGCCGCCGTTCGAGGTTTCCGCCTTCAATTCCAACGCATGGATACGTCCATCTTTCATGGGCTCATCCAACGCCTGGTAAATCATCCGATGGCGATCCAATAAGTTTTTCCCCTGAAACAAATCCGAGATCACGCGGACCGACAGATGGTCCATCGTTCCTGTACGATCGGACACAGACACGTTGGCCCCCGGAAGGGCTTGCTGAATATATGCCGTAAGAACATCAAAGTTGATCATGACTCACTCCCTGATATTTACCATAACGCAGATATTGCGGGAAACGCAATTGCCCGCTCGCACCTGGAGCTGACTCTCATGGCGCTATCCGAGGGAGTATGAATGACACGAGAAGGAAAGGAGGAGCCAGGGCGACCAACGGTCAGGCCTTACTTTTGAGAACGCTTTCGACGGCGGCGAGCAATTCTTTGAGCTCGAACGGCTTTTCTAAAGTCGCCACCGCCCCGAACCGTCTGGCGACATCGAGTGCGTCAAAATGAACTTTTCGACTGCCGCCTGATAAAGCGATGACTTTGACTGTGGGGCATTCGCGCCGCAGTTCACGAATGACTTCGAGGCCGTCTTTTTCCGGCATCAAAATATCGGTCACAATCAGGTCGGCAGGCTGTTCTCGCCAGAGCCGCATGGCCACTTCGCCGTTGGCGGCTTCGACGACCGTATGCTTTGCGCCTTCCAGAACCTGCCGGAGCATGTTCAGAACCATCTGATCGTCGTCGATGATAAGAATCCTTGCCATTGAGTGCGGTTCTCTTACGCTAGACGAGATCGTTCGTCAACTCTTTTCGCGCCTTCGACCTCATACCGGTCTGTGACGCTGATGTCATGGCTACGCCTCATAGGTCACTATGTCCTTATCCTGAACATTGGAATGGTTTCATGTCCATTGCGGCAAAAATTTTTCTGCCTATGGAATTTAGAGAGTACCGTCAATCGGCGCTGGTGGATAAGACCATTCGGCACTGACTGGATCATGTGCGGATATCTCTGCCCTTTCTCGATGGACGATATAATTTGTCGAGCAGGAGCCTGCGCACTATGTCCGCTATCTGGCAGACTCGCAGAACTCAGATAGTGTACAAGGCCAGGTCCGCGATAAATCGTATCATCGGAATCTCGGATTCGGCTGACACAAAGTGGGAGAAACAATGCAATGCCGGTGACCGAATTGACATCGCATCACATGCCGAATCGGTTGTTATCCACGCTGCCTTTCGAATGGCGACAGGCGGCACTCGATCATATGCAAACCGTCGCCCTTGCCCCTGGACATATCATTTACGAACCAGGCGACCCCGTCACGTCTGTCTACTTTCCAACGACCGCGGTGGTCTCATTGCTAAACGTCATGGATTGCGGCTCAAGCATCGAAGTCGCGTTGGTCGGAAATGAAGGCATGTTGGGAGGCCGCCTGGCGCTCGGCGTCGCCTATACGGCCTTAGCTCGGACGGTCGCTCAAATACCCGGCGAAGCGCTGATGATCAAGACGGTCACCTTTCAAGAAGAAATGGAGCGCAATCCCGCTCTGAGTGCGATGGTATCCAGATACAGTAATGTGTTGCTGGGACAGATTTTTCAGGCAGCCGGTTGCAATGGTCTTCATTCCACCGAACAACGTTGCGCGCGCTGGCTCCTGGCGACCCAAGATCGCGTCGGATCAGACGAATTCCCATTGACCCAGGAATTGCTCGCGGAAATGCTGGGCGTGCGCCGACAAAGTATCAGCGCCATTGCCAGCGCGCTACAACATGCCGGCACTGTCCGCTACAGCCGCGGCCAACTGAGGATCGTCAATCGACGTGCCCTCGAATCGATTTCCTGCGAATGTTACCGCCGCGTCAGAGAAGAGTGCGAGTCTCTGTTGAAAGCCTGACGACCCGACTTCCTTCCATGGCATACTGATGTATGTCGTCCACCATCTGGACCATCGGTCATTCGACACGGACTCTGGAAACATTCATCGCCCTCTTGAAGGCTCATGCGATTGGGGCTATCGCAGACGTGCGCGCCTTTCCATCCTCACGACGGCATCCTCAATTCAATCTCGACGCGTTAGAGAACGCTCTCCAGCAGGTGGGCATCCAGTACCATCATGTGTCCGCGCTGGGTGGACGGAGAAAGAGCCGGCCGGATTCAATGAATCAGGGTTGGCGGAACTCGAGCTTTCGAGGGTATGCGGATTACATGCAGACTGCGCAGTTCAAGGAGGGACTCGCACGCTTACTCTCTTTTGCGGCCGGTCAGCCGACGGCGATTATGTGCGCCGAGGCCATGCCGTGGCGATGCCATCGGTCATTGATTGCCGATGCGCTGTTAAGCGGTGGGTGGAGCGTTCGGCACATTCTCACCCCGGCGAAGGCGGACCTCCATGCGCTGACTTCCTTCGCTCAGATGGAAGGTGGAGTTCTTTTCTATCCCTCGCCCTCGCCGCAAGGTCCGTCGTTATTCTAATCTTGGGCCGGTGATTAATTCTCTGCTCAGCGAACACCGACGGCGAGTGGCTCCCTCCAGTGGCTGTCAGCGATTCGTATGGATGAACGCATCAAGTTCCTTCGTCGCCTCGGCTCCGAGCTTCAGGAGAGGAAGGGTAATGTTAAACATCGCCCCATCGCCAGCCTGACTGTGCACCGCAATCTGCCCTTGATGCTCCTTGATAATGCCGTAGCTGATCGAAAGGCCCAACCCAGTCCCTTCTCCTACACCCTTCGTGGTAAAGAATGGATCGAAGATGCGGCCCAGATTGTCCGCCGAAATACCCGTGCCGCTATCGTGAAAGACTACTTCGATCGTCTCGCCACGAACGTCGCTTCGTAGAATAATCGACTTTCGGGGGCGCGAGTCGACAGCGTCCCGCGCATTGGTCAACAGATTCAAAAACACCTGCTCGAGCTGTATACGGTTGCCGAGCACGAAGGGATTCGAGGAAGACAGCGTCGCCGTCAGGTCGATGTTCTTCAGGCGCAATTGCTCCTGCATGAGATCAATCGTGGACTTGAGCACGTCGTTCACGGAAACCGGTTCGCGTTCCATGGGAGCCATGCGTCCGAACGCGCGCAGGTGGTTGATGATCGTCGAAGCCTTCAGCACTTGGGCCATGGATAACTTCAACGGAAGTAGCAGATCCTCTCGTTCAATGGAGTGGATGTGAACCTGATCGATGAGATTGCCGAGGATGAGATTGATGTTGTTGAGCGGATTGTTCAGTTCATGCGCGACACCGGTGGTCAACTCCCCTAAACTGGCCAACTTGGCGCTTTGCACGAGTTGCGCTTGTTTTTCACGCAACTCTTGCTCTCGCCGCTCCGCCTCGCGCAACAAGCGAGCGCGCTCTTCTTCCGCTTGGTGGCGGGACGTAATGTCCATGGCCACGCCTGCCGCGCGAATCGGACGGCCCTCCTCGTCGCGGACGATCTTGCCTTTGGGCAAGAGCCATCGCACGGAGCCGTCCGGCCACACAACGCGCAACACGGTTTCAAACATGGTGAGGCGCTGCGTGGCCTCTGTAATTTCCCATTGCAGCCGTTGGCGATCGTCCAGATGCACGCAATTCCACCAATCGTCCATTCGCCTGGCGGCGGAGTCCGCCGGGACTCCGACCATCTCGTTCATCCGCGGTGACGCCAGGGCACGGCCGGTCTCCAGATTGATCTCCCACGTGCCGAGTTGCGCTCCATCCAAGGCGAGGCTGAGCCGCTCCTCGCGCTCTTCGAGCGTGCGCTCGCGACGGATCGCCCGCAGTAGCAAGACGGTCACGGTCCAAATGACCGCAATCCACAAGGCGCGATTGGCCATTCCCATCCAGTTCGCCATGCCGGTGCGAGGAAGAAAAAGTCCCGCAAGGATCACGGCCATACACAGCCCCCCGACGCATTTGAGAAAGAGCGGCCGGCGGCGGAAGAGCCGGGATGCCAACCAGAGGGGAAAAAGATAAAGCACCCAAAAGGCAAGACCAAGCGGAGTCGAAAGATCGACAAGAAAGATGGCCGCGACCAGTCCGAGTGTGCCTGCTGCGGCAAGATATGGCCAAAGTTGCGAGATGAATCCACTCATGATCAATCGTGGTTACAACAGTGAGCGCATGGGTGAAAGCCCCGAGATTACCTACTCGATTCCACGATGGTGCACAACGGATAATATTCCGTCTTCCTCCATGCAACCTGTCTATCGTTTTTACTACTACGTAGAAGAGTGACCTGGCCGTTCGGCCTTGATCCAAAGGGGGAATGCACCGACGCCCGGAGATCTGATCGAGAGGTAGTCCATAGAACGGTTGGCCTTGATTCCTCCGAGGAAACGTTGTTACATGATATGAATAACCGCACGTCGAAAGGTCACGGAATAGTGACGCCGGAAGCACTGTTAGATCGCCTTCTCCTAGGATATGTGAGCGATTTTATCGCCCGCAACCGGGCTGCACGAATATTGAAACAGCACCTCGATTGCGTAGGGGTAGGATTCTTTCCGCTCGCAGATCATGTGACCTTTCGTACTGCCGATATCGACCGCCGAGCTGAGGAATTCGTACGACTCGGCTACGCCTTTTCAGAAGAGCTTCAATACCAAGATTGGTTCGCCAAGGTGTATCGCAAGCCCGGGTATCCTCCGCTATTTATCGATCAAGCTTATAGCGACGATCGCGGACGGACTAGCATCATCCCCGGATGGGTCGCACGTTTCGGTGATCGCACGCTCCATCATATTGCCGTACGCGTCGAGGACATCGATCTGGCCATCGATCATATGCAACAAGAAGGAATTCGCTTTACCGGTTCGATCGTGGGGGAGCGAGGCGGCGCCTTGCGGCAAATATTTACGGCGCCGGAAGAGATCGATGGAGAGGCTTTCACGGTCATTGAACTGACTGAGCGGCATGAAGGATTCCTGGGATTTTCTCCGCCCCAAGCCGACGGCCTCATGCGTTCCACCGTCACACGTAAAGAATAGCCGATCCTTCGCAGTTACCCCTTTACCCCCTCCCCCCCGCGTGTTAAGGTGCACCCTTCTATTCAAAGGATTCTCTATGGTGTGGGATCCCAAAGATCCTTGGACACAGAAAAACGATCCTCTAGAAGAGGCTCTCCGCCAAGCGAAATCGCATTTGCAGGGCTTTAAGGGTTTTCGACCGATTGTCTTAGCGGTCGTCGCTATCCTCTTCGTCTGGCAAAGCGCCTTTATTGTCGCTCCCGATGAAGAAGGCGTTGTCAGGCGATTTGGGGAGGTCGTGCGCAGCGCGGGTCCCGGTCCGCACATGAAAATACCTTTCATCGAAACGGTCGTGCGGCCAAAGGTGGAAAAACTTCATCGCGTCGAGATCGGTTTTCGCACGGATCAACAAGGTCGGCAGCATATGCTGCCGAAAGAAGCCCTCATGCTGACCGGCGATGAAAATATCATCGGGATCGAATTTATTATTCAATATAAGATCAAGACCGCAAAGGACTACTTGTTTCTTGTGGATGAAATCGACGAAACCATCCAGAAAGCGGCGGAAGCCTCAATGCGCGAAGTGGTCGGGAAGAGCAAAATCGACGAAGCCCTGACCTCGGGCAAAGCGCAAATTCAACAAGACACGCAAACGCTCTTACAAACCATTTTAGACTCCTATCAGGCCGGCGTGCAGATCGCCGCGGTGCAATTGCAGGATGTCGATCCGCCGGAAGCCGTGGTGGCCGCCTTTAAAGATGTGGCAAGCGCGAAAGAGGACCGCGAGAAACTCATCAATCAATCGCAAGGCTATCGCAACGACATTATTCCGAAAGCCAAGGGTGAGGCCGCCCAGGTCGTGAATCAAGCAAAGGGGTACGCACAGGCCCGCATCACTCGGGCGCAGGGAGAAACCGATCGATTTCTGAAGACCCTGAAAGAATACAGCCAGGCGAAAGACATCATCAGTAAGCGGATCTATATCGAGACAATGGAAGAAGTCTTACCGAGCATCGAAAAAGTGATCATCGATGGAAAGTCGGCTGATCGGCTCCTTCCCTATCTTCCCTTGGATCGAGTTCAAAAACCGGCAGCCGCCGCGGGCGACGACAAGAAGTGATCGCATGAGCACTCAAAATATCATTTCAGCGGTCGTGGCCGTTGTAGTCCTGCTCTTCATCCTTGGCGCATCGCCGCTATTCGTCGTCGATCTCACGCAGACGGCTATTGTCGTTCAACTCGGCAAGCCGGTTCGCAGCATCACGCAACCCGGCCTTCAATGGAAGGTGCCGTTTATCCAAGATGTCACCTATTTCGACAAGCGGCTACTTGATTACGACTCCCTGGCGCAGGACGTCATCACGCAGGACAAGAAAACGCTGCTGATCGACAATTTTGCCAAATGGCGCATTACCGATCCGTTGAAGGTCTATCAAGCCTTTCAAACGCAACGAAGCGCGCTCAAGCGGCTGGACGACATCGTCTATTCTGAGCTGCGTGTGGAAGTCGGACGTCACGATCTTTCCGAGATCGTTTCCAAGACCCGGTCCGATATTATGGCTATCGTGACGCAACGGGCCAATGAAAAGGCGTTGGCCTACGGGATTGAGATTGTCGATGTGCGCATCAAACGGGCCGATCTCCCGGAACAAAACGAAAAAGCCGTGTTCGCGCGCATGCAAGCTGAACGTGAGCGGGAGGCCAAACAATATCGCGCCGAGGGAGCGGAGGAAGCCCAAAAGATTCGGTCGGAGGCCGAAAAGGATCGGGAAATTCTTCTAGCTGAAGCGTATAAGACGGCAGAACAGCTCCGCGGTGAAGGCGATGCCCAAGCCTTTAAACAATACGCCGATGCTTACCGGCAAGATCCGAAATTTTTCGAATTCACGCGTTCAATGGAAGCGTACAAAAAAACCTTCAACGGCCATTCCACTCTCATCCTGACGCCGGATTCCGAGTTCTTTAAGTATCTCAAGCAGCGATAACGCCAAACGTTCGTTGCCTTTAAGACAGACCAACAACGTGTCCCTTTTCCGAATCGAAGTCGATCCGCTCCCCCGCCGGGTGTGCAGGCAATCCAGGTATCAGCTGAATCCCTGAACAGACCGCAGTAATAAACTCTGCTCCCGCCAAAATTCTGAGTTCTTTAATCGGTACCGTAAATCCCCTTGTGCGCCGGATCGTGAGAAAGCGACAAAGGCGTTTTCGCCAAACATACCGGCCATTCACCGAAATCCAGACGCGTCGCCGTTTGAATCGCCTCCTTCACGCCGGCCTCAAATACGACTCCATCGGCCCCATACATACGTCTTGCGACCGCCTCGATTTTCTGTTTGATGGGCATAGAGTCGGGGATACAGCAGTTTAAAGTCAGATGGCTGCCGGCACGCCGTGACGACCGCATCGGCGAGCGCTTCGGCGCCTTTACCTCCGTCGGCCCAGTGAGACGAAACCGCCGCACCGTCAGCTCCCGCCGCGATGGCACGACGCATCACATAATCCCATTCTTCTTGTGTGTCGCCCTGAAACGCATTGATAGCGATGACTACCGACATGCCGTAGGACTTCACATTTGCAATGTGTTGCTCGAGGTTGCCTATGCCCTTTTCTAATGCGTCTTGATTCGGTGCGGTCAGCCCAGGCGGCAAAGGCATTCCCGCCTTAGCAATTCCGCCACCACCATGCAGCTTCAACGCACGTAGCGTCGCGACCACGACGGCGGCATCGGGCTTCGATCCGGATTTACCGCACTTAATGTTAAAGAATTTTCCGCGCCGAGTTCGCTGCCAAATCCGGCTTCCGTGACGACATAGTCTGCGCACCGCAAGGCAAGCGCATCCGAGAGAATCGAACAATTTCCATGTGCAATGTTGCCGAAAGGTCCGGTATGGACAAATGCCGGCGTTCCTTCCAATGTCTGGATTAGATTCGGGTTCAGGGAGTCTTGTAATAAGACCGCCATCGATCCGGCGCAGTGCAGGTCTTCTGCTCGAACTGGTTCCCCGGTTCAGGTGTATCCCACAATGATTTGACCAAGACGACGCCTGAGATCGGCAGAACCTAATGTCAACGCCACGATCACCATAATCTCGAGGCCTCGGTGATCACAAATTGCGTGTGGTGGACCGTGCCACCATCTAGATTTCCAAGCCGGACATTCCGAAGAGCACGATCGCTGACGTTGATCGCTCGAGCCAGGTCACGCGGACAGGGTCTATGTTGAAAGCGTTCCCATGGAAGAGGTGATTATCTATGAAGGCCGACAGCAGATTGTGGGCGGCAGCCACCGCATGCGCATCGCCGGTCAAATGGAGATTGATCTCTTCCATCGATGCAATCTGGGCTCGTCCACCACCAGGTCCCTCCACCTTTCATGTCGAAGACCGGTCCCAAGGATGGCTGACGGAGCGTGGCGACAGCACGGTGACCCTTGCGGCAGAGTCCCCATGGTAAGCCCAATGGAGTCGTTGTCTTCCCTTCGCCTAAGGGAGTGGGATTGATTGCGGTCATGAGAATGTAACGGCCAAAGAGACGATCGCCTCGTCGATGAAGAGCCGCTAAGGGGGATCTTGGCTTTGAAGTCTCTATGCGGAATAAGTTCTTCACCGTGTAACCCAAACGCCTCCGCTACCTGCCTTATCGGCTTCAGTGTTACGGAATGCGCGATATCAAGATCGGTCGTGCTTCATCTTTCATTCTGGGAAGATGTTCTTCAGGGCGCCAGTAACACAGCTACGAGTGCACAGAGGCGCTCGGTCGAGAGGGTTTCTCGAAAAGACAAATGAGGGAAAGAAGCTGCAGGATGGGACGATTTTAATCGAGGATGTATCGCTGAGGATCGACCGCGTGACTGTTTGATTTGACGTGATAGTGCAAATGGGGGCCGGTGGATAAACCGGTGCTTCCGACTAAGCCGATGACGTCTCCACGCCGAATTTTTTGCCCACTCTTTACCAAGACCTTTGCCAAATGTCCGTACTGGGTCTCCATGCCGTAGCCATGATCGATTGCAATCAGGTTGCCCATGCGCGGATCAAAACCGGTTACTACGACCCTCCCAGCAGCAGGCGCTTGGACCGGGGTGTTAAACGGAGCACCGATATCTATCCCTTCATGCACCGCCATTTGGCCGGTAAAGGGGGAAACCCGTTTACCAAACCCTGACGTAATCCAGCCCTTCACAGGCCAAACCGATGGGGTGGCATCCCACTTAGCCTGCTTACTTTCAATGACCGAAGACAAATCCTGCATCGAGCGTTCTTCTGTACCCGCTTCACTTTGGAGCCAGGCAATTCCCGCTTGAACTTTGGAGAGGAGAGGGTCCGATGGAGGGGCAGTTTCTTGAACTGTCGTTGATTGCGAAACTGTGCTTTCTTCTATAAATTCGCCGGCATGTCCATTCAAGCTTTGCACATCGACCGGTGGGGCAGATTCACTTTCGCCCCCTTTTCCGTCCAAAACATTCTCCGTTTTGGGGGTTTCAATGCCCAGCATCAGACGCAATCGTTGATTCACTTCCTTCATCGCTAGGAGGCGCCGCTTGAGATCGTTTACGCTATTTGAAAAAGTTGTAGTCTGCTCGCGCACGGATGCCATTTCAGCACGTAAGGCCTTGAGCTCCCAAATCTCTCCGATCCGCATCACCGTTTGAGAAAGCAACACGGCTTCAATAATAAGCAGCGCAACTCCAAACCCTACCGCCTTCCGAACTAGAGACCGGGAGAAGCTGAACTTCAGAGGACCCGACATTGATCCCCTAAAGATCATAACTGTGTAAGCATCTTTTGGCTCGTCCATACCCATGCTCCTCAAATTCCCCAGGCTCCGTAATCGGCAGAACCAAGTGTAGCCAAACTCGTCTCCACGGTCAACAATTTTGTTTTACTTTTAATAACAATCAATCACTTATGTGTATTTTCCATTACCCAATTCAGGTAATCATTTGAGCCCATCTCAATCGGAATGGCCACAATCTCAGGCACCTTATAGCTATGCAGTTGTTTTATGGTGATTGAAAGCTGTTCGAACAAATTTCGTCTGGATTTGAGGAGCACGAGGCATTCCGGCTCTTCGGCGATTTTGCCTTCCCATTTATAGATTGATTTCTTTATCGGGAGGATGTTCGCACAGGCAACCAGCCCGTTTTCAACCAATACACGTCCAAGGCTGGTGCCTTCCTCTTCGGTGCCGGTTGTGACTAAAACGACGATGAATTCCTCTGTCTTGAGCTGCTGACTAGAATTTTTGCTGGGTTCCATGACATTCGACCCCTTTCGCCCCATTGACACGTTTTAAAACAGAGGCTTATGATTCGTCCATTAGGAGGTCCACAATGGCATACACGATGAGCGTGCAAGAACTGAAACAGCGTTTAGAAAAGGACAGCAAGCCATTTCTGCTTGATGTCAGAGAACCATACGAATATTCCCTAGCCAAGATCGAAGGCTCCGTTTTGATCCCACTTGGAACGCTTCCCTCTTCCCTTGACCAATTGGATAAAAATGCAGAAATCGTGGCTTACTGCCATCATGGGATGAGAAGTGGGGACGCGGTGGGTTTTCTAGTGCAGCAAGGCTTTACAAACGTAAAAAATCTCGTAGGTGGCATTGATGCGTGGTCTGTACAGGTCGATCCATCTATTCCACGCTATCGTTGATTCGAGAAGGGTCAATGGGTACTACGGGCCTGTTCTTCTCGGAAGAAATCCGTCGTGCGCTTGAGCCCTTCCTCCAGCATGACCCTTGGCTCCCATCCGATGTCTTGCCGAATCTTGGCGATATCGACGACGCTCCTGGCCTGTTCGCCTTTCTTAGCCGGACCATGTATTTCTTTGAATCCGCAGCCCGTCAATTCCGAAAGCTTTTTGAACAATTCATTCACCGTCGTTTCCTGCCCGGTCCCGACATTGTAGACGCCTTGCACATCTTGGCCCATCACCGCCAGGTTGGCCTCCACGATATCTTCGACATACACAAAGTCGCGCGTTTGCCGACCGTTGCCGTTAATAATGGGCTGCTCGCCGGCTAACATTTTCTTCGCAAATATGGAGACGACTCCTGCTTCACCTTCCGGATCCTGACGAGGGCCATACACATTTGCAAAACGAAGAATGACATATTGGAGACCGCTCAGGTATTGATAGTAGGCTAAGTAGTGTTCGCCGGTCAGCTTTGTAATTCCATATGGAGAGAGGGGGCGTGTAGGATGGGACTCCGGCGCAGGAAACTTTTCTTGTTCGCCATAGATCGCCCCGCCTGAAGAGGCAAAAATTATCTTCCTCGTCCCGTGCTTGACGGCCTGTTCCAGCAAATTCAACAGGCCGATAATATTGACCTGCGCATCGAAGACAGGATCCTCCACGGATCGTCGCACGTTGATCTGAGCTGCGAGGTGCACCACAACGGACGGCCGTTCCTTCCGAAAGATCTGTTCGAGGCGGGAGCTCTGAATATCGGCCTTGTAAAACTCAGCCGCCCGGTTCAAATTTTTTCGCTTGCCCGACGAAAGATTGTCTAGAACGACGACTTCATGTCCTTCTTGAACCAAACGATCGACTAAATGTGATCCAATAAATCCGGCTCCGCCCGTGACCAAAATTTTCATACCACTCCTCTTACAACGATGCGCTTGTCCTATTGCACCACGTCCGGCCACCGGAATGCGGCGAGGATTTCTCGGTTGCCCTTCTGCCCTAGCACCGGGGAATCCATGACGCCAATGGAGTCAAGGCCAAACCCTCGAGCACACGCCACAATTCGTTCCATCACGGCTTGGCGTTGATTGTCATCCCGCACAATACCGCCACGGCCCACTTGGCCGCGTCCCACTTCGAACTGGGGTTTGATCAAGGCTACCATCAACGCCGGATGTCGTAGAAAGGGCAGCGCAGCCGGAATGACAAGCGCCAAAGAAATAAACGAGACATCGATCACCACGATATCGATAGGGTCCGCCACGGCAGCACGGGGAAGATACCGGATGTTTTGTCGATCGAGGGCTACCACTCGTGGATCTTGTCTGATGCGCCAGTCCAGTTGGCCATATCCTACGTCCACGGCATAGACGCGACGCACTCCCCTTTGTATCAGACAGTCGGTAAACCCACCGGTTGACGCGCCGACATCCATCGCAACGAGACCCTCAGGATTGATGTGGAAGGCATCCAGCGCCGCCTCAAGTTTACGACCACTCCGGCTGACATAGGGTTCCCCCTCCCCCAAAATTTCGATGCGCGTGTCTGAGGAAACGAGACGAGCCGGCTTGTCTACCGGCATTCCATCGACTTGGACCTTGCCGGAAAGAATGAGTTGGCCGGCTTGCTCACGGCTTTGGGCCAACGCACGAAGCACGAGCGTCCGGTCCAATCGATCACGTCCTGACTTTTGTCGCATGGGAGACCAAACCGGATTTATTGGGAGGTACATGAAGGACAGCGGCGGCTCACATCGACGGCAGAGATTCATCGGCCTCCTCAGCCCCAAAGCTATAGGCACGAAGCCGTTTCTTCCCATCCTTGTCCTGAATCAAAATTTCGACTTTCTTTTCGGCTTCATCCAACATCTTTAAGCACGTCTTGGACAACCGAATGCCTTCTTCAAAAATTTTCAACGATTCATCCAGCGGAAGATCGCCCCTTTCCAATTCAGTGGCGATCGTCTCCAAGCGAGCCAACGCATCTTCAAATTTAATCGCCGCCATGTCGATGTTTCCAAGAAGAGATTTGTATTATACCGTGCCTCTGCATCAGGTCAAGAAGAGTCCGTGAGGACGCGACGAACGCCGCAGACCAACCGGCCTTGGCCCAATCGAATACCGATCTCATCATTCATGGCGACATCGGACGCACGCGTGATTACCCTTCCTTCCGGACTCGTGGAGACGATGCTGTATCCGCGGGCAAGCACGCCAAGCGGACTCAGCGCATCCAATGTTGCGACCAGCGCACGTACCCGTTGGCTGCGAAAGGTCATTCGGCTCCGGATGCGCTCTTCCAACCGTTTGATGAGTTGTGGAACCAGGACTCGATTACCTTGTACTTTTGTGCGAGGACTCTGCACGATGAGGTCGTGACTGTGACGTTGGATTCGTTGGCGAAGCGTGTCCAGGCCGCTCTTCAGCGAAGACCGTAATCGGTCGCCTGATTCATCGAGTCGTTGCATGTACCGCCGCACCCGGAAAAGCAGCGCCATGGCCCCACTGTAGTCGGCTATCCGTTGATGAACCTGATCGAAGCGAGCTCGAATGCCCCGCTCCTGGCGATCACAGAGATGACGAATCGTGCGCGCCAGATCGCGAAGGACGGGCGCGACGGCTTCCGCCGCCGCTGAGGGCGTCGGAGCACGATGGTCCGCAGCAAAATCGGCTAATGTGAAATCAATTTCGTGCCCGATCGCCGAGACCACCGGTACTGGCGAAGCGACGATCGCTCGAACCACTCGTTCTTCATTGAAACACCACAGATCTTCCCACGATCCGCCGCCACGGCCCACGATAATGACGTCTACATCACCCGACTCACCGAGTGCGCAAATCGCATGCGCAATCTGGATCGCGGCACCGTCCCCTTGGACCGAAACCGGGTAGATTAAGACCTGGAGAATGGAACATCGACGATGGAGCACGGTCAGCATATCCTGTAAGGCTGCGCCAGTTAACGAGGTGACCACACCGACGCAGCGTGGGAGCATCGGCAACGGACGCTTGCGACCCGGATCAAATAACCCTTCGCAAGCCAACTGTTGTTTCAATTGCTCAAAAGCGAGGTGCCGCGCGCCAATCCCTTTGGGCTCAAGATACTCCAGGACGAGCTGATATTCTCCCCGCGCTTCATAGACGGAGAGTCTTCCCCGAACAATGACCTGCATCCCTTCGCGTAACGCGAATCGGAGTCGTTGCGCACCGAGGCGAAATAGGACCACTCGAATCTGGCACCATTCATCTTTCAGCGTAAAATAAAAATGTCCGGATCCTGGCGTGCGAAGGTTGGAGATCTCCCCTTCGATCCAAACGTCAGGCAATCCCGCTTCGATACGTTCTCGGACAAGCAGCGTAAGCTCAGAAACGGTGAGGATTTTTTGCGGGGTTCCAGGTATGAACACGAAACACGCGCGATTGAAGATGATCTTGGTTCAATCCGGAATGCGGTATCGTTGAATATGGATGGCTTTTCCAAGTCGGCTATCGAGTTCGATCAGCACGGCGCTCAGAATCGCCGGGCCGGTAGCAACCTCGAACCGTCTCGGCATGCCTGTCAAAAACTTTTCGATCGCCAATTCCTTTTTAATGCCGATGACGGAATGAATCGGTCCGGTCATTCCAATGTCGGTTAAATACGCGGTGCCCTTGGGAAGAATTTGCTCATCGGCCGTCTGCACATGCGTATGGGTCCCGACCACGGCAGATACATCCCCATCCAGGTAATGACCCATGGCCATCTTCTCAGACGTAGCCTCGGCATGCATATCGACGATAATGGCGTGCGTCTCGACGTGTAACCGATCGACCTCCCGTCGCGCTACCTGGAACGGACAATCCAAGGTCGGCATGAATGCCCGACCCATAAGCTGAAGGATCGCCACGCGCTCACCTGAGGGCGCTTCCACAATAAAGCTGCCGCGGCCCGGCGCGCCTTCGGGATAATTGGCGGGACGCAACAGCCGTGGCTCGTAACGAATGTAGTCGGCAATCTCTTTCTTATCCCACGCATGATTGCCCAGGGTGATCACGGCAAGGCCTTGTTCGAATAATTCCTGTGCCAGTTCGGGCGTAATACCGAATCCTCCGGCCACGTTTTCGCCGTTCCCGACGACGACATCGATGTGCTGATCGGCTACGAGTTTCGGAAGGCGCCGAGCAATTGCTCGGCGCCCTGGCTCGCCCATGATATCGCCGATAAAGAGGACCTTCATGCCTTTCGTTCCCTCGTCCTATTTTGCAAAATCGACGAACCGGCTCTCTCGAATGACCGTGACTTTGATTTGTCCGGGGTAGGTCAACTCATCTTGTATGCGTTTCGCCAGTTCTCTCGACATCAGCGACGACTCGGCATCGCTGACCTCGTCATGGCGAACGATCACTCGAATTTCGCGGCCCGCTTGAATCGCATAAGCTTTTTGGACACCTGCAAATGCCACCGCAAGCGACTCTAATTTTTCAAGGCGCTTGACATACGATTCCAAGGCTTCGCGCCGTGCGCCCGGCCGCGCCGCCGAGAGCGCTTCCGCAGCCGCAACCAGGACGGACTCAGGGCAGATGGGTTCTACTTGTTCGTGATGCGCCGCGATCGCATTGACGATTTGAGCCGATTCCCCATAGCGCTTCGCGATATCGGCCCCGAGCATCGCATGGGGACCTTCTTCTTCATGACTCACAGCTTTCCCAATATCGTGAAGAAGTGCGCCGCGCTTAGCAAGTTTAATGTCGCATCCCAGCTCGGCCGCCATGATGCCGCAAATATACGACGCCTCCCGCGCATGATAGAGATTATTTTGACCATAACTCGTTCGGTACTTCAGCCGGCCCAAGACTTTGACCAACTCCGGATGAAAATCCGAAAGGCCCACCTCGAAAATAATCTTCTCCGTCTCTTCGATCATCATTTTATCGAGATCAGTCTTGACCTTTTCTACGATCTCTTCGATGCGAGTCGGATGAATACGCCCGTCATGCATAAGCCGCTCAAGCGAGACCTTCGCAATCTCCCGACGAAGCGGATCGAACCCTGAAATGATCACCGCTTCCGGCGTTTCGTCGATAATCAGATCGATACCGGTCGCAGCTTCGATGGCACGGATATTACGCCCTTCCTTCCCGATGATCCGGCCTTTCATTCCGTCATTGGGAATGGGCACGACGGAAATCGTCGCTTCATTGACGTAATCGCGAGTTACGCGCTGGATAGAACGCGTAATGATCTCGCGAGCCTCCCGCTCGGCATTCTCTTTTGCCTCATCGAGAATGCGCTTCGCCATGCCGGCCGCCTCATGCTTAGCAGCGCCTTCTATTTCCGCAAAGAGCTGACGCTTTGCTTCCTCCACCGTCAGCCCAGACACTTGCTCAAGCGCTTGGCGACGTTCCTTCAAAAGCCGCTCGTTGGCTGCTTCTGTCGCAGCCATCGCTTCCTGGCGTTTCGTCAACAGCGCGTCACGTTTCTGTGCTTCGGCGTCTCGTTTATCGACGGCGCTCAGTTTCCGATCGAGTTGCTCTTCGCGCTGCAAGATGCGCTTTTCTTGGCCGGCCAGTTCCCCTTGCTTCGTCTTTTGTTCCCGCTCCAGATCCTGCTTGGCTTGCAGCAAGAGGGCCTTGGATTCGAGTTTGGCCTCCTTGACAAGGTTCTCCGCTTCACGCTCGGCTCCCTGGCGAGTTTGGCGGGAATAGTCTTCTGCTTGGTTCCGCTCCGCAAACAGCTTTTTTCGTTGGACCACGGCATTGAGGATCA
>Ga0111539_10000453_pt1 | contig 51363 bp, 28 predicted proteins | sample RhiMethybrSRZTD1_FD_79667 | JGI IMG/M metagenome (GOLD analysis project Ga0111539, IMG submission 79667) | Populus rhizosphere microbial communities from Tennessee, USA - Rhizosphere MetaG P. TD hybrid SRZTD1 (version 2) (version 2) | ecosystem: Host-associated > Plants > Roots > Rhizosphere >... | reverse complement strand
GGGCCTCTCGGTCGACGTGCCGCCGCTCTTCTCGGTCTTCGGCCTCGGCTTCCCGATCGTCAGGAACGAGTTCTCGCTCTACATCTCGCACCCGCGGCTGTCACGGGTCTCGAACCGCGTCCTGGACACCACCGACCGCCTCGCCGCCCGCGCCAGGAAGAAGCTGGCCCCGCTCAAGCGGAAGCTGGCGCCGATCAGGCGGAAGCTCACCCCCGTGGTCGCGCGGTTCCGGCCGCGGCTGCGCCGCTGAGCAGAGCGCCTGGTCGGCGCCCGGCGACCGTTCGTCGGCTGGATCCCACCCCTCGTCGGACCGGGCCGAATGGCCGCGCGCCGGCGGCGTATCACGGGCGAAAGGAGACAGTGCCCCGATGACACGACAGACATGCATCCTGGTGGTGATGACGCTGACGCTCACGGCCCTGGCGGGCGGCAGCGCCCGGGCCGATCACGAGGCGAGGGACGGCTGGGCGATCGGCTACGCGCTGCACCGAGCGCAGGACGACTTCGGCATGGGCGGCTCGATCGCGACCCCGCGGTTCGCGGGGGATCGGCTGCGCATCGCGATCGGCGCCGGCGGCGCCTGGTCGCCGCACGCCGTCACCTCCGACGGCGAGCAGGACTGGGCCGGCTACGGCCAGCTCGACCTGGTGCTCGAGGCCGGCGCGCGCGCCCCCGGCAGCCCGGTCAGGATCTACGGCTTCGGCGGCCCCATGCTCTTCCTGCGCCCGGAGCGCCTGTCGGACGACGGGCTGGCGCTCGGCGGAGTCGGCGGCTTCGGGTTCGAGTACTACTTCATGGACGACGGCCGCGACGGCCCGGTCAGCTACTTCACCGAGCTGGGCGGCCTCGGCACCAGCGCGCGCGCCGACAAGCTCGCCGGCAGCCCGATGCTGGCCAACGGCTTCCTCATCGCCGTCGGCCTCCGCTGGACCCTCTGATCACGTTGACGTCGAGGTTGACGTGAACGTGGACCTTGACGGTGATCGTTGACGCCGGCGCACCGAGTCAACGCGCGCGTCAAGGTCCACGTCGCCGTCAACGACAACGATCACGTCAACGCTTCTAGAGGGTGGTGAGGGCCTGGCGGAAGACCGCGTTCTGCGGCTCCATGTCGAGGGCGCGCTGGAACATGCCCTTGGCCTTGTCTCGCTCGCCGGTCTGCACGTGGATGGTGCCGAGCTGGTAGTAGGCCTCGCCCATGGTGATGCCGACCGACGGATCGATCTTCTGCAGCACGAGCGAGCGGTAGACCCGCTTGGCCTTCTCCCACTCCCTGGCCTCGACGTAGAGGCGGCCGAGCCCGACCATGGTGGCGACGTTGGTCGGATCGATGCGGAAGGCCTCCTCGTAGGCGGCGAGCGCGCGGGCGGCGTCGCCGGCGGCGCGGTAGAGCTGGCCGAGCCGCTGCCGGTAGCGGGCCACGTCCTTCATCTGGCGGCTCTTCTTGGCCTCCTCGGCCAGCCGCTCGTACAGCGGGGCCGCCTCCTTGTGGCGACCGGAGGCCAGGTAGAGATCGGCCAGCGGCGCCATCGCGCGCGGGTCGCTGGGCGCCGCGCGCACCGCCTCCTCGAGGAGCGGCAGGGCGCGGGCCGGCTGGCTGAGCTTCTCGCTCCACAGGGTGCCGAGCTCGAGCGCCAGGGCCAGCTTCTCGTCCTTGTTGCTCAGCCCGGCGTAGCGGCGCTCCTTGAGATCGGCCACCAGCGCCCAGTCGCCGCGCCGCCAGGCCACCCCCTCGGCGGCCGCGATGGCCTCCTGATGGGCCGGGTCGTGGCGCAGCGCCTCGAGGAAGTGCTCCATCGCCGGCCCCTCGTCGCCGGTCCCGTCTTCCTCGGCGCGGTGGCGCGCCGACTCGCCGAGCCTCACGTGGAGGTCGGCCGCGTCGCTGCCGCGCGGCCCGAGCGCCAGCGCCTTCTCGAGCATCTCCTTCGAGCGGTCCCACTCGCCGGCCGCCTCGTAGATGCGCGCCAGCCGGGTCAGGGCCGGGACGAAGTCGGGCCGGAGCGCGAGGATCTTCACCAGCTGCTCGCCGGCCGCGTCGGCGTCGGACAGCGGCCCCTCCCAGACGTCGGCCGCCTTGGCCAGCGCCCTCACCTCCTCGTCGGTGTTCCCGCGGTCGGCCGCCGCCTGGGCGCGCCGCTCGTACAGCTCGACCAGCTCGTGCCAGCGCTGGGCGCCGCCCAGCAGCCGCTCGAGCTCGCCGAAGGCGCGCAGGTTGCCGCGATCGATGTCGAGGATCTGCTGGAGGTAGGCGATCGCGTTGTCGAGGTAGCCGCGCTCCACCTCGGCCACCACCGCCATCCGCTCGTAGACCGCGATCTTGTCCTCGTCGCGGTCGGCGAAGTCGAGCCGCCGGGTGAGGACGTCCTGCACCGCCTGCCAGTCCTTGCGCCGGCGGTGGACGTCCTCGAGCGCGTCGAGCGCGCGCGGGTAGCCGGGATCGAGGTCGAACACCGCCTGCCAGGCGGTCGCCGCCTGATCGAGGTCGCCGACCCGGCTGTCCCACAGATCGGCCACCCGCTCCTTCAGGTGGCGCTCCTCCTCGGCGTCGCGCGCGAAGCGGGCCGCCGCCTCGAGCGTCTCGATGAGCTCGGGCCACTGCTGGTGGCGCTCGTAGATCGAGCCCGCGCGCGCCAGCGCCTCGCGGTCCCCCTCGTCGAGCTCGAGGACCGCGCTCCACGCCTCGATGGCGCCGGCGGCGTCGCCCAGCTTCTCGCGCAGGTCGGCCACCTCGGCGCGGAAGGCCCGCTGCTCGACCGCGTCGAACGCCAGCTCGGCGCGGCGCCACTGGACGCCGGCCAGCGCGGCGTCGTCGCCCCGGCTGCGGTAGATGCGCTCGAGCGAGGCCAGGGACTGGCTCGACTCCGGGTCGAGCTCGAGCACCTGGCGGAAGGTCTGCTCGGCGCCGGCCAGGTCGCGCTCGCGATCGAGCTGCACCGCGCCCAGCTTGGCGAGCAGCGGCAGCTTGACCGACTGCGACCCGCTGGCCGACACGATGCCGCGCAGCCGCGCCACCATCTCCCCCCAGCGCCCGGTCGCCTCGGCCAGCCGCTCGAGCTCGAACAGCGCCTGCTCGGAGACCGGATCCTCCAGCACCCAGCCGCCGGCGGCGTCGAGGGCGCGCACGGGATCGTTGAGCCGCGTCTCGGCCAGCTCGCAGACCCGCGCGTAGATCTGCGCGCGATCCGACGCCTCGCGGGTGACCGACAGCTTGGTCACCAGGAGGTCGGCCAGCCGCTCGTCGTCGCGCTCGCTCTCGTAGACCGGCTCGAGGATGGCGACCACCTGGCCGCGCACGTCCTCGTTGGCGACCAGGCGCTCGAGAGCAGCGCGCGCCGCCCCGTGCGCCGGGTCGCGCTCCAGCACCTCGCGGTAGGCCTCGACCGCGCCCTCGACGTCGTGCAGCCGCTCTTCGCGCACGTCGCCCAGCCGGAACAGGATTCCCGCCTGCACCGCCTCGTCGAGGTGGGCCTGCGCCTGGCGCGACAGAATTTCAGCCAGGTCGGAATTCCGGCCGCTGCGTTCGTAGATGCGCGCCAGGGCGTCGAGCGTGCCGCGCTCGTCGCCGGCGGCGTCGAGCGCCCGCCGATACTTCTCGGCCGCGGTGTCGAGGTCGCCCAGGGCCTCCTCCTGGATGCGCGCCAGCTTGGTGGCGTAGGTGAACTCGAGCTCGGGCGCCATCGCCTGCGCCAGCATCGCCTCGTACAGCTCGACCAGCTGGGCCCAGGCGCCGCGCGCCTCGGCCAGTCGCTCCAGGTGCCCCTGCACCGCCTCGTCCTCGGGATCCTCGCGCAGCGCGCGCGCCCAGACCGCGAAGGCGGCATCGAGGTCGCCGCGCTGCACCTCGTGCAGCCCGGCCAGCGAGGCGAGCTGCCCGGCCCGATCGTCCGGCTCGAGCACGCTCGAGGCCAGCCGCCGCTCGTAGAGCTCGGCCAGGTGGTCGTGCGCCGACTCGCCCCGGTACACCTCCTCCAGCACGTCGGAGGCGGCCAAGAGGGTGTCCTCGTCGCGCGTCATCTCGTCGAGGGTGCCGCGGGCTCCCTCGTGGGCGCGCGCCTCGGCCAGGAGCGCGCGCAGCCGCTCGATGGCGTGGTCCGACTCGAGCAGCCGCTCGGCCACCACCAGGGCAGCCCGGTGCATCAGCTCGGCCCGCTCCCAGCCGCCCTCCAGCGCGGCGCGCCGGTCGAGGATGTCGAGCAGGTCGGGCCAGCTCTCCTCCTCCTGGTACAGGCGATCGAGCGCGGCGAGCGCGTCCCGGTCCTCCGGGTCGGCCTCGAGCACCGCCCGCATCTGCGAGATCGCCTCGAACGGCTCCTTGAGCTCGCGCTCGAACACCTCGGCGGCGGCGAAGCGCAGCCCACGGGCAGCGCCCGGCGACTCGGAGAGCTCGATCTTGCGGGTCAGGATGCCGGTCAGCTCGCGCGGCTCGCGCTGGGCGCGGTACAGCCGCTCGAGCGCGTCGAGCGCGCGACGGTCCCCCTCGTCGACGTTCAGGACCGAGCGCCAGGCGGAGATCGCCTCGCGCGGCTGGGCCAGCGCCTGCTCGTGGAGCACGGCGACCCGCTCGAGCAGGTCGTGCCGCGCGCGATCGTCGTCGGCCAGGTCGGCGCGTCGCGCCACCACCTCGACCAGCTCGGGGTGCCGGCCCTCGGCCTCGAGCAGGCGGTCGAGCGAGGCGAGCGCTTCCTGGTCGTCCTCGCGCTGCTCGAGCAGCCGGCGCAGCGCCGCGATGGCGGCCGGCCGGTCGTTGCGGCTCCGCTCCTCGACCTCCGCCATCCGGCGCAGGATGATGACGATCCGGTCGATGTCGTAGAGCTCCGTGAGGCCCTTCTCGAGCGTGGCGACCAGGGCGTCCCAGGCGCCCAGCTTGGCGGTCAGCGCGACCAGCGGCTGGTAGACGTCGTCGTCGCCGGTGTCCTCCAACCAGGCGCGCGACAGGGCGTCGAGCGCGAGGCTGAGGGCGCCGCCGCGATTCTCGTGGATCTCGGCGATCTCGCGCAGGGTGGCGACCTTGTCGCGCGGGTCCTCCGTGTAGTCGAGCTGGGCGGACAGGATGACGACCAGCTTCCGCCACCAGTCGTTGGCCCGGTAGATCGGCTCGAGGATGCCGGCGATGCGCTGCCGGTGCCGCTCCACCACCACCAGCCGCTCGAGCGCGGACAGCGCGGTGCCGTCGCCGCCGTCCTTGAGGACCTTCTCGTACTGATCGATCGCCCCCTCCGGGTCGTTCATCCGGTTCTCGAGCACGTCGGCCAGCCGCAGGCGCAACAGGTTGGCGTCGGCCGGGTCGTCCTCGCGCTCGATGCGCCCGACCAGGAGCTCGGCCAGCTCGAACCACTGCTTCTGGGTCTGGTACAGCCGGTCGAGCTCGGCCAGCGACTCGGCATGGACCGGATCGATGTCGAGCGCAGCCCGGTGGCAGTCGACCGCGCGCGCCACGTCGCCGAGTCGGCTCTCGTAGATCTCGGCCATGCGGGCGTAGAGCTCGATGCGGCGCCGGTCGTCGAGGCTCGCCTGGATGGCGTCCTGGTAGGCGTCGACCAGCTCGATCCAGCGCTGCGCGCGCATGAGCATGGTCTCGAGGCGGCCGAAGGTCGCCTGGTCGTCCGGCTGCGAGGCGAGCACGCGCCGGTAGGCGGCGTGCGCCCGCTCGACCTCGCCGAGGCGGCGATCGGCCAGCTCGGCCAGCGCCAGCGCCACTTCCTGCGACTCCGGGCTGTCGCCCGGGGTGTCGTCGAGGAACTCCTGATAGATGTGGGCCAGCGCGGCCCAGCTGTCGAGCACGCCGGCCAGCCGGACCAGCTGCGAGCGCAGCCCCGGCTCGCCCGGGTTCTCCTTGAAGACCCGGCCGTACCAGCGGAACGCCCCCTCGAGGTCCTCGAGCTGGTCCTCGTGCAGGCGCGCGATGTAGCGCTGCAGCTGCAGGCGCTCGGCCGGATCGGTCGCCCCCTCGAGCTTGATCTCGTAGATGCGGACCAGCCGCGGCCAGTTCTGGTGCGAGACGTAGATCGGCTCGAGCACCTCGGCCGCCTCCGCCCGGGTCCCGGCGTCGTCGAGGAAGCGCTCGAGCGCGCCCGTGGCGTCGGCGTGGGCCGGGTCGCCGCCGAGCGCGGCGCTGTAGTTCTCGACCGCGCGGTCGGGATCGCGCAGGTGGATCTCGCAGATCTGCCCCAGCCGGTAGCGCAGCCGGACCGCCTCCTCGACGGTGAAGGCGAACCCGAGCCGCCGTTCGATGAGATCGGTCAGGTCGTGCCAGCGCTCCGCCTGCTGGTAGAGCCCCTCGAGCGCCTCGGCCGCCTCGCGGCTGTCGGGCAGGAGCTCGAGCACCTGCTCCCAGACCACCATCGCGTCGACCGGCCGGCCCAGCTGCTCCTGGCACAGTGACGCCGCCATGGCGAGCGCCTCGGCCCGCGCCTCGAGGTCGTCGCCGGCCAGCTCGGCCTTGCGCAAGAGGGCCTCGTAGAGCGCGTCGTGATCTCCCGCGTCGCGGTAGATGCCCTCGACGGCGTCGAGCGCGCGCCGGTCGTCCGGCTGCGCCTCGAGCACCTGCTGGTAGTAGCGCCGCGCCAGCGCGTCGTCGCGCCTGACGCCGCGCGCCAGGTCGGCGATGTCGAGGTGGAGCCGCCGCTGCAGCTCGCCGTCGAACACGTCGGGTGCGATCTCCTGGTAGACGTCGATGAGGTCGCCGAGGCGCCCCTCGTCGGCCGCCACCCGCTCGAGCTCGCGCAGGAGGTCGCGCAGGTCCGGCTCGGCCACCGCGGCCACCACCGCGTCCTTGTAGGCGGCGAGCGCGCCGGCCCGGTCGCCGAGGCGCGTCTCGCGGATCTCGGCCACCCGGCGCAGGTGGCGCAGGCGGCTGCGCGGATCGCCGACCGCGTCGGCCACCCGGACCAGGAGCGCGGCCAGCTTGGCCCACTCGTTCTGCTTCTCGTAGAGCGGCAAGAGGACATCGGCGGCCCGCAGTCTCAGATCTTCGTCCGCCAGCATGCCCTCGACCCGGCCGAGCGCTCCGGCGTGGGTGCCCTCGTGCGCCAGCACATCGGCGTAGTGCTCGAGCGCCTCGGCGTCGCGCCCGAGGTGGACGCTGAGGAGCTCGCCGAGCTCGAAGGTGAGCGCCTGGCGCTCGCGCGGATCGCGCGAGATCATCAGGCGGCGCTCGAGGATCTCGAGGAGGTCGGCGTGGCGGGCGCCGGTCCGGTAGAGCCGGGCCAGCTCGTCGAGGCTCTCGACGTCCTCGGGCAGGAAGTCGAGCACCTCGAGCCAGGCGCTCACCGCCTCCTGCGGGTTCGACAGCTCGCGCTCGCTCAGGCGCGCGAGGCGGACCAGGTTGAGCTTCTTGTCGGCCGGCTCGGAGGCCAGCTCGACCCGCCGGCGGATGATGTCGGCCAGCTCGACCACCGCGCCGCCCTGCTGGTAGAGGCGCTCGAGCGCATCGAGCGCCGGGCGATCCTCCGCGTCCTCGTTGAGCACCTCGCGCCAGGCGACCACCGCGGCGCGCGGGTTGTTGGCGCGCTCTTCCTCGAGCACGGCGAGCCGGGTCAGGAAGCCGAGCCGTTCCGGACCCGGGTCGGCCCAGTCGGCCTGCCGGCGGACGATGTCGATGAGCGCGCGCCAGTCGCCCGACTCGACGTAGAGGCGGTCGAGCGCCTGGGCGGCCAGCCGCGCGGTCTCCGGGTTGCCCGGGTCGGCATCGAGCAGGCGGCGGTAGGCGCTCTGCGCCTGCGCCGCGTCGCGCAGCTCGTCCTCGGCGATGTTGGCGACGTCGCGCAGGATCGCGGTCCGCGCTGCGACGTCGTCGGGACCGATCTCCGACAGCGCCTTCTCGAGGCCGATGACCGCCTCGTCCCACACGTCGAGCCCGGCGGCCAGCCGGATGACGTGCTGCCGGGCCCGCTCGTCGGCGGGCAGGAGCGCCATCACGTCGCGCCAGGTGTCGAAGGCGCCGCGCTCGTGGCCGAGCTTCTCCTCCTCGATCTGGGCGACCCGGGCGTAGAGCTCGGAGGCCTCCTCGCGCGAGGTGGCGAACTCGCGCTGGGCGCGCAGCACCAGGCAGAGATCGCGCCACAGCCCGTCCTCCTGATAGAGGGGCTCGAGCAGGCGCGCGACCCGCAGCCGCTCGCCGGGGTCGGTCAACAGCTCCTCGACCAGCTCGCGGGCGTCGGCGTTGCCGCGCTGGCGCGCGATGACCTCCTCGAGCAGGTCGAGGGCGCCGTTCTTGTTGCCGAGCTTCTCGGCGCGGATGCGGGCGCGCCGCACCATGACCGGGATCTGCGCCTCGCGCTCACCCAGGTGCTCCTGCTCGCGGGTGAGCAGCTCCTCGAGCTCGGCCCAGCGGTTGTTGCCCTCGTAGAGGCGCTCGAGCGCCTTGTAGGCCCGCATCAGCGCGGGATCGACGTCGAGCACGCGCTGGTAGGCGGCGACCGCGCCGTTGGTGTCGCCCAGCATGGTCTCGCCGAGATCGGCGATGGCGAACAGGAGGTCGATGCGGCGCGCGTTGTCGAGCGTGTGCTCGAGCTGCTCCTCGCACAGGCCGCGCAGATCGGCCCAGCGGCCGGTGGTGCGGTAGATGCGCTCGAGGCCGGCCAGCGCCCCCTGGTCGCTCTCGTCGATCGCCAGGACCTTGCGCCAGGCCCGCTCGGCGCGCTCCATGTCGACCAGGCGGTCGACGCAGATCTCGGCGAGATCGGCCGCCAGAGCGCGGCGCACCTCGGGGTCGAACGCCGGCGCCCCCTGGGTCTCCTCGACCATGTCGAGCACCAGCTCGAGGTGGTCGGCGTAGTCGCCGGTCATGCCGGTCAGCTCGGCCAGGCGGGCCAGCTCGTCGCGGATCTCGGCCCGGGCGGGATCCGCCTCGAGCACCCGCAGGGCGGCCTGGTAGGCCTGATCCGGCCGGTCGAGCCGCTGGCCGTACAGCTGGACCAGGCGGCGGTCGCGCTCGAGCCGCGTCTGCCCGCTCTCGCCGGCGCGCAGGATCTCGATGGCGCGCGCCATCCGCTCGGCGTCGTCGGCCTGTTCGTAGGCCGGCAAGAGGAGAGAGGCGACATCGCGCCGGACCTCGGAGGGCCACGACTCGGTGAGGAAGCGCTCCAGCAGGCGATGGATGTGCGCGCTGGGCGACATCGCCAGCGCCTTCTTGTAGCTGTCGAGCGCCCGGTCGGGCTGCCCGAGGTTGTTCTCCTGCAGGCCGCCGAGGCGGAGCAGGAGCTGCACCTTGACGTCGACCTCGGCGGTGAGGGCGAGGTCGCGCTCGAGGACGTCGGCCATGCCGGCCCAGTCGCCGCGCGCCTCGGAGAGCTTGCCCAGCGCCTTGAGCGCGCGCCGGGACGCGTTGTCGAGCTCGATGATGCGCCGGTAGGTCGCCACCGCGGCGTCGAGGTCGGCCAGCCGCTCCTCCTCGAGGAAGGCGATGCGGAACAGGAGATCGATCTGCTTGTCGCGATCCGGCTCGAGATCGACCCGCCGCCGGTAGATGCGCAGGAGGTCGGGCCAGTGGGCCTGGTGGGTGGCGATCTCCTCGAGGGCCGCCATCGCCTCGCGGTCCTCGGGCAGCTCGGCGAGGATCTTCTCCCAGTACTGCTGGGCGCGATCGGCCTGGTGCAGGCGAACCGAAGCGATCTTGCCGAGCTCGCGCAGGACGCCGAGCCGCTCCTCGCGGCTCACCTCCGACGACTTGACCCGCTCGTCGAGCAGCGTGGCGACCTCGTCCCAGGCGTCGGCCTCGGCGCCGAGGCGCTCGAGATCGGCGAGCAGCTTGGCATCGCCCGGGCGCAGCTGATAGGCGCGCGCCGCCCACTGGAAGGCGAGCACCTTGGAGCCGAGCCGGTCCTCGCACAGCGAGCGGATCTCACCCAGGAGCTGGAGTCGCCGGTCGTCGTCCTCGGCGTGGTCGAGGAGGATCTCGTAGACCGCCAGCAGGCGGGCCGACTTGCCGGTCCGGGCGTAGATCGGCACCAGGGCGCGGGCGGCGGCCAGGTTCTTGCCATCGACCCCGAGGACGCGCTCCCAGGCGCGGGCGACCCGCTCCTGGTTGCTCGAGTGCTCGGCGGCGACCCGGGCGGCGCGCTCGAGCAGATCGAGCTTGACCGTGCGGTCGTCCACCCGGTCGGCGATGTTGTGGAACCCCTCGACCAGCTCGTCCCACTGGCCGAGCTGAGCGTAGACCGTCTGCAGGGCGTCGTAGTCGCCCGACTGCGAGTAGAGCTCGCGCAGGATGCGGGCGGCCCGCGGGTGCGCGCGATCGATCTTGAGGATCTGCTGGTAGATGTCGGCGGCCGGGGCGGTGGCGCGCAGCCTCTCGGCGAACAGGGCGCCGAGCCGCTCGAGCACCTGCACCGACTCGGCCGGCGTGCGCGCGATCTCGTGCTGGCGCCGGTAGACGTCGGCCAGCGCCAGGTAGCGCTTGTCCTTCTCATACAGGGTGGCGAGCGCGGACAGCGCCTCGCCGGTGTCGCCCCCCGCCCCTTCGCCGGCCAGCTCGAGGACGCGGTTCCAGATCTCGATGGCCAGGCGCGAGTCGCCCAGCCGCTCGGCCGCCAGATGGGCCATCTCGACCAGGTGGCGGCGGCGCTCGGCGACCGGCAGCGTGGCGGCCTCGCGGCCGTAGAGGGCGATGAGCGCGCGCCACTGGCGGCGGCGGCCGTAGATGTCCTTGAGACTGGTGATGGCGGCCCGGTCACCCGGGTCGAGGTCGAGCAGCTGCTCGAGCGGACCGACCGCCTGGGCGTAGTTGCCGAACCGCTCGATCCACAGGCTGGCCATCTCGCGCAGGATCTCGACCTTCTGCTCCGGCGGCACGCCGGGCAGCTCGGCCTTGCGGGCCAGGACCGAGATGAGGTCGTTCCAGCGCCCGCTGTGCTTGTAGCGCTCGGCCAGGGCGTCGATCGCCTCGCGGTGATGCGGGTCGAGCGCGAGGATCGCGTTGTAGGTGTTGATGGCCATGACGTCGCCGGCCACCTTGATGTGATCGCGGTAGATGGCGACCACCTGGAGGAGGCCGGCGATGCGCCCCGCGACGTCTCCAGGCGGACGGCGCTCGATCTCCTCCTTGATGAGGTCGAGCAGCGCGTTCCACTTCTCGGCGCGGGCATAGAGCCGGCGCAGCGCCTCGCGCGCCTCGGCGTTGTCCGGGTCGGCCCGGTGGATCGCCTTCCACGCCTCGATCGCCTTCTCCGGGTTGGCCAGATCGACCTCGGAGATCTCGGCGATGGCGACCGACAGCTGGCGCTTGCGGGCCGCGTCGCCCTCGGGGGCCGCCTTGTGGGCCTGGCGGTAGATCTGGACCAGCTGGTTGGCGTCGCCGCGGGCGCGCAGGTATTCGCGGTAGAACTCGAGCGCGGCCGGGTGTGAGGGGTCGACCTTGCGGATGCGGCGGAAGTACTCCTCGGCGGCGTCCGGGTTGCCGAGCCGCTTCCAGTGCAGCATGGCGATCTGCAGGAGCGTCCCGACCTCGACCTCGGCGCCGGAGCCGCGGCGCCGCGCCTTGAGCGCGTTGGTGTAGAGCATCACCAGCGCCGACCAGTTCTGCTCCTTCTGGTACTCGTCGCTGAGGAAGCTGAGCGCGCGCGGCTGCGACGGATCGAGGGTGACGACCTTCTTCATGCACTCGATCGCCAGGTCCCGGCGGTCGAGGTGGCTGCGGGCGAGGTCGGCGAGGGCGACCAGCGCGTCGACCCGCTCGTCGGTGGTGGCGGCCGACTCCACGCGCGCCTCGAGCAGCTTCGCGAGATCGCTCCAGCTGGCCGAGGAGCGCAGCAGCCGCTCGAGGTGGGTGGCGGCGCGGCGGTTGGTCGGGTCGACGTCGAGCGCGCGGCGCAGGTACTCCTGCACCTGCGGCGAGGTGGACTCGTAGCGGGCGGTGGTCTCGGCGGCCGACAGGTAGAGCGCGGTGGTGAGCTGGCGGTCGGTCGAGCTCTTGGCCTCGTCGAGGTACTTCTTCACCACCTTCTTCCAGTTCTCGCGCAGGAGATCGAGGTGGGCGAGGACCTCCTGGGCGTCGGTGTCGTCGGGGACCAGCTCGAGGACGCGGCGGAAGCACTCGACCGCGCTCTTCTCGTTGAGGAAGTCGTCGACGTAGAGCTGGCCCTTCTTGCGGAGGAGCTCGGCCAGGCGGCCGGTGTCCTGCGCCGCTCTGATCTCGACGTCGAACAGGCGCTCGACCACCTCGAGCTTGCCGCGTTCGCGCAGCGCCTCGCGGGTGGCGTCGAGCGCGGTCGCCGCTTCCACGGAGGTGAGGACAGGGACGAGCTTCTCGAGCGCGGCGAGCGCCTGATCGTTCGTCGGATCGCTGTCCAGGATCGCTAAGTACTCACGGTACTCGGCCATTTCCGCGTCCCCTTCACCGTCGAAAGAAAGGACCCATGGTACCCCCGGGGGCGTGGCGATACAACGCTCGGAGCCGTTGAGATTCGCCCACTTAAGCCGCGTGTGTGGTAGTGTCTTGAGGCACGCATGGCGCGGCCTTACGCAAGCCCCCGCGAGCATCTGGACGCCGCGTTACGGCTGGTCCAGAAGATGTTCGAGCGGCAGATCCACGCCCACTGGGAGGCGGGCCTACTCCCGCGCATGCTCGACGAGTTCTCCGGCACGTTCGTCTCGTCCGACGAGGTGAGCGCGATCCTCGGGCGCGTGCGCAGCGGCGGGCCGACCCCCGAGGGGCAGGAGACCATCGGCGCGCTCGATCGCGAGATCGCGGCGATGCTGGCCGAGCGCGAGGCGCGGCTGGCGGCGGGGCGCGAGGCGGGTCTGGTGGTTCCGTTCGACCGGCTTCGCCTCGGGCTCGGCCTGAGCGCGACCGAGGAGCGCGCGCTCCTGGTCCTGGTCGCGGTCGAGGTCTCGAGCAACATGCGGGCGCTGATGCGCTACCTGGTCAACGAGTCGGGACGGATCTACGCCGACGTCGGGCTGCTCGAGCTCCTGGTCTACCGCGCCGCCGACGAGCGCGACCGGCTGGTCCGCGAGCTGGCGCCCGACGGGCGGATGCTGGCCCTCCGGCTCATCGAGCCGGTCGGCGGGCGGCGCTCGTTCGAGGAGGCGCCCTATCTCCTGCGCTCGCTCCGGGTCAACCCGCGGGTCATCGAGCTGGCCCACGGGGTGGCGCGACTCGACGGCGAGGTGACGCGGGTGGCCGAGCTGGTGCCAGAGCCGCCGTCGGCCGACGATCTCCTGGTGCCGGACGCGCTGAAGCGGAGCGTGAGCGCGCTCATGCAGACCCGCGGGGCCGAGGGCTCGCCCATCGTGGTCCTGGCCGGGCCGGAGGGGAGCGGGCGCAAGTCGCTGGCGTTCGGCGCCGCGCGCGATCAGGGGCGGCCGGTCCTGCACATCCGCTGCGCCGAGCTGACCGGCTGGGACCTGATGGAGCTGTCGCGGCTGGCGCGCGCGGTGGTGCGCGAGGCGCTCCTGTTCGGCGCCGTGCCGCTGTTCGAGAACATCGATCTACTGGCGCCGCACACCGAGTCGAACCGGCCCGACCGGGTGCGGCCGTTCGAGGGCGCGCTCGGCGGCTTCCCGGGCGCGGTGGCGGCGACCTGCGCGCCGCGCGACTCGCGGCCGGTCAACCTGGGACGCGGCCTCCTCATGGTCGATGTGCCGGTGCCGCTCGAGGCGGTGCGCGCGGCCCTGTGGCGGCGCGTGCTCGACGGGACGGCGTCCCCCGGGCTCGACTTCGACATGGTGGCGGCGCGCTATCCCATCACCGGCGGCATCCTGATGCGGGCGGCGACCGCTGCGCAGTCACTGGCGGCGGCGCGGGCGCGATCGGGCGGCGAGCCGGGGGTCGACGACCGCGACATCCACGACGGCCTGCGCGGAACGCTCGACGTCAAGCTCAGCGGGCTGGGGCGGCGCATCACCTGGCGGCAGACCTGGGACGACCTCATCCTGCCGGAAGACTCGCTCGAGGAGGTCCGCGAGTTCATCGCCCGGGTGAAGCACAAGCGGCACGTCTACGACGACTGGGGCTTCTCCCGCAAGATGGCCAAGGGGCTCGGACTGTCGGCGCTGTTCGCCGGCCAGCCGGGCACCGGCAAGACGATGGTGGCCGGCCTCATCGCGACCGACCTGGCGCTCGACCTCTATCAGATCGACCTGTCGCGCATCGTGTCGAAGTACGTCGGCGAGACCGAGAAGAACCTGGCCGAGCTGTTCGACGCGGCCGAGGCCGGGCACGCCATCCTCTTGTTCGACGAGGCCGACTCGCTGTTCGCCAAGCGGACCGAGGTCAAGTCCTCGGTGGATCGCTACGCCAACCTCGAGGTCAACTACCTCCTGCAGCGGATGGAGGCGTTCGGCGGGATCACCATCCTGACCACGAACATGGACTCGGCGATTGACGAGGCCTTCAAGCGCCGTATTTCCTTCAAGGTGAACTTCCCCTTCCCCGAACCCGAGGACAGAAAGAAGCTGTGGCAGGTGATGCTCCCGAGCGAGGCGGAGGTCGGCGCTGACATCGACTTCGACTTCCTGTCCAACAAGTACGAGATGTCGGGCGGCTACATCCGGAACGCGGTCCTGCGCGCCGCCTTCCTGGCGGCCGACGACAGGAGCCCCATCACGATGCGGCACATGATGCGGGCCGCCAACCTCGAATACAGCGGGATGGGCAAGGTGGTCTCGCACCACCTCGGGCACTACAGCCGCGGATGAACGCGTGGACGTACCTGGGCCGCTACCGCGGCCGGCTGATCGTCGGATCGGCGCTGCTGCTGGCGACCAGTGCGCTCGCGCTGGCCATCCCCTACCTCCTGGGGAGGACAATCGACGCCCTGCGCGGGCAGGACCCGGCGGGCGCCGTGCCTCCGCTGGCCATGATGATGATCGGGCTGGCGGTGACGCAGGCGGTGACGCGGATCGGGTCGCGGATACTCCTGTTCAACGCCGCGCGCATGGCGGAGGCAGACCTGCGCTCGGCGCTGTTCGCCCACCTCATGCGGCTCGAGCCGAGCTACTACCGCCGCCACCCGGTCGGCGACGTGATGTCGCGGCTGACCAGCGACGTGCAGACCGTGCGGGCCATGTGGGGGCCGGGGATCCTCAACCTGGTCAACACGACGATGCTGTTCGGGTCGGCGCTCATCCTGATGCTGCGGATCGACCCCTGGCTGACCCTGTGGGCCCTGATGCCCTACCCGCTGGTGGTCGTGCTCGGCAGCCTGTACGGGCGGCGGATCTATCGATCGAGCCGCGCGGTGCAGGAGGAGATGGGCTCGCTGTCGACCGCGCTCCAGGAGGATCTGGGCGGGATCGCCATCATCAAGACCTACACGCTCGAGGAGGAGCGCGGGAAGGTGTTCGCCGGGCGCTCGGAGCGGCTGCTCGAGAAGAACATGGTGGTCACGCGGGTGCGCGGGCAGCTCATGCCGCTCCTGGGTGGCGTGGCCTCGCTGGGGACGGTCATCGTGCTGTTCGCCGGCGGCAAGGCGGTCATCGACCGGCGAATCGAGCTGGGGCAGATGGTGCAGATGAGCGGCTACCTGGCGCTGCTCGTGTGGCCGACGCTGGCGCTCGGGTGGATGATCTCGCTCCTGCAGCGCGGGCAGGCGTCGTGGAAGCGCTTGACCGACGTCCTCGATCAGAAGCCGGCCATCGCCGACCGCGCGGACGCGGTCGACCTCGCCGAGGTGCGCGGCGAGCTGGCGCTGCGCGGCCTGACCATCGAGATCGACGGCAAGCTGCTGGTCCAGGACGTGTCGCTCGACATCCCGGCCGGCACGGTGACCGCCATCGTCGGGCGCCTCGGGTCGGGCAAGAGCCTGCTGGTCGAGACCATCCCGCGCCTCATCGAGGTGCCGCCGGGATCGGTCCTGCTCGACGGGCACGACGTGAGAGATCTGAAGCTGGCGACCCTGCGCGGCGCCATCGGTTACGCGCCGCAGGAGGCCTTCCTGTTCTCGACCACCATTGCCGAGAACATCGCGGTGGGGCTCGAGGGTCGGCGCGACGTCGAGGGAGCCGAGGCGGTGCGGACCGCGGTGGTGCAGGCGGCGGTCGAGGCCGGGCTCGAGCGGGATCTCGCGGCGCTGCCCGACGGACTCGAGACGGTGGTGGGGGAGCGCGGCGTCACTCTGTCGGGCGGGCAGCGGCAGCGGGTGGCGCTGGCGCGGGCGCTGGTGTCGCGGCCGCGGGTCTTGATCCTGGACGATTCGCTGTCGTCGGTGGACGCCGAGACCGAAAGGCAGATCCTCGAGCAGCTCGAGGGGGTCATGCGCGGTCGGACGTCGATCCTGATCTCGCACCGGGTGGCGGCCGTGCGCCGGGCGCACCAGATCGCCGTGCTCGACGGGGGGAAGCTGGTCGAGCGCGGGACGCACGCCGAGCTGATGGCGCGCGGCGGGGTGTACGCGGAGCTCTACCGGACGCAGCTCGAAGAGGAGATGGCCGCGTGAGCGACCGGAATCCGGTGAGCCCTCCGGCCAGCGTCCCGGCGGACGCCGGCGCGCCGCGACGAGCGCCCGGCGCGGGCGCGGCGGCCAGGCCGGAGCGCGGCGGCGAGGAGGTGCTGGGCAAGGCGTACGACCGGCGGCTGGTCGGGCGGCTGTGGCAGTTCGTCCGGCCGCACTGGGCGCTCCTGCTCGTGGCGCTGATCCTCATCCCCATCGCCATCGGGTTCGAGGTGGTGCAGCCATACCTCCTGAAGCAGGCGATCGACAAGCACATCGCCGTCCACAAGCTCGAGGGGCTGGGGGTCATCGCCGCGGTCTACCTCGGGTTCGTCGTGATGCAGCAGCTCATCAGCTACGGGCAGCTGTACGCGCTGCAGCTGCTCGGGCAGCGGTCGATGCACCAGCTGCGGCTCGCCACCTACCGCCACGTCATCACGCGGCGAGCGGCCTTCTACGACCGCATGCCGGTCGGGCGGCTCTTGACCCGGATGACCAACGACGTCGAGAACATCAACGAGATGTTCGCCAGCGGCGTGGTCACGCTGCTGGCCGATGCGGTCAAGCTCTGCGCCATCATCGGGATGATGCTGTACCTGAACGTGCAGCTCACGCTGATCACGTTCCTCACCCTGCCCTTGCTGGTCATCCTGGTGGCGTGGGCGCGGCGCATCATGCGCGAGTCGTTCCGCGCGATCCGGGTCAAGCTGGCGGCGCTGAACGCGATGTTGCAGGAGCACCTGTCGGGCGTGAAGGTGGTGCAGCTCTTCCGCCGCGAGCGGGCGGCGCAGGGGGAGTACGACCAGATCAACGGCGAGCACCGCGACGCCTACCTGGGGGCGATCCGGGCTGACGCCGGGATGTACGCGCTGGTGGAGGCGATCGGCATCCTGGCGGCGGCAAGCATCGCCTGGTACGCGGGGGCGCGCATCGGCCAGAGCGCGCTCACGGTCGGGCTGGTGGTCGCCTTCGTCGAGTACGTCAACAAGTTCTTCATTCCGGTGCGCGACTTCTCGGCCAAGTACACGGTGATGCAGTCGGCGATGGCGTCGGCCGAGCGGATCGTCGCGCTGCTCGACACCGAGGAGGTCGATGCACCGGAAGGAACGTCAACAGGTGACCGGAAGCCGGAAACGGGAAACGGGAAACGGGAAGCAGGAGAGAGCGGAGACCTGGTGCGGTTCGAGGACGTCACCTTCGGCTACCGGAGCGGCGAGCGGGTGCTCGAGGAGGTCAGCTTCCAGGTGGCGCGCGGCTCGACGGTGGCGGTGGTCGGGGCGACCGGGTCGGGCAAGTCGACGCTCATCCGCCTCCTCGCGCGGCTGTACGAGATCGAAGCCGGGCGCATCCTGCTCGGCGGGCGCGACGTGCGCGACCTGGCGGCCGGCGAGCTCAGGCGCCGCATCACGGTCGTCACCCAGGACGTGTTCCTGTTCGCCGGCACCGTGGCCGACAACGTCCGCCTCGGCCGGCCGGACGCCAGCGACGAGGAGGTGGCCCGGGCCCTGACCCGGGTCGGCGCCGACCTGATGCTGCGCCGCCGCGGGGTCGACGCCAGCTGCGAGGTCGCCGAGCGCGGCAGCAACTTCTCCGCCGGCGAGCGCCAGCTCATCGCCTTCGCCCGCGCGCTGGTGCGCGACCCGGAGCTCCTCATCCTCGACGAGGCCACCGCCCACGTCGACCCGGAGAGCGAGGCGCTCATCGAGGACGGTCTGGCCGCCCTGATGACCGGCCGCACGACCCTGGTCATCGCGCACCGCCTGTCCACCATCCGGCGGGCCGACCGGATCATCGTCCTCTCGCGCGGCCACCTGGCCGAGCAGGGCTCGAGGAGCGAGCTCCTCGCCCGCGGCGGCCTCTACGCCCGCCTCGAGCGCACCTTCGCCCGCGGCCAGGCCGCGTAATCCGCTCGAAGCCACGAGCCCCGCTTCAGCACTTTGAACCGCCAAAGCCGCCAAAGCCGCCAAAGTTTTTTTGGGTTGGTATGCCTCGGAGCGTCGAGGCGAACCCAAAATCTCTCTTCTGAGTTTGGCGCGTTTGGCGGTTTTGGCGGTTAACAACGGGATTGGGGGCTGCTAGTCGCGGGCGAGCCAGGCGAAGTTCCAGCCGCCCGGCGTCTCGACCGGGACGGGGGCGCCGAAGTCTCCCGCGCAGTCGACGGTACCGGTGGGCGGCAGGCGCTCGGTGAGGTCGGCGAGCTCGTCGGCGAAGCGGAGGGCGTCGGCCGGGCGGCGGCCGGGGTCGTGGGCGACGCAGCGGCCGAGGAAGCCCTGCCAGGCCAGCTGCCACTCGCGGTTGTGCTGTGTCTCGAGGATGTCGATGAAGACGCCCTCGGCCTTGAGGAGCTCGACCCGGCGCGCGGCCGAGCCGCCGATCGGCACCACGTAGCGGGTCTCCTCGCCGAAGGGGACGGCGCCGAGCAGGGCGCACACCAGCCGGCCGAGGCCGAAGACGTCGGTGCGCGGATCGACCGGCAGGCCGATGATCTGCTCCGGCGCCGCCCACTCGAAGGTGGCGGCGGTCGCGGGGGTGCCGGCGCGGACGTCGAGGCTGTCGAACGAGACCGGGCCGCCGGCGGCGAGGAGCAGGTTGCCGGGCGCGACGTCGGCGTGGACCAGCTCGCGGCGGTGGAGCTCGCCGATGGACCGGGCGGCGGCGGCGATGGCCTCGCACAGGCGCGCCCGCGGGATCTCGAAGCGAAGCTGGCCGCCATGGCGCGACTGGTGGACCCGAAGCAGCGCGCCGACGAACCGCTCGCGGTCGCTCAGCGGCACGCGCCAGCTCTCGCCGCCGGCCGCGGACAGGACGGCGAGGGCGCCGCCGATGTCGAGCAGCGACTCGAAGGCGAGCGGGCGGTAGGGGGGCTGCGGGGTGCGCAGGGCGCGGTCGTTCTGGTGGACCGAGCCGGAGAACGCGGCGCCGTCCGCCAGCCGGAGCAGGAGGTGGCGCTTGGCGCGGCGCTCGTGGATGGAGCGCTCCACCGCCTCGATCATCTCGACGTCGAGCTCCTTGGCGGCCAGCGCTCCGACGTTGGTGGCTGCGTCGCCGCCGCCCTCGACGCGCGGCGCGTCGGCGGCTCGCGGTTCGAGGATCTGCGACAGCAGGGTGGCGCCGAGCAGCCGCTTGAGCTTGCTGCGCGAGACGTAGACCGGCGCCGGGCCGGTCCGGTCGAGATCGACCTGGTGGACGCCCATCAGGCCGGCGGCGACGTCGCGCTCGAGCGCCGTGCGCACCCCCTTCGGCAGCTCCTCGCGCTTTTCGAGCTCGAACACGCTCAGCACGGTCGCGAAGAGCTGCTCGAGCCGCCGCGAGCGATCCACCTCGAGCAGCCACGGCAGGCCATCGGGCGCGGTGCCGAGCGCGACGACGGCGCGCGGCGCGGCCTCCAGCTCGCCGTGCGCGGTGACCCGGATGCGATCCGGCAGGACGGGGGGAACGTATGTCACCCGACCAGTATGAGCTGAACGGGCGCCGCGAAATTGGTCTGACCACTTTCTCGGCCGGCGGCATCAAGCTGAGGGAGAGATCAGCGACCGGCACGGCGGGCGACGCGACACCACCGCCGCCTCTACAATCTCCTGGTGGCCCGCCCGATCAGCGTGCTCGCGCTGGGTCTCGAGGAGCGGACTCTCGAGAACGTCAGAGATGAGCTCGACGGGGCCGGCATCGTCCTCTCCGACTCGAGCGCGTGCGAGACCGGCGAGATCGAGCGCTGCGACACGGTGCTGCTCGACGACTCGGGCGGCCAGCCTGCCTGGCGCGATCGCCTGGAGAAGGTGCACCGCGCGCGCGCCGAGCTGGCCATCGTCCTCTTGACCGGCGATCCCGAGTCGCTGTGGGTGACCGGCGCGCTGCGCAACCGGCGCCTGTTCCAGGCCATCCCCGCCGCCTTCCGCCCGGGCGAGCTCCTCGCCGCCTGCCTGGCCGCTCACGAGGTCACCGCTTTGCGCCGCGAGGCCGCCGAGCAGCGCCGCCTGGCGCAGCGCCGGGTCGAGGTCATGGCCACGCTGCACGAGCTCACCGCCGCCACCACCGAGCTCGGCTCCTACGCCGAGGTGCTGGAGCACGTCACCCGCGACCTGCACCGCCTGGCCCGCTTCGACCTCGCCGCCGTGCTCGCGGCGGTCGACGGCTCGGCCGCCGTGCTGCACCTGCACTGCCAGGACGCCTGCGACGTCACCCTGGTGCGCGCGGTCCGCGACCGGTGCCTCGAGTCGTTCCGCGCCGCCGCCGGTCGCAGCATCGACGAGAGCCAGCTCACCATGAACATGTCGGGCCGCCCGGTGCTCACCGCGGGCCCGGCCCTTCGCCCGCCGGTCACCACGCAGATCCCGCTGGTCTCGGCCGGCAACACCATCGGACTGCTCTTCCTCAGCTCGAACGAGTCGGAGCCGCTGGCCAACGAGGAGCGCCGGGTCCTCTATCTCCTGGCCAACCGCACCGCCGACACCCTCATCCGACTCAAGACCCGCCTGAGCGACGAGCGCCGCCGGCTCACCATGATGGTCGAGTCGATGGCCGACGGTCTCATCCTCACCGACACCCACAGCGAGAAGGTGCTCATCAACCCGGCCGCCCGCCGCCTGCTGGGGATCGAGGGGAGCCAGCCGATCACCCAGCAGTTCCTCAAGGAGACGCTCGGCTTCTACCCCTTCGACCTGGTCGCCACCGAGGGCGGCGCCGCCACCGTCAGGGAGGAGGTCCGCATCGTCGACAAGATCCTCCACTCGATGGTGTCACCGGTGCGCGACGCCGGCGGCAAGCTCGAGGGGGTGGTCGTGGTCCTGCGCGACTTCACCGAGGCGCGCGCCCTGGCCCGCCGCCAGGCCGAGTTCGTCTCCGCCGTCTCGCACGAGCTGCGCTCGCCCCTCACCAGCATCACCGGCGCGCTCGACATCGTCCTGTCCGAGTACGCCGGCCGGCTGAGCGAGAAACAGCGCCGCTATGCCCAGCTCGCCCGCGACTCCTGCACCAAGCTCAACCAGGTGGTGGACGACCTGCTCGACGTGGCGCGCTCCGAGCGCGGCCGCATGCCGGTCAGCCTCACGCCGATCCTGCTCGACGAGCTGGGGCGCGACGCGGCGGAGCGCTTCCGTCCGGCCGCCCAGCAGAAGCGGGTCACCCTGGAGGTCAAGACGGTCGGCTCCGCCATCCGAATCATGGGCGACCCGGATCGGCTGAGCCAGGTCCTCTCGAACCTCCTGTCGAACGCGATCAAGTTCACCCCGGAGGGCGGCATGGTGGAGGTCGAGGTCTTCGGCCCCTCGGTCGCCTCCACCCACGTCGGCGTGGCGGTGTTCAACAACGGAGAGCCGATCCCGGAGGAGGCGCGCGAGCGCATCTTCGAGAAGTTCGAGCGGCTGGACGCCGGCGACCGGCAGGTGGGCGGCACCGGGCTCGGCCTGGCCATCTCGCGCGCCATCGTCGAGGCGCACGGCGGCCGCATCTGGGTCGAGACCCGCACCGACGGCACCAAGTTCGTCCTCACCCTGCCGGCCGCGCCGGACGCCAGCGAGACCGCCGAGGTCGGGCCGAGCGCGTCCGCCAGCGTGCCCGAGGTGCCGGGCGCCACCGTCCTCCTGGTCCACGACGACGACTACTCCGGCTACATCCTGAAGGGCATCCTGATGGGCGCCGGCCACGAGGTCCTGGTCGCCTCCAACGGCGAGGATGCCCTGCAGCTGGCCCGCACCCGGCGCCCCCAGCTGGTGGTGCTGAGCGCGGCGCTGGCCGACGATCCGATCGCCCTGGTCCGCATCCTCAAGCACGATCCCGACACCCGCAAGTCGGCCGCCATCATGCTGTCGTCGAGCGGCGAGGACCGCGAACACCTCCTGCGCGCCGGGGCCGACGAGGTGGTGACCGTCCCCATCCAGCCGTCGCAGTTCCGCGATCAGTGCGCCCGCCAGCTGGCCGAGGCCAGCCGCGAGCACGCCTACCGCATCCTGGTGGTGGACGACGACCCGAGCATCCGCACCATCTGCCGCGAGGTGCTCGAGACCTCGGGCTACGCGGTGCGCGAGGTGGGCGGCGGCCACCAAGTGCGCGGCGAGATCCACCGCTTCAAGCCCGACCTGGTGATGCTCGACGTGATGATGCCCGGGATGGACGGCTTCCAGACCGCCGAGCTCCTGCGCTCGGACACCCAGAGCTCGATGGTCCCGATCATCTTCCTCTCGGCCAAGGGAGAGACCGCCGACAAGGTGCGCGCCTTCCGCCTCGGCGCCGAGGACTACGTGGTCAAGCCCTTCATCGCCGCCGAGCTGGTCGCGCGCGTGCGCAAGGCGCTCGAGCGGCGCGAGCGCGAGCTGGGCGCCTCGCCGACCACGCAGCTGCCCGGTGCCGGCGCCATCGAAGCCGAGATCGAGCGGCGGCTCGAGAGCCGCGAACCGTCGGCCTTCTGCTACCTCGACCTCGACAACCTGAAGGCGTTCAACGACTACTACGGCTACGCCAAGGCAGACGGCGTGATCCGGCAGACCGCCGACCTCTTGCGCGACGTCCTGGCGCAGACCGGGACGCCGGGCGATTTCATCGGACACATCGCCGGCGACGACTTCGTGTTCATCACCCACCAGGACGCGGTCGACGCGGTCTGCACCACCCTGTGCAGCGCCTTCGACCGGCTGGTGCCGCTCTATTACAACAAGGCGGACCGCGACAAGGGCTACATCGAGACCCGGGACCGGTTCGGGGTGATGCGGCGCTTCCCGATCATGAGCGTCTCGCTGGTGGCGGTCACCATCGGCGGTGATGGCCGGCCGGTGTCGACCTACAGCGAGCTGGCGGTGGTCGCCGCCGCCGGCAAGAAGCTGGCGAAGAGCATCGAGGGCTCGTCCTACGTGCGCGACGGCCGCCCGGTGGTCGGCAGCCTGCCGCCGTCCCTCGAAGGCTCCTCGGAAGTCGTCGCGTAGCGAGACCTCGCGCGATTCGTCTCGTCCCCGGCGCAAGGGCGACGGGAAGGCGGACCCGCCGCGCCGAAAAAGAAAAAGGCCGCCCCCTGCGGCGGCCTTTGAACCGCGCTGACGCTGGCGCGCCGCCCGAAGCGTCACGCGCCAGCGCCAGCCCGGCGTCCCCTCAGCCTATTACTCGTGCACCTTCCAGTGGGACAGGACCCCGGTGTCGCCGTAGCCATCACTGTCGATGATGCACAGCGTCCAGGGGCCGTCGGCGCTGCCGGACAGGCCCGCCACCGCACGGTCGGTGAACTCGAACCCGCCAGCCTGGCTCGAGAACGTCCCGACCGGGAACGCGTCGACCACGGTTCCGTTGTGCTCGAGCGTGCCGCGCAGGACCGAGCGCCAGTCATGGGTGCCGGAGACGTCCAGCTTGGCCGCCGCCGCGTCGCCCTTGGCGCCCACGTTGATCGTCCTGCAGGTCGGGCCGTTGTCGGCCAGCGCCACGTTCGGGTCCTCCGACGCGCTCCACTTGGGGCCGCCACCGCAATCGGGCGCGATGGTGAGCGACCACGAGTCGACGGTGCCGGTGTCGGCAGCCGCCAGGTCGTACACCCGCAGGCGCCAGCGACCGTTGGCCGGCTCACCGGTGAACACGCCGAGCGGCAGGTCGTTGATGACGATGTTGTCAGCCGAGCCGCCCGAGCGGTTGTGCACCAGGTAGCGCGTGCCGCTCGGCGACACCAGGAGCACCTTGAGGTCGCCGATGTACGAGTGCGTGATGTTCAGCGACAGGTTGATGGTGCCGACGTTGCCGACGGTGTCGACGATGAGGTCGGAGCGGATCGGCACGGTGCTGTTGTCCGGGATCGCTCTCGGCACGTCAGTCGCGTCGAACGTTCCGCTCTCGCAGGTGGTGCCGTTGTTCACCGTCACGTTGACGCTGGCCGCGGTGCTGGCAGCGCCCACGTTGTCGTAGGCAGTCGCGCTGATGACCGCCGCGCCGTCAGCCACCGTGGTCGAATCCCACGCCAGCTCGTACGGGGCGGTGTTGTCGTCCACCGTGGTTCCATCGGGCAGGGAGAACGAGACCCGATTGACGGTGCCGTCGCTGTCGGCGGCGTCGGCCGAGACCATGACGTCGCCGCTCACGGTGTCGCCCTCGGCCGGCGCGGTGATCGCGACGGTCGGCGGGGTGTTGCCGCCGCCATCGGTGGTCCAGCTGGCCGACCAGCCGTTCGCCACGACCGAGCCGTCGCTGGTGAACTTGATCGCCAGGATGGTCGAGGTCGCGTCAGGCGGCGGCACGGCGCCACTGGTCGAGGACAGCTGGGTGCCGTTGGCGTCCTTGATGGTCACGAAGTCGTAGCCCGACTCGGTGTTGAACGCGTCGAAGTGCAGGGTCGCGGGCTGGCCGCTCGCCGGCTGGATGCACCAGATGTGGCTGAAGTTGTCCGGGTACGGGTTCGGGTAGTTCGGCGAGGTGAGGGTGCCGCTTTCGTCGGTGAGCGTCTCGTCGCAGATGATCGGCTCCACCGATCCGTCGCAGTACACGCCGACGTCCTGCCACGACAGGTTGAGCCACTCGCGCTCCTGGTCGCTGAAGCCGAGCGCGGCCGACGCGTCCATCACGCCCTGGCACGAGTCCTGGAAGGTGCTGCTCGCGGTCCAGTAGCTGGCGTTGGCCTCCCAGAAGGCCTCGCCGACCCGGCGAGTCGCCACCGCGGTTGCTTCGGTGCTGGTGTCGCCGTTGTTCGAGAACCGGCGGGCGGCCATGCAGAACGCCTTGTTGCCGATGCCGCTCGAGTAGTGCACGTCGAGACCGCCGTTGTAGTCGGCGTAGTTGTCGATCGACGCGCCGTCGGCGGTCGGATCGCACATGAAGCGGAGCGCGGTGTCGCCGCGGAAGATGTCGCGGCCGAGATCCCAGTCGGCGCCGTCGCCCTCGTAGAAGTGCTCGGCGGTGGTGCCGGCGATGTCGGAGAACGACTCGTTCATGCCGCCCGACTCGCCGGAGTAGGTGAGGTTCGAGTGGAACGAGGTGTAGCCGTGGTGGATCTCGTGGGCGACCACGTCGACGTCACCCGACAGCGGATAGAAGGTCGAGGCGCCGTCGCCGTAGGTCATCTGCGAGCCGTCCCAGAAGGCGTTCTCGTAGTTGCTCGAGTAGTGCACGCGGCTGCGGATCACGAAGCCGGCATCGTCGATCGAGTTGTGGCCGTACCAGTCGGTCAGCATGTTGAGGACGACCTCGGCGTAGCCGTGGGCGTCATTGATGGGGGCGTCGCCGATCGGGTCGAGCGGGCCGGTCACGACCACGCCGCCCGAAGTCCCGTTCTGCAGATCGACGGTGACGAGGCGGGCGGTCTCCATGACGTACTGGCCGCCCTGCGGCTCGACGTCGAGCTCCATCGACCAGGTGTGCGGCACCTTCTCGTTGCCGCCCGGGCCGGACGCCTGCTCGAGAGTGTCGATCCCGTTGAAGCTGTGCAGCACGTCGCCGGTGTGGGCGTCGACGAAGTAGTGCCACAGGCCCGGGCTGATGCCGCCCTGCAGCTCGGTGAAGAACACCACGTGCCAGGCGAGGACGGCGTCGCGGCCGGTTCGGGGGAACACGACCAGGTCGGTGCGCTCGCGCTCGTACTTGAGGCCGGAGACCTGGTTGTCCTTGCTCAGGCCCTGGTACAGCCCCTTGCCGATCGACATCGCGCCGTCGGCGCTGATGCCCGGCTCGATGTCGATGTTGGGGAGGTGGACGGCGAGCGTTCCGTTCAGCCCGCGGAACTTGCCCTCGGCGGCGTGCACCACCAGGTCCGATCCCCAGATCGGGACGTCCTTGTAGGTCTGCTGCAGGCGCACGTGCATGCGCTTGTCGGATCCGAGCCGCGACGAGGTGAGGGTGAAGCCGTCCTCATCGGTCAGCCGCAGGTTGGAGTCGTACGAGCGCACGTACGCGACGGCCTCGCTCTCCAGCTCGCTGCCGACATCGCGGTCCGCCTTCTCGATGATGCGCACCGGACCGACCGCGGGGGTGTCGTCGGTCTGGCCGGGGGTTGCGTCGCCGCTCGCGCATGCGCCGGCGAACAGAGTTAAACCGATCAACAGCGTTCTTCGGGGACCGACAGCTCGTCTCAGAACCATGGGGGGACTCTCCTCTCGGGCTGCTCGTCTCAGCTCTCGCGCGCGCCGCAACGAAGGGCGCTTCGAATGACGGGGCGGGGCGCACCGTAGAGGATTCGATGTGGTTTGAGAGGCGGTATTTCGTGATGCGTCGGGTGCCATCATGAACACTCCGCTTATGTCGTGACGAGACCCACGCCCACTGCAGGCCGCCGACTGCACACGTAAGTCACCGAAAGGTGGCGACTCGGGTATCCATGTGGAGGTGTCTGTAATCCCTATGGATCCGGGGAACCTACATGTATGAATCGGCGTACATCGAGCGACGATCACCGTAACGCAGAGCGTTACGATCGACCCGTGCTCGTACCGAAAAACGGAAAATTCGGCCACGACAGAAATCGAGCCGGCCAGTTTTCTGGCCCCGAGACCAGACGTCGCCGACGGCGGTGTGCCGGCCGCGGCGACGCGATCAGCCGAGCTCGATGCCGAGCGAGCGCGCCGCGTGCACCATCTGGCCGGCAGGATCGACCAGCTTGAGCTTGGCGACCGCCTGATCGAGCGGCGCGGAGACGATCTCCCCGCTCCTCAGCGCCGCCACCTCGCCGTAGCGGCCGTCGCGGATGAGGTCGACCGCGCGGGCACCGAAGCGGGTGGCCAGCAGGCGGTCGAAGGCGCAGGGAGCGCCACCCCGCTGGATGTGGCCGAGCACGGTGACTCGCACGTCGTACTCGGTGCGGGCCGCGATCATCTCGCTCAGCACCTGCCCGGCGCCGCCCAGCCGCTCCTGCTGGGTCGCGTCCCCCTTGCGCAGGATCGCCACCCCGCCCCCCTTCGGTCGGGCCCCCTCGGCGACCACGATGATGCTGTAGCTGCTCCTGCCCTCGTGCTTCTTGTGCAGGTAGCTCAGCACCCGTTCGAGGTCGTATTCGTGCTCGGGAATCAGGATGACGTCGGCGGCGCCGGCCAGCCCGGCGGCCATGGCGATCCAGCCGGCGTAGCGCCCCATCACCTCGCAGATGATGATGCGGTCGTGGCTCTCGGCAGTGGTGTGGAGCCGGTCGATGGCCTCGCTGGCCACTTCCACCGCGGTCTGGAAGCCGACCGTGTACTCGGTGGCCTCGAGGTCGTTGTCGATGGTCTTGGGCACCCCGACCACCTTCAGCCCCTTGGCCATCAGCTTCTTGCCGATCGACATGGTCCCGTCGCCGCCGACCAGGACCAGCCCCTCGAGGTCGAGGACCGCCAGGTTGGCGATGCACTCGTCCGACACGTCGCGGATCTCCTCGCCGCCGCCCGGCTTCTTGATCGGATAGTGGAACGGGTTGGCCCGGTTGGAGGAGCCGAGCACGGTGCCGCCGCGCGCTACCAGGTTGGCCACCGAGTGCGGCGTGAGATCGACGTAGCGCGCCTCGTACATCCCGGCGAAGCCGTCCTCGATCCCGATGACGTCCCAGCCGAGGGTGACCTCGGCGTGCAGGACCACCGCCCGGATGACCGCGTTGAGTCCAGGGCAGTCACCGCCTCCGGTGAGGATGCCGATGCGCTTCGACATAGGCGGGGAGTATAGTCCGGCGCAATGCCACTCATGGACGGGCTCCGGGTCGTTCGCTCAGGGATTCACGGCTATGGAGTGGTCGCGACCCGCCCGTTCCGCGCCGGTGAGCTGGTGATGTACGGCGACGGCGTGCTCTACCGCGAGTCGGACGATTTCGACGACACCTACGCGCTCATCCTGCCCGGTTACGAGCCGGGCCCGGACGGCCAGGAGGGCCCACCGATGTTCTGGGACCTCGCCTGCCAGAGCCGCTGGATCAACCACTCCTGCGATCCCAACAGCGTGGTCGATTCCCGCTGGTTCCCGGTCGAGAAGACGGTGCTGGCCTGGTGGTCGGCCATCCGCGACATCGCGCCGGGCGAGGAGATCACCTACGACTACTGCTTCGCCGCGCAGGTCGCTGAGCCGTGCAACTGCGGGACGACCCGCTGCCGCGGGCTCATCGTCGACGAGGACGAGATCGCCGCCGTCCCCGCCCGTCTGCGCAAGTACCTGCGCACCCTGCCGGCCTCCACCGCCCTCGGCGGCGCCGGCCGCTGAGCGCCAGGGCCAGGGCGAGCAAGAGCCACAGGGCGGATCCCTCCGGGCCCGGGTGCCCGCCGGTGCGGCAGCCGCAGCCGCCGCCGTCCTCGCGCACCGGACCGCAGACGTCCCCGTCGCTGACCTCGCTCCCGCGGCACTCGTAGGGGGCCGGGCACTCGCCGCCCGCCACATCGCCGCACGGCTCGACGCAGGTCCCGTCCTCGCACAGCCCCGAGCGGCAGTTCTCGCCCAGCCCGCAGCTCGAACCGAGGGCTCCCGGGGTCGGGCCCGGCCAGACGCAGCGGGTCCCCTCCCCGTCCGGGTCGGCGCACTCCATCCCGTCGAGGCAGACCGACAGGCCGTCCGGCTCGCAGCTCCGGCTGCAGTACTCGACGCGCGGGTCGTCGAGCCCGGCCTGGCAGATCTGGAACTCGCACTCGGCGGCGTCGCCGCAGGCCTCGCCGACCAGCTTGCCGAGCGGGCAGTCCCAGTCCGGCTCCGGGCATCCGGTGGCGCAGGTGCCCTCGCGCAGGCAGGGATCGCAGTCCGGGTCGGGCGAGCGCGGGCAGCCCTCGGTGCACGAGCCGTCGAGCCTGCACGGCCCCTCGAACCTGTCGACGAACTCCCAGATGACGTCGGCGAACACATCCACCCGGATCTTGACGCTGTTGGGCTCGCAGCCGCGGCTGCGCGAGGTGACTCCGATCTGCACCTCGCCGTCCCCCAGGTCGGCGAAGGTCGGCCCGCCCGAGTCCCCCTTGCAGGTGTTGGAGTCCTCGGTGCCGACGAACAGGTGCTGATCCTCCACCTGCGTGATGATCGAGTCGACCTCGTGCTTGGTCCCGGCGTCGCCGGCGCCGAACGTGGTCTCGCCGAAGCCGACCAGGCGGATCGCGTGGCCGTTGTCGTCGCCGCCGAGCGGCCGCTCGCTGGGCACCACCGGATCGATGCCGTCGGGCGCCGGCGCCGACAGGTGGATCATGGCGACGTCGTTGTCGAGCAGATCGGGATCGAAGTAGCGGTGGACCAGGAGCTCGTCGGCGACGATCTCGAGGTCCGCGTCGGCGAAGCTGGTGCCGAAGAAGGCGGACACCCCGTCCACCTCGTCGAGGCTGCCGTCGAGGCAGTGCGAGGCGGTGAGGACGCTCTCGCGCGAGACCAGCGTCCCGGTGCAGATCGCGCAGGCGTCGCCGTGGCACATGTGCAGGCCGACCACCGCGGGATCGCCGAGGTCGGTGGTGCCGCCGATGATGGGCGCCGCGCTCGTACCCACCCCGTCGGCGCAGCCGGACAGAGCGAAGACGCTCAGCAGGACGGGGAGGAGGCGGGGCAACGCCCCATCTTAACGCCGGCGGCGCCGCCGGCGGATGGCAAGCGGCAGGCCGAGGGCGAGGAGCGCGAGCGGCGCCAGGGCGCCGGCCGGACCGCCGCCCTCGCCGCCGGTGCCGCCGACGGCGCAGAAACCACCGCCGCCCTGGGTGCAGAGGCCGTCACCCGCCTGAACCTGACACAGGCCACACTCGCAGATCCCGGAGCGGCACGCCTCGGCGCCGCTGCAGGTGGCTCCAGGCGAGCCGGGCGACGGCGTGAGGTAGGTGCACTCGCCGTCGCCGCTGCACTCCATCCCGTTCGGGCAGGCGGCCAGCCCGTCGCCGCAGGGCCGGCTGCAGTAGGTGAACGAGTCGTCGTCGGCCGCCACCACGCAGCGGCCGCCCTCCTCGCACTCGCCGTCGGTGGCGCACGCCTCGCCGACGAACGAGCCGAGCTCGCAGTCCCAGTCGCGGGTCGGGCAGTCCTCCTCGCAGTCGGCCGGGTCGCCGGTCGCCTGCCACAGGCACTTGTTCTCCGGGCAGTCGCGGTCGGGGGTGCGGCAGCCGGTGGTGGTGCAGTTGCCGTCGAGTGGGCAGGCGCCGCTGTAGTTGTCGATGAACGGGTAGAGGAAGCTGTCGGTGTAGAGGTCGAGCCGGGTCCGCTGGACCGCCTTGGTGCAGCCGGCCTGGCGCGAGGTCATCACCGCCATCACCGGGTCGGTGTCGGCATCGAGGAAGCCGGGGCCGCCGCTGTCGCCGGCGCAGGTGGTGAGGTCGTCGGTGCCGGCGAACACGTGGCGCTCGCCGACCGTGGTGATGGGCGTGGTGATGCTGTTCCTGACGTCGTCGACGTCCTCGCTGTCGACCCGGGTGCCGAAGCCGACCAGCGTGAGGTCCTCGCCCTCGGTGCCGACCAGCGTGCCGTCGTAGATCGTCACCGGATCGGCGGTGGGCGCGTCGGCCAGCCGGATCAGCGCGAGCTCGTTCAGGTTGGCGGCGTCGGGGTCGAAGTAGCGGTGCAGCGTGATGCCGGCGGCGCCGCCGTCGATGGCGAACGGGTCGCCTCCGGCGAAACCGGATCCGAACCGGATCTCGATGCCCTCGACCATGTCCTTCTCGACGTTCTCGTTGATGCAGCGGGCCGAGGTGAGGACGGTCTGCGCCTCGACCAGCGTGCAGGTGCAGGCGATCGGCTCCTGCGGGTTGCCGTCGTCGTCGTCGGGCAGCGCGACGTGGACCACGCAGACGCTCGGGAAGTCGGTGTCCGGGGTGCCGCCCAGGCTGGCACGGCTCTCCTGCCCGACGTCGCCGCCGCCGTCCTCCTCGAGCCCCTGGCAGCCGCCGAGGGCGAGCGCCAGCGCCAGCACCTGAGTGATTCGGTTCATCGCGCTTTCCTCGTTGTTGGACCGGGGCGGGACCGGCGATACAGGAGCCCGAGCAGGAGGACGAGCACCCCGATGCCGGGCAGGTCGCCGCCGCCGGCGCGGCAGCCACAGCCGCCGCCCTCCTCTTCCGGGACGCAGGCCATGGAACCGCCCACCTCGCCGCAGTGGTACGGCTCGCGGCACTCGGGCAGGCCGTCGCCGCACTCCTCGATGCAGATGTCGAGGTCCGGGTGGCAGACGCCGGAGCGGCAGTCGTCGCCGGTCGAGCAGGGGGCGCCCTGGGTCCCCGGCGTGATGCCGTTGTAGTAGCAGTAGGCGTTGCCGTCGTCGGCCTCCTGGCAGACCGTGAGCGGCGGCTGGCAGCCGCCGCCCGGCGTCCCGGGATCGCACTCGACCGAGCAGTAGCTGACCGAGGCGTCGTCGAGCGCGGCGATGCACAGGCGGCTCTCGCAGCCGTCGGCGTCCTCGCAGAAGTCGCCGTCACGCCCGGTGACCGGGCAATCGAGGTCGAGGGTGGGACAGCCGGCCAGGCAGAAGCCGTCGAAGCCGCACTCGTTGCAGTCGGGATCCTCGAAGTCGCCGCAGCCCTCGGTCACGCAGGTGCCGTCGGCGTCGCACGGCTCGGTCCAGGCCGCCACCACCTCGCGCAGCCCGTCGTCGAGGTGGACGTCGGTCCGCGTGCAGTAGGACCGGTCCATGCAGAAGTTGGAGCCGTAGGAGCTGACCGCCAGCACGACCTCGCTGTCGCCGTTGTCGAGCAGGGTCGGGCCGCCCGAGTCGCCCTGACAGATGTTGAGGTTGGGCAGCCCGAGGCCGATCTCGTCGCTGCGCACCTCGTCGATGGTCAGGTTGACCTGGCGCTTGGTACCGGCGCCGGTCTGCGCCTCGCCGTCGGTGACGCCGAAGCCCACCACGGTGACCTGGGTGCCGAGCCAGGTGTCGTCGATGTACTCGGTGTTGTAGGGCAGGAGCGGCACCTCGGTGGGCGCCGGCTCGTCGAGGCGGACCAGGCCGATGTCGAAGCCGACCGTTATCGAGTCCTCGTAGTAGCGGTGGGCCCACATGTCCGCGATGCCGACGGTGGCGAAGAAGTCCCCTTCCCCGCTGCCGAACGACACCGTGCCGGTCGAGGTCGTGTTGTCCTGGATCGAGGGATAGACGCAGTGGGCCGCGGTGAGGACCACGGTCGGCGTGATGAGGGTCCCGGTGCACAGGCCGCTCGTGCTCTCGATCTGCACCACCGACGGGTGGCCGGTGGTGGCGAAGCCGCCGATGATCTCCTGCGAGGCGACGCCGAGCTCGGCCGGGTCGGCGCAGGCGGCGGCCAGAAGCCCGAGGGCGGCCAGCCGGCGCATCATCGGCCACCCGCCGCGATGATGCCCTCGGCGCAGAGGTGCTCGGCCAGGAGGATGCAACCCTTGGCTGCCCCCATCTTGGTGTTGTGCGAGACCAGCATGTACTTCCAGCCGTTCTCCACCGAGTGATCGGGGCGCAGGCGCCCGACCGCCGTGGTCATGCCGTCGCCCAGGCCGCGGTCGAGCCGGACCTGGGGGCGGAAGGGATCCTCGTGGACGTGGATGAGCGCGCGCGGCGCGCTCGGGTAGCCGGCGGCGCAGAAGGCGGCGCCGAACTCGCGCCAGGCGGCGCGGATCTGGTCGGCGTCGGCCGGGCGAGACAGCTGCAGGTGCACCGCCTCGGTGTGTCCCTCGAGGACCGGCACGCGGGTGCAGGTGCAGCTGACCGGGAAGTCGGCCGGCACCACGGTGCCGCCGGCGATGCGGCCGAGGATCTTCTGGGTCTCGACCTGCACCTTCTCCTCCTCCTTGGGGATGAAGGGGACGATGTTGTCGAGGATGTCGAGCCCGACCACCCCGGGAGATCGCCCGGCGCCGGACACCGCCTGCAGCGAGACCATGTGGACGTGGCGGACGCCGAACGCGCGGTGGAGCGGGGCGAGCGTGATGGCGAGCCCGACCGTGGTGCAGTTCGGGTTGGGCGCGATGAAGCCCTTCCAGCCGCGCGCCCGCTGCGTGGCCAGGAGCGAGGCGTGATCCATGTTGACGCCGGGGATGAGGAGAGGGACATCGCTCTCCATCCGGTAGGCGCTGGCGGTCGAGATGACCGGGGTGTGCTCGGCGTAGGCCGGCTCGAGCTCGCGCGCCGGCGCCGCCTCGACGCAGGAGAAGACGAGATCGACCTGGGTGGCGTCCAGCCCCTCCGCCTCGATCACCTCGAGCGCAGCCACCCGCGGGTCGAGCAGACCGTCGGCGTACCAGGCGAGCTGACCGGACGGCTGGCGGATGGCGTCGCCGTACGGTTTGCCGGCCGAGCGCGCCGATGCGGCCACGTGCGTGACGGTGAGGCGGGGATGATCGGAGAGGGCTGCTATGAATTGCTGACCCGTGACGCCCGTTGCACCGACGATCGCGACCCGGACCTTCCGATCTCCCTGTGTTGCCATGACCTTCGACAGTACTCCGTGGGCGGCCAATCAATCACGTGCAGGGCGCACGGTCAAGACTGAGCCGAGCGCCGGCCGGAGCGAAGAACTCTCTTGCGATCTCTGATGGGTTTGGGGGATGGTTCCCGCTTCATGGCCGGTAGCATGGACGTGCATGCGACCCCTGATGCCGCCGTGGAGGTGGTGGGGCCGGCCCAGCCGAAGAGGCGCCGTCGAGCCCCGGCCGGCAGCGCAGCGCCCGAGGACCAGCTGGAGGAGGATCAGATCGCCGCGCGCATGCTGGCCCTCGGCCGCCAGTGGTTCGGCATCGCGGAGTTCCGCCCCGGCCAGCGGCTGACCATCCGCAACGTGCTCGGCGGGGTGGACACCCTGGCGATCATGCCGACCGGCGGCGGCAAGTCGCTCTGCTATCAGCTCCCTGCGCTCGAGCTGGACGGGCTCACCCTGGTGGTGTCGCCGCTCATCGCGCTCATGAAGGATCAGCACGACAAGCTGGCCGATCTCGGCATCGAGGTGGTCCGGCTCGACTCGACCCTCACGCCGCGCGACGAGATCGCGGCGACCGAGCGGCTGGCCTGCGGCCGGCCGTGCATCGCCTACGTGACGCCGGAGCGGCTGGGCGACCCGGGGTTCCGCGCCCGGCTGGCCGGCGTGCGGGTCGCGCTGTTCGTGGTCGACGAGGCCCACTGCATCTCGCAGTGGGGGCACGACTTCCGGCCGGCCTACCTCGGGCTCGGCGAGGCGGTGCGCGCGCTCGGACGGCCGCCGGTCCTGGCGCTGACCGCGACCGCGCCGCCGCGGGTCAAGGACGACATCCTCGCCCAGCTCGGCATCGCGGACGCGCTGGTGGTCGACGTCGGGCTCAGCCGGCCCAACCTGCGCTACCAGGTGCTGACCGCGCGCGGCGAGCGCAAGAAGCAGGTGATGCTGCTCCGGCTCCTGGCGCAGCAGGAGGGCTGCGGGATCATCTACGCGGCGACCGTGCGGACGGTGGACGCGCTGGCCGACTTCCTGGCCGAGCACGGCGTCGAGTGCGGCCGTTACCACGGGCGCATGCGGGCGCGCGAGCGCGACGAGGTGCAGACCGCGTTCATGGAGCGCGGCGTGCCGCGCATCATGGTGGCGACCAACGCCTTCGGCCTCGGGGTCGACAAGCAGGACCTCCGGTTCGTCATCCACTACAACTTTCCCGGCTCGCTCGAGTCGTACTACCAGGAGGCCGGCCGGGCCGGGCGCGACGGGCTGCCGGCCAGCTGCGTCCTGCTCTACCAGCCGGAGGACAAGCGGATCCAGAGCTTCTTCCTCGGCGGGCGCTACCCGACACCGGAGCAGACCAAGTCGGTGGCCGACGCGCTGGTCGCGCTGCACCGCGAGAGCGGCGAGCCGCAGCCGCTGCGCGCCATCGCCGAGGCGGCCGACGCGCCGGGCAAGAAGGCGCGGGTGGTCTTGTCCTTCCTCAAGGAGACCGGCTTCGCCGAGGAGGTGGGCGCGGCCGCGTTCCTGCCGCTCGGCGACGAGCCGCCGCAGCTCGAGGAGCTGGCGCGGGCCGCCAGCCGCTACGAGCAGAAGCGGGCGCAGGACCGGGCGCGGCTGCAGTCGATGCTGCGATACGCCCAGTCGCACCTGTGCCGGACCCGGCTGCTCCTCACCTACTTCGGTTACGCCGAGGACGCCGCCGAGCCGTGCGAGCTGTGCGACAACTGCCGGCGCGCCGCACGCGAGCGGGCCGAGCGGACACCGTACGATCAGCCGGCGGTGACCAGCCGGCCGGTCGACGCGGTCGCCAAGGAGCTGGCCAGGCGGCGGGCGCGCGCCAACCCGCACGCGCTCAAGATCGACCGGCGACGGCGGACCTCCGGGAGCCCGTTCGACAAGGGAGACGTGGTCAGGCACCAGACCTGGGGCGAGGGCGAGGTGGTGCGGATCCTGGGCGACACGGTGGGGGCGTTCTTCCCCGGCTTCGGCGAGAAGCTGCTCAAGGCGAGCTTCCTCGAGAAGATCGTCCGGTAGCCGGCCATGCGCGCCGTCGCGGTGCTGTTCAACCTGTTGCTGGTCCCCGGCGTCGGCCACGTCGCCATCGGCCGCTGGCGGCGCGGACTGCCCTGGCTCATCGCGGTCCTGCTGACGACGCCGTCGGCGTTCCTCCATCCGGCCGCGGTGCTGGTGCTGCTGGTGGTGCCCCGGATCGCCTCGGCCATCGAGGTGAGCCTCCTGGAGCAGCGCAGCCAGCCGACCCCGCTGCAGGCGCTCGCCGTCTACGGCGGCGGCCTGGTCGCCGCCGCGGTCTGGTTCTCGCTGATGCAGACCTTCGTGATCGAGGCCTGGAAGATCCCCTCGGGCAGCATGATCCCGACCCTCGAGATCGGCGATCACCTCTTCGGCAGCAAGCTGGCCTACCGGCTCGGCCAGCCGGCGCGCGGCGACGTCGCCATCTTCGTCAACCCGTGCGAGCCGGACAAGGACTTCGTCATGCGCGTCGTCGGCTTGCCGGGCGACACCATCGAGGTCCGCTGCGACGTCCTGTACGTGAACGGCGTGGCGGCGCCGGCCACCTCGCTCAAGGAGAAGTGTTCGTACTGGGACCGCAAGGAGCTGGGCGGCCCCTGGGTCGAGGAGTCGTGCACCACCTACGTCGAGGAGCTCGGCGGCGTGCAGTACGAGACCGTGCACCCGGCGGCGCGCCGCGAACAGGACAGGCTGCGCAAGCTGGTCGGCGGCGAGCGGCCCTACGAGGAGCTGGCGGGCGACGGGGACTTCCCCGAGATCGGTCGCCTGCCCGGGTGTCCGGAGCGCGGCAACCGCGCGGCGGCGCCGCCGGTCGGGACGCTCGAGGCGTCGCCGCCCGATGAGAAGGCCGGCGCCTGCCGCCCGCGCCAGCACTACGTGGTGCCGGACGGTCAGGCGTTCGTCATGGGCGACAACCGCGAGAACAGCTCCGATTCGCGCCGGTGGGGCCCGGTCCCGCTCGATCACTTCAAGGCGAAGGTCATCTCGCTCTGGTGGTCGAGCAAGCCCGAGGCGCAGGGGGGGATCGCCTGGGACCGCATCGGCCCGCTCGAGTGAGCTAGTCCGGGCGGTCGCCGGGAGAGTAGCCGCGGCGCTCGCGGCTGTTCTCGTTGTGCCGCGGGGTCTGGCTCTCGTGCGGGCGCGGCGCCCGCATGAGCGGTGTCGCCTCGCGTGCCCGGCGCTGCACGCGGTCGTCGAACCGCTCGCGGGCACGCAGATGAACGCGGGGTTCCCTCCGCCGCTCTTCGCGCTTGGTGCGCTCTTCCTCGCGCCGCTCGAGCTGGTCGTGGCGTCGATCGCGGACGCGGCCCTGGCGGTCCTGCCACTGGTCGCGCTGTTCGCGCTGCTGGATGCGCCGGTCGCGGCCGTCCACCTCCCGGCGCGAGGCGGGAGGAGGATTCGATTCGCCGCCGGGATAGGCGCCGCCCGGGTAGCTGCCCACGGCGTAGCCGCCGCCGGCGTAGCCGCCACCGGCATAGGCGCCGCCGGAGTAACCGCCGCCGGCGTAACCGCCTCCGCTGTAGCCGCCCTCGGCGTAGGGACCGCCGGGGTAGCCGCCCGGGGCGTCCACGTTGTCCGGATAGACGCCGCCGCCACCGGCGCAGACGGCGCCGAGCGCGATGAGAGATCCGCAGACGAACGCGAGCCCGGTCGCGAAGGAGGTCTTGAACGGCATGGTGGACTCCTCGCCAACACCACGAGAGTGCAGCGTGCGTGCCAGCGGCACGGCGAGTGCAGGTCTCACGAACAGAACGCGCATCCCGCGGTGCCGCCTCGTCTGTCGAGGCGCGTTCGTGACCAGGCGCCCACCACGGCGTCGCGCGTGCGCGGCACAGCACAGGAGACATTCATGTTCGGCTGGGCCATCGGATTCCTCGTCATCGCTGTGCTGGCAGCGCTCCTCGGCTTCACCGGCATCGCCGCCGGCGCGGCGAGCATCGCCAAGATCGTCTTCCTGGTCGGGCTGGCGGTCGCCGTGGTCGGCGCCATCGTCGCCTCGCGCCGCCGCGGCGGTCCGCTATGAGGGGGCGCTCCGGCGCTGCCGCGCGATCTCGTAGAGCGCGACCCCGGCTGCCACCGAGACGTTGAGCGAGCCGACCGCGCTCCCCTGCATGGGGATGGCGACCCGGAAGTCGCACTGGCGCTCGACCAGCGGGCGGATCCCGGAGCCCTCGGCGCCGAGGACCAGGCAGAGCGGGGTGGCGGCGGCGTCGAGCTGCCAGAGCGGGACGGCGTCCGGCCCGGCGGCGAGCGCCGCGTTCCACAGGCCGCGCTCCTTGAGCTCGCCGAGGGCGCGCGCCAGGTTGGTGACCTGCGCGATCGGGAGGTGCTCGGTCGCGCCGGCCGACGCCTTCACCGCGACGGCGGTGACCTCGGCGGCGCGGTCGCGCGGCAGGACCAGGCCGTGCGCGCCGAACAGGTAGGCCGAGCGGACGATCGCCCCCAGGTTGTGCGGGTCGGTGACGCTGTCGAGCGCGACCACCAGACCGCGCGCGCCGGCGGCGCTGGCGGCCGCCGCGATGTCGTCGAGGTCGGCGTAGCGGAAGGCGCCGGCCACCGCGACCACGCCCTGGTGCACGGCGCCGGGGCCAGCCGCCTCGTCGAGCTCGACCGGATCGCGCGGCTCGACCGGGATGCCCAGCCGCTCGGCCTCGGCGACCAGCTCGGCCAGCGGATCCGCCGCCCCGCGCCGCGCGCGCGATCGACTGACCCAGAGGACCGCGATGCCACCCCGGCGCGCGCGCAGGAGCTCGCGCACCGGCCCGAGGCCGAACACCACGCGTTTCACGCAGCCAGCTCGGCGGCGATCGCGCGGGCGGCCGCGGCCGGGTCGGCGGCGTCCCGGATGGGGCGCCCGACCACCACCAGATCGGCGCCGGCCGCGCGCGCATCGCCGGCGGTGAGCACGCGCTTCTGATCGCCGGCGGCGGCACCGGCAGGACGAACGCCCGGCGTCACGATGAGGAAGTCCGGCGGCAGCTCGGCGCGCAGCCGGGCGGCCTCCTGCGGCGAGGCGACCACTCCGTCGGCGCCGGCGTCGGCGGCCAGCCGCGCCCGGCGGACCACCAGCTCCTCGAGCGGCCCGGCGGCGCCGACCTCGGCCAGGTCGCGCTGGTCGAGCGACGTGAGGACGGTGACGGCCAGGATGCGCGGCCGCCGCGGCCCGGCCGCGCGCGCGGCCGCCGCCGCCGCGCCGATCATCGCCCGCCCGCCGCCGGCGTGGATGGTCAGGAGCTCGGCGCCGAGCCCGCCGACCCGCGCCACCGCTCGCTCGACCGTGGCGGGGATGTCGTGCAGCTTGAGGTCGAGCATGATGCGCCGTCCGGCCGCGGCGTAGTCGCGCACCAGCTCCGGCCCGGCGGCGATGAAGAGCTCGAGCCCGATCTTGAGCCAGCTGGCGGCGCCGCCCAGCCGCGCCACCAGCGCGTCTGCCTGCGCCCGGTCCTCGACGTCGAGCGCGGCGATGAGCCGGTTGCCGGGATCGAACGCGGTCACTGGAGCCGCGCCTTCTCCTCGGCCACCATGCCGGCGACCACCTCCACCGCGTGGTCGGCCGGCACCAGGGTCGGCTTGGCGTCGCGGCGCCACTTCACCTCCACCTGCCCTTCCTTCAGCGAGCGGGCGCCGATGGCGACGCGGAGCGGGATGCCGATGAGGTCGGCGTCCTTGAACTTGCCGCCCGGCCGCTCGTCGCGGTCGTCGTAGAGGACATCGACCCCGCGCGCCGCCAGCTCGCGGTAGATCCGCTCGGCCGCCTCGGTGACCGCCGCGTCCTGCTGGAGCGAGAGGACCGCCACCTCGAAGGGAGCGATGCTGATCGGCCAGATGATGCCGCTGTCGTCGTGGTTCTGCTCGATGGCCGCCGCCGCTGTCCGCGTGATGCCGATCCCGTAGCAGCCCATCTCCATCGGCTTCTCCACCCCGGCCTCGTCGATGAAGGTGCACTTCATCGGGAGCGAGTAGACCGTGGTCAGGTAGAAGACGTGGCCGACCTCGATGCCGCGGAACACCTCGTAGCGCCCCTTGCCGCAGCGCGGGCAGGCGTCGCCCGCCTCGGCCAGCCGCAGGCTGGCGTACTTCTCGACCTTGGCGTCGCGCTCGATGTCGAAGCCGGTCAGGTGGACGTCCTTCTTGTTGCCGCCGACCACCGCCCCGGTCGACCCGCGCAGCTCGAGGTCGGCGACCACCCGGATGGTGAGCCCGGCCGGGCCGGCGAAGCCGGTCGGCGCCCCGGTCGCCTCCAGCACCTGCCCCTCGCGGGCGAGGAACAGCTCGGTGGCCCCGAGCAGGCGCTTGAGCTTGACCTCGTTCAGGCCCCGGTCGCCGCGCAGGAGAACCGCCACCGGCTTTCCGTCCGCCATGTAGATGAGCGTCTTGATGAGCGCGCGCGGCTCCACCTTCAGGAAGGCCGACACCTCCTCGATCGTGTGCTTGCCCGGTGTCGACACCTCGGCCAGCGCCCCGCCGGGACCGGCGATGCCGGGCCCGGTCGGCTCGATCAGCTCCGCCTGCTCCACGTTGGCGGCGTAGTCGCAGTTGTTGCAGGCCACCAGGGTGTCCTCGCCCGAGTCGGCCAGCACCTGGAACTCGTGGTTCTTCGAGCCGCCGATGGCGCCGCTGTCCGCCTCGACGGTGCGGAAGTCGAGCCCGCAGCGGCGGAAGATCCGGCTGTAGGCGTCGTACATCGCCTGGTAGGTGACCAGCGCCTTGTCCGACGAGACGTCGAAGGAGTAGGCGTCCTTCATGATGAACTCGCGGCCGCGCATGAGGCCGGCGCGCGGCCGGAGCTCGTCGCGGAACTTGCCCTGGATCTGGTACAGGTTCACCGGCAGCTGGCGGTACGACTTGATCTCGCGCCGCACCATGTCGGTGATGACTTCCTCGTGGGTGGGGCCGAAGCAGAAGTCGGCCCCTTTCCGGTCCTTGAAGCGGAGCAGCTCGGGGCCGTACTTCTGCCACCGGCCGCTCTCCTGCCACAGCTCGGCCGGGGTGGCGGCCGGCATCAGCACCTCCTGCGCGCCGGCGCGGGCCAGCTCCTCGCGCACGATGGTCTCGATCCGGTGGAGGACGCGCCAGCCGAGCGGCAGGAAGTTGTAGATCCCGGCGGCCAGCCGGCGGATGAAGCCGCCGCGCACCATGTACACGTGGCTCACGACCTGGGCGTCGGACGGGACTTCCTTGAGGGTGGGGATGAACGCCTGCGAGTACCGCATTGATTTTTGCTCTCCCGGCGCGGGTGCTACCCCAAGAAAGCGCGCTGAAGCGCGCCTGCCCCGCGCCTGGCGGACGCTACCACGAGAGCCCGCCCGCGCCTCTACCGTCGGGCCTTCAGCTCGAACTGGTCGCTGCGCACCTGCACGATCTCGTAGAGGATGCCGTCGTCGCGCCGCCGGTGGCCGGAGTCGAAGGCGATGGGCCCGGTCAGGCCGACCAGCTTGGTGACCGCCAGCGCCGAGGCCACGTCGCGCCGGCTGCGCGCCCCGGTGTCGACCGCGGTCCTGACCAGCCAGGCAGCGTCGAAGGCGTAGGCGTCGAGGGCGGTCGGCGCCCGGCCGAACGACTTCTCGTAGAGGGCGGCGAACTCGGCGATGCGCGCGTCGGTCCGGTCGGGGTAGAAGCCGGGCGCCAGCATGGCGCCCCAGCTGTAGCGCCCCGCGCTCTGCACGAAGCTGGGCCCGACCAGGTCGGCGGTCGACAGGAGCCAGATCGAACGCCCTTGCTTCGACTTCTCGCCGGGCGGGCGCGCGTTGAGGTTGCCGGCCGCCAGCGCCGGGGCGATGAGCTCGAGCGACTTGGCCTGGGCGGGGACGAACAGGGCCTGGAACGGCTTCTTCAGCCTGGCGATCTCGCCGGAGAACGAGGTCGCGGCCGGCTTGAACTTGACCTCGACGACCACCTGGCCGCCGCCCCGCTCGACCTCGGCCTTGAAGGCGCCGCCGACCTGGCGGCCGTAGCCGGAGTCGGGCGCCAGGATGGCGAAGTCCTTGACGCCGGCCTCGAGCGCGCGGCGGGCCAGGGCGCGCGCCCGCTGCTCCGCCGAGTGGACCGCGTGGAAGACCAGTGGCGAGTCGGCCGCCTGCAGGAGCTCGGCGGCCGGGTGCAGGCTGACCAGCGGCACCCCGAGATCGGTGGCGCGACGCGCCGCCCGCTCGACCGCGCGCCCGTCGTCCGGCCCGACGATGGCGATGACCCCCTCGGCGGCCAGCGCCTCCACCGCGGCCGCGGCGCCCGCCCCCTGCGAGGCGTCGTCGCGCACCGATAGGCGGAACGGGCGCGGGAAGCCGAGCCGCGCCCCGCTGTCGCCGATGTCCTCGAAGGTGCCGGCCGCCAGCGCCAGCCCGCGCATGGAGAAGTCGCCCAGCCGGTTGCGCTTGCCCGACAGCGAGAGGATGCCGCCGACCTTCTCGGCGTCGCCGGCCGCGCCGCCCGCGGCGCTGGTGACCAGGCCCAGCTTCTCGCGCGCCTCGCGGATCTCGCCGCGCACCTCCTCGGCCCGATCGCGGTCCCCCTTGGCCTCGAGCTGGGCGGCCAGCCGCGCGCCGACCAGCGCGGCGCCCGGCCCCTGCTTGCCGGTCAGCTTGCCGTAGACCTCGCCGACCGCGCGCTCGTCTAGCTGATCCGACAGCGCGCGGACCCGCGCCAGGCTGTAGGCCCGCTCGGCCGCGCGCCCGACCGGATACCAGGCGTCGTAGTGGACCAGCGCATCGCCCAGGTGGCCGGTCGCCGCGCTCGCCTCGGCGAAGGCCGCGTGGAAGGCGGCGCGCTCGTCCGGGCTGCCGGTGTCGAGGGTGTCGGCGCCGATCTTGAGGGCGGCCAGAGCCTGATCGTGCTTGCCGAGGTAGCCGAGGGAGATCCCGAGGAAGAGCTGGCCGCGGCGCACCACCGCCGGGTTGGCGTCCTCGTCCTTGACCAGCTCGCGCAGGTTGTCGGCGGCACGGTCGGGTTTGCCCGCCTCGAGCGCGGCGATGCCGGCGTAGAGCAGCGCGTGGGCGGCGATCGGGTCCTCGGGATACTCGCGGGCGATGGCCTCGAACTCGGCGACGGCGGTGGCGGAGTCGCTGACCTTGCCGTCCTTCTCGAAGCGGGCCCGGGTCTCGCGGAACCGCTCGAGCGCCTGCTGGTCACCGTCGGTGGGCAGCGGGATGTTCGACCCGACCTGCCGCTTCGTGCGACCGGGACAGCCGAGGAGGGCCGCGGCGAACAGCAGCGCGGCGACGACCGATACGGGGCGGCGTTTCGCCACGGGGAGAATGTAGCGGCGGTGGTCCGCGCAAGCAAACCCTGGCGGTATAGTCGGGGCATGGCGGCGAGCGATCCGGTGGACCGCGGATGGGAGCGGCTCGAGGCCGGCGATCTGCCCGGCGCGCGGGCCGCCCTGCGCAAGGCAGAGCGCGATCGGAAGGGCGAGCCGGAGGTGCTGTGTCTGGCGGCGGCGGTCGCCGCCCACGACGGCAAGGTCGACGAAGCGCTCGAGCTGCTCGCCCGTGCCGTCAAGGCCGATCCGGACTACGTCCATCCTCTGTTACAAGCCGCGGAGCTCGAGCTTAATTCCCGGGGCGATCCGGAGGCGGCGCTCCAGCTGGCCGAGCGGGCCATCGCGGCGGCCACCGGCGACGAGGAGCGAGCCGATGCGCTCATCCTCAAGGCCGAGGCGGAGCTGGAGCTCGGCTGCCGGATGGATCACGGCGACGGCGCCGACGGTGCCGGCGGCGACGAGCACGAGCACGACCACGACGCCGCGCCGCGCGCCACCATGGCGGAGGTCGCCAAGCTCGAGGTGAAGGACGCCCTGCTCTTGACCCGGGCCGGCGACGTCTACCTCGCCATCGGCGACCTCGCGCGGGCCGAGCAGAGCTTCCTGCGCGCCGTCGACGAGGACCCCGGACAGGCCGACGCCCACCACGGCCTCGGCCTCATCTACGAGGACCGCGGCGACCGCGAGGCGATGGTGCGGGCCTGGCGCGACACGCTGCGACTCGATCGGGCCGCGCCGCCGCCGCCCTGGCACATGTCGCCGTCCGAGTTCGAAGAGATCGCCGAGGACGCGATGGCCGAGCTGCCCGACGAGGTACTGGCCCGGCTGGAGAACGTGCCCGTCCTGATCGACGATCTGCCCGCGGAGGAGCTGGTCGCCGAGGGGTACGACCCGCGCCTGCTCGGCCTGTTCTCCGGCGTGCCGCTCCCCGAGAAGAGCCACATCACCGACCAGCGCGCGGTCATCGACGCCGTCCACCTCTACCAGAAGAACCTCGAGCGCGAGAGCGCCGACAGGGACGACCTGGCCGACCAGATCCGCATCACCGTCCTCCACGAGACCGCCCACTTCTTCGGCCTCGAGGACGACGACCTCGAGGAGCTCGGCCTCGGCTAGGCGATGCGCGTCCGGCTGCTCCTCGCGCTCGGCCTGCTGTCCGGTTGCCTCGACTCCCCGCCGGCGGGGGTGGTGGAAGGCGACGGCGGCGCCGCCGATGGCGGGTCGGACGCGGCGCCCGGCGCCGACGGCGCGATCGGCGCCTGCCGCGGCTCGCTCTATCTTCCGCTCACCAGCGAGGCTGATGTCGCGGGCTGGGGCGTGACCGACGGCCGCTTCTGCAGCTACGGGTTCACCGGGACGGGGCTCGAGTTCATCAACGACGGCAGCCCGTCCACCTGCAGCCTCCACAGCGACAAGCTGGTCGACCTGACCGGCAATCGGCTGAGCGTCCGCCTGACCGACGCGAACGCGAGCCTCTCGATGACCTTCAGCGTCGTCGTCGGGTCGCCCGAGATCGCCTTCAACGATCGCCGCTGGATCTACTTCGAGCGCGACGACGGCAAGCTCCAGTTCGGCGAGTGCAGCCCGGACATCGGCGGCTGCAGCGACACCTACTGGGGCTCGGTCACCTACAACCCCGAGCTCCACCGCTGGCTGAGCTTCTCGCGCGAGCTGGGTGGCGACAGCCTGGTCCTGGAGACCTCGGACGACGGCGTGACGTTCGGCGCCCGCGCCGCTCCCAACCAGGTGTTGCCCGAAGACGTCCTCTGCGTCGGCGTCGACCTCGGCAGCTACGAGGTCGGCTCCATCGGCACCGCCACCAGCTCGAGCTTCTCCGACCTGCGCACCAACTGATCCGGGGGCGCCGCCTTACTCGACGGTGAGGCGGTAGGCCCCGGTCGCCCCCTGGTAGCCGTACACCTTGGCGGCGCCGCCGGCCGGGACGAATACCACCTCGCTGTTGCTGGTGCTCTGCGAGATGGTCGTCTGCCCTCCGTTCGAGTCGAAGGCGACCATGTCGAGGTCGCCGGCCGCGTGCTGGAAGTCGATGCGGATCGTCCCGCCGCCGGCGACCGAGAACCAGTCGACGTCGCCGCTGCACACCTTGAGGCCGTCGTGCGCGCCCACCGCCATCGCGGCCGCGCTGGCCGAGTCGTCGTTCGGCTCGCTGGCGTCCGTGCAGCCGCCGCCGCCATCGTCCGAGTTGCCGCCGCCGCCGGCGGCGACCGCCTCGCGCCAGTCGCAGTAGGGACTGGCCGCGCTGTCGCGCGCGGTGTCGCGGCCGACGCTGCGCTGCGGGCAGCTCTCGTCCTCGCTCCAGGCTCGCCACTCGGCCGACCGGCCGGTCGACGCCGCCAGCGCGCGCCAGCGCTCGTAGCCGTCCGACTGGCTCATGAACACGCTGGGCGGCCGGCACACCTGCTCGGCGTCGGCCTCGGCCCGCTCGGCGGCGGTCAGCTCCATGATGATGTCGTGCATCGCGCCGGTGGTCGAGTTCCAGCAGCAGGTGCGCGACCGGGTGTACTCGAGCTCGGCGAAGACGTAGTCCTCCTCGCTGCGCCAGCGCCGGTCGACCTCGGCCTTCGCCATGCCGAACTCGCGCCCCATGAGGTCGTACAGCTCGCCGAAGGCTCGCTCGCGCCGCTCGCGGGCGGCGCACGAGGCGGGGAAATTCGACAGGTGGGTGCGGGCGTCGGCGATGCTGCCGAGCAGCCCGTCGCGCGCGTCCTCCGGGTCGATCTGGCCGAGCAGGAGCGCGAACTGGCCGGGGCGCGCCGCGATGCGCGGGTAGTCGGTGCTGTTGATCCAGTGGGCCTCGTCGGCCGCCATCCAGGTGTTGGTCCAGTAGCCGTCGATGTTCTTGGTCACCCGCCAGCGCTTGAGCCCACCGCCCAGCCTGGCGTACTCGTCGCCCTCGAAGTTGGTCCCTTCGCCGCCGGTCGAGTTGGTGGTGAAGTAGCTCTTCGACACCACGCCCGACTCCCACTTGCCCTGCCGCCGCGGCATCGAGCCGGACACCAGCGCGGAGTCGAGGTTGCCCTCGCCCAGCACCGTCACGTCCTTGACCACCAGGGTGTGGCCGATGCCGATCCGCTGCCAGCGCTCGACCAGCGAGTCGCCCGGGCGGACCGCCTCGGGGACGATGTTGTAGGCGTTGTTGGCGTCGGCCAGGTTGGCCGAGCCGAGGTAGTTGAGCGCCAGCATGATGAAGTGACCGGCCCGCTTGTTGAGGTGGATCTCGTCGAGGTAGGTGCCGGTCGTGGCCCCCTCGCCGATCATCGGCTGCTCGTCGGTGCCGCCGTCCAGCGAGCGGCCGCGCAGCACGGAGTCCTCCGGCCAGCTCTCCTGGTAGTCGTCGGGCGACATCGTCGAGTAGTCGCGGTAGAGCAGAGCGTACTCGGGGGTGCCGGCGTAGCGGCCGGCGGCGGTGCGCACGCCGTTGTGTCCGAAATAGATCCGGGTCCCGTGCGAGTCCATCGCCTCCATGAAGAAGGGCAGCCGGTACCAGGCAGAGAAGGTGATGCGGAGGAAGATCGACATCTCGGCGCACTCGAGCGCGGGCGACTCGAGCGTCTTGCCCCACGGGGTGGTGACGATGAAGGTCGGGTAACCCATCACGCCGGTGGTGCGCGGCATCGACTGGATCCACAGCGCGTACTTCTCGTCCCAGTTGAGCCCGGAGTCGGCGTCCCAGGCGACCCCGGCGGCGCGCGCGGCGGCGGTATCCCGGTCCTCCCACTTGTTGACCGCGCTCCAGACCTGCGTCCGGGTGGTGTCGGTGTTGACCAGGAGGCCGCGCCGGATCTCGCTGTCCTCCTTGCCGGGCAGCGGGGTCGGCGACAAGGGGCCCAGCATCCCGTACTCGTCGTCGAGGTCCTGGGACTCCCCTTCCGCGCAGCTGGCCACGGGCAAGAGCCAGAGGAGCAGGAGCAACGACACATTCCGGCGGACGTGCATGGGCGCGTCGCATAGCAGCCGGCGTGCCGGCCGTCCACCCCCATCTTTCGACGGGGTTAGCTCGGGCTCTGCGCTGGTGCCGTCCGGCCCTTCGGACAGCCGGCCTGACCACTCCGTCCGCCAGCCCGGACGCGGGACGGTTTCCCGGCCCGGTCCGGATCAGCGAGACGACAGCGCCGGCCACAGGCGGCGGCTCCCCGCTGGCGCCCAGTGAAGCCCGTGGCGCCTCAGGCGAGCGCCTGCTCGACTCCGAGGAGCAGCATCTGCATCTGGCCGCGCGACGACTCGGGCAGGCGGCCGCTCGAGTCGCAGCGCGCCAAGAGCTCGCGGGCCAGCGCCTGGCCGGCCGCCGCCGCGCCGCCGCCGACGCTGCCGAGCTCGGCGCACATCGCCGCGAGCGAGCGCAGGGTCGCCGCGTCGTCGCGCCGCTCGGCGAAGGCGAACCCGGCGTCGCGGGCGCATGCGGTGCGCACGAAGCTCTCCAGCCAGCGCGCAGTGGCCGCCATCTTCGGGTAGTCGAGGAGGTCGGGCGTGTCGCCCGGCGTGTGGTAGTGGCGCCAGCGGCCGGCGGTGAAGAAGAGGAACGGCACCCGGCGCCGCCAGAACGCGGCGTAGTCCGACAGCGGCGGGACCGCCTCGGCGTCGGCCCGCCGGACCATCAGGCCCGGCTCGGCGGCGGCGACCCGGTCGACCTCGTCCGCCAGCCCGGCGCCGCGCTCGGCGCCCAGGCAGAACAGGCTGTCGGCCACCGGGCCGGGCGTCCCGGCCGACCCCAGCGCGTGGCCCACCAGGTCCATGCAGATCATGAGATCGGTCCGCTCGACCGGCACCGCCGGGTGGCGCGCGTAGTGCTCGGAGCCCATCGCCGGGGTGAGGAAGTGGGGCGGCTCCTCGCCGTCGAACGCGGCGAAGAGCACGCCGCGGCCGCCCGGCCGGCGGGCCGCCAGTCCGCGCGCCACATCGACCAGCACCGCCACCGCGGCCGCATTGTCGTCGGCGCCGCGGAAGACGTCGCGCCCGATGCGGCCGAGGTGATCGTAGTGGGCGGCGACCACGATCCAGCGGCCGACGTCGCCCGGCAGCGCGGCCAGGATATTGGCCCCGCCGCAGCCCGGCACCTCCTGCTCGGCGGGATCGAGCCCGGCGCCGCGCAGCGCCTCCATCACGATCCGCCGCGCCGCCCGGCCGCCTTCGGTTCCCGGCGCCCGGCCGGCACACTCGTCGGAGCACAGCGCCTCGACCAACCGCTCCATCGCGGGAGCATACCGCGCCGGCTCAGGGGCTGCGCTCGATGGATCGCTGGATCTCGCGGATGCGGGCACGGGTGGCCGGCGAGAGATCGAGCGGCCGGTCATCCCGGCGGGCCGCCGGCAGCGGCGGCAAGACCCCGCGCTGCACCGCGATCCGGTTGCCCGCCTTGTCGAGGCCGACGACGTAGCGATCGCGCTGACCGTCGTGATCCATGCTCTCGAAGATGATGCTCTTGCCCGAGCGCGAGACGCCGACCGCCCGGGCGAATGCGCCGGCACCGTGATCGCGCTGGGCCCGGTCGACCGCGGCCTCACGCGCCGCCGCCAGCGTGAGCCCCCAGCGCGGATGGCCGGTGAAGAGCGACACCGAGCCGAGCGACGGCGCGATGGCGAAGGTCTCGACCCGGCGGCCGAGCGGATGCGACGGCGAGATGAATTCGGCCGCCACGATGGTGGTGTCGGCGATGAAGCCGGTCGAGTTGACCACGCCGGCACCCTCCCCCTTGCGGTAGGTCCCGACCACCCGGACCTTGCCGAGATCGCCGGCGCGCAGCCCCGGCTCCGGCCGGGCGGCCAGCGCCCGGTCGATGGCACTGCGGGCCGACCGCGCGGTGACCGGAGCGCGCACCATCGGCGCCCGGGGCGCCGCCCTCCGCCCAGCGCGTCCGGCTCCTGTCGACCGGCCGGCCGGCGGAGCGACGGCTCGACCGCGCCCGCTCGCTCCTGCCGCATCGCCTGCGGCGATCGCCAGAACGATGGCGACCGTCATCGAGCACCACCTCGCCGACCGCGTTCGGTTCATCATCGGCGCCGCCACTTCGCAATCGCCGTGCCCGCCCGGGGCGCGAGTGACTCCGCCTCCTTCGCCGCCCCTCACCAGCCCGCCGGGCGGCTGCCGCTTCAGCCACTGAGGCGCCGCTCCCGCAGATCGATCCGCTAGAACGCGACCGCCCAGTTGATGCGCGGCGCGGTATCGACGCCGAAGAGCCCGATGCCGAAGGTGGCCGCCAGCCAGAAGCGGCCGTGGCTCCAGGCCAGGTTGGGTCCCACCACCATCCACTCGCTGCTCTTCAGATCGTCGCGCTTGAAGTTGCCGAACGCCTCCACCCCGATCCGGAGATCCGGCGCCACCAGCGCGTTCACCCCGGCGCCCGGCCGGAGCGAGTAGAAGTTCTCGCCGGTCCCGACCTCGGCAAAGACGCCGATGTCGGCCACCGCGCGCCAGCAGCGGCCGAGCTCGGCGCTCACCACCAGGTCTCCCTCGCCGCGCACCCGCTCGCGCGCGGTGACCAGCCGCTTGGCTCCCAGACGGAGGAGCGGCGCGACCCGCGGTGCCTCGACCGGATCCGGCGAGACCAGCCGCCAGCGAAGCTCGGCCCCGTAGTTGGCCAGCTGGGTCTTCCCGTTGGCCGTCGGGTCGTCCGGCTCGACGAAGTCCAGCTCGACAGGCAGCGCGAGCTCGAGCCGGTCGGTCACCCCGACCGCCGGCTGCCACTGGACGCGGGTGGTGTCGCGATCCTCGTCGCCCAGCCCGTTCTCGTCGATGAGCCAGGTCTCGAGCTCGACGCCGCGCTCGGGGACCACCTCGGTGTCGAAGAACCAGGCGAACCCGCTGCGGCCGGCGCCCGCCTCGCGGCTCACCAGCGCCAGGCACACAAGCACCATCGCGGCCGCGCATCGCTCGCGTCTCATCGCGCCGACTGTAGTGCATCCCCGTGACTCGGGGTCACCCGGCGCCGGCCCGATCCGGCGAGCCGGCCCGAGCCGCCCGTCAGCTCAGGCTGGCGACCCGCGTGCCGAACAGCCGCTCGAGGCGGAGCAGGAGGTCGTCGCTCGGCGCGACGTTGTAGACGTCGCCGAGCGGGATGATGGTCTCCGAGCGCTGCGGGATGCGCAGGCGCAGGACGGTGCGGCAGGGTCCGCGCGACTGCTCGAGGATGCCGCGCAGCATCTCGATCTGCTGCGGCGTCACCGCGTCGGCGTCGAGGTGGATGTCGACCCGGCTGGTCTTCGACTTCCTGAGCTCGGCGAGCGGGGTGGCGTCCTCGAGCAGCATGCGCCAGGCGTGCTGCTCGCCCTCGCCCTCATCGACCACCTTGCCGGTGCACAGGAGCGGCTCGTCGCTGACCAGGACGGCGCGCACCTTCTCGAAGGTCTTGGGGAAGACCACCACCTCGAGCTGCCCCGACTGGTCCTCCAGCTGGAAGAAGGCCAGCTTGCCGTCCCCTCGCTTGGTCGGCCGCTCGCGGTAGGCGGACACCACGCCGCCGACCGCGGCCTCGCCGGCCGGCCGGCGCCCCTCGGCGAAGTCGGTGGTGGTGGCGTTGGCGTAGCGCGAGAGATCGGCGCGGTACCGGTCGAGCGGATGCCCGCTGATGTAGAAGCCGAGCGCCTCCTTCTCGAAGGCGAGCAGCGCCTTGGGGGTCCAGGCGTCCACGCTCGGATAGGTCTCGGGCGGCTCGGCCGCGCCGCCCCCCGGCGACGGGTCGAACAGGCCGAAGAGCGATGTCTGCCCGCTCCGCTTGTCCCGCTGCACCTGCGCCCCGCGCTCGACCGCGCCGTCGAGCGCCGCGAACAGCTGGGCGCGGCTCAGGCCGCCCGCCTTCATCGTCTCGTCGAAGCCGCCGCTCTTGACCAGCGCCTCGAGCACCCGCCGGTTCACCCGCTGCGAGTCGACCCGGCGGCAGAAGTCGTAGATCGAGCTGAACGGCCCCTCCTCGGCGCGCGACTCGAGCACCGCCTCGACCGCCCCCTGCCCCACTCCCTTGACCGCGCCCAGCCCGAAGCGGATCACCTTGCCCTCGCCGCCCGGCCGCCTGACCACCGCGAAGTCGGACGCCGACTGGTTGACGCAGGGCCGCTCGACCTCGAGCCCCATCGCGCGGGCCTCGGCGATGAACTTGACGATGTTGTCGGTGTTGTCGGCGTCGCACGACATCAGGCCCGCCATGAACTCGTGCGGGAAGTGGTGCTTGAGGTACGCCGTCTGGTAGGTGAGCCAGCCGTAGGCCGCCGAGTGCGACCGGTTGAAGCCGTAGCCGGCGAAGAAGGCCATCAGGTCGAAGACCTCGTCGGCCACCTTGCGCGGCACGCCGCGCGCGGTCGCCCCGGTCACGAACCCCTCCTTCTCCTGGTCCATGACCGACTTGTCCTTCTTGCCCATCGCGCGGCGAAGGAGGTCGGCGCGTCCCAGGCTGTAGCCGGCCAGCACCTGGGCGATCTGCATCACCTGTTCCTGGTAGACGATGACCCCGTAGGTGTCGGCCAGGATC
>Ga0111539_10000449_pt1 | contig 51659 bp, 53 predicted proteins | sample RhiMethybrSRZTD1_FD_79667 | JGI IMG/M metagenome (GOLD analysis project Ga0111539, IMG submission 79667) | Populus rhizosphere microbial communities from Tennessee, USA - Rhizosphere MetaG P. TD hybrid SRZTD1 (version 2) (version 2) | ecosystem: Host-associated > Plants > Roots > Rhizosphere >... | reverse complement strand
TCCTCGGCGAGGGCTGGGACGTGATCGTGGACGGCGCAGACAACTTCCCCACGCGCTATCTCCTGAACGACGCCTCCGTCTGGCACGGCATCCCCGTGGTGCACGGCTCGATCTTCCGTTTCGAGGGCCAGGTGACGGTCTTCAAGCCGCACGAAGGCCCGTGCTACCGCTGCCTCTTCCCGCAGCCGCCTCCGCCCGAGCTCGCCCCGAGCTGCGCGGAGGGCGGCGTGCTCGGCGTCCTCCCCGGCGTCGTCGGCTCGCTCCAGGCGAACGAGGCGCTGAAGCTCGCACTCGGCATCGGAGACCCGCTCGTCGGCCGCCTGCAGATGTTCGATGCCCTCGACGGCACGTTCACCGAGATCTCGCTGCGCCGCGACCCCGACTGCCCGGTGTGCGGCGAGAGCCCGACGATCACGAGCTACATCGACTACGTCGAGTTCTGCCAGGGCGGGAGGACGCACGTAGCGTGACCCGGGTCCGCATTCCGCCTACGCTCCGCGACGCCGTCGGGGGCGCCCGGGAGATCGACGCCTCGGGTTCGACGGTCCGCGAGCTGCTCGCCGACCTGGCCGAGCGCTTTCCCGGTCTCGGCCATCAGGTGCTCGAGAACGGGAACGAGATCGCTCCGTTCGTGAACGTCTACGTGAACAACGAGGACGTCCGCACCCTCGAAGGGCTCGACACGCCGGTGGGCGAAGGCACGTCGGTCATCCTCCTCCCCGCGATGGCCGGAGGCGAGCAGACGCTCACCCCCTCGCTCCTCGAGGCAATCGGCCGCACGCCGCTCGTCGAGCTTTCTCGGTTGAGCCCGGAGGGAGGAGGGCGGCTCTATGCCAAGCTCGAAGGCCAGAACCCGACCGGCTCGATCAAGGACCGCATCGCGAAGGCGATGATCGAGGCCGCCGAGGCCTCGGGCGAGCTCGAGCAGGGCCGCGTGCTCCTCGAGCCGACGAGCGGAAACACCGGCATCTCACTCGCGATGGTGGCGAAGCTCAAGGGCCATCCTCTCACATGCGTCCTCCCGGAGAACTCGACGCCCGAGCGCGTTCGCATGCTCGAGCTCTACGGGGTAACGATCGTCTTTTCGCCGGGGGGTGAGGGCTCGAACGGCGCCGTCCGCCAGGCTCTGCGCCTCGCAGAGACCGACGCTCGCTACTTCATGCTCAACCAGTACGCGAACGAGGCGAACCCGCGCGCGCACTACGAGGGGACCGGCGCGGAGATCGCCGACGCGCTCCCCCGCGTCGACGCCTTCGTCGCCGGCCTCGGCACCGGCGGCACGCTCATGGGCGCCGGCGAGCGTCTGCGCGAGTCCTTCCCCGACGTCGTCGTCGCTGCCGCGGAGCCGTTCCAGGGCGACCTCGTGTACGGCTTGCGCTCGCTCGCCGACGGCTACGTCCCGCCGGTTCTCGACGTCTCCCGTCTCGACCGGAAGATCCTCGTCTCCAACGACGAGTCGGTCACGGGGCTTCGCGCCCTCCTCGACCGCGAGGGCATCTTCGCCGGCGTCTCGTCCGGCGCGGTCATCCACGTCGCGCGCCGGATCGCCTCCGAGCTCGACGAGGATGCCGTCGTCGTCGCGGTGCTCGCAGACGCAGGCTGGAAGTACCTCTCCGCCGACTTCTGGACAGAAGGCGCGCGGTCGATGGAAGACCACCTCTGGTGGTGATTCCGCCGGCGGTGCGCTCGGCGCTCGTCGAGCACGCCGAGGCGGAACGCCCGAACGAGGCCTGCGGGGTCGTCGTCTTCAGGGACGGCGAGGCCGAGCGCTACATCCCCGGCAGGAACCTCTCTGAGAGCCCGTACCGCTACGAGCTCGAGGTGCCGCCGGACACGTGGTTTCTCGAAGACGAGGGCTACGAGCTCGCCGTCTTCCACTCGCACGTCTCGAGCCCGCCGCGCCCGTCGCGCACGGACGTGGAGAACATCGGCCTCTGGGAAGGCAAGCCCTACCTCATCCTCTCGCTGCGAAGCGGCGAGCTCGCGGGCTGGCGGATCGCCGACGGGCGGATCGAGCCCGATCCGGTCGAATAGCTAGGAGACGTCGAAGCTGCCGCGCATCGTCTTCGGGTGCGCGTCGCAGCGGAACGCGTACGTGCCGACCTGAAGCGTGAGCTTCCACGTGCGGCTGCCGATGAAGGCGATCCCCGTCTTCTTGCTCACGCCGAGGCCGAGGAGGTGGAAGTTGTGGGACGACGCCTGGTCGGTGATGTGGAAGCGCCGTTGACCCGGGCTCGCATGGGTGAGCGTGGAGCCGTTCGCGCGCTTGAGCGAGATCGTCGAGCCGGGGCCGACGTTGCCCTCGAACGCACGGGCGGCGGCGACCCCGGGCACCGCGAGCGCGCTGGCGACAACCAGGGTGAGAACTAGAGAACGGCCCGCCATTCGAAGGCCCGTACGTCGGCGGGCTCTGATCGGATTGCCGGGGCGAGGGATTGATCTGCTGCCGGAGTGGGACGACAAGGGAAGCGTGAGGTTTCTCGCCGCCCTCGCAGCAGCCCTCGTCATCGCCGCGCCCGCATTGGCGGCTCCCGTGCCGCTCCCGGCCGCGCCCGACTGCCCGCTCTTTCCGGAGACGAACGTTTGGAACAAGCCGGTCGCCAAGCTCCCGCTCCGCTCGAACTCAAGGACGATCGTGGACGCGATCGGGGCTGGGCTTCCCGTGCACGCCGACTTCGGCTCGGGCGTCTACCAGGGAGCGCCGATCGGGATTCCGATCACCGCGGTGACGTCCGCCGAGCCATTGTCGGCGGTCGATTTCCACTACGACGACGAGAGCGACGCCGGGCCATATCCCATCCCGGACGACGTGGCGATCGAGGGAGGCGACGACTCGGACGGCGACCGCCACGCGATCATCGTCGACTCGGACTCGTGCAGACTCTACGAGCTCTCTGCCCTCTACCCGACGCCGTGGAGCGCGGGCTCGGGGGCGATCTGGAGCCTCACCTCGAACGCGCTGCGCCCGCGCGGCTGGACATCGGCGGATGCGGCGGGCCTCCCGATCCTTCCGGGGCTGGTTCGCTACGAGGAGGTCGCGGCCGGGCACATCGACCACGCGATTCGCTTCACGGTCAGCCGGTCACGGCGCGCCTACGTCTACCCGGCTCGTCACTTCGCCTCGAGCCGGACGAGCAAGGCGCTCCCGCCGATGGGTCTGCGGCTGCGCCTGCGCTCCAACTATCCGGTGGCCAAGTTCCCGTACCAGGCCCGCGTCGTTCTCAAGGCCCTCAAGCGCTACGGGATGATCGTGGCCGACAACGGCACGAGCTGGTACTTGACCGGAGCTCCCGACCCGGGCTGGGACAACGACCAGCTGCACACGCTGGGACAGGTCAAGGGCTCGGACTTCCGCGTCGTCGACACGCGCAATCTCAGGAACGGTTAGAGCCCGCTGTTGTCCATTCCGTGCGCGTGCGTCACGCGAGCGTGACGGGTGCGCCCGCGTCGGCGGATTCGTAGAGAGCATCGAGGGCACGGGCCTGGCCGACCGCATCATCGCGCCCGAGAAGCGGCTCGGCCTCGCCCGCGATCGCCGCGCACATGTTCTCCAGCTCAAGCCGGAAGGGATCCGCAGGCGGCAGGGCGATCTCCTCGCGACTCTCCCCGCGGCGCAGGTGCAGGACGAGACGCTGTGCCAGCCAGGGGTCCGCGATGACGAGGGAGCCCTCGGTGCCCACCGCCTCGAGCCCGTCACGCCGCGGCAGGCGCATGCCGGCGTCGATCTCCGCGAGAACGCCGCGGGGAAAGCGCAGCAGGCCCGTGAACAGGATGTCCACGCCGGAGTCTCCGATCACCTGCTCGCCGTAGACGCGCTCAGGCTCGCCGGCGAGCAGGCGGGCGGCGCTGACGCAGTAGGCGCCCACGTCCATGAGCGCCCCACCGCCGAGCTCTGGATCGAGCCGAATGTTGCGCCGGCCCTCGAGCGGGAAGCTGAACGTCGCCCGGACGAGCTGCAGCTCGCCGATGACCCCGCCCTCGACGAGCTGGACGAGCTTCGCCGTCTGCGGGCTGTGGCGCCACATGAACGCCTCCATCAGGATCCGCCCGGCGCGGTCGGCCGCCTCGAAGGCCTCCTCCGCCTCCTCTGGGTTCCTGGTCAGCGGCTTTTCACAGAGGACGTGCTTGCCCGCCGCGAGCGAGCGCACCGACCACTCGACATGGAGCGAGTTCGGCAGCGAGATGTACACGGCGTCGACCGCCGGATCCTCGAGCAGCGCCTCGTAGCTCCCGTGCGAGCGCGGGATGCCGTGCTCGACGGCGTACGCCTCTGCGCGGCCGGCATCGCGGCTCGCGACCGCGACGACCCGAGCGGTGCTCGACTTCTCCGCGGCAGCCAGGATGCGCCGGTTGACGCGGGCCGTCGAGAGGAATCCCCAACGGACCGGCGCGCTCACGCGCAGAGCTCCCGGGCGACCGCGACATAGACATCCTTGCAGCGCTCGAGCTCGGCGAGGTCGACCCACTCGACCTGGGCGTGCGCTCCCTCCCCACCCGGCCCGAAGACCACCGTGGGAATCCCTGCCGCCGCGAACACCGCCGAGTCGGCCCAGAACGGCGCGCCCACGACCTCCGGGCCGCCCGCGTGGCGAAGCACGGCTTGCACGACGGGCTCGTCCTCGCGCACCTCGAAAGGTTCGCGGACGAAGGTCGTCCGGACCTCCGCGCCGTCCGCGATCTCCCGCACCTGGCCCTCCACGAGCTCGATGGTCTCGCCGGGCACCGTGCGGCGCTCGAGGCTGAGGACGCAGCTCTCCGGATACGTCGAAAGCTCGACCCCGCCGCTGATCAGAGACGCGTGCACGGAGCCGTTGCCGAGCAGCGGGTGCAACGGGTTGTCGAGGAGCGCCTCGGCGAGCGCGCCCAGGCCGGTGAGGACTCCTCCCATGCCGACGATGGCGTCCTTTCCGAGATCGGGTCGCGACCCGTGGGCGGCTCGCCCCTTGGTCTCGATCTCCATCCACACGAACCCTTTGTGCGCAACGACGAGGCGGAGCTCGGTCGGCTCGGCGACGATCGCCGCGTCGGCCGGGTAGCGGCGCGCCGCCGCCTCGGCGCCGATGGAGAAGACCTCCTCATCCACGACCGCCGCGACGAGCACGTCGCCGCGCAGGCCTGCCTGAGCCGCTTCGGCGCCCGCGACCATGATGGCCGCGAGGCTTCCCTTCATGTCGTAGGCGCCCCGGCCGTAGAGCCGCCCGTTCTCGACGCGGGGCTCGAGGGGAGCCTCCATCCCTTCGTAACCGACGGTGTCCATATGCGCGTTCAGGAGGAGCGTGTCGCCGCCGCCGCTACCACGGGCGCGGCCGACGACGTTCGGCCGGCCGGGAGCGACCTCCTCGACCTCGACCTCGAGGCCCGCGTCCGTGAGCCAGCCGGCCACGAAGCGCGCCAGCTCGCCCTCGCCCGCCCCGCCCGGCACGAGCTCGGGGTTGACCGAGTCGATCGCGACGAGCTCGGCGGCGAGCTCAGTAAGGCTCGACGAACTCAACCGGAGCGCCGTCGACTTCGATGAATCCCACACGGACCTCCCCGAAGACGTCGAACGGGCCGGCGATCACCTTCCCGCCCGCCATCGCATCCTCGAGGCTCTCCACCCGGTAGGCGACGTGGGGAACCGTGCGGACGAGCTCGGCTTCCGGGCTGTCCGCCTCGTACCAGAGCCATTCGACCCGGTAGGGATGGTCGGCCGGGCTCGTGAGCCAGAGGCGCTTCGACTCCAGGAAACGCATGCCGTCGCGCTTCGACGCCGCCGGAACGCCGATGTGATCGAACTCCACGGGGTAGGGATCCTAGTCGGCGGCGGGAACTTCTTCGGCCTCCGGCTCTTCCTCCGGGAGGAACTCGACCTCGAGCCGCTCGATGCGAGGGCCGTCCACGTCGAGGACGTAGAAGCGCATTCCGTCGTGGACGACCTCGTCGCCCGTCTCGGCCGCGCGCCCGAGCTCGCCGAAGACGAAGCCGGCAACCGTGTGGTAGTCCTCCTGCGGCAGGTCGGCCTTGAACTCCTCGTTGAAGTCGTCGATGGGGAAGGTCCCGTCGATGCGAATGTGGTGGTCGTCGACCCGCTCGACGGACTCGTTCGGAAGGTCGTACTCGTCCTCGATCTCCCCGACGATCTCCTCGAGCAGGTCCTCGAGCGTGACGATCCCCTGAAAGGCGCCGTACTCGTCGACGACGAGAGCCATGTGCTGGTTCTGGCGGCGGAACTCGGCGAGCATCGCGGCGAGGTCCTTCGTCTCCGGGACGACATGTGCTGGCCGCACGAGCTCCTCGAGGACGACGTTGTCGATGCCTCGGTCATAGAGCGCGGAGAAGAGGTCGCGCACGTGGAGGAGGCCGACGACGTCGTCGAGGGACCCCCGATAGACCGGATAGCGCGTGAAGGGCGAGTCCACCACGGCGGCGAGGCACTCGTGCGGCGGCAGGTCGATCGAGAGCGCGACGACCTCGGGCCGCGGGACCATCACCTCGTGGACCTCCTTGTCCGCGAAGTCGAAGACCTTGTAGAGCATCTCCTCTTCTTCCTCGTGAATGACGCCCGTGTCCTCGGCGGCGGCGACCATCATCCGGATCTCGTCCTCGTCTGCGATGACGACCCCTGCCGGCGCGGGCTGGATGCCGAAGAGGCTCGTGAACGCGTTGGCCGACTTCTGCAGGAACCAGACGAGTGGATACGTGACGATGTAGAACGCCTCGACGGGGAGAGCCACCCAGAGCGCAGTGCTCTCGTTCTTCGTCAAGGCAACAGCCTTGGGCACGAGCTCGCCGAGGGTGACGTGGAGGTACGTCACGACCGCAAAGGCGAGGATGAAGGACACCGTCTGGGCGAGCGCCGGGTCAAGGAAGTGCTCCACGAGCGGCTCGCCGATCGCGCCGAGCGCGATCGAGAAGGCCGTGATCCCGAGCTGCACCGTGCCTATGAAGCGCACGGGGTCGTCCATGATGCGGAGCGCGATCTTCGCGCGCCGGCTGCCCTCGTGCGCAAGCTCCATCAGCCGCGTTCGCCTCGCCGTGACGAGGGCGTACTCGGCCGCCACGAAGAAGGCGTTCCCTGCAACCAGCAGGAAAACGGCGAGGATCTTGAGGAAACTGGTCACGCCCCGCTCCTCGGGGCGCAGGTACTAGGCGGGATCTCGTCCAACTCTCAAATCCAAGGATAGCGCAGTGCCCACACGGTCTTCCCGGCGGAAACCGTTTGTAACGGGCGCAACCCCGCATCTAGGACCGCGAGATCGGCCCGATAGCCGCACTCGAGCCGCCCGCGATCGGTGAGCCCGAGGAGTTGCGCCGGGACGAGGCTCGCCATCGTGGCGGCCTGCGCGAGCCCGAAGCGGGCGAACCGGGCGACCATCCTCGCGCCCGTGACGTCGCCGCCCGCAAGGCGGTTGTCGGGAGTGAGCGGCACGGCCACGCGGTCGCTCGTCAGCGCGATCCTCCCTGGACCGGCTGCGCGGACGGTCAGCTCCTCGACGGCCGGATGCAGGTGGCGCCCGTCTCCGATCAGGCCGATCGTGACTCGCTCGTCGAGGAGCAGCGTGGCGATCGGGCCCGTCTCGCGCGCCCGGAGCGGCCTCATCGCGTTCCAGAGATGCGTGGCGAAGCCGGCCCCGGCCTCGATCGCGGCCCGCGTCGTCGCCGCGTTGGCAAGCGTGTGCCCGACGCCTGCAACCGCCATCTCGGAGATGCGATGGATCGCTTCACGCGCGAAATCGAGCTCCGGCGAGACGGTCACGAGGCGAACGTCGCCGCGCGCGAGCCACTCGTCGAGTAGATCGAGGTCCACCGGGAGGAGCTGGTCGACCGGAAGGGCGCCGGCGGCCTCCGGGTTCAGAAACGGGCCCTCGAGGTGAAGCCCGAGGCAGAGGGGATCGGTCGTGTCGACAGGCGCCTGCGCTGCTTGCAGATACCCCGTGACGCCCGTCTCGATCAGGGTTTCCGGCGCATAGACGTGCACGTCGAGGAAGCCGGGGAAGATGATTTTCTCCTCGCCGGCCCCGCCGTATTCGACCTCGACGATGAGGTCGTCCTCGATCGTGAGGACGCCGGGCCTGGCCCCACCGATCGGGTCAACGAGAAGTCCCTCTAAAGTGTGACGCCCTCCCACCCGATTATCATCGTGCCTTGGGGGAAGCCGCAGTGTCCACAAACGGAGCAGCAACCGAGATCACGTGCCTGATCGCCGACGACCACGAGGTCGTCCGCGAGGGGCTTCGACTCTCGCTCAGCCGCTCGCCGCAGATCCGCGTCGTCGGTGAGGCGTCGGACGGCGCGAGCGCAGTGGCGATCGCCGAGAGACGCCGCCCGAACGTCGTGATCATGGATGTGCGCATGCCCGGCATGGACGGCCTGGAGGCGACCAAGGTTCTCGCCGAGCGCCTTCCCGGCACCGCGGTGCTCATCTTCACGGCGTACGGCGAGCGCAGCCTCCTCGGCCGCGGGCTCGAGGCCGGTGCGAAGGGCTACATCCTGAAGGAGGCCCCGCACCAGACTCTCCTGCGCGCCATCGAGAAGGTCGCAAGCGGCGAGGGCTACGTCGATCCGGCCCTCATGCCCGCGCTCCTCACGCGCGAGCGCGAGGAGATGCTGACGCAGCGCGAGCGCGAGATCCTGCAGCTGCTCGCCGACGGCATGTCGAACGCCGATGTCGCCTCCCGCCTCTTCATCAGCCAAGAAACCGTGAAGAGCCATGTGCGGCACATCCTCGCCAAGCTCGAGGCCGACACGCGCACCCATGCCGTTGCGATCGCTCTCCGCGAGTCGATCATCGATTAGCGCGAAGAACCTTCCTGGGATTCTCGTCGGGGCGACCGTCGGTTGCGCCGTCATCGGCGCCGTCGGGTGGGCGGTCAACCGCGACGCGCTCGCCGCCGCCGGCCTGATCGCAGCGACTGCATTCGCCGGCGCATTCGCCGTCTACCTGATCGTCTCCGAGCGCCGCCGGCACGAGTCCGCCGAGGACGAGCTCGCTGCGCAGGCGAGCTTCCTCGAATCCCTGGTCGAGTCGATCGCCGCCGTCTCGGGGCCGCTCGACCCGGAGGAGATCGTCGAGCGCGCCTGTGACGAGGCCAAGCGCCTCTTCGACGCCCGCTCTGCCCGCTTCGTCCCGCCGGGGGAGATCGTCAAGGAGACACCCGGAAAGCTCATCGTTCCGCTCGCCGTCCGCGGCGAGCCGCTCGGAGCGATCGAGATCGTCCGCTCGGCGGTGTTCGAGCGTTGGGACCGCACCCGCGCCTCGGTTCTCGGCGACTTCGCGTCGCGCGCCGTCGAAAACGCCCGCCTGGTCATCGAGGCCCAGGAGCGCGAAGCCGAGCGCGAACGTCTCACAGAGCAGCTGATCACCGCCGAGCAGGACGAGCGGCGGCGGCTCTCCCTGTTCCTTCACGACGGCCCCGTTCAGGCCATGGCCGGGCTCGCCCTCATGCACGACGCCGCGCTCGCTGCGATCGAGGACGGGCGCTACGAGGACGCTGCCAAGATGATCGAGGGCTCCCTCGAGCGCGAGCGCCGGACCATCCAGGAGCTCCGCGACCTGTCCTTTGCCATCGAGCCGCTCGTTCTGCGCGATCAGGGTTTCGAGGCGGCGGTCCGTGCGCTCGGCGACCAGGTCGAGGAGTCCCAGGGAGTCACCGTGGGAGCGAGCGTCGCCGCCGGCGAGCGCTTGAGCGAGAAGGCCCAGGCCGCCCTCTACCAGGTCATCCGCGAGACGATCAACCAGGCCGTGCGCCGGCGGCCGAGCCGGATCGGCGTCACGGTGGTGGAGCTCGAGGACGGCGGCTTCGCGACGGAGGTCGACGACGACGGCGTCGACGAGCGGCGCCGGGCATCCATCGAGGCGATCGAGGAGCGCGTGCGCCTCCTGAACGGCCGGCTCTCGATCGAGGCGCGCGAGGAGGGTGGGACGGCGATCCGGGTCGTCATGCCCGCCTACGTGGCTGCCGCGCAGGGATAAGATCCGCCGCGCATGGCAGGCACCCACATCCTCTTCGTCTCGCGCCCGACCGGCTACGAGCTCGTCGAGCGCGAGGGTGACCCGCCCGCGCCGGGAACGCGGGTCGATCTCGACGAGAACGGCGCTCGGTTCGAGGTCGTGAAGGTGGCGCCCTCGCCGCTGCCGCAGGACGACCGGCCCTGCGCGTACCTCCAAGGCGTGTGACGCGCTAGCCGAGCACGTCCTCGGCGGCGATCCGGCCGAAGACCAGTGCCGAGGCAAGGGCGCTCGACCAGCCGCCCGTCGAGATGCCTCCTGCGTCGGCGCCCGCAGCCCACACCCCGTCGGCCGCCCGCCCGCGCGTGTCGATGGCGATCCCGCCGAGCGTCGTGGTGATGCCCGCTACCACCTCGACCACGGTCTCGCCGTCGCGGCGCCCCACCGGTGCTCCAACCATACGCGCGGCCTCGATCACCTCGCCGACGGTGCGCTCGCGAACGGCCTCGCCGAGCGCCGAATCCGGAACGACATAGCGCGCCCGGGCTCCGGGCTGTCGCGCCGTCCACTGAACGACGTCGATCTCGGACCAGGTGCGGGCCTCGTAGACCTCGCCGTCGAGGTTCTCGACCCGCGCGTGCCTCGCGTACACCTGGGCGAGGGGCACGAAATCCTCGGGCGCGATCTGCCGCGTAGCCGCCAAATTTCGCCCGTAGAACTCGCCGAGCCCGGCGCTTTCGGACGCACCGGCCTCCAGGGCAAAACGCAGACCGTCCCCGCAGCTCCAGGGGTTCGCGCGCAGGACGAGTTGCTCGGCCTCGGGCGTGATCCGCTCGCGCACGAGCTCGGTGTCCCCCTGGAAGCCCCCGGTGGCGAGGACGATAGGCACACCGGCGGGAATCTCCGTCAAGCCCTCGCCCAGCCGCACGTCGCCGGCTCGGCGCGCGAGGACGTCCGTCAGTCCGCGAGGATCGAAGCGCAGTCCAGTCGTGAGCGGATTGCCGGTCTCGCGCGCCACCACGGGGACGCCCAGGCTCTCGAGCCACGCGAGCGCAGCGTCGAGCTCCTCCCAGACGACGCGCTGCAGCGCGGGATCGCCGCCCGGGCACTCCTCGCGGAAGCGCTCGAAGTCGCGGTAGCGCCACACCACGCAGCTCGAGAGGGCCATCGAGCCGCCGGGGCGCGTTCCCTTCTCGTAGACCACGACGTCCGCACCGAGCTCGCGGGCACGAGCGGCGGCGGCCAGGCCGGCCATCCCCGCCCCCGCGACGACGAGGTCAGGCCGCATTCGCTTCCCGCCTTGTGTTGCACGAATCCCGCATTTCGAGGAGAGAGTTTCCGTTGTTCAAGCCGGTTCGACTTTGTGCGCGTGAAACACAAGGCCGTGATTCGTCGAGCGACGGGAACGCGGGGTGCTGGGACGAGCCGCTAGACGAGGGAGAACGTCGGCTTGTGCTCGACGTACTCGAGCTTGATGCCGTCCGGGCCCCAGACGAAGACCGCGTACGTGTTCTCCGCGTCGACGATGTCGGCGATCTCGAGCCCCCGCTCCTCGGCCTCCCGGATGTGGTCGTCGGCGGACTCGACGCGCAGGCCGAGATGGTTGAGCAGCGGCCGCTCGGTCTCCTCGACCTCGCCCTGCGCGAGCTCGACGTAGGAGTCGCCGGCCTTCAGCCTGCCGTTCTCGGTGGTGAAGCCGAGCTCGGCGAGCTGCGCGAAGGTGCTTTCGGGGTCGGCGACGCGAAAAGCCACGTGGTCGAGGTCGTACGCGACGCCGTCGTCCGTCTCGACGAGGGCGAACGGAACACGCTGCGGGCCTTCGAACTCTATGCGCCCCTCGTCCGGCCTCTCGACCGCCAGGTCGGGAGGAAGCTCGGCGAGCGCCTCATCGAGATCGAACACCCGCAGGCCGATCCGCGAGAGCGGGCCGGGCTCGCGGTCGGGCTCCGCGGCGAAGAGCGTCAGCTTCCCGCGCCGGGCATCGGCGCCGACGAGCGTGAACTTGTCCGTGCGGTCGATCACGTGCATGCCGAGCCGGCCGACGAGGAAGTCTGCGAGCTCGTCGCGGTCGGCGACCCAGAGGGCGATGTGGTCAAGCGTCTCGATCTTCATACCGCGCACGGTACCCATGATTTTCCGGTTGCAACGTTCGCGAAACGGGGAAATTCCCGTTCGATGCGCGGCAAGGGGGTCGAGGCGAACGGAAACGGAGGCCGGCGGTTGCTGCTTCTCGCGGCTCGCCAGCCCGATCTCCGCGGCCTGCTCGAAGAAGCCGGCTTCGCCGTCGAAGCCGAGCGCCAGCCTCCCCCAGGGTTTCCGGAGGTCGATGTCGCAGTCGTCTTCCGCGGACGGCTCATCGGCAGAAACCAGGCGGCGAAGCTGCATGACCGCGGCATCCCGGTCGTCGAGGTGATGACGTCGGAGCCCACGACGCCGTCGACCGCAGGCTGGCTGCGCCTCTCGAACCGCATCTCGAAGCCCGACCTCGTCCAGGTCGTGCGCGCCGTGGCCGACTGGTCCGCGAACGGCAACGACAAGCGGCCGGCGGAATAGAATCGGCCTTCCCATCCCGAGGAGGGCTTCGATGCTCACATTCGGCGTCACGGTCCTGCCGGACCCGCCGCACTCGCGCTTCGTCGAGTTGATGAAGCTCGCGGAGGACCAAGGCTTCGAGTACGGCTGGACGTACGACTCGCACATCCTGTGGCAGGACGCCTATCCACTCATGACGCTGCTCGCCGTGCACACCGAGCGGCTGAAGATGGGCCACTGCGTCACGAACCCGGGGACGCGCGAGCCGACGGTGACGGCGAGCGCCTACGCGACGCTGCACGACATCTCGAACGGCCGCATGGTGATGGGGATCGGGCGCGGGGACTCCGCCCGAAGGGTCATCGGCTACCAGCCCGTCAAGATGGCCGAGTTCGAGGCCGCGCTCGCGATGATGAAGGACCTGATGAACGGGCGGCCTGTCGAGTGGAACGGGAAGGAGCTCGAGCTCACCTGGGCCCAGGGTCGGCCCGAGATTCCGCTCTACGTGGCCGCGTACGGGCCGCGCGCGCTCGGCGTGGCCGGCCGGATCGGCGACGGGGTCATCATCCAGCTCGCCGACCCGGTCATCATCCAGTGGATCATGGAGCAGGCGCGCGCCGCTGCCGCCGAGGCCGGGCGCGACCCGGACGAGCTCCAGTGCCTCGTCTGCGCTCCCAGCATCATCACGGACGACATGCAGGAGGCGCGCGAGGCGGTGCGCTGGTTCCCGGCCATGGTCTCGAACCACGTCATGGACCTCATCGAGCGCTACGGCGAAGACTCCGAGATCCCCAAGGACCTCACCGACTACGTCAAGGCGCGGAAGTTCTACGACTACAAGGACCACAGCCGCGAGGGCGCCGCCCACGGCGAGTTCGTGACGGACGAGATCTGCGACCGCTTCTCGGTGATCGGAAACGTCGAGCAGGTGACCGAGAAATTGAAGGAGCTCGAGTCGATCGGCGTCGACCACTACAACATCTACCTCATGACCCACGGGCAGGAGGACATCCTCCGCGCCTACGGCGGCGAGATCATCCCGCAGTTCAAGGGCGCAGCCGTTTAGGGGGCGAACCGACGGGTAGCTCCGCCTACCTTGTGGCGCTCTCCCTCCCGGCTAGCGCCCTCCTACTCTCGGGGGTTCTCGCCTACAGGCTCTGGCGCGACCCGTATTCGCGCTAGGGTCACGGGATCGACTGGACCACATTCCACTACCTGAACGACTTCCTGCGCGGCCACGGGATCGTGGAGGAGGAAATCGGCGATTTCGTCGCGGTCTGGGCGGTGCCGGTCTTCGCCGCGGCGACGGTCGCTCTCTGGTTCCTCGACCGGCCCGGGCCCTGGTACCGGTGGAAGATCGCCGCGCTCGCCGGAATGACCGCAGCAGGCTTGGGTCTCGTGGTAAGCCAGGTGATCACGCAGTTTTGGGATCGGCCGCGCCCGTATGTCGCCCACCCGCACGAGACGTTTCTCCTCGTGGCGCCCTCGAACGAGCCATCGTTTCCGAGCGACCACGCCGTCGCGGCCTTCGCCATCGCCTTCGCGGTCGCGTTCGTCGGGCGGCGCCTGGGCGCCGCTTTCCTCGCCGCCGCGACGCTCATCGCCCTCACCCGCGTGATCGCCGGGCTGCACTATCCCGGAGACGTGCTCGGCGGCGCGGCGATCGGCCTCGGCTCCGCGGCCGTCGTCTTCTGGGTCGCGGGCGACTTCCTCACACCGGTCGTGCGGTTCGCCAGCAAGGCCACGGACCCGCTCGTCGCGCCAGCCTGGCGTGTCCTCGACCGCGCGAAGGCCCGCAGGCGCAGCAGAGCGGCTTCCGGATGACCGGGATCCCGCCAGAGGCGCGGGCCCTCCTCGAATCCGACGCGCTCGCCCACCTCGTCACGCTGAACCAGGACGGGAGCCCGCAGGTGACGTGCATCTGGGTCGGCGTAGAGGGTGACGAGATCGTCGCCGGCCACCTCTTCCCGCAGCAGAAGCTCCGCAACATCGAGCGAGACCCACGCGTCGTCCTTTCCGTCGAGAGCAAGGAGTCGAACGACATGGGACTGCGGCACTACCTCGTCGTCCACGGCACCGCGCGGATCACCGAGGGCGGGGCGCCCGAGCTCTTGCAGGAGCTGGCCCAGACCTACCTTGGGCCCGGGACGACGTTCCCGCCCATGCCGGACCCGCCGCCCGGGCGCGTGACGCGCATCACCCCGGAGCGCTTCGGAGGTGTCGGTCCCTGGGCGTCAGCCTGATCGACCGGTAGAGGCGATAGGCCGTGGGCCGGAAGCCCTGGCGCGGCCAGAAGCGGGCAGCCAGGAGGTTCGCCGAGCGCCAGTCGGTGACGCACGTCACGTAACCCTGCTCGTGGGCCCACGCGAGCGCGGTCTCGGTGAGCACCGTGCCCACGCCGAGCCCGCGCGCCTCGGGAACGGTCGCCGCAATGCTCAGATTGACCGTCGAGTCGCTCTCGCGCTCGAGGGCGACGTGACCGAGCGGCTCGCCGTCCCGCTCGGCGAGAAAGTAGGCCACGCCCGGGTCGGCGAGATACTCGAGGTACGAGGCGCGGGCCTCGTCTTCGGGAGGCGCCGGGGCCCCGGCCCACGTGGGAGCTTCGGCCTGGTGGTCGAAGATCGTGAAGGCGAGGGCCATGGCGGCGTCGATGTCCTCGGGCCCCGCCCGCCGCACGGAGAAACCGTCCGGCTCGCCCGGCCTGCGCGCTCCGAGCTCCTGGGCGCCGTGCACCTGCTGCTGCGCGAAGGACAGGCTGTACCAGACGGCCAGCACGTCCTCGTCTGCGGGAACGACGACGTAGTGGTCGAGGTGGCCGGTCTCGACCCAGGCGGCCCCGGCGACCGAGTAGAGATCCCGGTAGAGGTCGGGCGACTCCGACGCCTCGACCCAGTGATCCTCGAGCGCCGACCAGGCGTGGCGACCGCGAACCTCGTCCTCCCGCAGCGCGGCAAGGACGCGCCCCGCCGGCTCGCCGTCGCGAAGCGCCTCCGCCCCTGTCTTCCCCTCGTCCTCCGCGGTGCGAAGCTCGAGACCCTGGGGCACCTACGCGGGAGGCACCGCCAGAACCGGGCAAGTCGCGATGTGCAGCAGCCGCTGCGTCACGCTCCCGAGGAGCAGCCCTGCAACGGGGCCTTGACCGCGCGTGCCCACGACGATCAGGTCGGCGTTGCTCGAAGCCGCGAGATCCGCGATTGCGTGCGCGGCACCGCCGTAGGGCGCCCCGGCCTGCTCGTACCTCGCGTTGATTCCAGCATCCGTCAGGTCTTTCGCCTGACCCTGGATCTTCGTCTCGATCTCGTCCTCGTCGATCAGCACCGGATATCCGGCCGACCGCCCGGTGGTGATCTCGCGGATGTGCGCAGCGACGAGCTCCGCCGATCCAGCCTCCGCCAGCTTCCGCGCGTAGTCCAACGCCCGGTCGGCGTGCTCCGATCCATCGCTTGCCCAAAGGATCACCTTGAACATTCGAACACCTCCCTCCCCCCTGGAACTACGCAATCTGACCAGATCGGCGGCCTCGGATCAACATGAGCGAACGGCGCTTCACCGGATGAGCCCTCGGTCTGTCCGGACGCTCAGGGCAAGCTGAGCCGATGGCCGCGGCGATTCGAGCAGAGCGCCTGACGAAGTTCTACGGGGATGCGCGCGGCATTCTCGAGCTGAACCTCGAGGTTGGAGATGGAGAGGTGTTCGGCTTTCTCGGCCCCAACGGCGCCGGCAAGACCACCACGATTCGCCTCCTCCTCGACCTGATCCGTCCGAGCTCCGGGCGGGCGGAGGTGCTGGGGCTCGACACGCGGCGCGACTCGGTCGCAATTCGCCGGCGAACCGGCTACCTCCCGGGTGACCTGCGCCTCTACGAACGGCTGACGGGACGCGAGCTCCTCGAGTACTTCGGTCACCTCCGCGGCCTGGACGGCCTCGGGGACGCGCCCACGCTCGCGGACCGGCTCGACGTCGAGATCGACCGTCCCGTGCAAGACCTCTCGCGCGGAAACCGTCAGAAGATCGGTCTCCTACAGGCCTTCATGCACCGGCCCGACCTCCTGATCCTCGACGAGCCGACGTCGGGCCTCGATCCCCTCATCCAGCAGGCCTTCCACGGCCTCGTCCGCGAGACATCCGCCGACGGTCGGACCGTCTTTCTCTCCTCCCACAACCTCGCCGAGGTGCAGCATGTCGCCGACCGCGTCGGACTGGTGAAGGAAGGAAAGCTCGTGCTCGTCGAGACCGTGGAGACGCTCCGCGCACGGGCGCTCACCCGGGTAGAGGCGACCTTCGACGCCATGCCCCCGGCGGGCGCCTTCGCCGGGGTACCCGGAGTGGACGAGCTCGAGCGAAGGGGAAACCGGGTGATCCTCAGCCTCCAGGGCTCCGCGGACCCGCTCGTGAAGGCGCTTTCGGAATTCACGGTGCTGGCGCTCGACAGCCATGAGGCGGATCTCGAGGACGTCTTCCTCGGCCTCTACCGCGAAAGCGGGCCCCGTGCTGACTAGCGTCTTCGCGAAGACGGTTCGCGACCTGCGCCGCGGCCTCCTCTGGTGGAGCCTCGGCCTGGCCGGGCTCGTCACCATGCTCGTCGCCGTCTACCCGACGGTGCGGGACAACCCCGACCTCACCAAGCTCGTCGAGCAGTACCCGGAGGCCTTGAAGTCCTTCCTCAGCTTCGGCGGCGGCGTCGACTACACCTCGGGCGCGGGCTATCTCGGGAGCGAGCTCTTCTCGTTCATGATCCCGCTGCTCTTCCTCGTGGCCGCAATCGGTGCGGGGTCGCGGGCAATTGCGGGAGAAGAGGAGAAGGGCACCCTCGACCTCCTGCTCGCCAACCCGGTCTCCCGGAGGCGCGTCGTCCTCGAGAAGCTCGGAGCGCTCGTGCTCGAGCTGCTCGCCCTGGGCTTCGTCCTCTGGATCGGGCTCGTGATCGGGGGCCACGCGGCGACGATGAAGGTCTCGGCCGCACATCTCGGTGCGGGCGCCGCGGCGGCGGTCCTCCTCGGGTTGGCTTTCGGGACGATTGCGCTCCTCGTCGGAGCCGCCTCCGGGAAGCGGGGGCTCGCGGCAGGGCTGACCGCCGCGCTCGCGGTCGCAGCCTACGTCGTCAACTCGCTCGCGCCGCTCGTCTCGGGTCTTCGGCCGCTGCAAGAGCTCTCTCCCGTCTACCACTACGTGGTCAGCGATCCGTTGCGGCGAGGGCTCGAGCTCGAGCACTGTGCCGTTCTCGCCGGCATCGCCCTCGTCGCAGCCGTGCTCGCGGTGGCGGCATTCGACCGCCGCGACATCTCCTCCTGATCCCTACTGGTAGCGGAGGGCCTCGGCCGGATAGACGCGGGAGGCCCGGAGCGCCGGCAGGAACGTCGTCGCGAGGGCGACGGCGTAGACCACGAGGAAGACGACCGCGAAGGTCCACCACGGGACGACGAACGCCATGCCCTCCCAGCTCGGCGTCTGCCGCGAGTCGCGGATGACGTTGTGGCCCACGAGCACGCCGAGCGCGGTCCCGATCACGATGGACGTGAGCGCGATGAAGGACGACTCGAGCAGGAAGCACGCCTGCACCATCTGCTTGCGGAAGCCGATCGCCCGCAGGACGCCGATCTGCTGGCGCCGCTCGACGACCGACCGCGCGCTGATGACGCCGAGGGCGGCAACGCCGACGATGAGACCGAGCCCCATGAAGCCCATGATCAGGCGGTTGAAGGTGAGGTTCCCGCCGATGACGTCGTCGAGCAGGCTCTGCAGCGAGTCGGCCTGCATGCCGTGGGAGAGGAAAGCCGACTCCAGCGCCTTCGCCTCGGACTCGGAGTCCACTCCCTCCCGCAGCGAGTAGAAGTACGTGGTCGGGATGACGCGGTCGCCGAACACCGGGGTGAGCGAGGACTGCGACGTCCAGAGGCCTGCCATGAGCTCGGGCGTCCTGTCGGAGAGGACGCCGATGACATGGACCGTGAGCGTCTTTCCCGTCTGCGGGTCCTCCACCTGCACGGGTATGGGGGCGAACGACTCGTCCTCGAGATAGAGGCCGGAGAGATGGAACGCGGGCATGGGCCCGAAGCCCCAGTTCGCGCGCCGCGGCACGACGAAAGCATCGACGACGGCGAGGTTCTTGCCGTCCCGTATCGCCTGCCAGACAGCGGCATCGGACTCGTATCCCTCGGCCCTCGTCGCGAGACTGTACGTCGTGTTCGTGAGGTAGGCGCTGTCGGCGCCGTGAACGACATAGGTCTCGGGCTTCGCCCCGGTCCCGACCTGGTTTGCGTCCACCGGCAAGTCGGAGACGCTCGCGACGACGCGGAAGTCGGCTGCATCCACACCCCGTGCGAAGCGGAGCGCGTCCGACATGTCCGCCACCGGGCTGGCCGGCGAGGCGGTCGCGCGAACGTCGAAGCCGCCGCCGAAGACCTGGACGTTGTCCATCGCGCCGAGGAAGGAGCTCGTCGTGATGGAGCCGACGACGATCGTGAAGACGACGAGCGTGAACATGGCCAGCGTGACGCCCGTGCGGAAGACGCTGCGGAGCGGATAGGCGATCGACATGCGCAGGACCGGCGCAAGCGCGCGGATGCGCCCGAGCGTGGAGGCGACCGCGCCGAGAAGGACGTCGGCGTTGTAGACGATCGTCCAGGTCGCGCCGATCACGATCATGAGCCCGCCGAGCAGGAACATCGAGAAGTTGACCTTCAGCTCACCGAAGAGCCAGCGGTCGATCGGCAGCACGAACCAGGTGAGCAGCGCGAGCCCCGCGCAGGTGTGCACGGCGCGGTCAGGGAGGCCCAGCGCGTGCAGGATCGGCACGAAGCTCATGATGATGAGCGCCACGCCGAGCCCGAGCGCGACCGCGTCCTCGGCGCTGACTCCCGACACGGCCACGAGCCCGCCGAAGAGGAGGCCGACGATGCCGAGGATCCACCGCCGCCGGCGCCCCTTCTCCGCCGGCGGGTCGGGCAGGTCCCGAATCGCGCTGACGATGTTCATGCGGCTGACGCGCCAAGCGGAAAACGCCACGACGGCGAGGGTCACGAGGACCCCGATTGCATAGGAGACGACGAGGCTCGCCGGCTTAACGGAGTACGAGATCTCAAAGTCTCCGAAGGCCTGGCCGAACGCTGTCGCCATCACGAGCACCATCCCGTAGGCGACGGCCACGCCGAGGAGGACGCCGATCGCAGCCGCGAGGAGGTCGTAGGCCACGCCTTCGAACAGGAACGTCTGGACGAGGTGGCCGCGACGCGTCCCCACCGCACGTGCGATTCCCAGCTCGCCGCGCCGTTCGGCGGCGAGCATGACGAAGATGAGGAAGATCAGGAGGATCCCTGCGGCAATCGAGAACGATCCGAAGGTCGTGAACATGGACATGAACGCTCCGCCCGCCGTGTCGGCGGCCTCGAGCGCGTCCTCCTTCGTGTTGTCGGCCTCGAGCCCGAGCGGGGCAAGCGTCGGCTCCAGGCGGTCGATCACCGCTCCGCTGAGCTTGGCGCCGCTCTCCGCGCCGCCCGTGTTCGACACGAAGACAGCCTTCACCAGGCCGGGCTTGTCGAGCAGGCGCTGAGCCTCCGAGAGCGGCAGGAGCAGGCCGGAGCCGTCCGTTGCGCCGCCGTCGTAGTGCACGACCGCCTTCACCGTCGCGTTGATGAACTGCTGCCCGGCGAGGACGCGGAGGGTGTCCCCGGCCTTGGCGTCCAGCTCGTCGGCCGCGTCGGCATTGAGATACACCTCACCGGCCTTCAAAGCGGCCAGTGAAACAGTCTTCCCGTCGCTCGTGATGTCGCCAAACGCCCGCAGGCTCTCGGGATCGGCCGCGAAGAGCGTCGCGCGCGGCTCGTTCTGGCGCGTGGTCACATCCTGGACGGCGATCGTCTCGACGATCACGGGTGCGACGCCGTCGACGAGGCCCGAGCCCTGCGTCGCCGCGCGGATCTTGTTCGCGTAACTCTCGGGGAAGTAGCGGGTGCCCGTCGTTCCCTCGGTTCCGGCAGCGAGCGCCGTTGCGACACCCTGCGCCGCGACGACCTCGTCCGCCTGCCCGAGGGCGGAGATGGCGGAGCTGCGGACCGTCCGCCCCATCGTGTCGCCCGTGGCGAGCGCGGCGGCGATGATCGCGGTGCCGAGCATGGAGCCCACGACGATGAGCGCGCTCCGTCCCGGCCGCCGCCTGATGTTGCGGATCCCCATGCGGAAGAACACGCGGTTCCTGAGCGCAAGAAGACCGACGACTGCGAGGGCCGCGACGAGGAGCGCGAGGAGCACCACCGCGAGCTCGTCGACCGGTATGCCGAAGAGCTTGCTCAAAACGTCCTCCTCAGCCGACCGTGGCGGCCGGCGCCTCGGCGAGCACGACGTCGTAAGAGTCGCGGCCGGGCGGCGAGCGGTAGATCGTGGCAAACTTGGCCACCTGCTCGGCGTAGAAGCTGCGGGCCCCGGCGAGACCGGCTTCGGCATCCTCCGCCGTCGCCCAGAAGGTCACAACGAGTGCCTTGCCTTCGGGTGAGAGGAGAACGTACGAGCCCTCGAAGCCGGGTTGCTCGTGCAGGGCCGGGAGCACGGACTCCCGGAAGACCGCGACCGCGTCCTCGACGCTGGTTCGCACCGTGTCGATGTCCGCAGTTGTGACGCGGGCAATCATGATCAGACCACCTCCAAGTACTGCTCCTCGACGATTTCGCCGTCCACCATGCGCACGATGCGATCGGTCGCGCGCCCGACGGCGATGTCGTGCGTGACGATGAGAAACGTCAGCCCTCTCTCGCGGTTGAGCCGGCGCATGAGCTCGACGATCTCCTGGGCGTTCTCCGAGTCGAGGTCGCCGGTCGGCTCGTCGGCCCAGACGATCGCCGGGTCGTTGACGAGCGCCCGCGCGATCGTCACGCGCTGCCGCTGGCCGCCGGAAAGCTCATCGGGAAGATGGTCTCCCCGATTCCCGAGGCCGACGAGCTCGAGCGCCGTAAGCGCTCGCCGCCGTGCCTCTCCGGCGCCGACGCGCGAGACGAGGAGCGGAAGCTCGACGTTCTCCACCGCGGACAGGACTGGGATCAGGTTGTAGAACTGGAAGACGAAGCCCATCCGCCTCGCGCGATAGTCGGTGCGCTCGCGATCGGACATGTCCTTCAGGGAGACGCCTTCGATGACCACGTCTCCCGAGTCGATCGCGTCGAGACCGGACAGGCAGTTGAGGAGCGTCGTCTTGCCCGAGCCGCTCGGGCCCATGATCGCGACCATCTCGCCCTTCGGAACCGCGAAGGTCACCTCACGGAGGGCGTGCACCTCGAGCTTGCCGGTGTCGTAGGTCTTGTCGACGCCGCGCGCCTCGATGATCGGCGCCTCGAAGACGGGCGTGGTCGTCGGCGTCGGCGCTTGCTCAACTCGCACTGCCATGACTACTCCCTTCGTCTCCCAACAAGCTCGCACGGCTGTGCGAGGGCGGCATCAGCGAGTCCCATGAACACCTTTTCGGAGAACTACGGACTCGAGCGGCGGCTCGGTCGAGCAGGTCCGGCGTCAGACCGATCGGGTAAAACGCAGGGCATGAAGTGGAAGTTCTGGAAGGTGGAGGAACGCGCTGAGCCTGTCGTTCCCGAGGACGCGGCGCGGCCCGGGCCCGAGCCGGAGCCCGAACCGGAGCTCGAGCCCGCGCCGGAGCCGGAGCCGGGCCAGGTCACCGCTCCGCAGCCGGAGCCGGACCTCGCTCGGGGGCCGGAGCCGGAACCCGAAACGGCTCCCACGGAGGTCGCGCTGACGATCGACGAAGCCAAGGAGGCGATCCGCGAGGCCGGCGGCGATGTGATCCAGGTCGGCTTCCTGGCAAGTGCCTACCGGCGCCACCACGATGAGGATCCGACGAGCGGCGAGACGGCCGCCTCACGCAAGAAGCTCCGCGAGCTCGTCGGGAAGCGGCTCAAGGACCGCGGCCTCCTCGCCGCGGACGGAACGGTCGAACTGCGCGACTAGCTGGGCCCGAGGCTTTCTGGGGCCCCCGCTCCCGAACCTCCTTCCTTCAGCTCGACGAAGATCACGTGCGTCGGGGTCCGGCCGATGTTCTCTCCCGCGTGCGTCTGCGCGTCCAGCCAGCGAACCTCGCCCGGTTCGAGATGGACGTCGCGCCCCTCGCCCGAGGCGGCCTCGAGGCGGCGGTCGAAGGCGGAGAGCGTGAACATGACGCTGTCCGGGTGGTCGTGCGGGCTCGTCCTCTGGCCGGGCTCGTCTTTGTACTCGAGCACGCGGACGCGCTCGTTTTCGAAGATCACGGCGTACTTGTCGGGGTCGGTCGCGGTGGGGTCGGCCAATGTCTCTCCTTTTCGGTCGCCCGAGTCTAAAGCGAGCCCGGCCGAGACAGGCGTGTTCGAAGCAGAGACCGGGCCGCGGCTCCCCGCGGCCCGGTCGTGCGGGACGACTACGAGGCCACGGCCCCTGCGTGAACCGCGTCCTTCGGGAGCTCGGCCTCGACAGGCTCGGCGCTCAGGACAACCTTGAGCGCGTTCGTCGTCGCGGCGTCCCCGAACACGTCGTAGGCCTCCATCGTGGCGTCCAGGTCGAACCGATGCGTCGCAAAGGGGATCGGATCGAGGCGTCCGGCCGCGATCAGGTCGAGCAGGCGCGGCGTCGTGAACGTGTCGACCAGACCCGTCGTGATCGTGACGTCGCGGATCCAGAGCGTCTCCAGATGGAGCGTCGCAGGGTGTCCGTGCACGCCGACGTTGGCCACGCGGCCACCAGGCCGCACGATTTCCGTGCAGAGCTCGAACGTCGCAGGCACGCCGACGGCCTCGATCGCCACGTCCGCTCCGAGCCCGCCTGTCCATTCCTTGACGCGCTCCAGGCCGTCCTCGACGCCGTTGTTCACCACCTTGTCGGCGCCGAACTCGAGCGCCCTGTCGAGCCGAGCGTCAGCGAGGTCGACGGCGATGATGCGCGCCGGACTGAAGAGCTTCGCGGTCATGATCGCCGCGAGGCCGATCGGGCCCGCTCCCACGACTGCAACCGTATCGCCGGGGCCGACGCCGCCGTTCAGCACGCCGACCTCGTACGCGGTCGGGAGAATGTCGGCGAGGAACAGCACCTGCTCGTCGGTCAGCTCTTTCGGGATCTTGTGAACGGAGGTGTCGGCGAACGGCACGCGCGCGTACTCCGCCTGCAGGCCGTCGATCAGATGTCCGAAGATCCAGCCTCCGCCTCCGACGCAGAGCCCGTAGTGGCCTTCCTTGCAGAAGCGGCAGCGCCCACACGAGGTGATGCACGAGACGAGGACGCGGTCGTCCGGCGCGAGGGTGGTCACGGCCGACCCGGTCTCGACGACGGTGCCAACCGCCTCGTGACCGAGTACGGTGCCCGGCTTCACGGCCGGCACGTCTCCCTTGAGGATGTGGAGGTCGGTTCCGCAGATCGTCGAGCTGTCGATCCGGACGACGACATCCGTGGGATCCTGGATGCCGGCATCCGGAACGGTCTCCCACTGCCGGTCCCCGGGGCCGTGGAACACGAGCGCTTTCATGGCGCCTCCCTTCGTTGTTCGCAACGGATGCTGCTCCCGCTGACCGGCCGCCGCATCGGCGACGCCACCGATCTCGCTCTGCGGGAAAATCCGAAGCGGAGCTCGCGGCCGGCGGAGCGGGCTCGGCGGCGAGAAGCCCGTCAGACGTTCAGCCGCGACAACGCCGTCGCGACATCGAGCGTCGAGATGACGCCCTCGGGCTTGTCTGAGCTCGGATCCGCCACCACGAGATGCGCAACGCCGTGCTCACTCATGAGTTGGGCGGCTCTGCGCACGCTCTCTCCCGGGCTCACGGAGACCACTTCCGTCGCCGCCGTGTCGCCTGCGGTTCGTCCATGGAGGTTGCCCTCGGTGGCCGCGATCGCAACGAGATCGAGGTCGGAGATGAGCCCCCAAAGCTGCGTGTCGTCTTCGGTCACGTCTCCGACGCCGACGATGCAATGGACTCGGTGCTTAGCCATCAGGTCGGCAACGGTGCTCAACGGCGTCTCGAGCGGACAGCTGAGGACACCCGTGGTCATGACGTCGCTGACCAGCGAGTCTTCCAGTGAAAGGGCGGATGGAGACGATTTGGCGATCATCGCGATCCTCCTCGAAAGCGTCGTGAACGATTCACTTCGAGTCTCACCGAGACCGCGTCGACGAGCATCGGCATTCACCCCGATCACTTTTCGGAGAACTACCGAGACGTCTCGAAAATCGCCTGAAGCCGGCGTCGGGGTGTGGAAAAGCCGCGATCGAATTCCGGCGCCCCACCGATGAAGCAACCCGCAGCGGTGAGCAGAGTGTGTTCCACCATGTACGCACGGGCTGTCGAGGAAGCAGCGATCACGTTGCGCGACTTGCGGCGAGCGGAGTGGGAAGATCTCGCACTCGGGCTCGTCGCGCTCGGTTCTGCAATCGCCGCCACGACGATCCTGCCCTCGCTCGCGATACCGCTCTTTCTCGGGGGCGTGGCCATCGGGGCGCGCGGCTTGAGAGCCCTCTGGCTCCGCTGGGATCTCGTCGAACGCCTGGCGGGAGAACGTGACGCCTACGTCATTTCGGAGGTCCGCGACCGCGCCCTGCGGGAGACCACGATGGGGAGACGACGGGCCTTTGCGGCTGTCATCCGCACCTGCCTCTGCGATCCCGAAAACGCCCGGCTTCGCTTTTTGGAAGCCGAGCTCGAGGACCTGGCGGCCGAGCTCGAAGACCCCGACCTGACCCTGCAGCCGAGCTCGGGCGTCGCGTGCTTTCATCTCCTCGGCGATCCTCTGGCTCGCCGGCTGCTCGATCCCGCGGTTTCGGATGAGGAGCTGCGCGCGCGCATCGCCGAAGTCCGGTCGGGCTTGACGCGCGGCCCGGACGCGGTGGCGGGCACGAGCGACTGAAGCTGAGCCACCCGGCGGACAACCTCGAGCGTCCACAGATCAGTACTACTCCGTGGGCAGACCCGCATTTTCACCGACGCTCCCGGCCCGGTGCAGGGCGACCCTTCCATCACAACCCGATCGGACTGGAGGCAACGATGCCAAGGCTCATGAGCTCACTCCCGGTGGGCCTCGTCATGACCACGGAGTTCGTGACTGCCGAGCCCTCGGACACCCTGGGCGAGACCGCCGAGAAGATGAGGAATTCGGACTACGGATCGGCACTCGTCGTCGATGCTGGACACCTCGTCGGCATCCTCACCTCGCGCGACCTCGTGCGCGCGATCGCCGGCAGGACCCACTCGAGCGAGGCACGCGTACGCGACTGGATGACCTCGAGCCCTCGCGCAGCTCGCCCCGACACGGCCGCGGAGGAGGCAGCGCTGATCATGGTCGAACAGGGTTGTCATCACCTGCCGGTCGTGGACGAGAACGGGCGACCGGTAGGGCTCGTCGGCATGCGAGCGGTCGTGTCCGAGACATTCGAGTCGACTCCGGACTAGAAGGCGAGCAAGATCGGACGTTCAGAGGGGGTCGGGCCGTCGCCTCCGCCTGATCGCCTTGCGTGCCTCCTCGGCTCCGAGGACGAGCGGTGGCCAGAGAAGCAGTAGGAGCCAGTGCCATGGCTCGAGACCGGCGGTGTGGAAGATCTTCTCGAGCCCTGGGGTGTAGGCCAGGAGGGCGACCATCGCCACTTCGACCGCGATGCCGACGAGAAGCAGACGGTTCGAGAAGAAGCCCACGGCGGCGAGCGACCGCCGATTCGTGCGCCAGCCGAGGGCGGCGCCGACCTGCGCCATCACGATCCCGGCCATCGTCATCGTCGTCGCCTGCCGGTAGAGCTCGCCGCTGTCCGCGAGCGGCTCCCACGGCCGCCAGCCCCCGAGCCAGTACGCGAAGAAGAAGCTTGCCATCGCCGCGAGGGCCTCGAGCGGGCCGATCCAGCCGAAGATGCGAGCGAGCACGCCTCGGTTGAGAAGACGCTCCGTCTGCGGCCGTGGCGGCCGTCCCATCGTCCCCGGCTCGGCGCGCTCGGTGCCGAGCGCGATCGCCGGCAGCATGTCGGTGCCGAGGTCGATGGCGAGCACCTGCATCACGACGAGCGGCAGTGGGACGGCGCCGCCCGTGATCCCCCAAACGAGAAACGGGACGAGCTCGCCGACGTTTGAGCAGAAGTGGTAGCCGGCGAAGCGCCGAATGTTGTCGTACACCGCACGCCCCTCCTCGACGGCGGCGACGACTGAGGCGAAGTTGTCGTCGATCAGAATCAGATCGGCCGCCTCCTTGGCGACTTCAGTTCCGCTCCTGCCCATCGCGACACCGATGTCAGCGTGCTTCAGTGCGGGCGCGTCGTTGACGCCGTCGCCGGTCATGGCGACGACCTCGCCGCTGTCGCGAAGGAGTTGGGCGAGTCGGAGCTTCTGCTCGGGGTCGATGCGGGCGAAAATGATCTGGCCCTCGGAGAGCGTGCGGCGGAGCGAGCCGTCGTCGAGCTCGCCGAGCTCGGCACCAGTGATCACGTGCACCTTTCCCTCGACGAGGCCGATCCGACGCGCGATCGCCTCCGCGGTGCGGCCGCTGTCGCCTGTGACCATGATGATCCGGATGCCGGCGGCGCGGCAGCGGCGTATGGCGTCGTGGACAGCCGGACGGGGCGGATCGATCATGCCAACGAGGCCGAGCAACTCGAGGTCGCGCTCGACAGCGTCGGCGTCGTCGCCCACGTCGGCAGGCAGGACGCGGCGCGCGAGCGCGAGCACGCGCAACGCGTCGCCTTCCATCGCGGCCGCGGCGGCCGAGGCTCGGGCGCACTCCTCGTCGCTGAGGGACGTGCGAGGCAGGACGACCTCGGCGGCGCCCTTGACGTAGGCGATGTGCTGGTCGCCGCCGAGATGCACCGTCGTCATCCGCTTGCGCTCCGAGCTGAACGGGAGCTCGAACAGCCGTGGCGCCCGCGCTGCCTCCTGCTCGTGGCGAAGCCCGCCCTTCTCGGCGAGCACGACGAGCGCGGCCTCGGTCGGGTCGCCGAGAACCGACCAGCCGCCCTCACCGTGCACGAGCTTCGCGTCTGCGCAGAGGAGCCCGGCGCGAAAGAGTTCTGCGAGCGGCGCCGGGTCGACGACTCGGCCGTCGGCGCGGAAGCGTCCGAACGGCTCGTACCCGGCGCCTTCGACCGCTACCTCGCCGCTCGGGGTCCACACACGCTGAACGGTCATCTCGTTCTCGGTCAGCGTCCCCGTCTTATCGGTGCAAATGACCGTCGTCTCCCCCAGCGTTTCGACCGAGGAAAGGCGGCGCACGAGCGCGCTGCGCCCGGCCATTCGCTGGGTGGCGAGCGCGAGCGCCAGCGTCACCGTGGGCAGCAGGCCCTCGGGAACGAGCGCCACCATGACGCCGATCGCAAAGAGGAACCGGTCGCTCAGGCCCATGCCGATCAGCCCGGCGAGCAGGAAGAAGAGCACGCCGATCGACACCGCGAGCAGCGCCACCAGCCTCGTCACCCGATCGAGCTCGCGCTCGAGCGGGCTGCGGTCACGCCGGGTCTGCTGGGCGAGTTCGGCGATGCGGCCGAAGCGGGTCGCCATCCCCGTCGCCGTCACCCTCGCCTCCGCCGTCCCGGCCGTCACATAGGTGCCGGCCAGGACATGCGTCTCCGGCGCCACCGGGTACGACTCGCCTGTGAGGGTGGACTCGTCGACGCGCAGATCGCTGGAAGAAACGAGGTCGGCGTCCGCGGCAATCCGGTCGCCGGGCGCGAGCAGCAGCACGTCGCCCGGAACCACGCTCTCGTTGGCGATCTCGACCGCGTCACCGTCTCGCCGGACGCGGACGCGGAGCGGCAGCATCCGGCGCAACGCCGCCACCGCCTGCTCGGCCCGGTACTCCTGGACGTACGAGAAGACCGCGTTGACCGCGATCACCGCCACGATCGCCGCGGTGAGCTGCGGCATCCCGGCGACCAGTGCGAGCAGGGCGCCCGCCCAGAGCAGGAGCGCGAACAGCTGGATGAAGTTGGCCAGGAACTGCCGGAGATGGGACGGCCCCGCCGCCTCGACGATCGCGTTCGGACCCGTCGTCGCCAGCCGGCGCACAGCCTCTTCGCTCGAAAGACCGCGGGCCTGCGGCTGCGAACGAAGAGGGCGGGCAACACTCATCGATTCGCCTTGTCCTTTCTCGACTATCTCCCCTTGCAGGTGCGCTGCGCCGAGTAGCAACATACCCTCGCCTCGAGGCGCTACCGGTCCGAACTGAACGCGAGGAATGGACGCGCGCCCAGCGCAGAGACGACAATGCAAGCGGCAGCCGCGTGATCGACGGCCGCTCCTCGGAGCCCCGATCGGCTACGCGCCGGCCCACATGTTCGTCTGGCTACCTCTGAAGATCGTGAAGCTTGAATTCGCTTTCACCTTCCCGCCGGCGAACCGGCTGATTGCGCGAGAAGGCACAGTCATCCTTGCCGCCCTGATCATGCGCATTCCGCTGCGGCGCGGGGTTCGCTTCAAGGGAGAGGCGATCAGGTATGCATGACCAGGCACTGCAAGGGGATGCGGCTCGGTCGAGCGCTCGACGACCTCGCCGCGCGGACCGCGCCCCGCTCTTCCTCATCTACGCCGGTCAGGGAGTTGGCGGCGAAGAGTTGAATCCCGAGTACTTCGAGGCCGCGTCTCAGCCGAAGACCTTGTGGAAGATCGATGAGGCAGGACACGTGGGTGGCTTCGAGGCTCGACCCGAGGAGTACGAGCAGCGAGTCGTCGCTTTCTTCGATCGCGCTTTGCTCAGCGAGCCCGAATGAGGCAATCCCGGCGCGATGTCGCCGGCGAGGACCCCGACAACGGCGCCGGCGCCAATCGGGATGCCCAACGAAGCAGGTGGTGCCGATTCACGATCCCGCCTCGTCGATCGCGGCGAGTTTCTCTGCTCGTCGCTTGATCCCGTACAGCATCTTGCGCTCCATCACGAGCGAGCCGGGCTCCATCGGGATCATCCCGATCCGGTCGCGCAGACGAGGCAGGCAGAAGCGGTTGCGGCTGATCAGCCGCGTGCGGCCGTCCTGCTCGTCGAGGATGAAGCTCCACACCCAGTTGCCGTCGGCGGACTGGGTGGCGAGCACGCGCTCGGGCTCGACGATTCGGTAGCTCATCTCGTTGGGGCCGTAGCCGAAGCCCTCGCCGGGCTGGGGGTTCTGATAGTCGGGAAGCACGGTCTCGGCCGAGTGCATGTTCAGGCCGAGCAGGTTCTCGATCCAGTCGTACGTGTAGGCCCCACCGCGAGGCGACGGTCCCATCTGCGCGATCCACGGCCAAACGGCCGAGACAGGCGCGTCGATCGTGATCGCGCGCGTCGCCACGCCGTCGGCGTTCTCGAGTAGCTCGTCGCCCGGTAGCCGCGCCGCGGCCTCCTCGGGGGTCGCGCCCCAGGTGAGGACCGGTTGCCGCAGCAGCTTCCGGTACAGAACAGCGCCGACCCCCACCGCGACGGCCGCGCCGGCCAGCATCCTGATCGTCATCTCGGAACCTCCTCCTCGGACGTTGCCGCCTCCTCCCGCACGACCAGCACGGAGCAACTCGCGCGGTGAGCAACGCGCTCGCTCACGCTTCCGAGGGCGGCCAATCCGTGCAATCCGCGGCTGCCGAGGACGAGGAGATCGGCACCTGTGTCCGCTGCCTGCCCGACCAGCGCTTCGACCGGGGGCCGCTCGTCGATGGCCGCGTCCGCCGCGATGGCGCGAACCGGACCGAGCTCGAGCTTCGTGCCTCCGCAAGCAGCAACGGCGCTCACGCTGCTCCCGAACGCGGTCGCGAGCTCGTATCCGACGCGCGCCGCTAGGGCAGACCCTGCCGACCCGTCTACACCGATACAAATCGACTTCGGGAACCGCTCGGGCTCGTCGCTCGCGCGGGCGACGAGCACGGAGCAGGGGGCTTTGTGCAGCATCAGCGTCGCGACGCTTCCGAACACGATTCCGCCGGCGCGGGACCCCCCATGGGTTCCGACGACCAGGAGGTCTGCCTGTTGCTCCAGCGCGGTGCGAAGAAGAAGATCTCCGGGAGAGCCCTCGAGCAAGACGGCTTCAGCTCTCGGAGCCTCGGCCTGGGCGGCCGCGAGGGCCGCTTGCGCCTCACCCACGATCTCGTCGGAAACCGCGGTCGCGGACCAGCCGGCTTGAATCACTGGGCCGAGGTCTGCGACCGCCGCGAGGACGAGATGCGCCCGAGGTCCAGTGACGCGGGCTGCTTGGCGCACCGCCACGCGACTTTCCGGCGATTCGTCGACACCACAGAGGACGCGGTTGAACACCTGTTGGCTCCTCGAGCGCCACCGAGACTAACGCAGCGGCCGACCGGGCCATCGAGGGATCGCAACGGCGGGCGTTTACCTAGCATCTGCGGCGCGACCGTGGCGAGAGGCGAGACCAACAGGGATCGAAAAACCCGGGCTGACGTCTTGTGACCACGCGTCTGACGAGTGAGCCATGGCGCCGTACGGCGGGGGACGTGGCTGCCGAGCTGGGCACCGATACCACCCGAGGACTGAGCTCGGCAGAGGCAGCTGCGCGGCTACGACGCGTCGGGCTCAACGAGCTCGAGCCTGCGGCCGCGGTGCCTGCGTGGAGGAAGATGCTCGGCCAGTTTGCCGACCCGTTGATCTACCTCTTGCTCGCGGCGGTCGTCGTGTCGCTCGTGGCCTGGGCCGCCGAGGGCGCCGACGGAGTCCCCTACGAGGCCGTCGTGATCGCAGTGATCGTCGTCCTCAACGGGGTGCTCGGCTACGTCCAGGAAGCGCGCGCCGAGCAGGCGGTCGCGGCGCTCCAGCGGATGGCGGCGACTTCGGCCACGGTCGTGCGCGACGGACGCGAGCAGAGGATCGTGGCGGCCGAGGTCGTCCCCGGCGACGTCATGCTGCTCGCGGAGGGCGATGCGATCAGCGCCGACGGCCGCCTCCTCGAGGCTGCCTCGCTGACCGTCGCCGAGGCGGCGTTGACCGGCGAGAGCGAGGCGCTCTTGAAGGACGTGGGTCCGCTGGAGGAGCCGGCGGGCTTGGGCGACCGGGTGAACATGGTCTTCGACGGCACGGCCGTCACGCGCGGGCGAGGACGCGCGGTGGTGACGGCGACAGGCATGGCGACCGAGATCGGCAGCATCGCCCGCCTGCTCGGCGACACCGAGGAGCAGCAAACGCCCTTGCAGCGGGAAGTCGACCGAATCGGGCGGATGCTCGGCATCGCCGTGATCGCGATCGCCGTGGTCGTCGTGGCAGCGATCCTGGTCACCGCCGACATCGACACGGCGTCCGATGTCGTGTCGGTGCTGCTGGTCGGCGTCTCGCTGGCTGTCGCGGCGGTGCCCGAAGGTCTCCCTGCGGTCCTCTCCGTCGTGCTCGCGCTCGGCGTCCAGCGGATGGCCCAGCGGCGCGCGATCGTGAAGCGGCTCTCGTCGGTTGAGACGCTGGGCTCGGCGTCGGTCGTCTGCTCGGACAAGACCGGGACGCTGACGAGGAACGAGATGACGATCGAGAAGGTCGTGACGCCCTCGGGCGAAGCCGAGGTCACAGGCAGCGGCTACCGGCCGGAGGGCGAGCTGCGTGTTGACGGCCGCCCGCTCGACGACCCCGTCCTGCTCGACGAGGTCCGCGCCGTGCTCGTGGGTGGGAGCCTGGCGAACGACGCCGTCCTGCGCGAGGAGGACGGCGAGTGGACGATCCAGGGCGACCCCACCGAGGCGGCCTTCCTCGTCGCGGAGGCGAAAGTCGCGGGCCTGCACGAAGCACGTGAGTCGCGGTTCGAGCGTTTGGCCGAGGTTCCGTTCACGTCCGAGCGAAAGCTGATGAGCACCGTCGAGGCCGACCTCGAAGGCGAGCTGGGTGTGGCCGTCGTGACCAAGGGCGCGCCAGACGTGCTACTCGCGCGCTGTAGTTCCGAACGTGTAGCCGGCGAGGTGCGGCCGCTCACCGACGAGCGCAGGCGCGCCGTCCTTGCCACGGTTGATCGCCTGGCCGAGCTCGCGCTGCGCACGCTGGCGGTCGCCTACCGGCCGCTCCCGGAAGGCGGGCAGCCCCCGGCGGATGAGTCGATCGAACGGGAGCTCGTCTACCTCGGCCTGGTCGGCATCCTCGACCCGCCTCGCCCGGAAGCGATGAAGGCGACCGCCGAGGCCTCCGCGGCAGGAATCCGGGTGCTCATGATCACCGGCGACCACCCGCGGACCGCGGTACGCATCGCGACCGATCTCGGCATCGTCGGTCCCGACGCACGCGCACTCACCGGCACAGAGCTCGAGGAGGCAAGCGACGAGGAACTGGAGACCGCCGTCTCCGAGGTGTCGGTGTATGCCCGCGTGGCGCCCCAGCACAAGCTGCGCATCGTCGAGGCGCTTCAGGCCAACGACCAGATCGTCGCCATGACCGGCGACGGGGTCAACGACGCTCCCGCCCTCAGGTCGGCCGACATCGGTGTCGCCATGGGCATCACCGGAACGGACGTGACCAAGGAGGCCGCCGACATGATCCTCGCCGACGACAACTTCGCCACCATCGTCGCCGCCGTCCGCGAGGGGCGCGGCATCTTCTCGAACATCCGCAAGTTCCTGCGCTTCTTGCTCTCTTCGAACGTCGGCGAGGTCCTGACGATGTTCCTCGGGGTCGTGCTCGCCGGCGAGCTGGGGCTCGAGGACACGGGCGAGGCGATCGCGGTGCCTCTGCTCGCGACGCAGATCCTCTGGATCAATCTCCTCACCGACAGCGCGCCGGCACTCGCGATGGGTGTCGATCCGCCGCCTCACGACGTCATGCAACGTCAGCCGCGGAAGCTCAGCGACCGCGTGATCGACGCCGAGATGTGGCTCGGCATCTTCTGGGTCGGCCTGGTCATGGCGATCGTGACCCTGGCCGCCCTCGACCTACGCCTGCCCGGCGGCCTGCTCGGCGGCTCCGGCGACGTCGAGGAGGCGCGGACCATGGCGTTCACGACGCTCGTCCTCGCCCAGCTCTTCAATTGTTTCAACGCCCGCTCCGATCGAACGAGCGCCTTCCACCACCTGTTCACCAACCGGTGGCTGTGGGGAGCGATCGGCCTCTCGGTCATCCTCCAGGTCGCGGTCGTGCACCTCGGTTTCCTGAACGAGGCATTCGGGACGACGCCCCTCTCGACCGACGACTGGCTCATCTGTACCGCGCTTGCGAGCGTCGTGCTCTGGGCAGACGAGGCGAAGAAGCTGCTCGAGCGCCGGCTGGGCCGCTAGCTCAGGCCACCGCCTGCAGGAATGCCCCGGCCGCGTATGCGAGCACGGCGGCGGCTCCTCCGACGGCGAGTGTCTCGAGCGCCGAGCGCCACCAGGCCTGATCGACGAAGCGAGCCTTCAGGGCGCCGACGACGAAGAAGGCGACCCCTGTCATGAGGGCGCTCCACCGAAACGCGTGCTCGACGTCACCAGGGGCAGCAACGTCGTACACGAACACCAGGAGCGGGAGGAAGCCGACCGTCAGGAAGGCGACCAGGGTCGCGGCAGCGGCGCGGTACTCGTTCGGCTCAGTCGGGCCGAAGCCGAGCTCCTCGCTCATCATCGTCTCGGTCCAGAGTTCGGGATCGGAGGTGATCACCTCGACCACTCGCTCGAGGTCGCGGCCTTCGAATCCCTTCGCGGCGAAGATCTGACGAATCTCCTCCCGCTCGCCCTCCGGCACGACCCGGATATGCAGCTGCTCCTCGCGGCGAGCGCCCTCTCGCCGCTGGCGCTCTGCGCGGGAGCCGAGGAAGTTGGAGGCGGCCATGCTGAAGCCGTCTGCGACGAGGTTCGCGCCCCCGAGGATGATGACGACCTTCTCGTCGAGGCTCGCTCCTTCCACGCCTGCCACCACGGCAAAGGTCGTGACCGCGCCGTCGATGGCGCCGTAGATGAAATCGCGGAGATAGCTCGGGGACGGCTTGTCGCGCAGCCTCCTCTCCACGGCATGCGGCCCGTGGGCTGACTCGAGCGACGCGAAATCCGCACCCTCCTCACCTCGTCGGCGGGCCATCGGTCCTACGTTCGCACACACCGGCCGGACGGGGAGCAACAACGCCGTGCCGCTGGCGCAGCGGAAAGCCTGGGTGAGCTCGGATAATTCCCGCGGAGCGATTGATGAGCCGCCAAGCAGACGCACGGCCAAAGGAAGACGCGGCGCCCGCCCCGGCGCGCTTCGGCATCGCCGCAGTCGAGGTAAAGGGCTTTCGGAGCGCCCTCGACGTCTCTTTCTCACCAGGTCCCGTGTGCGCGCTGGTGGGCGAGGCCAACGCCGGCAAGTCGAACCTGCTCGCGGCGATGCGGGCCGTGCTCGATCCCGCAGCCGCTCCGCTCAGCTCGATCGATGCGACGGAAGGAGCCGACGAGGAGATCTCGATCCGGCTCACGCTCGTAGGCGGCGGTGAGGTTGCACTCGAAAGACGCCTCGGGCGCACCGCATATACCGGGCTGGCGGACCCGCCACCGATGCTCTTCCTCCCCTCCGGGGCCCGGGCCGGCGCGGTGATCGCGGAGGCAAACGCGCAGGGAAAGGGACGAGCTGTCGAGATCTTTCGGCAGGCGCTCGGCGGTGTGACGCCCACGGCCGCGGCAGCGTCGCTGCTCGAGGCGGTGGAGGCGTGCAGCTCGGAGCGGCAGGCGGGGCTTCTGCTCCTGATCGAGGAGCCCGAGCTGTACCTCCGTCCACAGGCACAGCGCTACCTGTACCGCCTCCTGCGCGAGTTCGCGCTCGCGGGGAACCAGGTCATCTACTCGACGCACTCGCCCGCCTTTCTCAACGTCGCGCGGCTGGACGAGCTCGTCTTCGTCGAGCGCCTTCCCCGCACCGGAACGCGGGCTCTCCAGCCGGAGCCCGTGTCGGCCGACGAGGACTTCCGGGTGATGACCGAGTTCGACGCCGCCCGCAGCGAACTCTTCCTCGCCCGCGCGGTCGTCCTGGTCGAGGGCTTGACGGAGAAGCTCGTGCTTCCGTTCGTCTTCGCGGCGCTCGGACACGACGTCGACCGGGAAGCGATCTCGATCGTCGAATGCGGCGGGAAGCCGAATCTGCCGCTGTTCGCGCGGATCTGCCGGGCAACAGGCATTCCGTTCCTCGTCATGCACGACAGCGACAGAAAGGCGAGCGGCAAGCTCGCCGCCGCCGAGCGGGCACTGAACGCACTCATTGCCGAGACGGCCGGCATTGACCGCGTGATCGTGCTCGACCCTGACTTCGAGGCGGTCTCGGGGCTCGTCGGCAACCGCCACAAGCCCGAGCGCGCGTGGCGGGAATTTGCCGCGCGCTCGGCCGCCGAGATGCCGCCGGAGCTCGTCCGCGTGGCAGAGCTCGCCGCCTCGTTCGCCCAGCCGGTGCCGGAGGCGCGCGGTTGAGCGACCACGCCGGCCACGGCCAAGAACATGCCGCTCATGCAGGGCACGCGGACGTCTATCGGCGCCGCTTCTGGATCACCCTGATCCTCGCGATCCCGGTCGTTGCCTACAGCGACATGATCCAGGACTGGTTCGGCTACACGGCGCCGCAGTTCCCGGGAGACGGCCTCGTCCCGCCCGTGCTCGGCACGGTGATCTTCGTCTACGGCGGTTCGGTCTTCCTGACCGGCGCCTGGTCGGAGATCCGCCGGCGCGCGCCCGGGATGATGATGTTGATCTCGCTGGCGATCAGCGTCGCGTTCGTCGCGAGCGCGGCGTCTTCGCTCGGGTTTTTCGATCTCGAGTTCTGGTGGGAGCTCTCGGCCCTGGTCGTGATCATGCTGCTGGGCCACTGGCAGGAGATGAAGGCGTTGGGCCAGGCGCGCGGCGCGGTGAGCGCGCTCGCAGCGCTCCTGCCGGACGATGCCGAACGCGTCGTCGACGGGACGTCCGAGCGAGTTCCACTCGGAGACCTCGGAACGGGCGACCTCGTGCTCGTTCGACCCGGCGCCCGCGTCCCGGCCGACGGACGGATCGTCGCGGGGCAGGCCGAGATGGACGAGTCGATGATCACCGGCGAGTCGAGGCCCGTCGCGAGGGGCGAGGGCGACGACGTGGTAGCCGGCACGATCGCCACGGACTCCGCCATCCGCGTTCGGGTGAGCGCAGTCGGCGAGGAGACGGCGCTCGCGGGCATCCAGCGGCTCGTCGCCGAGGCACAGGCATCCCGCTCCCGCACGCAGGCGATCGCCGACCGAGCTGCGGGGCTTCTCTTCTACATCGCCGTCGCCGCCGCGATCGTCACGTTCGTCATCTGGGCCCTGCTCCACGACGCGGACGCGGCGGTCGTCCGCACCGTCACGGTGCTGGTCATCTCCTGCCCGCACGCGTTGGGCCTCGCCATCCCGCTCGTGATCGCGATCTCGACCTCGCTGGCGGCCCGGAACGGCATCCTCGTCCGGGACCGCCTCAGCCTCGAGCGCAGCCGGCTCGTCGACGTCGTGCTCTTCGACAAGACCGGGACGCTGACGCGCGGCGAGCACGTTGTCACGGGCGTTGCCGGGCGCGACCAGGACGCGGTGCTTGCTCAGGCAGCCGCGGTCGAGAGCGAGAGCGAGCATCCACTCGCGCGCGCGATCGTGGATGCGGCGCGCGAACGTGGCTCGATTCCGGACGCACGTGACTTCAGGGCGATGAGCGGCCGCGGTGTCGAGGCGTCGCTGAACGGGACGCGCGTCGCGGTCGGCGGCCCGCGCCTCTTGCGCGAACGCGACCTCGACGTGCCCGAGGACCTCGCGCAGGAGACGCAGCCGTGGCGACGACGCGGCGCCTCCGTCCTCTACCTCGTGAGCGACGGGGCGGTGACGGGAGCCTTTGCGCTCGAAGACGGCCTCCGGCCCGAGGCCCGCGAAGCGGTCGACCGCATCCACGAGCTCGGGATCAGCGTGGCGATGATCACCGGCGACGCGCGGCAGGTCGCCGAGTCCGTCGCCGCGGAGTTCGGGATCGACGAGGTCTTCGCCGAGATCCTGCCGGAGGACAAGGAGCGCCACGTCCGCGAGCTGCAGGAGCGTGGGCACCGGGTCGCGATGGTCGGCGACGGCGTCAACGACGCGCCGGCACTCGCCCGGGCGGACGTCGGAGTCGCGATCGGCGCAGGAACGGACGTCGCGATCGAGTCCGCGGGCGTGATCCTGGCGTCGAACGACCCCCGGGGCGTGGTCAGCGTCGTCCGGCTCTCACGGGCGAGCTACCGCAAGATGCTTCAGAATCTCGGCTGGGCGGTCGGCTACAACGTCCTCGCGATCCCGCTCGCGGCAGGTGTCCTCGCGCCGTGGGGGATCACGATGCCGCCGGCCGTCGGCGCACTGCTGATGAGCATCTCGACGATCGTCGTTGCCCTCAATGCGCAGCTATTGCACCGGCTCGACCTGCGGCCGTCGGCTCAGACGGCCCGCTGAGCGCGGCGGAGCGGCTCCAGGCGCGCTTCCGATTTCGAAGAAGGTGCGGGCTGACACGCGTCGAGGAGCCCCCGATCCGGGGTGTCACCGATGGGCGATCAGTGGACCCGCGGATGCCTCGAGGCCACGATCCCATCACCCTGATCCCCAAAAGGAGGCGACCAATGGAACTCATGCGCACGATCCTCGTCTTCGCGGTGGTGGCTGCCCCGGCGCTGATCGCTGCCTACATCATGTTCAGATGGTTCGAGGCAGCGAGACACTCGCCGCACAAGCACGCGTGACGAAAGGCGGCGAGGCGGATAGCTCCGGAGACTGACGCCGTGGGTCCATCGGAAGGTGTGCATCCGTCCGCTTCCTTCAGCTCGACGCTGCGCGTCCATCTCGAGAATCACCCGGGAGCCTTCGCCAGGCTCGCTACGACGATCGGTGATGCCGGCGGGTTGCTCGGGGCCATCGACCTCGTCCGCGTCGAGCACGGGAAGAAGATACGGGACGTCACCGTGCTCGCGGCGGACGAGGAGCACATCCACCGTATCGTCGACAGCGTCCGGGCTCTACCGGGCATCGAAGTCGAGCACGTCTCCGACCGCACGTTCCTGCTTCACCTCGGCGGCAAGCTCGAGGTCGTCCCGAAGGCGCCGCTGAAGACACGCGATGACCTCTCCATGGCCTACACGCCGGGCGTCGCCCGCATCTGCCGTGCGATCGTCGACGACCCGGACAAGGTCTGGAACCTGACGACGAAGCAGAACGCGGTCGCCGTCGTCACGGACGGCACGGCGGTGCTGGGTCTCGGAGACATCGGACCCGAAGCGGCGCTGCCTGTCATGGAAGGCAAGTCGGTTCTTTTCAAGGAGTTCGGTGGCATCGACGCCTGGCCCATCTGCCTGGACACGACCGACACCACCGAGATCGTCCGTATCGTCGCCGCGCTTGCGCCCTCGTTTGGCGGGATCAACCTCGAGGACATCTCCGCGCCGCGCTGTTTCGACATCGAGGCACGCCTCCGCGACGAACTGGACATCCCGATCTTTCACGACGACCAGCACGGAACGGCGATTGTCGTCTTGGCGGCTCTGCTGAATGCTTTGCGCGTCGTCGGCAAACGACTGGCCGAGGTTCGCATCGTCCTGACGGGCGCAGGCGCGGCCGGCGCGGCGACCGCGCGCATGCTGGTCTCGGCGGGAGCCGGAGAGGTAATCTCGTGCGACAGACGCGGCATTCTCTGCCCCGGCCGGGCCGGTCTCGATAGTTTCAAGAGCGAGCTCGCCGAGCAAACGAATCCTCGCCGCGCGCGAGGGTCGGCCGACGAAGCCCTCGCCGGCGCAGACGTCTACATCGGTCTCTCGGGCCCCGGTGCGGTCAGCGTCACCGGTATCGCCTCGATGGCGGACGATGCGATCGTATTCGCCATGGCGAACCCCACGCCGGAAGTCGTCCCCGAGGAGATCGAGCACCTCGTCGCCGTCATCGGCACCGGCCGTTCCGACTATCCGAATCAGATCAACAACGTGCTCGCCTTCCCAGGGATCTTCCGCGGTGCGCTCGACGTGCGCGCGAGCGCGATCACTCCCGAGATGGAGCTCGCCGCGGCCCATGCCGTCGCCAACGTCGTCGAGCCAGATCACGCCGCGGCGGACTATGTGATTCCGAGCGTTTTCGATCGGCGCGTGGCATCCACCGTCGCGGAGGCCGTAGCTCAGGCCGCGGTGGAAGCTGGAGTCGCTCGGCGCTCCGGTGGCCGGCCTGCGGTCGCGAACTGACCGTCAGCCCGGGCCTCGAGTCGAACCGGTGCGCCGCGAACGCGATTCCGCTGCCGCCCGCTTGACCGTCAACGAGGCTCGGCCACCGAGGCCCGCCCCTCGGTCCGAAGCCGTTGGTCGGCCGTCTCCTCGGCAATGGCGCGGACAACCGCGCGAAGATCCGAGGTCTCCGCATGGTGGGCGAGCTGGCGGCTTGCCCCGTTTCCGGTCCGAACGATGCGCTCGACATCGTCGAGCGCTCCCTCGCTCCCGAGCGCCGCGGCGTCGGGCGCGAGTTGCTCGAGCGTGCGGAGGATCCGTTCCCTGATCGGCGTCGCGCCGGTGCGGGTGCCGACCAGCGTGGCGTCGAGTCCGTGTCGAACCGCTTGCCACGTGTTCTCGCGGACCAGCGCGTCCTCCAAAGCCGTTGCAGGTGGAGCAGGCGGTGACTCAACGGCTCGTTTGACGAGGGCCTGGATGTAGGCCGCAAGCGCAACCGCGTCGTCGGCCCGCGCGACTGCGTCCATCGCGCGAACTTCGAGCGTCCCGAGCCTCGGATGCGGCCGGAGGTCCCACCAGATTCTCGTGTAGTCCTCGATTATTCCGGTCTCTTCCAGAACGCGGACATAGCCGGCGAACTCCCTGTAGTTGCGGAAGGCCGGGGGCGTGCTCGAGCGCGGAAAGGTCTTGAAGATCGCTTGCCGGGTCGAAGCAAGTCCCGTGTCGATGCCACGCCAGAAGGGTGAGCTCGCCGAGAGAGCGATGAGCTCGCAGAGGTGCGGCCTCACGAGCCGAAGCCCTCGGATCGCAGCCTCCGGATCCGGCACGCCGACGTGTACGTGCAACCCGAAGATGAGCTCCCGCCGCGCCGGGTACTGCAGCTGCTCAACTACGCCCCGGTAGCGGTCGCTCTCAGTCACGACCTGGTTCTCGTAGAGCGCGAACGGATGCGTGCCTGACGAGACGAGCAGAAGGTCACGTCCGTTGACCGCGATCGCGAGCTGTCTGCGGAGGCGTGCGATCTCGGCTCCCACTTCGGGCACATCCGCGCAGATCGGTGTCTGTCCCTCGATTTCCGATTGGAACAGCTCATGACCGGTGGCTATGGCCGGTGAGCCGACGTTCGCAGCGTCGAGGACGGCGTCAGCGCCCTGGGCGAGATCGAGCGTCTCCGGATCGACGAGCATGTACTCCTCTTCGAGCCCCAGGGTGAACGGGGCAGAGGACCCGAACCGGTGCTGGTCGACGCTTGATCGGGCACGGGACGTCATGACCATGCCAGTCTCTTGCGAGCGGCCCGACCAGCTACCCGCTCAGGGCGACGTCGACCGTCTTCGCCAGGACGAGCTCCACCGAGATCGGTACGTCGAGCGCACGACCCACGATGCAGCGGCGCTCTGCTTCCGCGACCAGTGCCTGAACGGCGTGAGGATGCTCTCCCGCCGCCTCGACCTCGACGAGGAGCTCGATCGCGACGAACTGAAGCCCGCCGTCGGGGGCGTTTTCGACGTGGCCGAGGCCGTTGACATCGATTCGCTCGAGTTCGGTTCCTCGGGCTCGAGCCATCGCGGCGAGAGTGATCGCGAAACACGATGCCGCCGAGGACACGAGCAGCTGCTCCGGGCTCCACACGCCTGGATCGCCGCGCAGCTCAGGCGGAGCGCCCACGCTGATCATGGGACAGCCACTCGCAATCGTCACTGCGCGCTCGCCCTGTCGCCATTGTGTCGCCGTTGAGAATTTGAACGCTCTCACGGTGCTCATCTCTCTCCTCCTTTCGAGCCTCCGTGGTTAGTGTCGGAGAGGGCGCCGCAGAGAGCATCGGTGGTGGCTCCCGAAGAGCCGCGGAGAACTACTGATTCGCAGTCGAACGAGCGTCGATCAGCGGCCGCGGGTGCCGGCCTACTGACGAACCGGAACGACGAGAACGGGTCGGTCGGCGCGATGGATGACCGCACTCGACACTGAGCCGAGAAGCGCGCCGGAGACAGCGCCGAGCCCGCGCGAGCCGACCACGATCAGCAGAGCGTCGCGGGCGTGCGCGAGCCCGACGATCTCATCGGCGGCGTTGCCCTCGAGAATCTCCTCCTCGCCCTCGAGGCCCTCTGAGCGGCCGACCTCCTTGGCTCGGTCCAGGGCGGCCCGCGCATGCTCCATCTCCTCGCTCAGCTTCTCCTGGTAGTACGGCTGCCCGAGCGCCCCGACCGGAGGCCGCACGTAGAGGAGCACGGCGCGAGCCCCCAGCGCGTTCGCGAGCTTGCAACCGGCGGACACAGCTTGATCGGCGCTCGGCGAGCCGTCCGTTGCGACGACGATCGTCCTCTCGCCTGCGGCTTCCACGGCGCGATCGTACTCCTCCAGCGTCGGCCGGCCTAGTGGCGCCCCGAAAGGAGCATCCGCGATTTCCCCCACAGGAGATCAGCAAGGGCCACGATGCTGTACCGACTGCCACAGACGACCGTACGTGCAATGTTCGAGGTGCGCATTCACGGCAGAGGCGGCCAGGGAGTGGTCACCGCGGCCGAGCTTCTTTCCATCGCGGCTTTCGACGAGGGTCGCTACGCCCAGGCGTTCCCGAGCTTCGGCTCCGAGCGAATGGGAGCTCCGGTGGTCGCCTTCTGCCGGATCGCGGATTCGGAGATCCGCTCCCGGGAGCCGATCGAGGAGCCGGACGCGCTCATCGTGCAGGATCCGACGCTCGTCCATCAGGTCGACCTCTTCAGCGGAGTCAGCGGGGATGCCTACCTGCTGGTCAACACAGCCCGAGCGCTGGGCGAGCTCGGATTGGAGGAGATCGTCTCGGCGCTTCGGCCGGAGCGCGTCTGCGCGGTTCCCGCGACCGAGATTGCTCGCCGTTGCCTGGGTCGCCCACTTCCAAACGCGGCCCTGCTCGGCGCATTCGCGGCGCTCACAGGAGCCGTCACTCTCGGCTCGGTCGCCGAGGCAATCAGGGGCCGGTTCACGGAAGACATCGCCAGGTCGAACGTCTATGCCGCCGAACAGGCGCACGCTGCTGTCGCGCCGCCGATCGGGGAGCCCAGCAATGCGTAGCCAGATCGAGGGCTCCCAGGCCGTTGCGCGCGCCGTGGCGCATTGTCGCCCCGAGGTCATCTGTGCTTACCCGATCTCGCCCCAGACGCACATCGTCGAGGCCCTCTCGGATCTCGTGCGCCAAGGCGAGATCGGGTCGTGCGAGTTCCTGAACGTGGAATCGGAGTTCGCCGCTCTTTCCGCGTGCATCGGCGCTTCTGCGACGGGCGCTCGCACGTACACGGCGACGGCGAGCCAGGGTCTCCTCTATATGGCTGAGGCGCTTTACAACGCCTCAGGGCTCGGCCTCCCGATCGTCATGACCGTCGCAAACCGCGCGATCGGCGCTCCGATCAACATCTGGAATGACCATTCCGACGCGATGTCGCAACGCGACAGCGGCTGGATTCAGCTCTATGCCGAGTCCAACCAGGAGGCAGTCGACCTGCATTTGCAGGCTTTCAAGCTCGCCGAGGCGGTCTCGCTTCCCGTGATGGTCTGCATGGACGGCTTCGTCCTCACGCACGCCGTCGAGCCGCTGGACGTGCCCAGCCGGGGCGAGGTCGATGCCTACCTGCCTGCCTACGAGCCCCGACAGCTGCTCGACCCGACCGACCCGATCACGATCGGGGCCATGGTCGGGCCCGAGGCGTTCGCCGAGGTCAGATACCTCATGCACGCGAAGCAGATGCAGGCGCTCGATGCCATTCCAGAGCTCGCCACGGAGTTTTCACAGCAGTTCGGCCGCAACTCGGGCGGACTTCTCCACCGCTACCGGTGCGAGGACGCGGAGACGATCGTGCTGGCCCTCGGGTCCGTCCTCGGAACGATCCAGGAGGCAATCGACGAATTGCGCGAAGACGGCCTCAGCATCGGCGCGGTCGGTCTCAAATGCTTCCGGCCGTTTCCGGCGGAAGAGGTGGCCGAGGCGCTCGCCGAAGCGAAGCGCATTGTCGTCTTCGAGCGTGCCTTCTCGGTCGGCGCGGGCGCAATCGTGGGACAGAACGTCCGGACCGCGCTCGCCGGCGATACCCAGCCGGTCTTCGCCGTCGTCGCCGGGCTCGGCGGGCGACCGGTAACGCGCCGCTCGGTCAAGCCGCTCCTCGAGGACATCGTCGCCGACCGAATCGGCCCCGAGCGCCTCATCTTCCTCGATCTCAAGTGGGACGTCGTCGAGCAGGAACTCGCCCGCATGACCGCCGGAACGAGGTCGGGGCCCCACGCCGAGAACATCCTGCGCGACGTCGGGGTCGTCGCAGCCCGTCTGCACTGAGGAGGAGGCCGTGCCCCACCAGCCGATCAAGTTCTACCAAGTGGGAAGCTTCGTAGCGGGCAACCGTCTCCTCTCCGACGACGAGCGCTCGGTGCAAGCGCGGATGGAGCGCTCGAACACGTTGACCTCGGGTCACCGTGCGTGCCAGGGGTGCGGCGAGGCGCTCGGTGCCCGCTACGTTCTCGACGCTGCGCTCCGGGCGGCACGGGGACAACTCATCGCGGCAAACGCGACCGGGTGCCTCGAGGTGTTCTCGACGCCGTACCCGGAATCGTCGTGGCAGCTGCCCTGGATCCACTCGCTCTTCGGCAACGCACCCGCGGTGGCGAGCGGGATGGCCGCCGCTCTCAAGGCGAAGGGACGCACAGACGTGCGTGTCGTCGGCCAGGGAGGAGACGGGGGCACCGTCGACATCGGCTTCGCCTGCCTCTCCGGAATGTTCGAGCGAAACGACGACGTGCTCTTCGTCTGCTACGACAACGAGGCGTACATGAACACGGGCGTGCAACGCTCGGGTGCAACGCCACCCGCAGCCGCGACGGCAACGACGAAGGCGATCGGGCCCGAGCCGGGCAACACCTTCGGGCAAGGGAAGAACGCACCGCTCATCGCCCTTGCGCACGAGATCCCGTATGTGGCCACGGCAACCGTGGCCGAGCTGCACGACCTCGAGTCGAAAGTCGAACACGCGCTCGAGCTCCACGGCGCCCGCTATCTGCATGTGCTCGTGCCATGCCCGCTGGGCTGGGGATCCTCGGCGCGCGACACGATCCTGCTCGCGCGCCTGGCGAAGGAAACCGGCCTCTTCCCGGTCTTCGAGGCCGAGGGTGGAGAGATCACGAGCGTGTCCAAGATTCGCCGTCGGGTACCGGTCGAGGAGTACCTGCGACCCCAGCGTCGCTACGCCCATCTCTTCCGCGACGGGGGCCGGCCCGATCTCATTGCCCGACTCCAGCACCAGGCCGATCGAAACATCGAGCGCTTCGCGCTCCTCGAAGCCGAGGAGCCCGCATGAACAACAAGCCGTTCGCCATCTCACTCGACGTCGCGTCGAGCCTCGCGAACAAGACGGGCTCGTGGCGGACAGAGCGCCCGGTCTACGTCGACCTGCTTCCCCCCTGCGCCCAGGCGTGTCCAGCGGGCGAGAACGTTCAGGCGTGGTTGTACGACGCCGAGGCCGGCGGGGACGGCTATCGGCGCGCCTGGGAGACGCTCGTCGAGGACAATCCGTTCCCGGCAGTCATGGGAAGGGTCTGTTACCACCCCTGCGAGTCGGTCTGCAACAGGGCCGAGCTCGACCAGGCTGTGGGTATCAACGCCGTCGAGCGCTTCATCGGCGATCTTGGCATCGAGGAAGGCTGGCAGTTCCCTCGTCCGTTGCCGCCGACGAGGAAACGAGTGCTGGTCGTCGGCGCGGGACCCTCAGGGCTCTCCGCCGCCTACCATCTCGCCCGCCTGGGGCATTCCGTGACCATTCGCGATGCCGGGCCCAAGGCCGGCGGGATGATGCGCTACGGGATTCCCCAGTACCGGCTGCCCCGCGACGTGCTCGATGCGGAGCTCGAACGGCTCTTCGCGCTCGGGATCGCTTTCGAGCCGGAAACGAAGGTTCGAAGGGCCTCGGCACCGCTGGAGGACGAGCGCTTCGACGCGGTCTTCCTCGCCATCGGCGCGAATGTCGGCCGCCGCGCCACGATACCCGCCGGAGATGCGGCCCGCGTCCTCGACGCAGTCTCGGTCCTCAGGAGCATGGAAGGGCAGAGCAGGCCGCTACTCGGTCGACGGGTCGCCGTCTACGGAGGCGGCAACACGGCGATGGACGTGGCGCGCACCGCGAAGCGGCTTGGTGCCGAGGAGGCGATCGTCGTCTACCGCCGCACACGCGACCGGATGCCTGCCCACGACTTCGAGGTCGAGGAAGCCCAGGAGGAGGGGGTGCTGATGAAGTGGCTCTCCACTGTCAGGCGAGCGGACAGCGGCACCCTCGTGATCGAGCGAATGGAGCTCGACGAGACGGGCTTTCCGCAGCCGACGGGAGAGATCGAGGAGCTCGAAGCCGACTCGCTCGTCCTTGCCCTAGGGCAGGAAACGGACCTCTCCCTCGTCGAGGACGTGCCCGACATCGAGATCGCCGACGGGGTCGTTCAAGTCGGCCCGAACATGATGACCGGGTACTCGGGAATCTTCGCCGGCGGAGACATGGTTCCGGCCGAGCGGACAGTCACCGTGGCGATCGGACACGGGAAGAAGGCGGCCCGAAATATCGATGCGTGGCTGAGGGGGCAGGAGTTTCAGTCGCCGGCCAAGCACGGGGTCGCGACCTTCGACCGCCTCAACCCGTGGTACTACGCGGATGCGCCGCGCTCGCTGCAACCCAAGCTCGACCTCGCTCGGAGGAGCTCCACGTTCGACGAGGTCGTCGGCGGTTTGGACGACTCGACCGCGCTCTTCGAGGCCCGGCGCTGCCTTTCATGCGGTAACTGCTTCTCCTGCGACAACTGTTACGGGGTCTGCCCCGACAACGCCGTCATCAAGCTGGGACCGGAGAAGCAGTACGAGATCGACCTCGACTTCTGCAAGGGCTGCGGCCTTTGCGCCGCGGAGTGCCCCTGCGGCGCGATCGAAATGGTGACTGAGGAGATCTGAGCTTCGGGGCTGGACGCGGATCGGGCGCCGCAGTCGTGCTGATCGGACTCGCCGCGATGGGTCTCTGCGTCTACTGGCTGAAGGTCAGCTGGGTCGCTGTCTGAGCTGACGCGGCGTACCGGTTGACGGCCAGCGGACCGCCGTCGTGGCTGTGGCCGGTGATCGGGTCAGGAGTTGCGGTCGGGATCGCACTCGCGGCGTTTGCGATGCGAGGACGACGCGCTCGGGTCGGCGGCACCGGCTCGGAGCTGCGGACTGACAGCTCAATCGCCCCAGTGGTACAAGATTGGGCTGCTCGTCACCGCGCGTCACCGCTGAGCACCGTGCGGCCGCGGCACTCAAAGCCCGAATTTCCCACAGCTCGCCGTCGTGTGCTTAATCGCAGCGCGCGCTAGTGGGCGGTTCCACCACGCCTTCGGCCGTCCAAGGACGCGATGATCGTAAGCGCAGCTCCGATCCCGATGACTGCGAACGCGATCACTGAGCTGATGCTCGTGAACAGCATCACCGCGCCGGCGAGAAACAAAATGGCCGCCATCAGGCCTAGGTAAAGATCGGTCGAGTCGGTGGCGTCCTCTTTCATTGCCCTCCGCCTCCTTCCTACCTTTACGCTACGACGCCCTTGCCGGCGGCGACATCGGGGCAATCCCTGTCTCTCGATCAGTAGAACTGGGGATCCCCTAAACCCACGGAAGCGCGAACACCGCTAGCAATGCGACGGAGACCGTCACAAGCACGATGGTGGCCATTTCGGCCCAGATCTCCCAGCCCGTGCTGACGTGCTCTCCCATCAGATCCGCGTCGCGCACCATCCGAAAGATGAGCACCAGAAGGGGCAAGAGGAGGACGGCGTTCAGCGCCTGCGTGAGGTAGAGGATGGGAATGAGGGGCGCGCCAGGAATGAGCACGAGAGCAGCGGAGAGCGCGACGACGCTTACGTAGGTCGCGTAGAAGCCCGGCGCGTCGCCGAAGTTGTCGTCCAGCGCGCCCTCCATCCCTAGTGCGTCTGTGACCGAGTATGCAGTTGCGAGCGGGAGGACCGAGGCGGCGAGAAGCGCCGCGCCGAGGAGCCCCGCGCCGAAGAGCGTTGCTGCCAGATGGCCAGCCAAGGGCTCAAGCCCCGTCGCGGCATCGCGCGCATCGTCGATCGATTTCCCGGCCGGGTGGAGGGTCGCAGCGCATGCAACCACGACGAAGAAGCCGATCACGCCCGTGAGGACGGCGCCGACCACGACATCGATGCGCTCGTAGCGCAGGTCCTGCGGCCGCAGGCGCTTGTCGACGACGTATGACTGGATGAAGGCAAGGCCCCACGGCGCAAGAGTCGTTCCGATCGTCGCGGTCGCCAGGAGGACGGTGTCACGGTCGAGCGCGAGCGAAGGGATGACGAGCCCGCGCGCCGCCTGCTGCCAGTCCGGGTGAGCCAGGAGTCCCGAAAGGATGTACGTGGCGAAGACGGAGCTCAGCGCGAGGAGCACGTGCTCGATCCGGTGGAAGCCGCCCCTGAGCACGAGGAACGAGATAGCGAAGGCCGCGACGGGGACGCTGAGGTACCGGCTCACGCCCAGAAGGTCGACGCTCGCTGCGACACCTGCGAATTCCGCGCACATCGTCCCCACATTCGCCACGAGGAGAGCGGCGAGAGCGCATGCGCCGACCCTCAGGCCGAACCGCTCGCGAATGAGCCCGGCAAGTCCTTGACCCGTGGCGATGCCCATCCGTGCCCCGAGATCGTGGAAGACGATCAACGCGCCGGTGGAAAGGAGGAGGACCCAGAGAAGCTGATAGCCGGTCTCGGCACCCAGCACCGAGTACGTCGTGATCCCGGCGGGATCGTCATCGGATAGGCCGGCGAGCAACCCGGGGCCCAGCACGGCAAGGAAAGCGAGGAGCGCGCTACCGCGGCGCATGGCGTCGAATCCAGCGAAACGGAAAGTGCCGCGGTCGCGGCGCCGGTTTGCGTTCGGCCGCTTCTGCAGTCCCGGCGTCCACTGCTCCGAGAACCTCGCCTGCGCGGTGGCGCGGTAGGTGCGCAACGAGGTGAGAGAGCGCATCCGGGGGCGCTCGGTGGATGGCTGACGCGGGAGAGTCGAGCATCAGGACGTGGCCGCGGCGGGAGGTGAGATGCAGGTTGCGCCAGAGGACGGTCTCGGTCATCGCACGGCGGGCCAGACGGCCAAGGCCGAGTCGCGACAAGACCGGCCCAAGCCCTATGCAGACACCAGAAATCGTGAGCCCGTCGGGGTCGAGCTCAACGTCTCCCACCCGTGTGACGCGCTTGCCTGCCAGGTCGACGATCTGCGCGTCGAGCACGTGGCGACCGAGAAGAAGCTCGTCGACTGCAAGACTCGGCTCCACAATCCGCCCCGGGTCGCTGATCACCGGGGTTTCTCCAAGCCCGCGGACGAAACCGATGTCGATCTCCTTGATGCGCCGGCCCTTGCGCAGATGGATGCGAACGACCTTGGGCTCCGGAGCGTCAAGGCGGACGACAAGGTCGACGATGCGCCCGACTGCCTCGCCGCTTTCGCTCTCGAGCCCGCTCCCTTGCAGGTTCGTCAGTCGGACGGTCATAAGCGCTCTGGCGACATCGGGGACTTCGCCGCGGGGATCGGTGGAAACCCACACGGCTCATCGGCGCCTTTGCGGACGCCTCGGCTGATTCGTCGCGCGAGCATGAAGACATGAAATGGCTCTTGGCGCTTGTCGTCCTTCTTGCCGTCATCCCGGCCGGTTGCTCGGCTGCCGGCAGACACGTCGAGCCGGCACAGAACCCCTTGCACGCGACGTCCGCCGATGGCAGGCCACTCGCCACGATCGACGTGTCCGTGGCCAGCATCTGGAAAAGGCCGAGGCTGCTGCGTGCGGTGGACAGGCCGTCTGCCCAGAATCCCGTCGAGATCAAGCATTGGCTCGGGCTCATGACGACCGAAGAGCGCCTGTGGCTCGTCGGGCGCCTCGAGACGCAGGCGACTCTCGGCACGGAGGTCACCGTCCTGCGACAAAGCGGCAAGTGGACAAAGGTGGCTGTGCACGGACAACCCACACCGCGCAACCCGCAGGGTTATCCCGGCTGGCTGCCGACGCGCCAGCTCACGACCAACCTTTCTGTGCCCGAGGGCGTGGCAAGGGGGCCAGTCGCAGTCGTCACTCGCAAGACGGCCTGGCTGCGTTCCGCCACGACTCACGCCCGGCGAATCGAGGTGTCGTTTGGAACTCGCCTGGCTCTCTTGGGCGTATCGGGCTCTTACTACCTGGTCGCGAAGCCGAGCGGTGGGCGCCTCGCCGTGGCAACGGGAGCCGTCGCGACGTATCCATCGATTGCGGCCATTCCCGAGCCGAGCGGACGACGTATCGCCGCCACGGCGAAGCGGTTCGTCGGCCTCCCCTATCTTTGGGCTGGAACTTCGGCGTTCGGCTTCGACTGCTCGGGGTTCACCTACTCGATCTTCCGTCGGTTCGGCATCGGCATGCCACGCGACGCCGATCGCCAGGCCCTGCACGGGACTCGGGTTGCGCGCTCCGATCTCAAGCGCGGAGACCTCGTCTTCTTCGCCGATTCGACAGGACGTATCCACCACGTGGGCATTTACGCAGGCGGCGGGATGATGGTCGAATCTCCGCGCACCGGTGAGGCGATCCGGCTGTCTCCGCTCCGCAGCGGCTACGCTGGCGCGCGGCGCTACCTGTGAGCCCGCTCAGAGCGCTCGAGCCTCACCGGAGACTTCAACCAGATCCGCTCGGCGCTCGCTTCCACGAGCTCGATTTCATCGAGCGGAACAATGACTACTCGATCTCCCAGCGCTCCCACCCGAACAACCAGCGCGCAATGATCAGGGTCTTCGGGGTGACGCACCTCATCGACATAACCTTGTGCGCCGCCCGGGAAGTCAACGCGGAAGCCTTCGCAACGAGTTGTCCAGTAGCGACTGCCAAAGGACATCGACTCATCGTCCAGCCAGTGAATCGAAGGCTTGAGGTTTGTTCTTGCCACCGTACTCATCTCGAACCTCTCTCTTCATCGCTGCACCCATCATGGGCGTGCGGTGAATAGCCTTCATCGGTGAGTTCGCTGAGTGCCGGTCCGACGAAAACACTTATTCCAAGTTGGACTGGGCGCGCGTCGCGCCGCGACGCTCAAGCTCCCGTAACCGACTTCCCCGAACTGGCCGAGCCCCTCGAATGCGAACGACCGGCCGAGGCCGGTCGCAGCAAGTCGTCCACAGCGGGGGCACGCTATGAACGGCTTCCTACGAGAGCATTCCGAAACGAAGAGCTTCGTTGGCTTCGTCTCGGCTAGGAACGCGCAGCGGGGAGCGTCGGTTCCCGAAAACCCACCAGGAGTGAGCCGCCTTCGCGAACCTCAGTCTGCGGCGGCGGCTTCAATCCTTATCGTTGTGCAGGTCGTGGGCAGCGGACCGCACCGCGACGACCATCGCCGTGTAGCCCGTACAGCGGCAGAGGTTGCCGGCGAGGGCCTCGCGGATCTCCTCCTCTCCCGGGTCGGGCGTGCGACGGAGGAAAGCGTCCAAGGACATGAGGAAGCCGGGCGTGCAGAAGCCGCACTGGAGCGCGTGCGCCTCCTGGAAGGCCCGCTGCAGCGGATGCAGGTCGTCGCCACCGGCGAGCGCCTCCACGGTTCGCACCGAGCGCCCGTCCGCCTGAACGGCGAGCATGAGGCAGGAGCGCACCGGATCCTCGTCGAGCTGCACCGTGCACGCACCGCAGACGCCGTGCTCGCAGCCGACGTTCGTCCCCGTGAGCCCCTGCGTTCGAATCCAGTCGGAGAGGAGCGTGCGCGGCTCGACCTCGCCCTCGAGGACGCGGCCGTTGATCTCGACGGCGATGCGCCACATGTGCCTGTCTCGAGGGCGCGCCGCGTCATCTCGACTGCCAGCGCGCGCCGGTAGTCGCCGCGGGACGCGTCCACCGCCTCGGCGGCGAGCTGGGCAGCCTCGCCGACGACGGCGCCGCCGGCGAGCGCGTGCTCCACCGCGACCGCGCGGAGCGGAGTCGGCCCGGCGGCGAGAAGGACGACGGAGGCGCGGCCTTGCCCCACGGCGACGGCGGCGCCCCCGAGCGCGAAGTCGCCGTGGACGCGGGCGTGCTCGACGATCGCCGTGCCCACCCCCGACGCAACCGGCGGGACGACGATCTCGGCGAGGAGCTCGTCCGGCTCGAGCGCGGTGGTCAGGTGCGTAACGAAGAAGTCGTCGACGCGGAGCTCGCGCTCGCCGCGCG
>Ga0111539_10000448_pt1 | contig 51930 bp, 36 predicted proteins | sample RhiMethybrSRZTD1_FD_79667 | JGI IMG/M metagenome (GOLD analysis project Ga0111539, IMG submission 79667) | Populus rhizosphere microbial communities from Tennessee, USA - Rhizosphere MetaG P. TD hybrid SRZTD1 (version 2) (version 2) | ecosystem: Host-associated > Plants > Roots > Rhizosphere >... | reverse complement strand
TGCCGCCCTCGACCATCTACACCTGCTCGAGGAGAACGCGTTGACCGACGCACACAAGGTTGGCTCTGCCCTTCGCGAGGCCCTGGTCGCGGCCGATGCGACCACCAGGGAACCGATGCACTGCACCGGCGCCGAAGTGACCGCGCGCCTGTGCCTCGAGCAGAAGCGCAACCGGTCCGGCAGTTCCGAGTCGGCGGCGCTCGGCGGTTGAACCGCGAGGATGACACCATGCACATCGGCTACGTGCTGAAGAAGTTCCCGCGCGCGTCCGAGACGTTCATCTTGAACGAGATCCTGGCACTGCAGCGCCACGGCGTCGACGTGACCGTCTTCTCGCTGAACCGCCCCGACGACGGCGTCTTCCACCGCGGTCTCGCCGAACTGAGGCGCCCGGTCGTCTACCTGCCGACGCGCAAGTCCGAGGGCTGGCTGCTGCACCTGCGCCAGCATCGCGAGCAGCTGCGCGCTGCCGGCGCCTCGCTCTTGCTGGAACTCGACGACATGCTCGCAGCCGGGCGGCCCGACGTCTGGTCCGTGCTCGGGTTCGGCCTCGACCTGTCCTTGTTGGCAAGACAACACGGCGTGCAACACCTGCACGCCCACTTTGCAACCGTTGCCACCTACACGGTGCGCACGGCCGCGGCTCTGACCGGGCTGCCGTTCAGCGTCACCTGCCACGCCAAGGACATCTACCGCGCCGCCATCGTGCCAACGCACTTCCAGAGCCTGCTCGCGAAGTCGGCCTTCGTGGTCACCGTCTGCGAAGCGAACCGCCGCTGGATCGAGACGCAGCTCGCCGGCGACACGCGGATCGACCTGCGTGTGCTCTACAACGGCGTCGACACGGCGCTCTTCGACCCGCGCCATCGCACGCCCTCGACCACACCGATGTTGCTCGCGGTCGGACGACTCGTCGAGAAGAAGGGTTGCCACGTGTTGCTCGATGCGCTCGGCATGCTCGCGCGCGACGGCATGCGGCCGCGCTGCGTGTTCGTCGGCGACGGCGAGGAGCGCACGAAGCTCGAGGCCCAGGTCGCGCGGCTCGGCCTCTCCAACGTCGAGTTCGCGGGCATGCGCACACACGACGAAGTGCGAAACCTCGTGCACCAGGCGCACCTCATGGTGCTGCCATGCATCGTCGGGCGGGACGGCAATCGCGATGCACTGCCAACCGTGCTGCTCGAGTCGCTCGCCGCGGGTCTGCCCGTGCTCAGCACCGCGATCGGCGGCATCGCAGAGATCGTCGACGACGGCCGCGCCGGCGTGCTCGTGCCGGCCGGCCAGGCAGCCCCGCTCGCCGCCGAGATCGACAGACTGCTGCGCCACCCGCAGCAACTCGCGGCCCTCGCGGCGGCTGGTCGCGCTCGCGCCGAATCGCTGTTCGACCTCGCGCACAATGTCGCCACGCTGAAGGGCTACTTCGAAGGCGCCATCACCGAGCGGGCGGAGGTTGCCGGTGGCTGAGCGCCTGCGCCAACGCCTGCTGCAGACTTTCGCGGTGTGGAGGCGGCTGCTGCCCTACCTGCGCCATTACCGCGGGCGTCTTTGGGCCGCCGGCGCCATGACGCTGTTGGCCGTGCTCATCGAGATCGGCAAGCCGTGGCCGATCAAGGTCGTCATCGATCAGGTCCTGCTCGGCGCCGACTGGAGTTTGTTGCCCCGCGCGTGGCGCGGCGACGCCGCGACGCTGACGACCGTGGCCATCGTCGCCACCATGCTGCTCGCGCTCGGTGGCGGCGTCGCGGCGTTCTGGCGCGACTTGTGGCTCGCCGACGTCGGCCAACGCGCGGTCGGCAAGGTGCGCCGCGACGCGCTCGACGCAGTGCTGCACCAGACGCTCGCGTTCCACGAACGCCACCGCGCCGGCGACCTGCTCGTGCGGCTGTGCGGCGACGCCCAGAGCCTGCGCACGCTACTCGTCGAGGGACTGTTCTCGCTGGGCCGCGAGACCTTCATGCTCGGTGGCACGCTGGCGGTGATGCTGCTGCTCGACTGGCGGCTCGCTCTCGCCGCCATGTTAGTGTTGCCGATCATCGCGGTCCTGCTCGCGTTGTTCTCGATGCGGCTGCGCGCAGCAGCGCGCAAGCAGCGCAGGAAAGAGGGCCAGCTCGCCGCCTCCGCACACGAGACGCTGGCCGCTGTGCCCCTGATCCAGGCCTACGGTCTCGAGGACCTGGCCTCCGAGGCCTTCGTCAAGCAGAACCGGCGCAGTGCGCACGCGGGACTGCAGGCGACGCGGCTCGAGGGGCGGCTCGGGCTCGCGACCGACGTCGCGCTTGCGCTCGGCACCGCGCTCGTGTTGTGGCTCGGTATCGCGCGAGTGCAGGCCGGCGGGCTCTCCCCGGGCGAACTGCTCGTGCTGCTGGCCTACGTGCGCTCGTTCTACCGGCCGGTCCGGCGAGGCCTCGGCCGCAGCGCCGCCATGGTCAAGGCGGCGGCCTCCGGCGAACGTGTGCTCGAACTGCTCGATGCGTCCGATAGGCTCGCGACCGCGAAGGGATCCAAGCACCTCGACTCCGTTCGCGGGGAAGTCGCGTTCCGCGGCGTGCGCTTCCGGCACGAGGACGGCCGTGAGGTCCTGAACGGAGTCGATCTCGTGCTGGCCCCCGGGGAACACGTGGCCCTCGTCGGCAGCAACGGCGCTGGCAAGACAACGCTGGCTGCGATGCTGCTCAGGCTGCGTGAACCGCACGCGGGCAGTGTCACGCTGGACGGCATCGACGTGCGTGAACTCGACCCGAAGTTGCTGCGCAGCCATCTCGCGATGGTGTTCCAGGAGACGATCCTCTTCGACGGCTCGCTCGGTGAGAACGTGAAGCTCGGCCGCCCGGAGGCCACGCCGGCGGCGGTGACCGAAGCGTGCCGCCTCGCCGGCCTGCTCGAGCTCGCGACGCGGCTGCCCGAGGGCATGGAAACGCGCGTCGGCGAGCGCGGGGCCGAACTGTCGGGCGGCGAGAGGCAGCGCGTCGCGATCGCCCGCGCGCTGCTGCGCGATGCAGCCGTCTACGTGCTCGACGAACCCACGACCGGTCTCGATGCCCAGTCGGAGGGGCATCTCTGCGACCGCGTGCTCGAGAGCTTGCGCGGGCACACCGTGCTGCTCATCACGCACAACCCGCACCTCTTGTCGGCCGTGGATCGTGTCGTCACCCTGCGTGACGGGCGCGTCGTCGCGAACGACGCCACGCCCGCATCGATTCCGACGGCGGCCGGGGGTGCGGCATGAGCAATCCACGCTGTCCTGGCCCCACGCCGACCGCGGCGCCGGGCTTCCTGCGTTTGCTCGATGTCGACGCGATGGCCAGGCTCGTGCAGCAGCATCTCACGCGTGAGGCCACGCTGCTAGAGCTGGTCCCCGACTACGTGCGCTGGAAGGACCAGGATGGCTCGCTCGTCGGCTACCGAGCCAAGGTCCGCCATGCCGGTGATGAGACGGCGACCTACGTGACGGCGCGAACGGCTCAGCCGCACCGTCTCGCCCACGAAGCGGAACGCCTCACGCACCGCGCCGAGCAGGAGCTCGCGGGCTTGCGTGCGTTTGCACTCGTGCCGGGCGCGGATCTGCTGCTGCTCGGCTTCCCGCTGGACCGCGCGATGCACGACCTGCGCCGCGTGGTGCGCCCTTCGAAGGTGCGCACGCTCGTCGCGTCGACCTGCCCGTCGATCGTGCCGGAGGACATGCGGTTCTCGAAGAGACGCAGTGCGTTCCGGCTCGTGCGCTACAAGCCCGAACGGCGTGCCGTGCTGCATTGGCAGGTCGGGCTCGTCGAACGCGAGGGCAGATCGACCAGCACGACCTCGATCTGGATCCGCTGCCACGCCGAGAACCAGGCACAGCGCACCGCCGTGGCGACCGCCGCCGCGGCTGCCGGCGGCGTGCGGTGCCCACGCACGCTCGGCATCGTGCACGACCGACTCACCATCGAAAGCCACGTCGATGGACGGACCTGGGATCCGTTCGCCGGCAACGACGCAGCTTTGGCCAAAGCCGCCGCCGTGGTGACCCGTCTGCACGGCACGACACCGCCGTCCCTGCTACCCCACCACGGCGCGCTCGATGAACTCGACCTCGCTCTGCGCGCCGTGGAGGATCTCGGGCGACTCGATGCCAGGCTCGGGAGTCTCGCGCACGAGCTCGCGGATCGCTTGTCCGAGCTCGTGCCGGCATCGAGTCCCCCCGTGTTCGCGCACGGCGACCTGCACCCGGGGCAGGTCTTGCTGACCGACGACGCCGCCAGCCTGTGCGACTTCGACCGCGCGTGCCTCGCACCGGCCGCGTACGACCTCGCAACGATGCGCGCGCATTGTGTCGTCGCCGATCCCGTGCACGGCGAGCTGCTGGCCCAGCAGTTCCTCGACGTCTATGGCAAGCACCGCGAGTTGCCGCACCGCGACGAACTCGCGTGGTGGAGCGCTTGTGCGCTGCTGCGCTGCGCTACGACGCCGTTCCGGAGCCTGCGCCACGACTGGCCCGCTGCGACGGCGGCGCTGTTGGACCACGCCGGCCGCGCGCTGCGCACGCCGGCTCAGAAAGGAGCCCAGTCGTGATCCTCGCGACGGACCACCGCTGGGAGACGCTGTTGTCGGCGATGCCGCTGGCCGGAGCCGACGCCGAGGTCATCCTGCATCGCCGTCGCGGAGCCGCAACCGCGACGCTGCGTTCCCCGGATGCCCCGCCGCGTACCTTCCGTCACGACGACGGCGGCGTGCGCGAACTGCAACCCGCCTGCGACGAGTCCCTGCCGGGGGCCGATCTGGTGCGCGACGCGGGATTGCTCGCGCCACTCGTCGGTGAGATCGCCAGCTCGCGCGTCGTCGCCTGGCGCCCCGGCCGCCGTCTCGTGCTGCGCGTCCGCTGCCGCGACGGCGTCGTGCACTGGCTCAAGCTCCTCGATCGCAAGAGCTTCGACCGGGCCACCAACACCTTCCACGCGATCGGCCGTTCGCCGGACCCGATGCGTCTCTCGTTGCCGAGCCACCTGCTGCCAGAGATCTGCGGCTACCTCACGAACTCGGCCAGCGGCGAAGCGCTGCACGATCTGCTGGCCGCGCGTTCCCGCGTGCCCGTCGCGACGTTGGCGAGCAGTCTGCTGGCACTGGCCACCACCGAAGTCCACGGTGCTCTGCCGACGATCGATTTCTCGAGCGCGCGTGCCGCCGCCCTCGCCGCGTTGGGCCATGGTGTGCAGCTGTGCCCATCGCTGGCCGATCTCGAACCGCTGCTCGCCCGCATCACGCCACCACCGGGCCCACAGCACCCGGGCTTCGTTCACGGCGACCTGCACGACAAGCAGCTGTTCCTCGCGGAAACGAGCACGAGCCTGATCGACCTCGAGGGGGCGGCCGTGGGTGACCCCCGCTTCGACCTGGTCAACCTCGCCGAGCACGTTCGACTGCGCGACCTGCAACGAGGCAGACGCGACAGCGGCCTAGGTGGCGAACTGCTCACGCGCTGCGGTCTGGACCCCGATGCCGGCCCGACGCGCGCGTTCCGAGCCGTCGTACGTGCGCGCCTCTGCGGCGTCTACGCACTGCGTCCGCGTTGGCACAACCTCGTCGACGTGCTGCACACCGAAACCCTGGCTCTCCTGCGCGATCTCCCGTGAAGCCAGAGCACCTCTGCTTCCTGTTGCCGGTCCTGGCGCCGCCAATCCTGGTGCTGCCAGCGTGCGTGGCGACGCCAACCGACCAGCTCGCATCGCTGCGAGCCGGACAGTTCGTCGAGGCAAAGGGAAACACAGTCGATGGCGTGGCCATGGTGCGCGAAATCGACGAAGTCCAGCGCACTGCCGACGACACGAGCGACAAGACCGAGGTGACGGCGACGGTCGAACGCTGCATCGAAGCCGGGCTGCGCCTGCTGGGCCACGACTTCAAGCTCGTCGAGGACACGGAATTCGAAGGCGCCAACAAGCAGAAGGTCGCGCCGTTCTCGCCAGCCATCGGCGACTGGCTGCGTGTCAAGGCCCGCAAGAAGGCAAACGGAGAAACACGAGTGCGCTCGATACGCGCCATGGAGCCCCGCGACCAGTTCAAGGTCACCGGTGAGATCCTCGGCATCGATCTCGAACACAGCACGATCGACGTCGGTGGGATCGTGTTGCCGCTCGCCCAGGACGCCGACCTCGCGCTGCAGGGGCAGCGCCCAACCGACCCGTTGGCGTTGTTCCTCGCCGACGACCAGAAGGCCGTGCCGTTGAGCGTGCACGTCGGGGAAACGGTCCGGCTCGGCGGCCAGGCCTCGGCCGAGGTCGAGTGGAACGATGAATTCGACCTCGACGAGGCGAACGACGGCGATCGCACGAAGCCCACTCTCGAAGGCAAGCTCGACGTGCTCTGGTTGATCGATCGCGGCAGCTACGCGCTCGGTGAAATCACGTTCGGACGCGCTGACACGATCCGCGAGGGCAGTCCGGACACCTACGAGGAGAAGCTCGAGGTGACGCGCGCCTACGCGTCCGTGCGCGTGCTCGACGGCCTGCAGCTGATCGCCGGCCGTCAGGATCTCGTCGATGGGCGCGAGTGGCTCTACGACGAAGTGCTCGACGGCGCACGCCTCTTGTTGCGGCAGGGTGACCACGAGTTCGAAGTCGGAGGTGCCGTGGGCCGCGAAGTGCTCGCCGAGGACAGCGCGGACCAGGACACCGGTGTGTTGGTGGCCAGGACGACCTGGGACGTGAACCCCGACTGGGCCGTCTCGGCCTACGTGCTCAAGCGCACCGACGAAGCGGCCACCCGCTTCGAACCGCTGCTCTACGGTGTGCAGTCCCGGGCAACGCCGCGCTACGGCCTCGGCCACTGGCTCGAACTCGGCGGGGCCGGCGGCGACGACGGCAACCGCCCGATCCGCGGCTACGCCTACGACGTGGGAGTGCTCTACGCGTTCGACGCCGCGTGGCGCCCGAGCCTCGGTGCCGGCATCGCGTTCGGCAGCGGCGAGGCGAGCAGCGCCAGCACCGTGGGCTACCGCCAGTCGGGCCTGCAGGACAACAACGGCAAGCTCGGCGGTGTCACCAAGATCCGCTACTACGGCGAACTGGTCGATCCCGAGCTCGCCAACCTGATGGTGACCACGCTCGTCGCCTCCGTGCGCCCATTCCCGGGCTTCTCGCTGTCGGCGCTGTTCCACGGCTACCGGCAGGACGTCGCGTCGAACTCGAGTGCGTTCAACGAATCTTCCGCGCTGCGCACCGACCCGACGGGCACGAGCCGAGACCTCGGCTTCGAGTTCGATTTCATCGCAGGCTACCGGCTCGATCGCCGGCTGACCGTCGAACTCGTCGCCGGGCGTTTCGAGCCCGGCAGTGCGTTCGCCGAAGACAGCGAAGCCCACATCCTCAACCTGACGACACGCGTCAGCTTCTGAACATGGTCCCGCAACTTCGATCGTCCCTGTTCCTCCTCGTCGTCGGTGCCGCAGGCTGCGGTGGTGGTGGTGGTGGTAGCACTGGTCCGGTGCCTGGCCCCGTCACACCACCGATCACGCCTCCAGCGCCTGCATCGCCTCAGAACTGCGGCATCACTGCCGCTTGTGCCGGGGCCGGCACCGTGCGTATCGACTTCAACCTGCCCGGCACAGGCTTCGAGGCTGCGCTGTTCCAGGGTGGCAGCCGCAGCGAGGTCTATCTCGCGTCCCCCGTGCAGGGACCGTTGACCTCGTCGCCCGTGATCGTGACCGGGCTCACCGACGGGGTGGATGCCTTCTTCGGTCTCGCGATCCGGGCCGCCGGTGGCACGACGTGGACGCCCGTCGGCACGACCGTGCGCACGCGGCCCGGTGCGCCGGTCTACGTCGATGCAAGCGCCAACCCGGCGGTCGCGACCGGCACCACGCCGGCCACTGCGTTCCCGAACTTGCAGGACGGTCTGCTCGTCGCCGGTGCGGCAAACGGCCGCAATGTCTGGGTGCGCGACGGCAACTACGGCGCGGGGCCCTACGCGCTCGGTCCCAACGTGCACGCCGCAGGGGGCTTCGATGGCACGTTCACGCTGGCCGCGCGCAACGCCGCCGCTACGGGAACGCAACTGACCGGCTCGACCGGGCAGGAGATCGTCTCGGTCCAATCCGGCGGCAGCGACGGGTCGCTCGACGGTTTCCTCGTCGACGGCGGCAACACGGTGTTGAAGGGCGTCGACATCGTGGACAGCGATGTCGAATTGCGCAGCCTCGTGGTGCGGCGCTGCGCCGACCGCGGCATCAAGGACGTCGCCACGACGACCCCGCGCATCCTCTATGTCATCGCGTGCACGATCACCGCGAACGCGAGCGACGGCCTCTCCTCGGCGGGGCCGCTCGATCTGCGCCTCGACCTGAGCCGCTTCGAGGCAAACGGGCAGGAAGGCATCGACGCCGACGACCTGCAGTGTCCCGACAACGGCGCCGTGTCCCTCGTCGCTACTGGCTGCCGTTTCTACGGCAACGTGTTCGAAGGTCTCGACGTGGACCTGTCGGCGGCGCCGCTGTCCGTCGGCACCGGCACGTTCGACGTGCGCATCGAGAACTGCAGCTTCGAGCTCAATGGCCTCGACGGTCTGCTGATCGATCAGGAGCACGAGTTCTTCCCTGGCTTCGTCGCTGCGATCGTCGTGCGCGGCTGCAGCGCACGCGCAAACCGCCATGCCGGCGTGCACCTCGATGCGGATGCCAATGGCACCTACCGGCTCGAACGCCTGAGTTGCACGGCAAACGCCACGGACGGCCTGCTGGTCACGAGCGAGACGAACGCCGGGGAGATCATGCTGCTGGCCTCGTGGTTCGCCGGCAACCTCGGCACTGGCGCACACGTCGCGAGCGGCAACAAGGTGCTGCTCGCATCGCACTGCGTCTTCGCGGGCAACTCTGGCGGCGCCCTGCGCGGTGACGTGCAGACCTGCGCCGCGGCGAACAGCATCTTCCTGCGCCAGGGCACCCCGCTCACGACCGCGATCGGTGCCGGCAACGTCACCTCCGACGACAGTGGTCTCGTCTTCTTCAACGCACCCTCGGCATTCACGACCGCGACGGCCGTCACGGAAGGCACGGTCACGGTGACCAGCACGGACGGGTTCGCCGCCGGCACGAACGTGGTCGCCGCCGACGACGGCCGCCGCCTCTTCGTCAATCAGGTGAACGGCAGCACGCTCGTGCTCGACCAGGCGCCCCAGGCGTTCTTCACGCCGGGCGCGCTCACCGCGTACGCGGGCAGCAACGTCGCCCTGGACCTGCGCCTGCCCCCAAACTCCCCCGCTCTCGACGCCGGCATCGCGGCAGTTGGTGAGGATCCACCCGACGCCGGTCCGTTCGGCGCCGCGGCGGGAGGCGTCCCGGGACGCATCGAGCCGTTCGCCGCGAGCACGTTGTCGTTGGCGAGTGCCACACCCGCCTTGGCCACGGGCGTGACCGCGCTCGAACCGCTCGTGTTCACGTTCGACCGCGACCTCGAAGAATCCACGGTCACGTCCGACCGCGTCGTCGTGCTGCGCGACGGCCTACCGTTCGCCGTGAACCTCGCCGTCTCCGGACGCAGCCTGACCCTCTCCCCCACGACGCCCGGCTGGAGCGGTGCGCTGTCCGTCCGGTTACTCGGTGGTTTGCGCGCCACCGACGACAGCCATCTCGCAGCACCGCTGCTCGCCCCGATCCACCTCCGCTGAACCAAGTGATGATGCCATGAGAACTCCGCACCTCGACGTTGTCCGCCTCCTGGCCATCCTTCCTCTCCTGACCACGCTGTACGCCCAGTCGCTGTCGGGTCGAGTCGTTTCCCCTTCGACCGTGCCCATCGCGGGCATCGTCGTGGACCCGGGCAGCTCGACCCCGGCCACCACGAGCGCGACCGGCCTGTTCACGGTCCTCGGTCTCTCGAACCAGACCTACGACGTCGAGTACGTGCCGCCGATCGGCGCACCTTGGGCGGCCCGCAGCATCACCACGGTCGTCAGTGGCGCGACGAACGTCGGCGACGTCGTGCTGCAGCCCGGCTTCGCACTCGGCGGCACGGCGCGCACCGGTGCGGGAGCCGCTGTGCCCGGCTGCAACATCAACGTGTACGACCAGGATGGAGTCAAGCTGTTCACGCCGCGCGACGGAACGGATGCACTGGGCAACTTCCTCGTCGTAGTGCCCGCCGGTATCTGGGACCTGCGCGTGGTGCCGCCGACCGGATCGCAGCTCGTACCGCGCCAGATCGAAGACATCGTCATCACGACCGCCGCGGTCAACGTCGGCATCGTGACCCTTGCGCTCGGCTACCAGGTCACGGGCTCGGTCGTCGATCTCGTCACGAGCCTCCCGATCAGCGCGACGCGCGTCAAGACCTTCGACGCGATCACCGGAGCCCGCATCTACCAGCAGTCCGACAGCACCACCACGTTCGGACAATTCAGCCTGCTGGTGCCCTATGGCTTCACCGATTTCGAGTGCGAGCCGCCGGCCGGCAACACGCACGTCGCGAGACGAATTCTCTGCGTGCCGGTGCCGGGCCCCACGGTGCTCGGGCAGGTGCGACTGCAGAACGGGGCCCTGCTGTCCGGCACGGTCACCGCCGGCGCTGTCCCCGTCGCCAACGCCGACATCGACGTCTTCGATGCCGCCGGCATCAAGGTGTTCACGCCACGCGACAAAACCTCGGCATCGGGCACGTTCACGGTCGCCGTGCCGACCGGCAACGGGCTCACCCTGACCGTCGAGCCGCCCCCCGGGTCCGTGCTCGTCGGCACTTCGTTGGCACCCTTTTCGGTGGCGGGACCCACGAACGTCGGCACGTTGTCGCTCGGCAGCGGCGTCCAGGTGACGGGCACGATCACCGGCCAGAGCGGCGGCGAACCGGACGTCGACATGAGCTTCTTCGACGTCGTGACCAACGTCGAAGTGCTCGCGGCCGGCAATCGGACCGACGCAGCTGGGCATTACACGACCCATGTCCCGGCCGGAAACTATCGCCTCGAGGTGACGACCGCCGAAGGCAGCACGAGTGCTCCGCAGGTGCAGTTCGTCGCGATCGGAGGACCGACCACGATCGACCTCACGCTGAACGCCAAACTCGCGCGCTGCATGCTGACCGGTTTCGGCACGCCCTCGGTGCCCCAGGGATCGGGGCTCCCCGTGAACGTGCTCCTGCACAGCATGGTCCCGGGCCTGCAGACCATACTGGTCGATCTCGCGGTCGAACTGACGAACGGCCAGGAGATCCTGCTGCTGCCCGGGCTGCCGCTCACGCTGCCGCAGATCCCGTTCTGGCTCAATTTCGTCGTCGTGCCGGTTCCCTTCGTGCCGAGCACGGAGATCGGCAGGCAGTTGCAGATGGTCATCCGCCTCCGCGACGCCACCGGAACCGTCGTGCTCGACCAGGCAAAGACGCCGTTCATCGTGCTCTAGCGCTCTGCGATCGCTCCAGGGCCCTGGCTGTCAGCGTTCGGTGCTGCCTAGCGCGCTGGAACGCGCGTGTGAACCCGGCTCGATGTCGAGAGCGCGCCGCGCCTCGCAGGCTGGCGCGGTCACCGCGCGGCGGCGGGCGGCGCGGTCGGCCCGGGCCGCGCGAGGCGCGTGACGGCGTCGAGACGGCCGAGGTCCGCGCGCCACTTCATCTCCGTCGTCGACCGGCTGCCGTCGGCGTGCACGTACCACTCCACGCCGGCGGCACCGAGCTCGCGGCCGACGATCGGGCTCCACGGGACGTTCGGCGGCCACGCGAGCGGCGCCGGGTCGATCGCGCCGTTGAGCGGCGCGACGAAGCTGCCGTCCGGCAGGCGCCACGTCGCCGCCACATCGACGCATTCGGGTGCTTTCGTCGCGGCTTCGGCCGCGACCGGGACGGCGCGAGGTGCGGGTGCGGCCGCGGTGACCGCGCGCGGCGCCGACGTTTCCGGACCGTCCACCGGCGGCGGCAGAGCACCGGCGTCGCGGCCGGCGCCGGCCCCCGCCGCGCCGGCGACGCCGATCGCCGCCGCGAGTGCGACGCCGGAGAGCACGTACGCGGCGCGCATGCTCAGAACAGCGACGCCTGCGCGTTCGAGAAGCGGCCACCGCCCGTCACCGGGTCGAGCCACAGGCCTTGGAACGTGATCGACTGACCCTGCAGCGCCGGCGGGACCGAGCCGGGCGGGACGACCAGCAGCGTCGCGGCGCCGCCGACCGGCAGCGCGAAGCCGAGCAGCACGAGCGTCGTCGGATCGAGGTAGAGGTCGCCGGTGAAGCCGATCGCGAGCGGCGGTCCCGGCCAGAAGCCGAAGCTGGCCGCGAACACCGCGAGGCCGCCGGGCAGCGCGTTGTCCTGCATGCGGACGTCGAGGCCGTCGCTGCGCGGCAGGCCCGACACGTCCGGGAACAGGCCGTTCATGCCGTAGCTCGGCGCACCGAGCACGCCGGTGCGCGCGCTGAGCGGGTCGATGCCGCCGACGTGCAGCATCGGGTTGTCGACGAGCGTCCCCATGATGTACGTCCACTGCGTGCGGAACATCTGCCCGGTCGGCCGGACGGCCCACGTGACCGCGGGCGCAGTGAAGCGGCCGTTCTCGCCGACGATCGCGGGCGTCGCCGCCGCGAGCGTGTCGGCAGACCACAGCGAGTGGCCGTCGGGAGGCGTCCCGTACGGCCACGTCGGGCTCGCGGGGAAGTTGAGCCCCTGGAACCACGACGCCTGCGTCGGCACCACGACCGGCGTCGCGAACGTGTCGATCATGATCCACGAGCCGTTGCCCGCCGGCCCGACCGGCGTCGTGAGTCCGGCGACCTGCACGATCACGCCGGCCGGGGTGACATCGGGCTGACCGAGCGGGTCCGCGGTGCGCAGCACGATGCCGTAGGTCTCGGGCGTCGAGCAGTCGAGGTCCGCGGCCCAGTGGTAGAAGCCGCGCGCGAACGCAACGCCGCCGATGTCGCCGACGCCGCGGAAGTGCTCGAGCGCGACCTCCTGCAGACCTTCGGCCGCGGCGTTCCAGTCGGGCCGCCGCACGTACGACGCGGCGGTGATCACCATGCGTTCGGGGTCCTGCGGGAAGACGATGAAGGGATTCGGGGTGGACTGCGCGAGCGCCGTCGCGGCGACGACGGCGATGGCGCACAAGGGGCGGGCGTGCTGCATTGCGAACTCCTCGAGACGGGACGGCGCGTGATGCTACCGCCACGGGCGCGGCGGTGTTTGCCCGCGGCGACCTCTTGGACCGGCGCTCGCCGACGCAGTCGCGACCGCAACGCCACCCCCACCCAGAACCGACCTGGCACGACGCGAGCGTGCTCGTTCGCCCACGAGGCCGCAGCTAGACTGACGCGCGTCCATGCCGAAACCCCGGCGACCTCACGTGATCTGCCACATGGCGCCCTCCGTCGACGGGCGGATCGTCACGACGAGATGGAAGGTTCCGCCGAGCCTCTACTCCGAGTACGAGCGCACGGCGCGCACGTTCGACGCGGACGCGTGGATGATCGGACGGATCTCGATGGCGCCGTACGCGGGGAAGGCGAAGGTGCAGAAGCGCAGCACCAAGCAACGCATCCCGCGAACGGACTTCGTCGCGCGGCGCGACGCACGGTCGTACGCGATCGCGCTCGATCCCTCGGGCAGGCTCTCGTGGAGCAGGAACCACATCGACGGCGAGCATGTCGTCTCGATCCTCGCCGAGGCGGTCTCCGACGACTACCTCGCGTTCCTGCGATCGAAGGGAGTCTCGTATCTCTTCGGCGGCAGGAGGGACATCGACCTGAAGAAGGTGCTCGGCAAGCTCGCGCGGCACTTCGGCATCCGCACGCTGCTGCTCGAAGGCGGCGGGAAGATCAACGGCTCGTTCCACGCAGCGGACCTGATCGACGAGGTGAGCGTGCTCGTGGCGCCCGTCGCGGACGGCGCGATCGGCCAGCCCTCGCTGTTCGACATGGACGGAGCACGCGCACCGGCCCGCCGGCTCAAGCTCGTCTCCGTCGAGAAGCGCCGAGGCGACCTGGTCTGGCTGCGCTACGAGCGATGACCGATCCGCCGCGATCCACGTGGAGCCCGCTGAGGCATCGGCTCTTCCGCGCGCTGTGGATCGCGTCGGCCGCCTCGCACATCGGCTCCTACATGACGGACGTGGGCCAGGGCTGGCTCATGTCGTCGCTGACGCCCTCGCCGCTCGTCGTCTCGCTGCTGCTGACCGCGGAGAGCCTGCCCTTCTTCCTGCTCGGGCTGCCGGCCGGGGCGCTCGCGGACATCATCGACCGGCGCCGGCTCCTCGTCGTCACGCAGATCGCAATGGCCGTCGCGACCGGGACGCTCGCGGTCGTGACGATCACCGGCGTCGTCACGCCGTGGATGCTGCTCGTGCTCGCGTTCGCGCTCGGGATCGCGACCGCGTTGAACGACCCGGCGTGGCACTCGATCGTCCCGGAGCTCCTGCCGGCCGACGAGCTCGCGGCCGGGGTGACGCTGAACGGCGTCGCGATCAACGTCGCGCGCACGCTGGGTCCCGCGATCGGGGGCGTCGTCGTCGCGCTGGGCGGGCCCGGCGTCGTGTTCGTGCTCGACGCGCTGTCGTTCCTCGGCGTCGTCGGGGTGCTGCTGTCGTGGCGACGCGAGCGCTACCGGAGCGTCCTCCCGGCCGAGCGGATGATCGGCGCGATCCGCGCCGGCCTGCGGTTCGCGCGTCACTCGCGGCCGCTGCGGCGCGTGCTGTTCGCCACGTTCCTGTTCATGGCCTGCGGCGGCGGAGTGATGGCGCTGATGCCCGTGCTCGGGCGCGAGACCGGGCACGGCGCGTTCGGGTTCGGGCTGCTGCTCGGGTCGCTCGGCGTCGGTGCGGTCAGCGGTGCTGTGCTGCTCCCGCGCGTGCGCGCGAACCTCACGCCGCCGGCGCTGATCGCCGCCGGATCCCTCGCGCTCGCGGCGGTCGCGACCGGTGCGGCGATGCTGCGCGAGCTCGCCCTGCTCTGCCCGATCCTGTTCGTCGGCGGCGTCGCGTGGGTCTCCGTGCTCTCGACGCTGACCGTCGCGGCACAGCACGCGAGCCCGCCGTGGGTGCGGGCGCGCGCGCTCGCCGTGTATCTGATCGTGTTCCAGGCCGGCATTGCGGGAGGCAGCGTGCTGTGGGGCATGGTCGCGGCGAGCTCCGGCCTCGGCGCCGCCTACCTCGGCATCGCCGCAGGACTCGCGCTCGGCGCCGCGCTCGCGGTGCGCCTGCGGCCGGCCGCCGACGAGGTCGTCGATCACACGCCGGCGCACCACTGGCCCGACCCGGTCGTCGCCGGCGAGGCTTCGCTCGAGGCGGGACCGATCATGGTGCAGGTCGAGTACGTCGTCGGCGCGCCGTGCATCGACGCGTTCCGCAGCGCGATGGCCGAGATGGGGCGCAACCGCCGCCGCGACGGCGCGGTCGAGTGGTGGATCTTCCAGGACACCGCGGACCCCGAGCGCTTCGTCGAGACGTGGATCGAGCCGACCTGGGCCGAGCACCTGCGCTACCACGACCGGGTCTCGGTCGCTCACAAGGAGCTCGAGGAGCGGGTGCGAGCGCTGACGCGGAGCGGAACGTCGATCATGACGCGTCACTTCATCGCGCCGCAGGCGCGACCGACGAAGAGCGCGGCGGAGCGCGTCGTCGAGCAGCAGTGCAAGGGTTGACGGCCCACCTCTCGGCGGAGGCCGGGCGCGTACGCGACCCCTTGGCCGCCTCCCCCACGTTCGCGAACCCGCCTACCACTACAGCTCCGCCGACACCGGCGGCGACGGCGCCGCCGCCATCGGCGCTTCGTCACCGATCGGGATCAGTGCTCGCCTTCGAGGCGGGCGGCGGCTCAGGGCGACAGCTCGACTCCCACGGTAGGCCGCCGATGTAGAACGGCAGCGCAATGAGCGAGCCGACGCCACCTGCAATGACGGAAACGCAGGCCTTGGTCGCACTGTCGCATTCCTTCAGGTCGGCCCTCGATCCATCCCACGTGACCAGCGCTTCTGCCGCAGCGAGGACCTGTGCCGGGATGGCCAACACCAGGACTGTCGCGAATGCTGCGACCTTCGCTGGGACCGAATGCCAACCGTGCTCCTCGCAGGTGATCAGGTGGTTGTCGTCGAGGACGAAGTCTGAGACGGCGCGACAGGTCGACTTGCAGCCGCAAACGAGACTCAGCAACGCGAAGAACATGCACGGCATCGCGCGCCGCGTGGTCGAACCTACGTGGCTTGTCATGGTGACTCGCAAGCCGGCCGATGCTACCGCCACGTGGCCGCTTCGGCCTCGCCGTGTGCCAATCCTCATGGATGACGCTCGCGATGCGCCACGCGCACCGGCGACAGCTAGGCACGCCGCGAAGACTCCAACGCGGTCACGACGGCCGTGCCTCACTTCGCTGGCTGGGCTGCCATTGCAGCGCGGATCTGGCGCTCGGCGACCCGCGCCCGCGTGCACATCGGATGCCGAGCTCTTCTCCAGCCCGCGTGCCTACCGCGGCGCTTCGGTCGTCATTCGCAGTTCGAGCACCGTGGTCTGTCCTGCGACGACGACCGCGTGGCCGACCTTGGCCCGCAACCGGCGCACGATGTCGTTCGGGTCCTGCGGCGCAGCCTGCAAGCGCTTCGCGATGGACTGGCCGTCGGGCAGCACGAACAAGTCGTAGTCGCCCGGCTCCACTTCCGCGCGGAACGGCCCCGTCGCGTCATCGCGCGCCAGTTGCGCGGAGGCCGCTGGATCCGCGCCGTTCGCCCCCAGCTGCCCGACCTGGGCTGGGCGGCCTTCCGTGTCGAGCAGCACGAGCTCGATCTTGCCCGACGTGATCGCGAACGAGTGGTGCGTCGTCTGGTCGCGCGCGACCGTCGCCGTGGAGCCGGCGCGCAGTCGCAGCACGGAGCGGCCGGGCTTCTGCAGGGTCAGGGTGTAGCTGCCGGGCCGAGCGCGGTGCTCGAAGCGGCCCTGCGCATCCGTGCGCACATCACACTGTCCCAAGTCCGGATGTTCGCGGCCGGTCGGCGTCGACCAATCGAGATGCACCGTGTCGTTGGCGAGCGGCACGCCATTCCAGGTGACGTCGCCGAGAAGCACGCCGGGCAGCAGCGAACTCAGGTCGAGCACCACTTCGCTGGTCTCACCTTCGCGGACGACGACGCTGCCCCCGCTCGCCCACGAAGCACCGAAGCTGACCCCGATGCCCCATGTTTCTGGTTCGATTCCGTGTCCGGCGAACCCACCCTGCGAATCGAGTGCGAACGCGAGCGGCGGAGTCTGCGCGCGCCCCGTCGACACGCTCACGAACGCCCAGTTCGCCGCGCGCGCTGCCGGAATCGGCCCTTCGAGCGGGACGCCCACGAGCCGGCGCAGCTCGGCGAGCGCTTCGGGTGGCGTGATGCGACCCGTCACGCTGCCACCCTTGTCGACGGGGACGACCAGTTCGGTGGGCTCCGTCAGCATCACGTCGGCGCGCACCACCGGCACGTGGCCTGGGCCGTCCAACAGCAGAGTCACCACGCGATCCGCCGGACCCCGCACGACCACCGCACCCGCGGCATCCGTCGCCCCTTCGTCGACGAGCACGGCCTTTCGCCGCGTCTGCATGCCGGCGAACACTGCAGGGGCCACGACCTGGGTGCCATCGTCGACCGGCCCCTCGACGGGATCGGCGACGCGGATCTTGCTGCCGGCGATCGCCTTGCCCGCGCGATCGACGACGCGCACCGTCCGCGTCGCATCGACGAGGCGCAGATCCAGACGCCGCGGCGAACGATCGAAGATCTCGATCGGGGCCGTGACCATGGTCACGGCCGAGCCCGTCGGCGGTTCGATCCACACGAGCCACTTGCCGATCGGCACGCTCGCGACCGTGGCGATGCCGTCGACGAACGGCCCACGCGCCAGCACGCGGCCGGCGCTCGAAGTGCCCACCCGCGCGTGCAAGGGCAGCACTCGCACCGCGAACGACTCGAGCGGCGCGCCGTTCGCATCCGTCACTCGCACGCTGACCGGTGCCCCCCGCAGCAGCCGCAGCACCACGCCCTGCGTGCCCCAAGCCACCGGTTGGTCGAGGCGCAGCGGCTCGTGCAGCAGCGAACGCACGGCGATGTGCGCGCCGCCGCGGGCCGTGTCGCGGCGCTGCTTCAACTCGAAGCGGCCGGCGCGACCACTCACAGCGCCTAGAGCGGGCGGACCATCCCAATCGTCGATCCCGATCCATGCACCGGCAACCGGCTCGTCGGCGTCGTCGACCACGGTGCCCGTGATCCGCACCGTCTCCGCCGCCGGCTTCACGACGATGGTGACGTCCTGCGTCGCGGGTTCGGGCGTCAGCGTCAGCTGTAACGGCCGCACGACTTCGCAGGCATCGACGGCGAGCAGGTAGAGGCCGGGCAGCACCATCCTGTCGACCGCGAACCGACCGTCGGCGCCGGTCGTCGTACCGACGAGACCGGCGGCCCGCAATGCATCAGCACTGCCGCCGAGCCAGTTCGGCATGTTCTGCAGGCTGATCCTCGCATTGGCGCGCGACTGGCCCTGTTCGTCGACGACGCGACCGACCACGGTGATGCCGGGCCGCATGGCGACGTCGCCGAGGTCGACGACTGCGCTGGCCGCGAGTTGTTGCCAATCGCTGATCAGGCCGACGCAATGCGGCGACTGGATCTCCAGCGTGAACCGGAACGGCGGCGGCGGTGCGAAGGTGAACGTGAACCCACCCTCGGAGCCCGTCGTCTGCGCCTCGGGACTCTGCCAGGCAGGCGGCGCTTCGTGCTCGGCGAGCCACGCGTCCATGCGGTCGCCTTCGTCAGGCCTGCCCGAGAGCCGCACCGTGCATCCCGCGAGCGGAACTCCCGCGGCGTCGACGCAGCGGCCGCGCAGCGTCGCGTTCGCGGGCAGAGGCATCGCGGCCCCGCGCTCGGGGGCACCAGGAGCGGCGGCTGCAACGCCACGGTCTTGGTCGATGGCAGACGTGTCGCCTCGACCGTGCTCTCGATCCGTCGACGGCTTCGCCGCGACTGCATCGGCAACCGGAAGCGACGCGACGCTCGGGCTCGAGGAGGAACCGCTGGGCTCGCGCTGCGACCAGAACAGCACTCCGGCGAGCGCCGCGACCGCGATCACCGCCACCGACTTCGTCCATGCCGTCATGAGCAACACTGCAGACCACGCCGTGGCCGTCGTTCCCGCAGCGCCGGCGGGCACCGCGCTCTGCTTCCACCCGAACGCCACCGCCACTGCGCCGCGCCAGCCCGACTCCTCCTCCCCGAGCCTCTCTCGCAGCTGCTGCAGGCCGCGCTGCAGCCGACTCTTCACCGTCGCCACGGGAACCCCGCTCGCCTTGGCGATCTCGCGCGGCGCCATGCCTTCGAAGAACCTGCGCCAGATCGCTTCGCGGAACGGCGAGTCGAGCGCCGACACCTGCGCGACGAGCCGGTGCAGCAGTTCCTCGCGCGCGAGCACCGTCGCGTGGTCCTCGACTTCGCCACCGCGCGCCACCTCCGTCTCGCGGCGCATCCGCCGCTGCTCACCGCGCCGCAGTTTTCGCGTGACGTTGCGGAGCGCCGTCGCCAACCATCCACCGAGCGAACCCGCGTGCCGCGGCGGCCGCTGCAGCGCGGAGGCCCACACCTCCTGAACCGCATCGTCGGCCGCGTCCGGATCGCGCAGCAGTTCCGCAGCGAGCTGGCGCAACGACGCACCGTGCTGGCGCAGGCTGAGTTCGACGTCGAACGGGCGGGAGGTCATCGGCGTTGGCAGCCTATCAGTCCCGCCGCGCACGGATCGGATGCGAGCCGCCGCGAAACGCTCGGTCGCCGGCCGGGCTGGACGGAAGCGCAGGTGCGGAAACTGCTCGACCGCCTGGCGGCGGCGCGCTGACGCCGGCGCCGTCACTTCGGCCTCGGTCATGAGCTGTGCGCGACTCGCGATCATGCGAACGGCCCCGTCTCCCGATGGGCGGGTCGCGCCACCGCTGACGCCGGAGCACCGCCGCGGTAGAACTGCGGGCCCGCCGCGCGTCGGCGCCCCGACCTTCCCGAGGACTCCCATGCAGCTCACCCGCATCCTGACTGCCGCCGTCACGGCGGCCTTCCTCAGCACTCCCGTATCCGCCCAGCTCGAAGTGTTCGGCGGCGCTGGCGTCCGCGCCTCGACCATGGTGGGCTACTGGAGCGATGCCACCCACTCCGCGACCGGCCTGGCGATCCAGTACGGCCAGGGCCAGTGGAAGGACGAATACAACGACAAGCTCGACCAGCTCAAAGGCAAGCGCGCGCGCCTGGGCAAGGACTGGTGGACCACGCTCGACACCAGCTTGAAGCTCGACTTCGGCGGCGTCACCGTGCCGCCCGGCAGCTACTTCCTCGGCCTGCAGTGCGATCAGGACGGCAAGTTCGCGCTGGCGCTGCTCGACGCCAACAAGGCCCTGGCAGCCAGCGCGATGCCGTTCCTCGAGAGCGCCTGGAAGATCGACCTGTCGGTGCCGATGACCCTGGAGAAGGGCGTGCTGAAGCAGACCGTCGAGCGGATGACCATCGCACTCGAGCCCCGCAAGGACGACGAATCCAAGATCACGCTGTCGATCACCTGGGGCAAGCACCGCCTGTCGGCGACCTGCAAGGCCGGTCTGCCCGCGGACAAGGACGCCGGTGGCAACAAGGACGAGAAGGGCAAGAAGGGCCAGACGGCCAAGGTCGTCGAGCGGGGCACCGACGCAGACGCCGGCTACCTGAGACCGAGTCCATCGATCCAGAACGACAGCGGTGGTGCACCCCAGGAGTCGAAGCCGAGCGTGACCCAGTTGACCTGCGTGATCTTCGGCCCTTCACGCTTCCAGTCCTCGCCACCGGCGAGCGGCACCGCGAAGTAGTTCCAGCCATCGCGGCCTTCGTTGGCCAGCGGCGAGGACATCAGGTCGCGAACCGGGACGAAGCGCACGCAACGTTCGGGGCTCTCCCAGAGCGTGACGAGCGGATTGACGTCCTGCCACGCGGGTACGTTGGGATCGATGGCGCGCAGCCAGAACACGAGGTGCTCTTGGCCCTTCACCTGCCAGTGCGCAGCCTTGCTCCGCGGATGGAGCAGCGAGACGCGCATGCCGTCGTACGGTTCGACACGCGCGAAGACCGCCGAGTCGCCGACCAGCTTCTGGTCGCGGTCGGCCCGGTACTCGACCTTGCATTGCCCGGAGTCGTCGGTCCACGTCCAGTCCTCGGGCTTCACCGCGCGATCGACGTCGTCGACCACGTACACGTCGCTGTAGGCGAGGCCAGCGAGCGAGCCGTTGTCGACCGTGAGGCCCAGGCGATAGAAGCCGGGAGCCGCGAACGCGTGCTCGACGCGCGCCTGTTCCGCGAGCGTGCCATCGCCGAGATCCCAGTGAAAAGCGAGCGGCAGCCGCTGCGGATCCGCGCTGCCGCTGGCGTCGAAGGTCACGCTCTGGCCGACTCGGTACTGCTGCGGCGCAGCCAGCCGTGCTGTGGGCGCTTTCCGCGCCTCCGGGTTCGCGGATCTCGCCGTGAACCGGGTCACGTCGAGCTGGTGCACGTCCCCCTCGGCGTTCGCCGTGAACGTGTTGGGGCCGACATCGATCCAATCCGCGAACTGCATGTGGATGCCCCAGCGATTGCCCTCGAGCTTGTTGCCCTGGATCACCCAGTGGAAGGCCTTCCACTTCCTGCCCTGACTGCCGGTGTCGCCGCGCAGCACGATGCCGCCGCCGTGGTTGTCGTGGCACCAGTTGTCCTGCACCAGCGTGTGGCTCGAAGGGCCGCCGACGAAGACGATGCCCCCGTGGCCGAAGCCTTCGGGGGCGTTGTGGAAGCCCTTGGGGTCGCCGTTCCAGCCTGCTTCGTTGCCGATCAGCACCGTCTTGTCGGAAGCGCCGAGCCAGAACCCGTAGCTCGAGTGGTTGGCCTTGTTGCGCAGATAGGTGTTGCGCGGCGACCAGGCCTCGAACGCGTTGTTGTTGGCGTAGCTCGCGTCGTTCTCTTCGAAGACGTTGTCGACGCTCGTCCAGTTGTTCAGCACTCGGATGAAGACGCCGTCGCCGCCGTGTGTGATGTCGTTCTTGCCGAAGTAGTTGCCGTTCGAGCCGCTCTCGATCAGCACGCAGGTCGAGTCGCGCGCGTGCGTCTCGCCGGGCTTGATGCGCAAGCCATACGAGAGGTCGCAGTGCTCGATGCGGTTGCGGCTCGAGTGCCAGAGCTTGAGGCACGTGTTCGAACAATGGGCGAAGCGGCAGTCGCTGATCTGCACGTCTTCGCAGTCGATCAGATTGCAGGCGTCCCAGTTGCGCTCGGCCACGACGTGGCGGATCGCGGAGTGCGTGAGACCGGTGCAGACCATGCCGCCGCGCGACGGCGCCTCGCCCCAGCCGAACTCGGGATCGGTGAAGTTGTCGGAGAAGTCACAGCCTTCGATGCGCCAGCGGTCGCCGCGCTCGATCTGGAGACCGATCAGGAAGCCGGAGGCCGACACGTTCAGGAGCACGACGTTGCAGACGTCGCGTGCGCTGATGCCGACGCCGGAGTACTGGCCGGACTTCTCCTTCGCCGGGTTCACGAGCCTGGCGCCATTGCCGTCGAGCGTGATGTTCGACGCGGCGATCACGATCGGTCCGTACACCTTGTCGCGATCGAGCCTGGTGTTCTTGGTGATGACGAGTGGCTTTCCCGGCTGTGGAGTCTGACCGGGTACGGCGACCGAGCCGAGCAGGAAGGTGATCGCAACGCCCGGCAGGAACCGCTTCATGGGGCCAAGACTATCTCGCGAAGGAGCGACCGAGCACTCGATCAGGAGTCGGTCATCCGCGTCGGGGCGTCGAGCTGCGGTTGCCCGCGGCGTGGCGGCGCCGGCGACGTGCGCGCATGCGCGTAGGTGATGTGGCTCTCAGCCGGGACGTCGAGGACCGCATTGCCACCATTGCCATACGCGTTCGAAATCGGGCACACATGGGCGTCGTGTTGCACGTGCGCGAAATGCCGTCCGATCGGCACGAGGAGTCCGTTGGCCCCGCTATCGTGGCGCGCGATGGTGATCGCCGCAAACCCTCGTCCAGCGAGGTCGCGTGAGCGCGCCTGACGCCACCGCGCCCTACTGGAGTCGCGACGTCGTCGAACTCGGCTCCGCACTCGGCTCGGGTCCCGGCGGACTCACCGCGGCGCAGGCGGCCGAGCGCTTGGTCGTCGTCGGCAGGAACCTGGTCGAGGACACGCAACGCCTCGGGCCACTGCGCCTGTTGTGGCGGCAGGTCGAGAGCCCGCTGGTGCTGATCCTGATCTTCGCCGCCGCCGTGTCGCTCGGCCTGTCGCAATGGGTCGACGCGGGCATCATCCTCGCCATCGTCGCCGGTTCGACGCTGCTCGGCTTCTACCAGGAGTACCGCGCCTCGGCCGCGGTCGAGGAACTGAAGAAGCACGTCGCCTTCACGTGCCACGCCGTGCGCGACGGCGTCGAGGGCAGCGTGCCCGCCGAGACCCTCGTGCCCGGCGACGTCGTCGTGCTCTCGGCTGGCAACCTGGTGCCCGCCGACGGCCGGATCCTCGAGGCGCGGGACTTCCTCGTCAGCGAGGCGGGCATGACCGGCGAGTCGTTCCCCGTGGAGAAGCAGCCGGGGATCGTGCCGGCCGACGCGCCGCTGTCGCGACGGACGAACGCCGTGTTCCTGGGTGCGTCGGTGCGCAGCGGCACCGCGCGGGTGCTCGTCGTCGAGACCGGGCGCCGCACCAACTTCGGCGCGATCGCCGCGCGGCTGCGCGCGCGGGAGCCCGAGACCGACTTCGCGCGCGGGCTGCGGCAGTTCGGCTACCTGTTGCTGCGCTCGATGCTGGCGATCGTGCTGTTCGTGCTGACGGTGAACCTGCTGCTGCACCGGCCGCTCGTCGAGTCGTTGCTCTTCGCGGTCGCCCTCGCCGTCGGCATCTCGCCCGAGCTGCTCCCGGCGATCGTCACCGTCACGCTCGCGGCGGGTGCGCGGGCGATGAGCAAGCAAGGCGTCATCGTGCGCCGTCTGGCCGCGATCGAGAACCTCGGCAGCATGTCCGTGCTCTGCACCGACAAGACCGGCACGCTGACGACCGGCACGATCGTGCTCGCCGACGCCGTGGATGCGAAGGGCGTCGCGTCGGCGGCGGTGCGGCGGCTCGCGTTCCTCAACGCGGCCTTCGAGACCGGCATCGACAACCCGATCGACTCAGCGCTCGTCGCCGCCGGGGAACGAGCGGGGCTCGCCACGGCTGGCAACCGCAAGATCGACGAGATCCCCTACGACTTCCTCAGGAAGCGCCTGACGATCGTGCTGGCCGAGGACGAGCATGCCGAGCGGCACCTCGTCGTCACCAAGGGCGCGTTCGCGAACGTGCTCGCGATCTGCACGCACGTCGAGCGCGATGGCGTCGTGGTGCCGCTGGCAGACGCCGTCGCCGCCGAGCTCGCCGCCTACTACGAGGCGAAGGGCAAGGCGGGCTTCCGCGTGCTCGCGCTGGCCACGCGCGCAGTGCCGGCGCAGGTTGCGTATCAGCGCGACGACGAGGCGGCGATGGTGTTCGCGGGCTTCCTGCTGTTCCTCGATCCCCCCAAACCCGACGCGGCGCGGGTGCTCGCCGACCTCGCGAAGCTGCACGTCGACGTCAAGGTCATCACCGGGGACAACCGTTTCGTGACCGCGCACCTCGCCGAGGCGGTCGGCCTCGACGCGACGTCGATGCTGACGGGCGATGTGCTGGCGAACCTCGCCGACGAGGCGCTCTGGCATGCAGCACCGCGCACGTCGCTGTTCGCCGAGATCGACCCGCAGCAGAAGGAACGCATCGTGCGCGCGCTGCAGCGCACCGGCAACTCGGTCGGTTACCTCGGCGACGGCATCAACGACGCCCCGGCCCTGCACGCTGCGGACGTCGGCATCTCGGTCGATCAGGCGGTCGACGTCGCGCGCGAGAGCGCCGACATCATCCTGATGCAGCGCGACCTCGACGTGCTGCGCACCGGCGTGGCGGACGGGCGCCGCACGTTCGCCAACACGCTCAAGTACATCTCGATCACGACGAGCGCGAACTTCGGCAACATGGTCAGCATGGCGCTCGCCACACCCTTGCTGCCGTTCCTGCCGTTGGTCGCCAAGCAGATCCTGCTCAACAACTTCCTCTCCGACGTGCCGTCGATCGCGATCTCGACCGACCGGGTCGATGCCGCGCGCGTCACGCACCCGCAGCGTTGGGACGTGCGTCAGGTGCGGCGCTACATGATCGTCTTCGGCCTGCTCAGCTCGGTCTTCGACCTGCTGACCTTCGCCGCGCTGCTGCTGCTGCTGCGGGCGGGCGAGGCGGAGTTCCAGACGACGTGGTTCCTGGTGTCGTTGCTGACCGAGCTCGGCGTCGTGCTCGTGCTGCGCACGCGCGGGCCGGCGTGGCGCAGCCGGCCGAGCTCGCTGCTGCTGTGGACGACCGCCGCCGCGGCCGTCTTCGCCCTTGCCGTCCCGTATCTCGGGGCCGCGTCGCGGTTGTTCGGCTTCGTGCCGCTCTCGATCGTCGAGCTGGCCACCGCGCTGGGCATCGTCGGCGCGTACCTCGTGGCGACCGAAGCCGGCAAGTGGTGGTTCTTCCGCACCCTGGAGCCGACGCCGAGGCCATGAGGGCGCGCCCAGCCGCTCCATCAGGCGGTCGCGCCATCGGCACGGCGGCGCCTACTCGACGACCGAGACCACGCGCAGGGTCACCTCCCGATCGCGCAGGTCCTTGCCCTCGAACGTGAACGTCGCCGCGTTGCCGTCGGCGGCGTCGTGGTTGCCGGCGACGATCACGCCCGGCATGCGCACTTCGACCTTGAACGTCTCGTCGCCGAGGTCGTCGGTGTGGCCGAGTGCCGCCAGTTCGAGGTCGAGCAGCGCCAGCGCCGCCTGCCGCGGTTCGTCGCCGATCCCGGCGCCAGCAAGCTGCTCGCCGAAGCCCTGCCGCAGCGCCGTCCGGACCTCCTGCTCGAGCGCCGCGAACGGCTCGGGGCCGGCCTTCGCCTCGCCTTCGCCCTTCTGCTCGACGTGGCGGCGGATCGCGTCGAACCGCGCCCGCGTGAACGGCGCCATCGCCGCACGCACGGTGCCGCCGCCGACCGCGCGCCACTTCGCCGCTGGCATGCACACACCGCCGTCGCTGCAGAGCCCCAGCAGCGTGCGTTCGACCAGCGCATGGGCGCTGCGGTCGAGACCGGCCTGCACGAGCGCGAACAGCTGATCCCACTGCACCTCGCTCAGCGGCTGCTGGTGCTCGAACTGGTCGCGGATCTCCTGCGGCAGGTGCCGGTCGATCCACTCCGACGGCGAGAGGTTGCGCCAGTCGCGGGCGCGGAACACCCGTTCGAACGTGAACACCGTGCGGCCGCCGTGCTGCTCGACCCGCAGGCTCGCACTGCGGCGCGAATACGCGGCGCGCTGCGGTTCGCCGGCCGGGGCCAGCCACTCGGGGATCGAGGCGGCGTTCGCGAACTCAGCCACGACCGCGAGCCGGACCTGGCGCGGCTTGCCGGCCGCATCGAGCCACGGGCCCGCGGCGATCGCGCGCTGCACCCCCGCACTGCCCGTGTCCGGACCGACGGTCGCCAGCCAGCGCAGCGTGTCGTCGCCCTGCGGTTGCCATGGCCCGCCGAACGGCACGGGGTAACCACTGGCCAGATCGCCGGCATCACCCTGCGCCGCGAGCGTCACCTTCACCGAGCCGTCCGCGCGCACTTCGATCACTTCGCTGTTCTCGAGGCAGCCGGCCAGCACCACCATCGCGACCGGGAGAACCCAAAGCACCTTCGTCGTCGCCATCGCTCGCTCCCCCCGGGGTCCGGGGCGCGGGCCGGTCGGGCCCGTGTCCGGCACCGTCGCCGTCCACGCCCGCGCTGTCAATCCGCACTCCGGCGGGGCGGCTCGTGGGTTCTCGCCGCCGCCGATCGCTCGGCCGGTGCGCGCCCCGCACCGCGGGCCCTCGCGAACGGCGCACCGACGGTCGCTCACCGCCGCGTCCAGCGCGCTGGCTGATTGCCTGCGTCCCACGCTTGCCACGCAGCGAGCAGTTTCTTCACGACGTCGGGCTCGTCCACGGCCAGGTCCCGCTGCTCGCCGAGGTCCTGTTCGAGATCGAAGAGCTGCGGCGGGCCGTCGTCGATCGTCACGAGCTTCCACTTTCCCTGACGGATCGCACGCTGCCTGCCGTACCTCCAGCACACTTCGTCGCGCGGTGGTTCCTTGCTGGCCCCCGACAGGTAGGGCAGCAGGTCGCGGCCGTCGAGCCCCTCGGCCTTCACGCCGCCCGCGGCGAGCATCGTCGCAGCGAGGTCGATGGTGGCGATCGGCGCGTCGCACACCGTGCCCGCCGTGAACCTGCCGGGCCAGCGCAGCAGCATCGGCACGCGTACACCGCCTTCCCAGACCTGCGCCTTGAAGCCGCGCAGCGGGCCGTTGCCGCTGGTCGTCGTCGGCGTCGGGCCGCCGTTGTCGCTGAGGAACACGACGAGCGTTGCGTCCGCGAGGCCGCAGGCGGCGAGTTTGTCGAGGATCGTGCCGACGGCCTCGTCGAGCCCGGACAGCATGCCGGCGAACGTGCGCCGCTTGCCCTCGAGGTTCGGGAAGCGCGCCACACGCGAGGCCGGAGCCTGCAGCGGAGCGTGCACGGCGTTGAACGGCACGTAGAGGAAGAACGGTTCCTTCTGGTGCCGCTCGATGAAGGCCGCCGCTTCGCGCGCGAGTGCTGCGGTCAGCCACTGCGGTTCGGCGATTGCCGTCGTGCCGCGCAGGATCGGATTCGGCCCCGTCGGCTCGCCAGCCGCCGGGTCCGCCGGAACCGGGTCACTCGCGCCGGCGCGCGGTGCCGGCCGGTAGGCGTGGGCTCTGGCCAGGAAGCCGAAGAACTCCTGGAAGCCGCGTTCCGAGGGCCGCAGCCCTTGCCGGTAGCCGAGGTGCCACTTGCCGACCATGCCCGTCGCGTAGCCGGCCGGTGCGAGCCGTTCCGCGAGCGTCGGCTGGTCCTTCGGCAACCCGTAGTCGGCGGGAGCCCGCTGCGCGTTGCCGGGGTTGAACTCGAGGCCGAAGCGCTGCTGGTACCTGCCCGTGAGCAGTGCCGCCCGCGTCGGCGCGCAGACCGGGCACGTCACGTAGCCGCTCGTGGCGCGCACGCCGTCCCTGGCAAGGCTGTCGAGGTGCGGTGTGGGCACGTCCTTGCCGCCATAGCAGCCGAGTTCGCCGTAGCCGAGGTCGTCGGCGACGAGGATCAACAGGTTGCAGGGTTTCGGCTTCGCGGGCGCCGCGGCCTCTTGGCTGCGGCAGGTGAGGGTGAGCACGCCGAGGCAGAGCACGGTGAGGAGTGGGAGCTGCGCCATTGGGGCAAGGCTACCGCTGGCGCGGCGTGTGCGCCGCAGGGGTCCGGGACGCCGGGACGCTGCTCGAGTCACTTGCCCCCAGAGCTCGCGCGGATCGTCGCGCCAGACTGCTCGCCAAACGACGGTCGACCTCCGCGGCGAGGACAGCTCGCCACCTGTTCGCCGCGCGGTTCGGAATGCGTGCCCGAGCTGCCGCCGCGCTGACGCGTTCGCGCGGCGATCGAGCGCGCTGCATCGGCCCCGGCGTCGCCGTACACTGCCGGCTCCCCCAACTCGAGGAGCCCGCAGATGCCAGCCAAGAACATCCTGATGCTCGTCGGCGACTACGTCGAAGACTACGAAGTGATGGTGCCGTTCCAGGCGCTGCTCATGGTCGGTCACAAGGTGCACGCCGCATGCCCCGGCAAGAAGTCCGGCGAAAAGGTGCGCACCGCGATCCACGACTTCGAAGGCGACCAGACGTACAGCGAGAAGCGCGGCCACGACTTCGCACTCAACGCCACGTTCGCGGACGTCAAGGCCAAGGACTACGACGCCCTCTTGCTGCCGGGCGGTCGGGCGCCCGAGTACCTGCGGCTCGACCCGAAGGTGCTCGACTGCGTGCGCCACTTCTTCAACGCCAACAAACCCGTCGCGGCGATCTGCCACGCGATCCAGATCCTGGTCACGGCCGACGTGCTCAGGGGCCGCGTCTGCACGGCGTATCCGGCCGTCGGTCCCGACGTGAAGACCTGCGGCGGCACCTACGAGGCGATCGGCATCGACAAGGCGATCACCGACCGGAACCTCGTCACCGCGCCGGCGTGGCCCGCCCACCCTGAGTGGCTCGCACAGTTCCTCAAGGTGCTCGGCACGACGATCCAGTGATGGCCGCGCGGACCCGCAGTGTGCGGTGATCGCTGCCGGCCGCGGGACGCGCGTGGCAGGGCGCGACCGATCGCGACGGTCACCTCGAGTTCTGGGTGGTCACCGGATCAAGCCGCCGAGCGGGCACGTCGTGCGCAGCGGCAACGGATCCACGAATGCGCCGGTCAGCCAGAGCGAGGCGTACTGCACCGCGGGCGAGTTAGGGATCGTGAACGGCGCGACGAAGTCGGCACCGGCACCGGTGACGCCGAGCGCGACGACGAACCAGGGCGTCTGGCCGACCCAAAGCCGCTCGGCGGCAAGCGGCGTCGACCACGGCGTCACGTCGAGGCTCGCGATCACCGCGCAGATCTCGTTCGGGTTCTCGCGGAAGCGCACGGTCGACGTGCCGCCCGGAATCCACGCTGCGCTCACCCACGACGCGCTCGGCACCGTGCGCAGCGTCGGTGTGGTCGTGACGGCGCCGGCGAGCACGCAGTTGGAGAGCGTCGGCGGCGGGCCGCTCACTGCGATCGCGAGCTGAGAGTTGGGAATCGGGCCGATGCCGCCGGTGAAGGTGCTGTCCACGAGCCACGCGTCGCAGCTGACGACGAGCCCGGCGCCCGGCAGGACGGACGCCGTGCCGCCGGTCACGTGGATGCGCTCCGCGCGCAGCGACCCCGTCGCGGCGAAAGTGAAGCCGTTGCTGCCGACCTGGCCGGACGCATTCGGGGAGCCGGTGAACGTCGAGTCCAACAGCACCGCGTCGACGTTCCAGACGTAGTTGCTGTCGACGCCGCCGAACGTGCAGTCGCGCACGTAGAGGCGCGCAATCGTCGGCGAGCCCGCACAGCGCAGATACCAACCCGTGCACGATTCGACGCGGAGGTTCCCGAGCACGGACAGCCCGCCGCCGATGACGGGCGGGCCGGCGATCGCGAGGCCCACGAGCGTGAGCTGCCACGGCGAGCTGACGGTCATGTCCATGCCGCCCACGGTCGCACCCTGCGGCGCGACGATGGTGAGGTCGCCGTTCCGCGTCGCCGACACCGCCGAGTAGGTCCCGGGGGCCACCACCAGGATCGCCCCGCTCGGTGCCGAAGCGACCGCGCTCGCCAACGCGCTGCCGCCGCCCGCAACCGGAATCGTCTGGCTGATCACCGAACCCGCGAATACGAGCACCACCGACACGACGCGTGCAACGAGCATGGCAATCCTCCGCCGGCGAATGGTAACCGGCGCTGCGGCCGTGGTCAGGCCCCGATCAGAATCGGGTCACACCCGTCGCGGCGTTGCTCGACGTGAGCGCGTGGTCGAGCGCGAACTGCGCGCGTATTTCGCCGACTACATGCAGCGTGGGTTCACCGGAGTTCACCGCCGCTCAGAGCGAACACGAGATGCGCGAGGCGCTCGCGCCGTACCTGCCGTACTGTGCCGTCGGTCAGCGGCGCCGCAGTGCTCGCCACAGCAGTCGCACGCGCAGGCGTACCGCCGACAGCCAGCGCCGCGTGGCCTGGTATGCACGCATCGCCTTCACGTACGCGTAGAGCCTTTCGCGCAGGCTCGTGAACCAGCCGTAGAACAGTCGGAACCAGGCGATCTGCAGCAAGGCCGGCTTCGTCAGCGTGAACAGCCGCGCGAGCATCGCCGTGCCGATCAGCTTCGCGACGACGAAGACGGCGACGCCCGATGCGAAGTGGCCCGTGCCCATCAGCCACAGCCCGAGCACCTTCGCCGGCAGCAGCATCAGCCACGGCATCGCGAACATCGCCATCGCGGTCTTCGGGCCGAAGCGTTGGATGCGCGCCTCGATCGCGCGGAACACCGGCAATCGCGCGACCCACTTCGTGATGCGCACGAGGCCGTCCCACAGCCACTCCTCGAGCACCATCCAGATCGCGGCCAGCACCGCGAACACGCCACGCAGCGCGCGCCGGAACGGCGAGACAGGTCGCGCTGCAGTCGAGGACGTCGTCACGTGGCGCGCAGGATACGCAGGCGACCGAGCGTACCACGAGATCCTGCAGGTCGCGGCGCGGTGCGACCATCGAAGCGCAGTCGAGCACGGCGATGCCGGGCATCCTTGCCCAGCACGGGCGCGAACTCGGGGCCGTCCGCCGGGAGTCTGGTGTAGTACCGCCTGGTACAGAACCGTACCCCTCCGGCTGCCGCCGGATCGTGCCTGCAGACTTTGCACGGTACCGGGGCGTGGAATCGCCAGCGGATGCACGCTTTCGCGACTGCAACACCCGCAAGCGAGCACAGCCACACACGCTCCACCCGCCATCCGCTACCATCGTCGCCCCGATGGCCTCCCCCTGCAGCACGAACCCGCAGCGCTTCCTTCCCACCACGATGGCGGAGTGCAAGGCGCGCGGCTGGGACACGGTCGACGTCGTGTTCGTGAGCGGCGACGCCTACCTCGACCACCCGTCCTTCGCCGCGGCGCTGCTCGGCCGCGTGCTCGAGGCCGAAGGCTTCCGCGTCGCGATCCTGCCGCAACCAACCTGGCACGACGCGAGCGCGTTCCGCGAGTTCGGCCGCCCGCGCCTCTGCTTCGCGGTCAGCGCCGGCAACATGGACTCGATGATCAACCACTACACGGCGAACAAGAAGCGTCGCAACGACGACGCCTACTCGCCCGGTGGCAGGATCGGCCTGCGGCCCGACCGCGCGACGAACGTCTACGCGCAACGCTGCCGCGAAGCGTTCCCCGGCACGCCTGTGATCGCGGGCGGCGTCGAAGCGTCGCTGCGCCGCGTCGCGCACTTCGACTACTGGTCGGAGACCGTGCGGCCGAGCATCCTCGTCACGAGCAAGGCGGACCTCGTCGGCTTCGGCATGGGCGAACGCGTGCTCGTCGAGATCTGCCGGCGCCTCGCCGCGGGCCGTCCGATCGCCGACTGCCGCGACCTGCGCGGCGTCGCGTATCTGCTCGGCGGCAAGGAGCCGCTGCCCGCGCACGAATGGCACGACGCCGCGTGCGACAATCGGGACGTCGAGCTGCCGGGCTTCGAGCAGATCAAGAGCGACAAGGTCGCGTTCGCGAACGCGACGCGCCTCTTGCATCACGAGACGAACCCGAAGAACGGCCGCCGCCTGCTGCAGCGGCACGGCGAGCGCGTGCTGGTCGTGAACCCGCCGGCGCAGGCACTCGACGAGCAGGGCATGGACCGCATCTATGACCTGCCCTACACGCGCAAGCCGCACCCGCGCTACACCGAGCCGATCCCCGCGCACGTGATGATCAAGGACTCGGTCACGACGATGCGCGGTTGCTTCGGCGGCTGCACGTTCTGCTCGATCACGATGCACCAGGGCCGCGCGATCCAGAGCCGCAGCGAGGCGTCGGTCGTGCGCGAGGTCGAGCAGATGGCCGCGGATCCTTCGTTCAAGGGCCACGTCAGCGACGTCGGCGGGCCGACCGCGAACATGTATCGCATGCGGTGCAGCCGGCCCGAGATCGAAGCGAAGTGCCGGCGGCTGTCGTGCGTGCACCCGACGGTCTGCAAGCTGCTGGGCGTGGATCACGGCCCGACGAAGCGGTTGCTCGAGAAGGTGCGGGCGGTTCCGGGCGTGAAGACCGTTCGCGTCGCGAGCGGCATCCGCATGGATCTCGCGCGGCTCGACGACGGGTATCTCGAGGTGATGGCGAAGCATCACGTCGGCGGGCAGCTGAAGGTCGCGCCCGAGCACACGAGCGAGAAGGTGTTGGCACTGATGAAGAAGCCGGCGACGTCGACGTTCGACGAGTTCGCCGAGAAGTTCGCGGCCGCGAGCGCGCGCGCCGGCAAGGAGCAGTATCTGGTGCCATACTTCATCGCGTCGCACCCGGGCTCTGGCGTCGGCGAGATGATCGAGCTCGCGGTGTTCCTGAAGCAGCGTGGTTACCGGCCGCGCCAGGTGCAGGACTTCATCCCGGCGCCGATGGACATCGCGACGTGCATGTACTGGACGGGCCTCGACCCGATCACGATGCAAGAAGTCGAGACCGTGAAGAAGCTGAAGGACCGCGAAGTGCAGCGTGCGCTGATGCAGTACTTCAAGCCCGAGAACTGGTTCATCGTGCATCGCGCGCTGCTCGACGCGGGCAGGAAGGACCTGATCGGCGACGGGCCGAGCTGTTTGATTCCGGCGAACCCGCCGAAGGCCGCGCTGCAGGCGCGCCGCGACGAAGCGCGCGGCCGCCGCGGCGACCCGACCTACGTGCACGCCGAGGACGCCGGCGTGCAGAAGCGCGGCGGGCTGCCGTGTGCGCCGTCGGACGAGGACGACGACGACGGGTGAGGGACGACATGGACAAAACACTCGAGTTCTGGTTCCAGCGCCTGCCGGTCGGCGTTTTCCAGGAGCCCGAGTACCCGCGAACCTCCGGGCGCTACCGATACATGCCGTATCGCGGGCCAGGACACCTCAGGATGGGCCAAGCGCTCACGAAGGGCCCCGCGCGGTGCTACTACAAGGCTGGTTGGTGGCGCCGCAAGTTCACCGTGAAGTCCGTGCCCGAGTACGGCGTGCTCGAGGTCGAGCTCTAGTTCGGCGCAGCTGGCTCCGGTTGCCGACTTGGGCCTGCCTGCGACTGCAGGACATCACGTGACCTCAGCTCCTCTTCTCCGACGCACCGCTAGAATCCGCCCATGTTCCCGCTGCTTCCCTACGAGTGTGGCGGGCGGTTGCCCTGAGCCACGGCCCCGGGCCGTCGAGCAGTCACTGCACGACGAACGGTATGGCGTTGCTGATCGCAGGGAACAGCGATGGGCCTGCGAAGTCCAGGAGCAACGCGGCAGTGGACAACTGCAAGCCGGACAGTGCTGGGTTTGCCGGAACTGGTACGCTCCAACCGCCGGTTCCCGCCGAGTCCAACTGACCAAGCGCGAGGCTGATCAACAGCAGCGGATCGAGGTCGAGCGGCAGCCATTGCATGCCCGGTAGGAACAGCCCCGCAGCGGAGGACGGCGAGAACGTGCTGGCGAAGAAGGCGCTCGGATACGCGGGCGACGCGAGGCCGACGGCGATCGTGCCGCCGACCGTCGCCGGTCCGAGCGACGCTGCACGAAGCCCGACGTCGATGGCGAACACATCGGCTCCGATGCCGTCTCCGGGCCGCAGGTTGGTCGCCACGCTGTTGAAGACCACGATCGGTGGGTTCGCAGCGATCGCCACGCGCTCGCGGACCAAGAACGATGCGTAGCTGACCTGGACGGCGCTGGCTCCGTTGGCACTCGCTCCGAGAGAGTCCTGGCTGGCCAACACCGTGCGCGCCAGCACACGGTCGCGCACGAAGACGTTGATCGTCACGAGCGTGCCAGCGACCAGCCCCTGCAAGTTGGTCGCGAACGCGACGTAGCGCCCGTCGGCACTGATCGACGGCAGCGGGATGGTGCCAAGGGACCCGCCCGTGCCCTCTGCGCCGCTTGACGCGACGCTGACGCGTTCGGTGGCACTCGACTGCCGATCGTGGACGAACACGTCCACCGCGCCGTTGGTGTCGTTGCCAACAAGGTTGCTTGCGGCACTGTAGAACGCCACGAAGCGGCCGTCAGCACTGCACGACGTCTGCTCGGACTGGTTGTTACCCTCCACGCCACCAGGGCCGACGCTCACACGTTCGGTCGTGCCCATCGCCCGATCACGCACGAAGACATCGCGTCCCCCGTTGGTGTCGCCGGGCACCAGATTGCTCGCGAGACCATGAAAGACCACGATCCGACCGTCGTGGGACATGCACGGACTGAAGCTCGATCCGTTCCCCCACACCCCGGTACTCGACACGCTGGCAACTTCCAATGCGCCGCTTGCGAGCGTGACGACGAACACGTCCTCGACTCCGTTCGTGTCCCCGGCCACGAATGGCCACGCGGAGTAGAAAGCCGCCGTCGAGCCGTCGCCGCTGATGTTGACCCCCTGTGAATCCGCGAGACCTTGTTGTCCGGCCCCATTGACGCTGATCCGCACCGTCGTGCCGGCGATGCGATCCCGGACGAACGCATCCGCATAGCCGTTCGTGTCCCCCGCCACCAGATTCGTCGCATAGGAGGTGAAAATGATGCGCCGTCCGTCGGCGGAGATCGCACCGGCATAGCTGTCGGCATTGCCGGCGACGCCGGAGTTGTTCACGCTCGCGATCTCCGTAGCCCCCGTCAGTCGGTCGCGCACGAACACATCTGCGAACCCGTTGGTGTCGCCCGGAACGATCGTCGACGCATGGCTCGAGAACACGATCCAACGGCCGTCGGGCGTGATGGCGGGGCGCGAACTGGCGACGTTCGCCATCAGTCCGGTGAGGGCGACGCTCATCGGCTGCACCGCCCCTTGCGCCGCAAGTACGGCGGGAATGGAGGCCAGCATCAGGAGGCGAGCAACCGTGGAGATCAGCGTGGCGAGCATGTCGGGTTCGCAGGTCGGGAGCGCGGAGACAGGTAGGGAGCTGCCCAGAAAGGATAAATGCTCCGATAGCGTCACGCGCAGCGATGAGAATCCACGCCGGGCATTCTTGCCGGGGTCCAGGCCACCCGACCCGGTCGCGGTCACTTGCGCGCCGGCGCCGGCTTGCGGGTCAGCAGCACGGCGACCTCGGCCATCTGGTCGGCGGCGATGTCGACGAACGCAGTGACCGGCTCGAAGCCCTCGACCGCGATGTCGACACGGTGCCGCCCGACCGGCAGCAGTGTCAACGTCTCGGCCCGCCGCCCGATCGGCGGTTCGCTGCTGGTCATCTCCGAGTCGCCGTCCTCGTACTGGAAGAGACCGATCTCCTCGCCGCCGGCGGTGACCCGGGCGCTGATGCTGTTCTGATCGAAGCGGTCCGGCTGCGCCGCATCCCTCAGCAGCAGCGCGAAGCGGCCGCGGCGCTGGAGCACCACTTCGCACACGTTCGCTCCGGTCGCTTCCACCCTGGCGGCCCTGGTCTCCTCACCGCCGTCGAGATGCTCGGGGTACGCGCTCACCGTCACCTCGACGTCGCCGAGCGGCATCATCATGCGGCAACTCCCGGGCGCGCGCGCCAGCTCCTCGCCGCCCACCGCGCTGCCGCTGCGGGAACGCGCGCGGCAGCTGAACGCAGCCGGCACCGTGCCGTCCTGAAAGCGCACCTGCACCTCGAGCTCGGCCCGCGGCACCGCCCGGTAGCGCAGCGCGACCTCGTGCCGCACGCCGCCGGCCGGCACGTCGAACACCTCGTCGACCTGCAGTCCGCCGCGCGCAGCAGAGCGCAACCAGAGGTGACTGCCGGCGGGCACGATCGTGTACGCGTCGCGCGTCGACTCCTGCAGGATCGCTTTCTCTGCGGCCGCTGCGTCGCCGCGCTGGGCCGCGCGCGCCAGATGCGCGTCGTCGGGCCGGAACACATCCAGCGAACACGACTGCGGCAGCAGCTCGCTGCCGGCGGGGTCGAACCAGCGCAAGTGGATCAGCGCGCCGTCGACGACGAGTTGCACGTCGCTCGCATCGGCGGCGACTTGCTGGTCCGGTGCGTTGCGCGTTCCATCGAGGCCGTAGACGCCCCGCACGTGCACCGACCAGGGCGTCGCGGCCGGCCGGAACACGCAGAACCGGCCGCGCTCGTCGGTCTCGGGCTCGACATACCAGCGCAACGCTTCGCTGCCTGCCCACAGCTTCCAGCCGGCGAGCGGCGAGCCGTCGCCGAGCGTCACCGTGCCGGTCGCCTCGTATCCGCCCGCGAGTTGCAGCGTGCCGACGTCGGCGCCGGTGCCGGTCGCCACGTGCACGCGCACCTGCTGCGACTGGCCGGTCGCGTGCCGGGCATCCACGACGACGTCGCCCTCGTCGATGCCGGCGAGGACGATGTGGAACATGCCGTCCGCCTCGGCGTGGGAGAGGTCGAGGGTGTCGCCCGCAGGCCCGAGGACCTTGATCATGGCGGCCACGGGCTTGCCGTCCCGGTCCACCACGCGCCCGTGCAGCGTCGGATAGACACTCAGCTCGAAGTCGCATGCGACATCGACCGGTAGGGCGGGATCGGCGTCGTCCGGGAACTTGCCGAAGTTCCCCCTGCTGTGGTAGCCGCGCGCGCTGACCGTCGTGAACAGGCCCGCCTGGCGGCGGTCGAGCGCCGGCCGCCGCTGCCAGAAGGAGACATCCAGCGTGTAGCGCCCGTCGTCGTCCGCCAGCGCCTGCGCCAGCGCCGGCTCGAGCTCGCCGCGCCGGAGCACGACGCGGGCCGCGGCGATTGGCTTGCCGTCGGGATCGTGCACGCGGCCGTGCTGCTGCCAGCGCGCGGGTGCCGTGTCGGCAACGGTGCGTTCCAGCGGGCGGTCGGCGTCGCTGCCGTGGCCCGCAGCGTTGTTGGTGCCGGGCTGCGGCGGCACCGGCCGCGGGGACTCCGCGGCAGCCACGCGATCCTGTGCGTCGCGCTCGGGCGACGACGGCCAGGCCAGCCAGGTGATCGCGCCCGCCAGCACGACCAGCGCGGTCGCAGCCGCGCCCATGCCTGTCGTACGGCGCAGCAGCCTGGCAGAAGCGGTGCCGCCGCCATCGCTGATTGCACGCGCCGCGCTGTCGAGCACGCGGTCGCGGACCGCGGCCAGCGTGGTCGCGTCGAGGCTCCTGAACAGGCTGCCGAACGCGCCGTCGAAGGGGGCCGCGCCGGCGAGGGCCGGCAGCCGCTGGCGCAGCCGGCTCATCGCGCGGGCCACCTGCGTGCGCACCGTGCCTTGGTTGCGCTGCAGGCGGTCGCCGATCTCGCGGCAGCTCAGCTCGTCGAACAGGTGCAGCCGCAGCAGCGCCGAGTCGTCGCGCGGTAGCGCGGCGAGTGCCGACTCCACGCGCTGTGCCACTTCCCGCGCGGCCGCCGCCGCGGCAGGATCCTCGGCAGCCGGCGGCACCGGCAGGTCGAGCGGCCGCTCGCGCTGGCGGCGGCGGCGCCGCCGCATGCGCGCCTCGTTGGCCAGGATGCCGAGCAGCCAGGGCAGCAGCGGCTCGCCTTCGCGGAAGCGCTCGCTGCGCGCCATCGCGATCACGAACGTGTCGTGCAGCGCGTCCTCGACTTCGTCGCGCGGCAGCAGGAAGGCGGCGACGCGCAGCAGCTCGGGCGCCGTGGCGTCGAAGGCGGCCGCCAGTGCCGCGGCGTCGCCGCTGCGGCGGAATCTGGCGAAGGACTGTTCCGGGGTCTCGGTCATGCCGCTGCTCTGCACCGACGCGTCGGCGTGCGCCGGAAAACGCGCAGGCGGCAGAGTAACAGGGCGGGCCGCGCGGGATTCCACCCGCCCCGCTCGGCGGCATGTGAGGGCGGCGCTGACCAGGGAGGCCCGGTGTCCCCCAGGTCGCGAGACCGCTGGACACGCTGAGGTCCTTGCTCCGCCTCCTCACCGACTTTTCTGCGGCAGCTCGACGAGATGATCCGCGAGCCGGCGCCCGAGCACCGGATCGTGCGTGACGAGCACCTGCGTGAACCCGCGCCGGCGCAGGTCGCTGATGACCTGCACGACGCCTTCCATGCTCTCCGCGTCGAGCGCCGAGGTCGGTTCGTCGAGCAGCAGCACTTCGGGTTCGGTGGCCAGGGCGCGCGCGATCGCGACGCGCTGCGACTCGCCGCCCGACAAGCGCGCCGGGAAGCGATCGACCGCGCCCGCCATGCGGACCAGCTCGAGCAGCTCCTTCGCCTTCTGCTCGGCAACCTCGCGCGGCTTCAGCTGCACGATGCGCGGCGCGAGCGTGACGTTGTCGAGCACCGTCAGATGCGGGAACAACTGGTAACCCTGGAACACCATGCCGGTGCGGCGCCGCAGTGCCGTGGCGCGTCGCTGCCACTCGCGTTCGGGCAGCGCGGCCGGGATCTCGATCGGCTCGAGGCTCACGACGCCCGCGTCGTGTCGTTCGAGCTGGTTGCAGATCCGCAGCAGCGTGCTCTTGCCGGCACCGCTCTTGCCCATGATGACGGTCGTCTTGCCCGGCACGAGGTCGAGGTCGAGACCCTCGAACAAGGTCCGCCCGCCATACCGCTTGCTGATCGAGCGCAGCCGGATCATGCGCGGTCCTTGTCGAGCCGCCGCTCGAAGCGCCGCGCCAGGTAGGCGAGCGGCAGGCTCATGGCCAGGTAGAGCCCCGACGTGACGAAGCCGAGCGCGATGAAGCGGCCCGAGGCCTGGGCCAGCATGCTGTACTGCTTGGTCAGCTCGACGACCGTGATCACCATGACGATCGAGCTGTCCTTGAACAGCGCGATGAAGTCGTTCGTCGAGGGCGCCAGCGACAGCCGCAGCGCCTGCGGCACGACCACGTAGCGCATCGTCTGCGCGCCCGTGCAACCGAGCGCCAACGCCGCTTCGCGTTGCGAGCGCGGGATCGCCGACAAGGCACCGCGATAGACCTCGGCCTCGTAGGCCGCGTAGTTGAGCGAGAGCCCGAGGATGCCGGCGGTGACTGCGTCCAGTGACAGGCCGATCTCCGGGAGCCCGTAGTAGAGCAGCAGCATCTGCACGAGGATCGGCGTGCCGCGCAAGGCCTCGACATACGCGAGCGCGCACCAGCGCAGCGGTGCCGGCCCGTGCAGCCGCGTGAGCGCGATGACGAGACCGAACAGCACCGCGAGCACGAACGACGCGACCGAGATCAGGAACGTGCGCAGTGCACCACTGCCGAGCAGACCCAGCGCCGGCCCCCACTGCAGCTCGTTCGCGCCCTTGCCTTTCGACGCCGCGATCACGTCCGCGTCGCCGAGTCGCTTCTCGTCGTCGACCCAGAGGTCCCACTTGCGATAGATCCGTTCCAGCGTGCCGTTCCTGAACAGCAGGCCGAGCGCGTCGTCGACCGCCTGCTGCAGATCCGCGGCGTCCAGCTTCACCGCGATCGCGTAGTAGAACGGATGGAACGGCTCGCCGACGTCCTTGAGCTGCGGGAACATCGGCCGCAGCGCGCGCGCGATCGGCAGATCGGCGAGCGAGGCGTCGGTGCGGCCGTTGACCACGTCCTGGTAGGCGAGCACGTTGCTCTCGTAGACGACGATCTCGACGTCGCCGCGCTCCTGCAGCAGCTTGTGGCTCAGCGACTCGCCGAGCACGCCGACGCGCCGGCCTTTGCAGTCCGCGAGCGTGCGCATGCCGGTGACCCCGGGCCCCACCGAGAGCTGTTGCAGGAAGATGTAGTACGGCCGCGTGAAGCGCACGTACTCACGGCGATCCTGGGTCGGCTCGAGCCCGTTCATCGCGAGATCGCAGTCGCCGCGCGTCACGGACTGCACGAGGTTCGCGAACTGCGTCTGCACGCGCTCCATGCGCACGCCGAGCGCGGCACCGAGCTCCTGCGCGAGGTCGACCTCGAAGCCGATCTCGCCGCGGTCGGGACGCGACGGGTCGAGGAACACGAACGGCGCGCCGCCCTCCGCATCGGACGCCCAACGCAGCACCCCGGCGTCGCGGTAACGCTGCGGCAGCTGGACCTGGGCCAGCGACGCGGCGCAGAACGCGAGGCAGACGAGGACACGCAACATCGGCGCGTGGTGTCTCTACCAGCAGCGTGCGTGGATGCAAGCCTCCTGCGTTCGTTCGGTTCGTTCGCAACCGAGCACACCCGAGCGCCGGGGCTTCAGCGGCCGCGCAGCTCGTTCGCGTAGGCGCGCAGCTCCTGCTCCACGCGTTCGACTTCCGCGCCGCGGAACGGACTGATCGGCGCGGGCAGGTTCAGGAACGCTTCGAGCACCGTGCCGAGCTGGCCTTGCGGCGCGAGCTGGCGCAGCAACTCCTCGGTCGACCTGGCCTCCTTGGCCGCGTCCGGGTCCTTCGTCACCCGCAGCCACGCGACACGCTCGAGCTGGCGCCGCAGCGGAACCGGCCGCAGGAACTCCGCGGCGCGCTGGCGCTGCTGGATCTTGCTGATCGAGCTCGCGATGTGACGCAACCGTTCGGGATCGCGTGTCTCGATGCGCGCGAGCATCGCCGACGTCGACGGGTCGCCGATCTCGCCGAGGCGGTCGACCGCGACGTCACAACCGGGATGCGTCGCGTCCTTGGCGATCGGGGCCAGCAGCTCCACGACCCGCGGATGCGTGCTGTACGAGAGCGCCATCGTGGCGAGCCGCCGCTGCTCGGCGTCCTCGGCCCCGCTCGTGGCCATCTTGTGCAGCGCCTCGAGCGGCACGCACCCTCCGGGCAGCGCGGCGAGCGTCTTGAACGCCGTCGTGCGCACCGCGACGTTGCCGTGCTTCGTCAGTGCCACGACCTTGGTCACGACGAGGTCGTCGTTCGCGCCGTGCACGATCACACCGCTGAGCGCCCGCGTCACCTGATGCACGTAGCGCACCTTCGCGTCCTGCTTCTGGCGGTCCCCCCACTCGCTGAGCTCGGCCGGCGCGTCGAGCCAGGGCACGAGCAGCTGCATCGCATCGAGCGCCGGCAGGTAGTGAGCGGCCGGCGCGGGCTTCACGCCCGACGCGACGAGCTCGGCGTGCACGGCAGCCGCCTTGCCCGTGGCCGCGCCCGGATTGGCCTGAAACCAGCCGAGTGCCACGTCGCCGCGATCGAGCAGCGCCTTGCGCGCCGTGTCCTTGTTGTGCGAATCGGGCGCCCCGACGTTCCAGACGGCCACGCGCATCACCTGCGGCGCATCGGCCTTGACCAGCTGCGGCCCGGCCCAGCGCCAGCCCTCGAAGATCCCGATCCACTCGAGCAGCTCGAAGTCGCGGCTCTGCGCCAACGCGAGCGCCCACGCTTGTGGAACGGTCGTGTCCTTCGGGTTGCCGTCCACCGCAGCCCGGTAGACGACCCACTTGCCCTCGAGGTCGCGCTCGGCCCAGTCCGCGGGCAGGCTGGCCGGAGTCACCTTCGGTGGCGCTGGCTGCGCCTGCGCGAGCGGCGCCGCGGCGAGCTGCGCGGCAACGAACAGCAGGCCGAGCGCCCGCGCGAGCCCGATCACTGCGGGCCTCCGGTGCGCACGACGGGCGCGGGCTCGCCCAAGCTGTCGACCGCGAGCACGCGCGCGAAGGCACCGGTGCGCGTGACCTGCACCGCGAGCCGCGGTACGGAATCCGCCTCGAGGTAGCACCACGATTCGCCCTCGGGCAGGTTGCTCGTCGCGAACGTCGCGCGCACCGGCCATGTGGCCTCGGTCTCCGTTCGCAGCTCGAGGTGCCCATCGGGTCGCACCCGCCGCGCCGGCAGCCGAGCGTGTTGCACCGCGAGCAGCGTGCCCGGCTCGCTGCGCCCGTCGATGCGCGTCACGAGCTGCAGGCCCTGTTCGCGCAGCAGGCGATCCAGCTCCTCCGCGGTGCGCAGGTTGGCGCCCGAGACTCCCTCGAGGCCCGGCAGCGGATCGATGCCCGCGCCGAGTGCAGAGACCGAGACCACGAGGTGGAGGTCCGCCCCGCTCGCAACGACCTTGGCGCGCACCGACGCGACGGGCCGCGGGATCGGCGCGTCTTCCATGTAGAGCGCCGTGCGCTCACCGAAGCAGTGCTCGGTGACGCCCGCGGACAAGAGCTGCAGGGTTGCCAGGGAGCCAGCGGCGAACAGAGTGAGCCGGAGCATGCGGTTGTCCACGATGGCGGGCACAGTACCGCGACGAGACGCGCCAGCGCCTGCTTCGCTCCGAGAATTGCAATGCACTCGGGAGTCGGTGGGTTTCGCGTGGCGCCGCGAGGTTCGCTCGGTAAGGTCGCCGGCCATGAGTGACGTCGACGTCGCCAAGCGCGCCGCGGCCTACGCGGCCGCGGATCTGGTCCAGAACGGCACGACGATCGGTCTCGGCAGCGGGTCGACGTTCTTGCACGTGATCGACCGGCTCGCCGAACGCATGCGCACGCAGGGTCTGCGTTTCACCGGCGTGCCGACCAGCAAGGGCACGGCCGATGCCGCGGCGCGCGCGGGCATCTCGCTGCGTGAGCTCGATGCCGTCGAAGGCCTCGACCTCGCGATCGACGGTGCCGACGAGGTCGATCCGAAGAAGAACCTGATCAAGGGAGGCGGCGGTGCGCACGTGCGCGAACGGCTCGTCGCCGCGGCGGCGAAGGAGCTGATCGTGATCGTCGACGACAAGAAGCTCGTCGCCGTGCTCGGCGTGGTGTTCCCGCTGCCCGTCGAGGTGCTGCAGTTCGGCTGGCAACACACGGCGCGGCGCGTCGCCGCGACGGGCTGCAAACCGACGCGGCGCGAGCGCAACGGCGATCCGTTCGTCACCGACAACGGCAACTACGTGCTCGACTGCAAGTACGACGGCATCCAGGACGTGGCCGGACTCGCGCAGCTGCTCGAGACGACGACGGGCGTCGTCGACCACGGGCTGTTCGTCGGCATGGCGGGCCGCGTCGTCGTCGCGGACGCGCAGGGCAGGGTGCGCGTGATCGCGTAGCCCCGGTCCCGATCGAATCTCACCTCGGCACCGCAATTCCGGATACGCAAGGTGCGACTGGCGCCGCGCGGCGCACCGTGGCACGCTCGCGGCATGACCCCGGAAGAAGCCCGCCGGTTGCTCGACTACCACCTCTGGGCGCGTGAACGCGCGCTCGCGGCCGTCGCCGCGCTGACGCCGGAGCAGTTCGTGCGCGACGTCGTCAGCAGTTTCGCGTCGGTGCGCGACACCGTCGCTCACCTGTATGGCGCCGACGAGGTATGGCTGCAGCGTTGGCGCGGCGGCACGCCGGGTGGCCTGCCGCCGGCCCAGCAGTTCGCCGACCTCGCTGCGCTGCGCGCCGCATGGGCCAAGCTCGATCCGGACATGCGCGCGTTCGTGCACGGCCTCGACGCGGCGGGTCTTGCGCGCACGCTGACCTACCGCGCGTTCAACGGTCAGCTCGCGACGCTCTCGTACGAACAGATGCTGCAGCACGTCGTCAACCATGGCAGCTACCACCGCGGCCAGCTGACGACGATGGTGCGCCAACTCGGCGCGCCGCCGCCGAAGAGCATGGACCTCTCCGCGTTCTACCGCGAACGTGCGCAGTGACCGCGCGGCGCAACGCCGCAGGCCGCAAGGTTCAGTACGACTTCGCGCGCGACTCGATCGCGTACTCGGGCACCTGCCCGAGCTCCTGCGGATCGAGCAGGTATTGCTCGCACACGACGCTGAGCCGCTGCCCAGCCGAATCGACGCGGCCGACGCCGTGTTCGAGGTCGCCGTCGAACTGCACGAGCAGGCCTTCGCGCGGCGTCACGCGGCCGAGGAACTTCCTGCCGCGGCGCAGCACGAGGTCGCCACCGCGCATTGCGTTCGGCACCTCGACGTAGAGCACGCTGACCTGCAGCGGCGGATCGATGTCGAGCACGTAGGCGCGCAGGCTGCGGTCGATGTGCGGCGCCACGTGCGAGCCCTGCGTGAGCTGCAGCGGGTTCAGGTAGAACGCGTTGCAGTCGCCGCGCAGAGCCTTCTCGAGATACGAAGCACTCCACGGGAACTCGGCCTGCACGCGCGGCAGCGCCGAACGGTGGAACACGATCGAGAAGCCGCGCGTGCCGACGAAGTCGCGGTTCAGGTTGTTCTGCGTGAAGTAGCGGCTCTTCCGGATCTGCACGCGCAGGTCCGCGAGATAGTCGGCGTCGAAGAGTCCTTCGTGCAGCGTGTGGCCGGAAACGGCGTGGCCCATCGGATCACGCGCGCTTCTGGTTGGGCAGGTTCGCGAGCCCACCGCTCGCGAACCAGCCGTCGAGGCCGTGGTTGCCGAGCCGCGCCGCGACGGGCGCCAGCACGGTGCGGGCCTGCTCGAGGTCCTTCGCGTCGAGCACCGCGAACGCGCGCTTCCTGTCGAGCCGCGCGAACAGCAGCACGGCCGGGTTGCCGGCCAGCGCCGCGGCCGCGGCATCGCCGTCGTCCGCGGTCAGCAGTGTGTACATGCGGCCACCTTCGCCCGGCTGCAGCTTGCGGCCCGCGCGTTCGGCCTCGTCCTGCTTCGCGAGCTCCGCCGCGAGGAAGGCGCGCAGCGGCGCCTCGGTCTCCAGCGCATGGAACTCGAACGCGAAGACTCCGGCCTGGAAGCCCGGGTCCGTCTCGGCGAGGGCCCTCGCGCGCTGCTGTTCCGCGGTGTCGAGCACGAACAGCCCGCGCAGCGACGCATCGGTCTTCTCCTTGCCATACGGGCCCGCGACGAGCAGGTGGCCTTCGCGCGCGAGCCGCTGCATGTTCGCGAAGTGGCCGCCGAACACCTCCTTCTGCTCGGCTGCAGTCAGCGGCTCGGCGCGCGGGCCGGTCTTGAGCAGCACGAGCGTGCACGAGAGCGGCGGCTCGGCCTCGGGCACCGTGCGACAACCAGTGGCAGCGAGAACGACGAGCAGAACGGAACGCGAAGAATGCCGCAGCAAGAGACCTCCGGAGAACGGGATCCTAACTCGCATCGGCCGCCGCCCAATGTCCTCGGTGCGCGGAACCCACAACTCGAGCGCGTCGAGCGTGAAGTCATCGAGCCATTTCTCCCGATGATCGAGCCGCGGGTCCACCGCGAAGGGAGTCGCCATGTACGCAACGATCCGCACGAATCCGTCACCGCGCGCTGCTGCGTTCTCGGTCCTTGCAGCCTTCCTGGCGCTGCCAGCCACAACGGACGTGGCGCTTGCCCAGGAGGGTTTGATCAGTTGGGGGTCGATGGTGGCAGACAGCCGCTTGCACGCACAACCCTTCGTGGAGGTGGCGGCGGGTTCCACGCACACGGTTGCACGCCGCAGCGACGGCAGCGTCGCCGCCTGGGGCTACAACACCGCCGGCCAGTGCAACGTGCCACTGCTGCCGCCCGGTCTGTCCTACGTCGAGGTGGCGGCGGGCGGAGTCCACACGGTAGCGCGGCGCAGCGACGGCAGCGTCGTGGCCTGGGGTTCCAACTGGGATGGCCAGTGCAACGTGCCGGCGCTGCCGCCGGGTCTGTCCTACGTCGAGGTTGCGGCCGCTGGGTATCACACGCTTGCGAGGCGCAACGACGGCAGCGTCGTTGCTTGGGGATATAACTTCTTTGGCGAATGCAACGTGCCGGCACTGCCCTCGGGTCTGACCTACGTCGAGGTGGCGGCGGGAGTGCACTGTTCTCTCGCGCGTCGCAGCGACGGCAGCGTGGTCGCCTGGGGCGCCACGTCAGGCAGCGTGCCAGCGCTGCCGCCGGGTCTGTCCTACGTCGAGGTGGCGGCGGGCTACGGCCACTCGCTCGCGCGTCGCAGCGACGGCACCGTGGTCGCTTGGGGCTACAACTCCTTTGGCCAGTGCAACGTCCCGGCGCTGCCGCCCGGGCTGTTCTACGTCGACGTGGCGGCGGGCTGCCAGTACTCGGTCGCGGGTCGTAGCGACGGCACCGTGGTCGCCTGGGGCGACAACAGTTTTGGCCAGTGCACCGTGCCGGCGCTGCCATCGGGTCTGTCCTACGTCGAGGTTTCGTCGAGCTGGGACCACACAGTTGCGCGTCGCAGCGACGGCACCGTCGTGGCCTGGGGATTCAACGGCAACGGCGAGTGCAACGTGCCGCTGCTGCCACCCGGTCTGTCCTACGTCGAGGTGGCGGCGGGCATCTACCACACGGTAGCGCGTCGCAACGACGGCAGCGTGGTGGCATGGGGAATGAACAACGATGGCCAGTGCTACGTGCCATCGCTGCCACCGGGTCTGTCCTACGTCGAGGTGGCGGCAAGTGGGAGCCCCGTTGGCCAGTACCACACCTTCTCGGTGGCGCGGCGCAGCGACGGCAGCGTCGTGGCCTGGGGCAACAACTACTACGGCCAGTGCAGCGTGCCGCCGCTGCCGCCGGGATTGATCTACGTGGAGGTTGCGGCCGGTGCGGCTCACACGGTAGCGCGTCGCAACGACGGCAGCGTCGCCGCCTGGGGCAACAACGGCCAGGGCCAGTGCAGCGTGCCGCCGCTACCGCCGGGTCTGCGCTACGTGGAAGTGGCCGCAGGCGCAGACCACACAGTGGCGCGTCGCACCGACGGCAGCGTCGTGGCCTGGGGCGACAACTCCTTTGGCCAGTGCAGCGTGCCGCCGCTGCCGCCGGGTCTGACCTACGTCGACGTGGAGGCGGGCCAGCACCACATAGCAGCTCGTCGCAGCGACGGCAGCGTCGTGGCCTGGGGTGACAACCAATATGGCCAGTGCAACGTCCCGGTGCTGGTGCCTGGCCTGCCCTACGTCGAACTGGCGGCGGGCGCGAACCACACGGTAGCGCGCCGCAGCGACGGCAGTGTGGTGGCCTGGGGCGACAATCAAACGGGCCAGTGCAACGTGCCGGTGCTGCCGCCGGGTCTCTGCTTCGCGCAGATGTCCGCCGGTGAGTCGAGGACCGTCGCCATCCTTCGAGCCGGCGCCTTCACCACGTTCGGAGTTGGTTGTCCCGGCAGCGCCGGCGTGACGCGTCTACAAGCGACCACGCTGCCTCGCGTCGGAACGACGATGACCGTGCTCGTGCAGCCGCTGCCGCAGTCCATCGCGGTGATGATCACTGGCTTCGGCAACGTGAGCTGGGCCGCCGGTTCGCTGCCGCTCGACGTGACGCCGTTCGGTCTCACGAACTGCTGGTTGCGCGTGAGTCTCGACATCAGCGACGCGCTGATCGGAGCCTCGGGCACGGCCACGCATGCGCTGGCAATACCCGCGAGCGCTGCGCTGGCGGGATTCATCGTGCACCAGCAGGCAATCGTGCTCGATCCTGCGGCGGGCAATCCTTCGGGTCTCGTGATGTCGGACGCGGCAACGGCGGTCATCGGCCCGTAGCGGCTCGCGATCACCTGCGCGCGCTTGCAAAGCAGCGGGCACCACGCCGCGCCCCGCGCCCGTCATTCTCCTGCGCGCAGCGTCCCCTTGTTCGACATGCGTTGCTGGATAGCCTGCCCGCTGCATGATCGTGAACCTGCGCGTCCTGGACGGACCGCTCGCCGGCAAGGACTTCGAGTTCGATCTGCCAGAAGGTGGCGAAGTGCGGATCGGTCGCGACCCCGCGAAATGCCGGCTCGTGCTGCCTCCCGACTACTCTTCGGTGAGCCGGCAGCATTGCGTGCTGCGCGCCGTGCTCGGGCGCGTGCGCTTGCAGATCAACAAGGAGAACCCCGTCTTCGTGGGGCAGAAGCAGGGATGGGACGACTCGGTCGTGCAGAACGGCTCCGAGCTGCGCCTGGGTCCGAATGGCCCGCGCCTGCTGATGACCATCAAGGACCCCGATGCAGCATACGGTCCGCGCTCGACCGTCGTCGTGGGCCGCGGCTACGTGCCGCTGGAGGAGGTCATGCAGGAGCAGACGGCGAACATGGTGTTGCAGACACAACGCACGGCCGAGGAGCTGCGCGGCCATCGCATGAGGATCTGGCTCGTGTCCGCGCTGCTCGCCATTTCGGCGGCCGTCGGTCTCTGGCTCACGATCGACACGCGGCAGGCCACGGGCAAGCTGATCGCGACGAACCTCAGCGAGCAGCAGCGCGCCTCGGTGTTGGAGCTCGTGGACCGCAGCTCGCGGCCGGTGCCGGATCTCGGAGCGGTCGTGCGCACCGCGTCGGATTCGATCTACTGCGTGCTGCGGCGCGAAGGCGAGACGTGGCGGCACGTCGGCACCGCCTGGGTGCTCGATCGCGATGCGGGTCAGGTCGCGACGAACAGCCACGTCGCGGCGGAGTTCGCGCCGGGTCGCACGTTCCTGCGCGCCCAGGGCCACGCGACCGAGGACATTCCGATCGCAGCGGTGCGCGTACACCCCGGCTACGATCGCTACACGGAGCTGTGCCTCAAGTATGGCGAGGCGCTGCGCATCGAAGGCGGCAGTGCGAGCAAGACCGTGGCGGCTTGCGACGTCGCGCTGCTGCAGGTCGACACGGCACACCGCGCGACCCTCGCGAAAGCACTGCCCGTGCTCGGCACCGCCGAGCTCGAGGCCGTCGGGACCGGCACGCCCTGCGCTTCGGTCGGCTTCCCGGCCGAGGGCCTCGCGTTCAACGTGGACCGGCCGCAGAGTCGTTCCCACATCGGGCACGTGATCGCCGTGTCCGACTTCTTCATGGCGCCCACCGCGCCGGAGGATGCGCAGCTCGTGCACACGGACCTGCCCGTGACTGGCGGAGCGAGCGGCAGTCCCGTGCTGGACCAACAGGGCCGGGTGTTCGGCATCATCAATGCCGGAAGCTTCACGCTCGGCATGGAAGGGCGCCGCATCCCGATCGCCGGAACGACCTACGCGCAGCGCATCGACCTGCTGCGCGAGCTCGTGCTCGACGATGGCGCCCAGCAGGCGTCGCGCGAGAAGACGTGGGAGACCGCGTTCACGGCCATGGTGGCAAACGCGCGCAAAGGCCTCGAGCAGGTGCTGATCGAGAGGTTCCGCTACTGGGTGGCGCCGACGCGCAAGGACCTGCCCGTCGAGATCGTCGAACGCGCGACGACGGCGCTCGCGTGGGACGGACGCGTAGCGAGCAGCGAGTTCTCGTATGTGGCGCCCGCAAAGGCCCGCTACCTGTTCTGCGCGATGTCGGAGGACATGGAGGACATCGATGCGGTCGCGTTGTTGGCGGACGGCAAGCGGTTGATCGACAACTCACCGGACTGGTATCCGTGCCTCGACGTGTCGGCCGGCGAGAAGGAGGTCGTGCGCTTCGTCGTGCTGCGCCCGACGAACAAGCCCGTGTCGGTTTCGATCCTCGTGCTGCAGGCAGGTCAGTGAGGCAGGCGCCTCGCAGGGGCGACCGCCTCACGGTTTGAGCGTCGCACGCAGCTCGAAGTCCATCGCGTCGAAATACACGTTGCGGGCCGGCGAGCCCCATTCGACCTCGCCGCGCTGGAAGTCGACGTCGTCGCTGCGCGAACAGGCCTTCGCGGGCACGAGCGGCCGGCCGTGGTCGCGGCAGAACACGACGCGCCAGCTGTCGACGCCGCCGAAGTAGAAGTCGCGGTTGCGCCGCTTCACGACGTCGTCGATGCCGTCGGCGTGGTTCAGCTCGACGGCGGCGTTGACGTCGACGGGGATCCAGCCCCACGGCTCGATCCGGATCTCGCACCAGTCGTGCATGTTCACTTGCCCCGGCGCGAGCACCCAGCCCGACTGCCAGCGCGCCGGGATCGAACGTTGCCGGCACAGGGCCATGAACAGCAGCGTGCTCTGACCACAATCGCCGCGGCGCGTGGCCAGCAGCTCCTCGGGAATCGAGTCGATCGTCGAGTACTCACGCGCATACGAGTAGGTCAGGTGGTCGGCGCACCAGTCGTAGTACCGCCTCGCCACGACGAGCGGGTTCTGCTCCTCCCCCGCGATCTGGTCGGCCAGCGCGCGCAACGCGGGTGAGAACACGAGGTGCGGCGGCCGTTCTTCCGTGAACAACTTCGACGGACACGGCCGGACGCGCGCCGGATCGAGCTCGGGTGGTGTCATGCCGCGGCATTCGACGTCGCACGCGACCTCGAACACGGTCGGCGCGCCGGCCACCGCGGTCTTGGTCAGCAAGCGCGCGCGCATCGGCGCGTCGGGCACGTCGGCGTCCGCGTCACCCAGCACCTGCTGCCGGTCGGAACGCTGAGGGAACGGCAGCCAGGCGCGGATCGTCTCGCCGGCGGGCACCGCATCGGCCGCGACGCTCAGCGTCATGCGCAACGCGAACGTCTTCGCGCCGGTGTCGAGCGGCGGTTCGCGCCACGTCGTACCGGTCGTGCGCCGCGCTCGTGCCGCAGCGTCGCGGAAGAACAGGTTCGACACCGCGCTCCGGTGGTAACGCAGCACGCCTCCGACCGTGCGGCTGTCGAACAGACCCTGGCCGGCGAAGACCTCGAGCTCGCCGGGCTGCAGGCCGCTCACCCGGCGCTCGAGCTGTGTTTGCAGCGCCTCGCGCGTGAGCGAGAAGTCGAGCGCCGTGCGCGCCTCGATCTCGGCGGCCGACACGGCGGGTTCGGGCCGCGGCTCCGCGAACACGAGCACGGCGTTGGCGACCGCGCGTTCGCCGGCCGCGTCGAAGCGTTTGTCGTCACACGGGTGATTGACGATGCCGTGGCCCGGCGCGCCGGCACACCACAGCGTGGTCGAGCCGCCGCCGTCGAGGTTCAGCGCGTGCCGGCAGCCGAGCTTCGACATCGTCGCGGCGAGTTCGTCGAACGTCATGCCGGCCGCCTCGCTCGCGCGGCCGTCGACGGCGACGAGCAGGACGCGACCGTCGGCCGTGGTGCCGATCGCGCTGCGCGGGTGGCGCTCGGCATTCCACTTCGGCGCTTTCGGGATCGCGCCGTCGACGACCAGCATCGGGCCCGCGGCCAGCACGTCGGAAACGCCTTCGAACAGACCCTTGGGATCCCGCAGCAGCTCCGGCACCCCGGCCGCGAGCGCCAGGGCCGCCGGGCGTGCCGTGGCCGGAGCACCGAGGTCCTGTCCGGCGATCCGGAACGCGCCGAGCGCCTGCTTTTCCTTGCTGAAGAACCCGCCGTTGATCGCGGCGAAAGCACCGCTGCGGCGGGCCATGTCGCTCGTCTCGTCGAGCCCGCGTCCGTCGATCCCCGATGCCGGCGCGAGCTCGAACCGCACGCCGGCCACGCTCGGATCGGCCTCGAGCACCACGACGTACTGCGGGTGGCCGGCGTCGCCGGCGACCGCGTCGCGCCACAACGCGAGGCCGTCGGCGAGCTGCGTGCGTTCGCCGTGGGCCGGCGGCAGGGCCGAACAGCCGAGCAGCAACGACGCGAGGACGGCGAGAAGAGGCTTCTTCATGGGGCTTCGCAGGTGGCTCCACACGCTACCGCCGCGCAGCAGCGTGTGGCAGCTCGCACGAGCACGCCATACGAAGTCCATCGGCACGCGACGCTTTGCTTGACGGGGCCGAGCAGCGATGCGAGAGTCCCGCCGCAAGTTCCGGGTAGTTCGGGGCTCTGGAAGCTGCGGCACGCACCACACTACAGATGATCGAGTTCGGCAAGCGGGTCCTGTTCGTCGGCTATGGCGCGGTGGCACAGTGCACATTGCCGGTC